>Ga0255182_1000061_pt1 | contig 113310 bp, 87 predicted proteins | sample Atl_UVDOM_RepA_8_FD_188420 | JGI IMG/M metagenome (GOLD analysis project Ga0255182, IMG submission 188420) | Freshwater microbial communities from Altamaha River, Georgia, United States - Atl_UVDOM_RepA_8d | ecosystem: Environmental > Aquatic > Freshwater > River | place: USA: Georgia...
TCCCCATGCCGGCGGCGATCGACTCGGCCCGGAGCGCGGTCGCATCCAGCCCCCGGGCGCGCAGTGCCTTCGCCAACATCACCCATTCGGCTGCCGCGCTTGCCTGGTGGGCCAGCCGATTCGCGTGGCACGCCAGGATGCCGTCGATCGCGCGGTCCATCGCCGCACCGTCCTCGCGCGCCATGCCGGCGAGCATCGCCTCGGCCGCGGCGCGGTGGTCGTTCATGGCGGATCGCAGTGCATCGGTGCCGGAGCCGCGCGGTCGGATCACGGCGCGGGCGCGCACGCCGTCCGAGTCCACCCAATCCATGACGGTATCCATGTTCGTGGCCGCCGCGCCATGAACCGGTTCGGGAAAGGAGACCTCCAGCCTCGCACCGCCCGCAACGTCGATCAGCTCGTGGGACGGTCGGTGGTCCTCGCCGGGCTGGACGTGGCCGTCCACCTCCGTGACCAGCCGGAATCCGTGTGGCGCATGGTGCACCAGACGCATCGGGTGGATCTCGATGCTGATGGAGCGCAGGGCGCCATCGGCCCAGCACCACGTCTCGCGTCGAACGGTCGATCCGTCCGATCGACGGACGGTGCGGATGGCCCGCTCGTCGATGCCCGGAGCGCCCCGGCGGGGCGGACCGGATGCCTCGTGGGGCCGGTCGGCGCCCTCCACGCTGCCGATCGCCCCGTCCGGTGCCCGGCACGCGCGCAGCGTGTCGTGCACCGCCCACAGGTCGGGTGGATTGTTGAAGAGCGGAATGCCCGACCACTCCTCGCGGTGCCACGCGCCTCGGTCGTCGGCGACCGAGGCGCCCGTCGGATCCCATCGGATCTCGAGCCCGTCGGGGTCGAGCGGGAAGTCGATCGCGGCCTGCTCGGCGAGCGGTACCCGCCACCACGCGCGCGCGGTCAGCTCCGACACCGCGCCGCCGCTTGCGCCGCGAGTCGCATCGATCGACCACCCGATCGACAGGGGCGCGTCGCACCCGGTCCAGCGCATCGAGGTGGTCACGGCCTCCGCACGCACCGGCGACCCGTCGGCGGTCGCCGCCGCCAGGGAATCGAGCCACTCGCCGATCGATCGCCGCGCCCGTGCCCCGGCCGCGGCCGGAGACCATTCCGCGGTGGCCGCGTCCGCGCGCCACTCCACGCGGAGGGCCCGCAGGAGGTCGGCATCGTCACGGTCCCCGGCAGCCGCGGCGGCGGCATCGATCAGGAGGAGCATCGGCGACAGGGCCATGTCCACGGTCCGCTTGCGTTCCAGCAGCGTGCCTCGATCGGCGGTCGCATGGTCGTGGTCGAGCGCCGCGCGCATCGACCGGACCTCGCCCTCGAGCCGTTCGCGGAACCGGTCGATGCGTCGATCGGCGTCCTCGAGGTCGCCTCGGATGGGGGCCTCCGCGTCATTGGGTGCCTGGGCGCCCGTGCCGGACGCACCGAGCAGGCCGACCACCGCCGCACCGGCCCACCAACGGGAGCGGATGCGCAGCCGATGCGCCCGCCCGCGCGCACCGGGGGCGCTCATTGCACCCCCATCGAAACCATGGCGAGCCCGCTGACCGCGATCGTGCCGTTGTCGCTGACGGTCCCGCCGCCGATCACCGCGGCCTTGCCGTTGGAGCGTCGCACCACGGGTCGGTTGGTGAACGCGCAGTAGGTGCGATCCGGGGTCACCGTGTACGCCGCGCTCCCGGACACGCTGCCGTCTCCCGTGAGCTTCCACTGCACCAGGCTCGAGATCTTTCCTTCGATCCCGAGGCCGTTGTCCTCGATCTCGGCACCGAACTTCCCCGAGATCTCCATCTTCTGCTCGAAGGATCGATAGCCCACCGAACCGTGGACCGTCTTGTCGGAGAGCGATGCGCTCGCCTTGCCCAGCGAGCTGCAGCTGCCGGCGATGGTGACCGATCCGCTCGCCGAGCATCCGGGCCGAGCCGCGCAGCTCATCCCCAGCTCGACGATCGCGCCGCCGCTGGCGGCCAGCGACACCAGCCTCGGGCATGGCGGCCCCAGACCGACCCACCACTCCCGGTGGCTGGTCATCTGCGACGCACCGGCGCGACGCGTGAACGAACCGATCGACCACAGGTGGCTGCTCCCGAGCAGGTCGAACGACGCCTCGGCGTGATCCGCATCGGCGAACGCCGCCGTCGACCACAGCCACCTGGTCAGGTTGGACGAGTACATCTGGTTCACGTACGAGACCGGCAGCGTGGGCGTGGTGCGCACGCTCGACTGGGTGGCCCACATCCCGGTTCCGCACGCGCATTCGCATGCGGAGCCCAACGTCACCTGTCCGCTGCTCGACTCCGGCTCGCACAGGCGCTCCAGCGCCAACGGGCACGGATCGGTCGCCAGATCGCCGCACGGCGGCGTCGACACCTGCGGCATCGCGCCCGCCATCGAGGCCGTCAGCACCGCCGTCGCGATCAACGCCGGCACACCATGAGTGAGGTCCTGCATGCTTCCCGTCCTTCCTGCGGCCCCTGCTCGCCGCACCCCAGTGGGGCGCGACCAACGTAAGCCCGGCGACGAAATCGCCGCCGCCACGCCGCCGTTTTTCCGAACAATCGCGCCTCGCCACGGCCCGACGTGCGCTCCCACGACCGTCACCGGGCGAGCTCCCCCGCTTGCGGGCGGTCCGGTGGCCCGGGCTACGATGATCTCGACGCCCCGGTAGCTCAACTGGATAGAGCAGCCGCCTTCTAAGCGGCAGGTTGAGGGTTCGAGTCCCGCCCGGGGTGCTTCTGAGCCGATGCCGGCCGACGCACCACCATGTCCATGCGGCTGATCGCTTCGCCGGCGTACCGCGCGTTTCCCGAACTGGACTCGTTCACCGACGAGCAGTGCCGTGAGTTCGTTCATCTGTCGCGCGGGTCGTCGTTCCGATGCGCGCTGGTGCTGCTGCTCCGGGCGGTGCTCGCCGCGGGGTGCGCCGGGATCACGATCTCCGCGCTGCTCGACCACACGGCTGCTCCGGCGGAGCTGGCTGCTGCCGCGGCGTTGGTGCTCGGCGGCGCCGCATGGCTCCTGGCCGGCGACGTGGCCCTGCGCATCGGCATGCGCCGCGTGATGCGCCGTGGCGGGGCGTGCCCGGCCTGCGGGTACGTGCTCGTGGGATTGCCCGTCGATGCGATTCGAGGGATCACGTGCCCGGAATGCGGCCATCGCGCGGACGTCCGTGGCCACGACTCCAGCGTGGTGTCCGGTGGCGACGGGGTGGAGCGGTTCCTTCCCTCCACCGCGGTGGTGTTCGAGCGTCCGCGTCGGCAGTGGCGGGCCGCCGCGCGGCGCACGTGGTCGTGGGGGCGATGGGCGTTGGTGGGTGCGCTGCTGCTTGCCGCGACGACGATCGGGATCCGCGAGCTGCTGCTCCGTTCGGACGCCGCGCGTGCGCAGGCGGACTTGGCCGCGCTGCCGACCGTCGAGGACCTCATGGAACGATTCCGCGCCGCGTGGCCGAAGGCCACCGCCGACGGCGATCGGGCGTTCGAGGTGCTGGCCGAGTTCGACCGGTGCATCGCCGAGGCGTTGCCCGGGGAGCGGCTGGTCCCGCTGTCCGTGCCGCCGGCGACGTGGGCCGGTCGTGCCCCGCCCCGGGGGAGCGCCGATGACCTGGAGGAGCGTGCGCAGGATGCCGCCCGGCGCGCCGAGCTCCTGCCGCCGCTCCTGCAGGCGGGTGCGTGGGAACTGGCCGTGCGGGTCGCTCGTGCGCCCGTCGTCGATCCGGGCCCGCTCGGCGCGGACGACCTGCCCGGGGGCTGGCCCGACGCGGCGCCCATGGCGTACCCCATCGATCGCCCGTTCAGGGCTCGGCCGGCCGCGTACGAGTCTCTCGGCCGTCTGCATCACCTCGGGGCGCATGTCGCGGCCGATGCGGCCAACCGCGGCGACCACGATCGCCTCGCCGAAGCGTGCGAGGTCATGCACGCGGCCGTGCGCTTGCGTCGCGCCGTGCGGATGGCGCCGTTCGACGGTGCCACGCACGTGATTCCGCTCTGCGCGGACGTCATCGCCTCGATCCGCGCGCCCGGCGGTGCGGATCGACTGGCCCGGCTGCTCGAGTGCGCATCTCGGTTCGACCGCGAGCGCCCGGATCCGGTCGTGGTCGATGACATCATGGTCGCCCTCGTGTGGCGCGACATTGCCGAGGCGTTCGTCGACCCCGAACCCTTGCGATGGGGTTGGCGTCAGCGCACGGCGAAGGCCCGATCGCGCGCACTTCTCTTCCTCACCAACCCGACGCTCGTTCGCAGGCCACTTCCGCTCACCCCGAACTACCGGGCCGAGCGCGAGCAGGTGGACGCGGTGGTGCGCTCGGCGATGAGAACGGGCCGCGGCACCGAGGACGGGATTTCCTCGATCGATCCGGTCGGGGCGCCGCTGCTTGCCGTCGTGTCGGCGAGCGTGGAGTCATCGGCCGTCATGAATCGATGGCTCGCGCTGCAGCGCGCGGCGTGGGGTGCCATGCTCGCGATCGAGGGCCACCGGATTCGGTACGGCCGTCTGCCGGATTCGCTCGAGGCCCTCGTGCCGGAGTTCCTCCCGGAGGCCCCCCGTCCCGAATCGGTCGAGGCGGGACGTGTTCCCGCGGTTCGCATGCTCCGGCTCCGCCTGGTCCCGGAGGACCCGCGCGGCATCGGCTACGAACTCTGGCCCTCCGGATCCGGCCCGGGTTCCGTGGCGGGTTCCGCCGATGCTCCCTTGATCCCGCGGTACTGAGCCTTGGTGAGCGCCATGGCGATGTTGCGCAGGAGTCGCTCCTTGCGCGCGTCGGGGCTGCGATGCTCGGGGGCCGGCACCACGATGCGCACGGGCAGCGTGCCCATCGAGAGCGCGTGCCCGATGCCGCGGCGGAGAAGTGCCGGAGCGCATTCGGCGAGGCCCCATCCGTGCGGCACCTCGCGCGGGCGCACGGTGCCCGCCACCGCCAGCACCCACAGGCGGTCGGCCAGGCGCCACCTGGCGATCAGGTTGAACTTGGTCTGGCCGTGCATGCGCTCCTCCACCTTGGCCAACTGGCGCAGGACGCGCCGGTAGGGGAGGAGCCTGCTCTGCGCGAAGTCCCACTCGGTGGCATCGTCGAAGAGCGCCGTCTCGGCGCGCCGCAGGTGCGGCTCGTGCACCGGGATCAACTCGCGCTCGATCTCGGCCTTGCGCCCGAGCAGGCGCTCGCGCTCGGCGAGCAGGTCGTCGACGCGCAGGTCATCGCGCATGAAGTCGGCGCGGGACGCCTTGCACTCGACCACCACCGTGCCGGGGCCGTCGGGCATCCATCCGGCGGCGTCGACGCGGAATCGCGCCACGGGGCAGTGCACCTCGTGCGCCACGGCCCGGCAGCCCATCGAGAGCAGCCACGCCGCGGCCAGTTCCTTGAGTCCCAGGTGCTCCCGCGTCTCCACGGTCAGCGCCGCGCCCGTGTGCCGGCCTTGGGCGCCCGCGCCCCCGCCTTCGCCGACCGCTTCGCGCCTCCGGCCGACCGCTTCGCGCCTCCGGCCGACGTTGTGCGCCCGGACTTCGCCCCGCGCGCCGCTCCCGCGGCGCGCTTCGGGCCTTCCTCCATCCACGGCCGGTAGTGGACGCCGCGCGCGCGCTGGTCCGCCAGCACCGCATCCAGCACGCCCGGCATGCCGGCGAGCGCCTCGGGCGGATGAACGCCGGGCGCGCGCAGCTTCCCCGAGGCGATCTGCCGAAGCACGCTCGTGGCGGGGAAGGCCGTGGTGCGGCTCATGCTCGGGAACCCCGAGGCCGGATCAAGTTCGTCGTGCAGCGTCCACGCCAGGCGCACCTCGCGGCCGCCGCGGGTGCCCCACGCGCGCACGGTCATCACGGTGATGTCCGGCTCGCCCTCCTCGTACGTCCAGTGCGGGAAGAGGAGCTTGGCGGTCAGGTCGATGGGGCGGACGCGGGCCGCGCCCACCTTCACGTGCTCGTGCGAGAACAGCCCAAGGTGCCGCAGCGTGCGCATCAGCTCGGCGTGCCCCGGCCAGCGCATCGTCTTCTCGCGGATGTTGGGGACGCCGAGGGTGTCGGCCAGGCTGCGCAGCCCGTCGGTGTAGAACGCCTCCAGCGTGCCCACGCCCGGCAGCGTCACCAGCTCCGGGTCGCTCAGCGCCTCGCGGACCACCACCTTGCCGTTCTCCACCATGCGCGAGGGGCGGACGTACTCCTCGATCACGTCGTGATGGCTGAAGGGCGCCTTGTATTGCCACGGCCAGTGGCGGGTGCGCGGCAGGCCGCCCACCAGGATCTCGATGGTCTCGCACCGGTCGAGGGCGCGCGCGGCCCATCCGGCGAGCATGTTGCTCATGCCGGGCGCCACGCCGCAGTCGGCCACCACCGTCACGCCGGCGCGGCGCGCGGCACGGTCATGCTCGCGGAAGTCCTCGGGCATGAAGGAGATGTCGACGCAGGGCCGACCCTCAGCGATCACCGCCCCGAGCACCTCGAAACCGAATCGGCTCGGCAGCGCGCCGAGCACCACGTCGGCCTTGGTCCGCCGCACCAGCGCCGCCGCCTGGCGCGCCCCGCCCGCATCCGCCCGAAGCGTGCGCAACCTGCCGCCGGAGCGTCGCTTGGCGCGCTGCAGGGCGGACGCATCCATGTCCGCGACGGTGACGTCGAACCCGGGCTGCTGTGCCAGGTCGGCGGCGGCGACGCTCCCGACCATGCCTGCACCGAGGACCAAGACGCGCATGCCGATCCTCCTTCGCTGAACCGGGGCCGGCGGCCCGTCAGGCGCCCTCGCGGGGCATCACCTCGTGCATCTCGCGCTCGCCGCGGCCGCGCAGCGGGTAGTCCTTGCGCAGGGGGTGGCCCGGATAGTCCTTCCACAGCAGGATGCGCCGCAGGTCGGGGTGGCCGCGGAAGCGGATGCCGAACATGTCGAACACCTCGCGCTCGAGCCACTCGGCGCCCGGCCACACGTCGGTGACGGTGTCGACCACCAGCTCCGGGTCCGGCTCGTTGCCGGCCGTGTCGACGCTCGGATCCACGTAGACCTTCAGCGTCAGGCGCCGGTCGTGCGCGTGGCTCGCCAGGCAGTACACGACCGCGAAGCGGCCCGGCTGCGGGGCGGGGTAGTTCAGGTAGTCGACGGCCGTGACGTCGGCCAGGAACTCGTACGCGCACTGCGGGTCATCCCGCAGGAGGCGGCACACGTCCTTGAGCCGCTCGCGGGGGACGATCACCGTGGTCTGGCCGCGGAACTCGGCCGCCATGAAGCGGGCATCCGGGAATGCGGCCTTCAGGACCGGGAGGGTCGGGTGGTCGAGCTTCATGGGTCCCGGAGTATAGGAGGCCGGTCAGTGGCGGAAGTGCCGTGAACCCGTCAGCAGGCAGGTGATCCCGCGCCGGTCGCAGAGGGCCAGCGTGTCGCCGTCGCGCTTGCTGCCGCCGGGATGCACGATGCAGCGGACTCCGGCATCCGCCAGGAGCTCGGGACCGTCGGCGAAGGGGAAGAACGCGTCGCTCGCGGCAACCGCGGCCGTGCCGGCCGGCAACTGCGCGAGCGCATGCCGCGCCTTCTCGACGGCGTTGCGACAGCTGGCCACGCGGTCCATCTGTCCCGCACCGGCGCCCAGGAGCGTGCCGCGCGCGCCGATGCACACCGCGTTCGACTTCAGGTGCTTGGCCACGATGAACATCGCGCCCGCATCGCGGAGGCACTCGGCGGTGGGCACCGGCCCCGCGGCATGCGTGAAGCGCGACGGGTCGATGACGTGCGTGTCCCGGTCCTGCGCCAGCATTCCGCCCGGGACGCTTCGCCAGGCGATGCCCCCAGCGGGTGCGCCGACCGGCCCGACGGCCAGGAGCCGCGCGTTCTTCCACCGCGCCTGCAGCACGGCGAGCGCGTCGGGTCGGTACTCGGGGGCCACCACCACTTCCAGGAACCGTTCGCCCTCGGCCATGGCCTCGGCGGTCTCGGCATCCACCGCGGACGAGAACGCCACGATCCCGCCGAACGCCGCCAGCGGATCACCCGACCACGCGCGCAGGAACGAGTCGCGCACCGATCCCGCCACGGCGGCGCCGCACGGGTTGGTGTGCTTGATGACCGCGCATGCGCTCGCCCCGCGCGCCTGGGCCGACAGGTCCTGGACAAGCTCCAGCGCGGCGGCCGCGTCCAGAAGGTTGTTGTACGAGAGCGGCTTGCCGTGCAGCAGCCGCGCGCCCACGATGCCGGGGCCCGTGTCCGCGGCGTTCGCATAGACCGCCGCGCGCTGGTGCGGGTTCTCGCCGTATCGCAGCTCCTCGACTCGCGTCAGCCGCAGGTCCATCGTGCCGGGGAAGGGCGAGCCCGCGCCGGGGTCCGCGCCCGGTCCGCCCGCACCGAAGCCGTTCTCTCCCAGCCAGCGGGCGATCGCGGCGTCGTACCGCGCCGTGCGCTCGAACGCGGCCAGTGCCAGGCGGCGGCGCAGCGCCAGCGTGGTGCCGCCGTGCGTCGCCAGGTCCGCGAGCACCGCGGCGTACTGGGCCGGGTCGGTGACGACGGCCACGTCGGCGTGGTTCTTGGCGGCGCTGCGCACCATCGACGGGCCGCCGATGTCGATCTGCTCGATCGCCTCGTGCTCGGCGATGCCGGCGCGCGCGACCGTGGACTCGAAGGGATAGAGGTTGACGCAGACGAGGTCGATCGGCGGGATGCCGTGCTCGGCAAGCGCCGCGGCGTGCGCGGGATCGTCCCGTACCGCCAGCAGCCCGCCGTGGACGCGCGGGTGAAGCGTCTTCACCCGGCCATCCATCATCTCTGGGTAACCGGTCAGCGCCTCCACCGGCACCACCTCGATGCCCGCATCGGCAAGCACGCGCGCCGTGCCTCCGGTGGACACGATCTCCGCCCCGTGCGCCGCGAGTGCACGCGCAAGGTCCACCACTCCGGACTTGTCGCTCACCGAGACGAGCGCTCGGCGGATGGATCGGGTCCCGGGCATCGGGTCACTCGCCCGCCCGCGCGTCCGCAGGCTCGGCACCGTCGTCGGCCGTGGCGGCGGCGCGAGCCGCACGGTCGGCGGCGCGTGACCCCGAGGCGGCCAGCGGCTCGAGCCGCTGGATGCGGCCATCGGTGCTGCTCACCAGCAGTTCCACGCCGTTCTTCGCCGTGCGATCGAAGCGGATCACCTCCACCTTCGGCAGGGACGCCGTGCGGATCACCCGTCCGGTGCCGGCATCCACCGCCGAGAGGGTCCGGGAGGCGCGGCACCAGCTCATCAGCTCGGTGCCGACCTGGCCGATCACGTTGCCGGCGGCGGTGCTCTTCCACTGCACCTCGCCGTCGGGCTTGTCTTGCGGCAGCGGGGTGAAGGCGACCAGCCCCTCGCCCGGGATCTGCAGGTACAGGCCGTCGCCCATGCGCACCGGCGCGTTGGTGAGCGGGGTCGACGTGAAGTACTGCCAGAGCACGCGGCCGCGCATCAGGTCGAAGGCCCAGAGGCTCTGGTCAAGCCCCGCCACGTAGCAGGCCACGTCATCGACGGCGGTGGCCGCCTCGACGCCGGCCGAGAGCTTGCGCGTCCACAGGATGGCCGCGTTGGGGGCGTTGATCGCCAGGACGTTGCCGTCGGTGCCCGCGGCGATCGCGGTCTCGCCCGAGATCGCCACCTTGCCGAGCACCTGGCCGCCCACCGTGGTGGCGCGCCAGTTGTAGCCCGTCACGTACTGGTACCAGCACGCGAGGCCGGTCTTGGTGCCGAAGATCATCGATGGCCCGAAGACGGTGGGCTCCGTGGCCGGCAGGTGCGAGAAGCGCGACCGGCGCATGATCTCGCCGGTGACGGCATCGAGCGTGGTGGTGCCGAGCTCGGTGATCACGTAGGCGTTGTCCTGCCCGGCGGCCGGCAGGTGCTCGATCGAGATCATCCGCTCCACGCCTTGGATGGTGGAGGCGCGCCAGACGGTCTCGCCGCTGTCGCGGCGGACGCGCACCACGCTGCCGGCGCTGTCGCCGAGCCACGCGCTGTCGGCGGTCACGTTCATCGCCTGCGCCGTGGCGTCCAGCGTGACTTGCGGCTCGGTCTGCCAGACGATCCGGTAGCCGAACTCGTCGGCCACCATCGGGGGCACGAGGTAGCGGGCGGCGAGCGCCGCCTCGGCGGCACGCCGGGCGGCGCGCGAATCCGTGGGCGCCGGGGTCATGGCGGGCGCCGGCGTGGCGCCGGCGTCCTTCGCCGGCGGCGTGGGCGCGAGCATCTGCGGGGCAGCCGCGGCGGTCGCCGAGGCCACGGCGGCAAGGGTCCCGGCGAGGGCGATGCGGCGCGAAAGGCCCGCGCTGCGGACCGCAGGGGTCAGGTGCTCGATCATCTTTGGATGGCTCCGGGTTCAGTGCCGACGGGCCCGAGGGCGTCCATGGACGGCCGAGGCCAGCGAAGCGGCGAAGTATACGGACGGGGTCGGGGAACCGTTCCGCGGTGCAAAAAGAAGCGCGGTCGCGCCCTTTTCTGAGGTTCGCGACCGGCTCCCTTTCCCTCAATCCCTTGCAACACTTCCGGGTGGTTCCTGGCGAACGCCTTGCGGCGAGCGAGATGCCAAGAGTTCCCTTTCCTAGCGTCCCTTGAAGAGTCGTCGTCGGGCCCTTTCTCCCAACAACGACAAACCATGGAACCACGTCGGTGGTTGCTGGCCCTTTTCGGCTCCCTTATCCGAATAAGGGTTGGGGGAAGTATGCCGTCAATCCGGGCCCGTGCAAGTGTTCGGCAGGGGTTTTTCTTTCGGAATCATCCGAGCCGGTGTCCGGTCCGGTAAAGGATCGTTTCCGCGAGGGCACCGCTGCGGATCTCTATCCTTCAGCGCGTGCTGCGGATCGTGCTCTTATGGATCATCGCGGTCGCGCTCGGGTCCGCCCGTGGCCCGGCGAGCGCGGCCTCCCGGGTGGATCCTCCGGCCCGACCGCAGGCCTCGTGGTGGGACCGGACCGCGGTGCGCCCCGGCGCCAGGCACCCGCAGAGCCGCTACTACACCATCCGCAGCGACCTGACGCCCGAGGACACCAAGCGGTGGGCCGACCTGCTCGACGTCATGTACGACGAGTTCTCGCGACGCCTGGTGCGAGGCGTGGGCGTGCGCCAGCGCTCGCCGGGCCACCCCAACGTCTACATGTTCGCGCGCCAGCGCGACTACCTCGACACGCTCCGCACGCAGTTCGGCATCAACGGCATGGGGTCGGGCGGCATGTTCTTCGTGTCGCCGCGGGGCGCCGGGCTCGCGTTCTGGACCGAGGGGCTGCCCCGGCAGCGCGTCGCGCACGTGGTCCAGCACGAGGGGTTCCACCAGTTCGCCTACGCGTTCTTCGGCAACGAGCTGCCGCCGTGGCTGAACGAGGGCCTCGCCGAGTTCTTCGGCGAGTCGGTGGCCGAGGGCCGCACGGTGGTGGTGGGCCAGGCGTCGCCGACGGCGGTCGAGCAGGTGCGCGCCTCGGTGGAGAAGGGCACCACCATCCCGTTCCTGCAGATCCTGCAGACGGACGGCGACCGATGGAACGCCGCGGTCCGAGACGGCTCGGCGCGGCAGCAGTACGTGCAGGCGTGGTCGATGGTGCACTACTTGGTGTACGGCGAGGGTGGCCGGCACGAGCCGGGGTTCACCGCGCTCCTTCGGCACCTCAACGAGGGCTCGCGCCCGCTCGACGCGCTGCGGAAGGCCTACGGCCTCGACACCGAGCCCGAGGTCCGGCAGTTCGAGGAGGCATGGAAGGCGTATGCGCGCACGCTTCGCCCCGGGGCGTACGTGGCCGCGCGCGGCCGCATGGAGTTCCTGGCCGAAGGGCTGCGCGACCGGTGGCAGCACGGCGAGCGACCGACCGACTTCGCGGCGCTGCGCGATTCGCTGCGCGCGGCGAACTTCCGCTGGAAGGCGGCCGCGCACGGCTACGTGCTCGAACTGAGTGCCGCCGACGACGCCAACTTCGAGGTGCCCACGGACGCCGCCAACCCGAAGCCGGTGGCGTTCGAGCTCGTGCCGCAGCCCAAGCCGCGCGGGAGCAAGGACCGGGCCCTTGCCGAGAAGCACCCGATGCCGCCGATGATCCGCACGCGCGGCCTCCGCCCGAACGACGTGGGCGTCTCGTGGCGGCGCGACCCCACCGATCCGGCGCTCTTCCTCTACGACGTGGTGGTGAGTCCCTGACGCCGGGCCCGTCCGGCCCGTTGCGCGCACGCGGTCACGGGGCGCCGCGGCCGTCGGGGAAGTCCCATTGCGTGCCGGGCACGTAGCCGAGCAGCGCGTACAGCTCCTTCCGCGTCTGCATCCGCGGGAGCGATTCGCGCACCGACCCGTCGCGCCGAAGCCCTTGCAGGCCGCGCACCACTTCGCCCATGGCCAGGCGCATCATGCTCAGCGGGTAGATCACCACGTGGTACCCCAGCTCCCCGAACCGCCCGGCGGTGATGTCGGGGGTCTTGCCGAACTCCGTCATGTTGGCCAGGAGCGGCCCGGGCGATGCCTTGGCGAACGCCGCGAACTCGTCCTCGGACTGCAGGCCCTCGGGGAAGATCATGTCGGCGCCGGCCTCGCGGTAGAGGTTGGCCCGGCGCACCGCGTCCTCGAAGCCGCTGACGTGGCGCGCGTCGGTGCGGGCGATGAGGACGAAGTCCGGGTGCACGCGGTGGGCGTGCATCACGCGGACCTTGTCGACCATCGCCTCGGCGGGCACCAGGTCCTTGCCGTCGAGGTGGCCGCAGCGCTTCGGGAACACCTGGTCCTCGACGTGCAGCGCCGCGGCGCCGGCGCGGCCGTATTCCACCATCGTGCGCACGGCGCACTCGACCTCGCCGAAGCCCGTGTCGGCGTCGGCGATCACCGGCAGCCCCGAGGCGTCGGCGGTCTCGCGCACGATGCGCGCCATCTCGGAGAGCGTGAGGAGGCCGATGTCCGGGTAGCCGCTGACGTTGGCGCTCGCGCCGCCGGAGACGTAGCACGCGTCGAACCCGGCCTCGCGCACGGCGCGGGCGACCAAGGCGTTGAAGGCGCCGGGGACCATCACCGGGCCGCGGGCCCATGCGTCGCGGAGCCGGCGTCCGGGGTGCGGCGGGGCGGGATGGTCGGGGCGCTGGGGAGCGGCGTGCGTCATTCGGTGCTCGGTGCCTCGGCGGCGGTCGGTGGCGGCGCGTCCTTGACGAATCGGTACGGGCCGGTGGTGGCGCCCCACACCTGGCGGCCGGCGGCGTCGAAGCCGCGGTCCCAGGAGAGCAGCTCGGTTGGGGTGACGGTGACCTCGCTGGTGGCGTAGGCCGCGCCCCGGAGCGTGCTCACGCAGGCGGTGCCCGCCGTCGATCCGCGCATCGCGCCGGTGCCCTGCCACGACAGGATCACGCTGCAGCCCGGTCGCCACGAGAGGATGGTGGGGTCGAGCGCGTTGAAGCGCGACGTGTCGCGCCATGCGCCGGCCCACGCCAGGGGGTCTCCGGGCAACTCGTGGATCACGCTCTCGACCTCGCCGTTCGGGGCCGGCACCAGGCGGTAGATCCGCTGGCGGTACGGGCGGTCCTGCGCGTCGGCCATGGCCTGCTCCACGTACAGCCACGGCCCGTCGGGCCGATCGGTCCAGAGGCGCGCCACGTGCAGGCGCACGTCGAAGTACTTGTCGTCCGCCTTGGCCTGCGCACCGCTCGAGAAGCTGCCGCACATCCAGTCGGCGAGCGTGGCCACCGCGTCCGGGGCATCGGGGTCGGCGACCGCGGGGGGCGGGTTGAGCGGCCCGGCGTCCACGATCGGGGGCCCTCCGCATCCGGCCAGGGGCGCGGACAGCGGCACGGCGGCGACGAATGTGCAGATCAGGCCTGTTTTTGCGGGCATCCGGCCGTTGATGCTACCGACATCCATCGTCGGGCGCCGTTGGCCGCTACCATCCTGCACCTTCGAAATCGTTGTCCGTTTCACCCCGTTTTTGCCTTCGCAGAGGATCCGCACCATGGCCACCGCCACCCCCGCCGCTTCCGTCCCCGTCGCCAAGCCCGTCGACACGCGCGGACTCGCGAACCAGGTGATCGGCGAGACCAAGGTGTGCGCGGTCACCCAGACCGAGCTGATCTACCGCGGCTACGAGATCGCCGACCTCGCCGAGAAGGCGACCTTCGAGGGCGTCGCGCACCTGGTGCTGGTGGGCCACAAGCCGACCGACGCCGAGCTGGCCGCGTTCGACAAGGAGATCAAGGGCATGCGCGCGGTCGACGCGGCCGTGATCGAGCAGGTGGTCGCGGTGACGAAGGCGGCGCCCACGGCGCACCCGATGAGCCTCCTGCGCACGGCCGTGAGCATCCTCGGGCATCACGACGCCGAGTGCGAGTCGAACGCGCCCGACGCCGAGCTCCGCAAGTCGAAGCGGCTCCTCGCCAAGATCCCCACGCTGATCGGCGCGATCCAGCGCACCATCGAGGGCAAGGCGGTGCTCGCGCCGGACAACTCGCTCGGCCATGCCGCAAACCTGATGTGGCTCATGACCGGCAAGAAGCCGTCGGAACTCGAGGCGCGGATCATGGACGTGAGCCTGATCCTCTACGCGGAGCACGATTTCAACGCGAGCACCTTCACCTGCCGCTGCATCGCCAGCACCGAGAGCGACATGCACAGCGCGGTGTGCGGCGGCATCGGCGCGCTGAAGGGCCCCCTGCACGGCGGCGCCAACGAGATGGCGATGGAGATGCTCAAGGACATCGACCGCGACTGCGCCGGCGGCGCCATGACCATCGACGCGTGGATGCAGCGCGCGTTCGCCGAGAAGCGCAAGCTGATGGGCTTCGGCCACCGCGTCTACAAGAACGGCGACCACCGCGCCGGCATCCTGCGCCGCTGGGGCCTCAAGCTCGCCGAGCAGATGGGCCCGAGCGCGAAGAAGTGGTTCGACATGGGCGACCAGGTGCAGGCGATCATGCTGCGCGACAAGAACATCCACCCCAACGTGGATTTCCCGTGCGGCATGACGTACTTCATCATGGGGATCCCGGTGCCGCAGTACACGCCGATCTTCGTGGCGGCCCGCATCACGGGGTGGTGCGCGCACATCATGGAGCAGCACCAGAACAACCGCATCATCCGCCCGCTGGCCGAGTACCAGGGCGCCCTGAACCTCAAGTGGTGAACGGTGTCCGGGGCGTCCCGGCACCACATGTCTTGGGGGCGTTGACCGTGCCGCCGCCGCGTCAGCGCTCGGTGAAGCGCTTGATCGCCTGAAGGTCCTGGATCAGCGCATGGCGCACGGCCCGTCCGGCGAGCGGTGCCATGAGGACCGACATCACCTTGGCGACGACGGTCAGCGGGCGCCCCTCGAACCGGATCGACAGCGTGCAGCCGGCGCCGGTCGGCGTCACGCTGACCGTCGAGCGGTACTCGCATCCGTGGCTGCAGGCGGTCGCCACGTAGCTGTGGGGCGGAGACCACTCCGCGATCTCCATGGTCTCGGTGGCCTCGCGACCGAACATCACGCGGGTCTCGCGCCAGCGCATGCCGACGCCCGAACGCGGACCGGGGAGCACCTCGAGCCGGGTGATCGCCGGGATGCGTCCGGCCGCATTGTGGATGTCCGATGCCGCGGCCCACGCTGCCTCGGCCGGGGCGTTCACGTCGACGGAAACGGTGCAGTGCATGGCGCGGTGTTACCCGATCGGGGCGACCGCGCGCAAGGGCCGCGGCGCGCCGGGCGGCCGATGCATACCCTTGGGCCCATGGCTTCGCTCCTTGCACCGATCGACCTGCGTGGGCTCCAGTGCCCGAACCGAGTGTTCATGGCCCCGCTCACGCGCCAGCGTGCGCACACGCCGGACGGGGTGGTGGGCGCCCTGCAGGCCGAGCACTACGCGCAGCGGGCATCGTTCGGCCTGCTGATCTCGGAGGCGACCCAGATCACCCCCGAAGGCAAGGGATATCCGCGCACCCCCGGCATCCACGACGCGGAGCAGGTGGCGGGGTGGCGGATCGTCACCGATCGCGTCCATGCGGCGGGCGGCCGGATCTTCCTGCAGCTGTGGCACGTCGGACGCGTGAGCCACGTCCATCACCAGCCGGGCGGGCGGCCGCCGGTGAGCTGCGTGGCGGTGCAGAGCTCGGCGAACATCAGCATCCGCCGGGCCGACGGCACGCACGAACTGGTGCAGGCGAGCCCGCCGCGCGCCCTGGAGACCGAGGAGATGCCGCGCGTGGTCGAGGACTACGCGCGCGCCGCCGCCAACGCGCGCGACGCGGGCTTCGACGGCGTGGAGGTGCACGGCGCCAACAGCTACCTGATCAACCAGTTCCTGTCCGGGTCGCTCAACGTGCGCACCGATGCCTGGGGCGGCTCCGTGACCAACCGCCTGCGCCTGCTCCTGGAGGCGACCGACGCCGCGGCGCGCGCCTTCGGCCACGCACGCGTCGGCGTCCGCCTGTCGCCCATGGGGAGCGCCAAGGACCTGCCGCCCGCCGCCGATGACCGCGAGCTGTACGCGCGTGCCGCGCGCGAGCTCGGCGACCGCGGCTGCGCGTACCTGCACCTGTACAACCACTACTGGGGAACGCAGGGCTGGTCGGGCCCGTTCGACCGCGCGCTCGCCGAGGAGATGCGCGAGGGGTTCCGCGGCGCCGTCGTGCTCAACGGGTACGCCAAGGACGTGGCCGCCGCCGAGCGCGACCTGTCCGATGGGCTCGGCGACGCGGTCGCGTTCGGGAAGCTGGCGATCTCCAATCCCGACCTGCCCGAGCGCATCGCGTCGGGCGCGCCGCTGGCCGACTGGAACGACAAGCTCTTCTACGGCGACGGCGCCGAGGGCTACAACGACTACCCCCGCGCCGCCGGGTGATCAGCCGCCCGCGGCCGCCTCGATCCTCGCGATGACCGACTGCGGGTCACGCAGCCACTCCGCGCTCCATGCCCGCGCCGTGCGCCAGCCGAGCCCGCGCAGGACATTCCGGCGCAGCAGCTCGCGGTCGGCCACGGTGGCGCCCGACTGCCAGAACGGGCCGTCCAGTTCAACGCCCACGCACCAGCGTTCGGGGTTCGCACGGTCGCGGAGCGCCAGGCTGACGCGGTAGCCGCTCGTGCCCACGTGCCGGTCGACGGCCCAGCCGCGTGCCTCCAGCGCGCGCGCGATCGACTCCTCGATGGCGTCGGGCCGGCCGGCGTGCTCCGTCGCGGGATCGGCGTCGCCCGCGGCCGTCGCGCCGCGCGCCCGCGCGCCCCCGCCGGCGCTCGTCGCGCCCTCCGCGAACTCCAGGAAGTCGCGCAGGAGCCGCACCCCGGTGGCACCGCTGCGCGACAGGTCGACGTCGCCGGCGCGGATGGTGCTGAAGACGATCATCTGCTCGCGGGCGCGGGTGATGGCGACGTTCAGGCGCCGTTCGCCGCCCGCTCGGTTCATGGGCCCGAAGTTCATCGCCATGCGGCCCTCGGCGTCGCGGCCGTAGCCGATCGAGAACATCATGGTGGCGCGCTCGTCCCCCTGCACGGCCTCGAGGTTCTTGATGAGCACGGGCTCGGCCAGCGCGCCGACCGTCGCGCGGACCGCCGCGTCGCCGTCGACCAGGTCGTCGAAGAGGTCCTGGATCAGCGCCTGCTGCGCCACGCTGAACGCCACCACGCCCATGGATCGGTTGGCCGCGCAGGCGTCCGGGGAGCGCAGCCGATCCGCCAACTCGGCGACCACGGCCTCGGCCTCTGCCACGTTCGTGCGCGTCCTCGAACGGTCGTACGTGCCATGGACGTGCCGCAACGAGACGCCGAGCCGCGGGTGCGCCCGGAACGCCGCCGGGAACGTCTGCAGCTTGCCGCCGTAGATGTTGGCGTTGCTGAAGGCGATCAGCCGCTCGTCGCGGCTGCGGTAGTGCCAGCGCAGCATGAGTTCCGGGAAGCGGCTCGCCACGAACTCGTCGAGCACGCTCTCGAGTTCCTCGAAGGCGGGCTCGTCCTCGGCATCGCCGCCGGCCACGGCGCCCGTGGCGGGGTCCTCGATCGCGGCCGCGGAATCGAAGAAGCTGGTGGGCGGCAGCTGGCGCGAATCCCCCACCACCACCGCGGCGCCCGCGCGCGAGAGCGCCCCGAGCGCATCCGCAAGCGGCACCTGCGACGCCTCGTCGAACACCACCAGGTCGAAGGGCGGCAGCGACGGGTCCAGGTGCATGGCCGCGCTCAGCGGGCTCGCCAGCACCACCGGCTTGACCGCGGCCAGCGCATGCCCGGTCTGGCGGATCAGCGTTCGGATCGAGCGACGCGGTCGCTGCAGCGCACGGAGCTCCGCCAGTCGCGACAGGTGCTCGCTGACTCCCGGCGCGTGCGACGACTCCAGCGCGGCGAAGCGTGCCCGGACCGCGGCCGCGGCCCGGCGCGCGACGGCCCCGCGCGACGCGTCGAACGCGCGCGCGTAGGCCTCCGTCATCCGGTCGACCACCGCGGCGTCGAAGGACCGCAGCGGGGTCAGCGCGTTGCGCAGCGAACGCAGCCAGGCGTGCAGGATCGCGCGCTCCGCGGCGTGCCCGGCGCCGGCGGGGGTGACGTCGCCCCGCTCGATCGCCTGCACCAGCGGCTCGAGTCCGGCGTCACGCGCGGCGCGCGCCGCGTCGAGCCAGGCGCTCCACGCGGACGCCCGCGACAGGGCACCGGCCCAGCGTCCCGCCTGCTCGCGCGCACGCGCCAGCGCGGGGCACGCGCCCACGTGGAGCAATCGGTCGAGTTCCTCCGCGGCCTCCGTCAGCGCCTGCTTCGGCGAGACCTCCGCGGCGTCGCCCGGCCCTCCCGCCGGCGGGCCGTCGAGCGCGGCCACGGCGCGCCGCAGCGCCTCGAGCGACTCGAGCGCGCGTTGCGCGCGCGAGGCGTCGGACGGCTCGGAACCCGTCATCGCCGCCATCCGGCGCCTGGCCTCCGGGGCCCCGTCCGCGGCGGTGCGCGCCTCGGAGACGAGCGCCAGCAGCGACTCGAGCGACGCGCGGTCGTTGCGCAGCGGCCGCGGCGCGTGCAGGGCGAACGCGCGCGCGATGCCGCGGCGCGCCCACCATCCGAGCGGCCAGAACCGCGCCCCGCGGGTGCGCAGGTCCGCAATGAGCGGCAGCGGATCGACGGCGAGCGCGGCATCGTCCACGCGGCCATCGGCGCGGAACGCCTCGCGCGCGCGATCGTCGCGCACGGCTCGCGCGATGTCGGCGCGCAGCGTGGCCAGCGCCCCTTCCCACGGCGCCCCGCCTTCGGCCGCCAGGAGCATCGACGTCGGAGGGGCGCCGCACTCGCGCGCGGCGCGCGCCGCGCGAGCCAGCGCACCGAGCGCGCGCAGCTGCCCCGTGCGGCGCAGGTCGCGAAGCGGATGCGCGTCGAGCGGCTGCCCGTCGGCGGCGCGCGCGGCGGCGTCACCCGCCGACCGTGCGGCGGCCAGCATCCGGTCGAGAGCCTCCTTGCCGAGCAGCGCGTCGACGGTGGCGCACAGGTCGATCCCGCCGTGGTCGATCGGTGCCGCGCCGTCGGCAAGCTCCGCGAGCCGCCGGGCCGCGGAGTATGCGGAGTGGCCGCACGCGCGCGTGGCGGCGGTGGCGTCGCGCAGCTCGGCGAGCTTGGCGCGGTCGGCGCTCGGTGGAAGGTCCGCCGCGGACTTGGGCGCACGTTCCAGGGCATCCCACGATTCCTTCACCTGCGCCACGAACTCGGCGCGGCCGCAGCGCTCGGGGTGCAGGTTGAGCATCCATGGCCCGAGCCCGGCCTCCTCCAGCCGACGGGCGACCACGTCGAGCGCCACCTGCTTCTCGGCGACGAACAGGACGCGCAGGCCGCCCGCCAGGGCATGCGACACCATGTTGGTGATCGTCTGGCTCTTGCCCGTCCCGGGCGGGCCCTGCAGCACGAACGAGCGACGCGCGCCGGCGGCAAGCACCGCCGCCAGCTGGCTGCCGTCGCAGGGCAAGGGCAGCGCCAGCTGCGCGGGGTCGCGCTCCTCGAGCGCCACGTGGCCGATGGCCGCCGGAACGCCGCGACGCTCGAGGACGGTGCCGACGATCGGGTGCGCCGCGACCGCCGCGCGCCGGTCGCGGATGTCGGTCCAGATGGGCCACTTGCGGAAGTCCAGGCAGGCCACGTGCGCCTCCAGGTGGACGCCCCAGCCGGGAAGCGCCCCGATCCGCTCGGTGAGCCGGCCGACGATCGCCCGCACGTCGATGCCCGCCTCGTCCTCCGGAAGCTCGTCGAGCCCCAGGTCGAGCCGGTGGCGCTGGCGCAGGAACTCCACCAGCGCCGCGTTGATGGTGATGTCCGCCTCGGCACGCCGCACGCGGCATCCCTCGGCCTTGCTGATGCGCTCGATCTCCAGCGGCACCAGGATCAGCGGCGCCCGCCCCGATTGGCCGGTCTCCGGATCGACGTGCTCGAGCGTGCCGACCACCAGGTACAGGGGATTGGCGCCGGTCTCGTCGAGCGTGCGGTGCGCGCGCCGGAAGATCTCGATCGCATCCGCCGCGCAGCGGTCCGCGGCCACGCGCATCCGCAGCGTGCCGCGGCGGAGGTCGGCAAGCAATTGCCGGCGTTCCTCCTCCATGCCATCCGCCGCGGGGCGAAGGGTGAACCACGGTCGCGACCCGCCGGCCACCGCGTCCTCGACGTCGCTCAGGGCATCGAGATCCCCCACGGCCACCTGCAGCGATTGCCGGGTGGGCCGGAAGTTCAGCAGTCGGTTCCTCAGCGACAGGTCAAGGAGCCGCGAGAGCAGGCCGTCGAGTCGGTCCCCCGCCATGGATCACTCCGGCTCCACCAGCGGCACTTCGCGCTGCATCCACGTGCCGTACTCGATCGACCAGTCGTTGCCGAAGAACCCGGCCTCGACGATGCCGGGCGAACCCTCGCGGAGCATCGACGCCCGGAACGCCACCAGGTCGGGAATGCCGACGCCGGCCACGAACACGGGCGTCCGCATGGCCGCGCGCAGCCCGGGCGCGCCGGTGGCGGCGATGACGCCCACCTGGCCCTGCGGGCAGTCGGCGCGCGGCCGGACGAAGAACGCGGCGAGGTCGTCGCCCGAGTGCTCGCCGACGGGGCCGCGCATCCGGCCGTCGCGCACCTCCACCGGGCAGTCCTCGCCGAGCACCATCTCCCACGCGGCGTTCTGGTCGCGATTCCCGTAGAGCACCACGTTCCGCCCCGCGTACTCGGCGGGGTCGAAGGCGCGGTCGGCGACGATCTCGAAGCGTCCGTTGCCGCGCACCCACCACTGGTCGGCGTCGTACCTGGCCTTCGCCAGGAGCAGCCGGTCGGCGGCATCGTCGCCCTGCGTGCCGAGCACCGCCACGAAGCCGTGCGCGAACGCGTTCTTGAACGGCCCGCCCCGCGCGGGCTTCTTCTCCTCGGCCGGCGCGCGCCCCGGGCGGCGGCCGGCCGCCGCGGCCTCGTCGGCGAACCACCGCGCGCGCCCGTCCTCGTCGGCCCGCAGGGCCAGCCGCGCGTGCGCCCGTCCGTCGTTCACCGGGATCTCCAGGCGGTCCTCGTCGATCTCCACCACCGCCGTCGCGGTGGATCCGTCGCGCGGCATGGGCGCGGAGATCTCGAGCATCTCCACGTTGCGGGTGCTCACGCGCACCGTGCCCGCGGCGCGGTCGACCTGCGCATCGACGCGCGAGGGCACGAACGGGAGCTGCTGCTGCATGACGCGCACCCAGTCGCGACGGCTGCTCACCTGCGGCGACACGGTGACGAAGCGCACCCGCTCGGCCTGCGCCGGGTCGGGCAGCCGGTGCCGGAAGAGGAACGAGGTCAACGGCGGCCAGTCGACGCACTCGTTGCCCCACCAGTGCCCCGCGCCGGCCTTCTCGAAGTACTCGAAGTCCGGGTGGGGCAGGGCCGCCATCTGCCGGAACATGCTGCGCGCCTCGGTGACGGGCACGTTGTCGTCGGCATCGCCGTGCAGCACGTACACGCCCTGCCCGAGCCAGTTCTCCTTCAGGAGCAGCGTGTCGCTGGCCGAGGAGGCGAGCGCGAGCATCTGCACCGCGGGGCTCTTGCTGGCGGATCCGCCCGCGGCGTCGGCGCCGACGTAGCTGCGGAAGCTCACCCATCCCGCGCTCGGGGCGATGGCCGCGAACTCGCCCGGGAACTGCGCGCCGATCTGCCACGTGCCGTGCCCGCCCATCGAGTGGCCCGTGAGCCACGACCGCGCCGGGTCGTGGCGCAGCGCGCGCCTCGCGTGCGCGAAGGCCTCGGCGAAGTCGGTGCGTCCCCAGTCCTCCCAGTCGAACCCGAAGGGGCGCCGGTTGGTCGGGCACACCACGTGCGCCTCCGGGCGCGGCGCGTAGCACGCCGCCTGGCCAGACGCCTCGACGCCGGCGCCGTGCAGGCTCCAGAGGATGCCCGGGGCGGGGTCCGACGGTCCGGCGGTCGAGGGCACCACGGCGTAGTACTGCGCGCTGCCGTCGATGGTGCTCGCGCGCGTCACGTTGCGGCGCTCCGACGCGGACACCGTGCGCAGCGACACGCCGCGGGAGAAGAGCTCGACGCCCGCCGCGTCCACGAGCCGCACCCGCGCCTCGCGCACGCGGCCGGGCGAACCCGCGGTGCCGGGGCGGAAGAGCGCCGGCAGCGCCACCTTCTTGACGGTCAGGGCGGGCATCGCGTGCAGGTCGACCCACGCGGACGCCTCGGGCAGGTCGCTCTCCACCCGGATGCGCGCGCCGCGCAGCGGTTCGTCGGAGGCGTTCACCACGACCACGCCCACGGGACCGTCGGTGGATTGGCCCGCCACGAGGTCGGGCACCAGCACGTCGCCGGCGGCGACGAAGGCGGCTGCGGGCGGCGGAACGAGCCGCGCCGAGAGCCGGCCGCGTCCCACCGAGAACAGGAACTCGTTGCGGCCGGCCTGCAGCGCCACCGGCAGGTGCACGAAGCCCCACGAGTACGGGTCGCCGCCGCGCGCGAGCCCGTTCACGAACACGCTGCCGTGGCCCGAGGCCTCGAGCATCATCACCGTGGCGGTGGGCAGATCGACGGTGGCGTGGATCCACCCGCCTGCCAGCGCATCGCCGAGCGCGGTGCCGCGGTCGCCCGAGAAGGTGCCGTCGGGCCCCGCGCGCACCGCGGTCCAGGGGCGCACGGCGGCTCCCGCCGCACCGATCGCCCAGGGCGGGGTCGCGCCGTCGGCGGGCTCGCCGAACGTGCCCGTCGCCAGCGCGTACTCGGCGGGATCGATGCGCAACAGCGTCCGTGACGCGGCACGGGGCGCGGGAGACACCAGCGCCAGCGCATCGGCGAACGGGATCGCGGCGTCGTCGGCCGCGGGCAGCGGGGTGGATGCGGCCACGGCGCCGAGCAGCGCGGAAAGCGCATGAATCATGGGGGCAGCGTAGCCGAGCGCCCGATGCGGCGTACCATTCGCGCCCCATGTCCACCAACGTCAAGACCATCGCCGTCATCGGGGCCGGGACCATGGGTTCCGGCATCGCCCTCACCGCCGCGCAGTCCGGGATCGCCGCGATCCAGGTGGACATGAGCGCCGCCCAGCTCGAGAAGGCCAAGGCCTACCACGCCAAGACGCTCGCGCGCGCGGTCGAGAAGGGCAAGATGCAGCAGGCCGACGCCGACGCCGCCCTGAAGCGCATCTGCTACGTGGGAAGCATGGCCGAGGCGAAGTCCGCCGATTGGGCCGTCGAGGCCGCCACCGAGAACGTGGAGGTCAAGAAGAAGATCTTCAAGGAGATGCAGGCGACGTTCCCGGCGCACGCCGTGCTGGCCACCAACACCTCGAGCATCTCGATCACCGACCTCGCGAGCGCCGTCGGCACCGACGCGCACCGCGTGATCGGCATGCACTTCTTCAACCCCGTGCCGGTGATGGCGCTCGTCGAGGTGATCAAGGGCATCGCGACCAGCGACGAGACCACGCAGCGCACCATCGACCTCGCGATCGCCATGGGCAAGACGCCCGTTCCCGCGAACGACCGCGCGGGCTTCGTCTCCAACCGCGTGCTGATGCCGATGATCAACGAGGCGTTCCACGCGTGGATGGGCGGCGTGGCGAAGCCCGAGGACATCGACCAGATCATGAAGCTCGGGTGCAACTTCCCGATGGGCCCGCTGCGCCTGGCCGACTTCATCGGCCTCGACGTGTGCCACGACATCATGATGGTCCTCCACCGCGAGCTCGGTGAGCCGAAGTTCTTCCCGTGCCCGTTGCTGAGGCAGCTGGTGCAGGCGGGGCGGCTCGGCGACAAGACCGGCCGCGGCGTGTTCGAGTACGCGAAGAAGTGATATGAGGAGCACGGAGGCCGTCGACCACCTGGTGCTCGGTGCGCGCACCCTCGAGGAGGGCGTGGCGTGGGTGCGCCGCACGCTGGGCGCGGAGTGCGCGCCCGGCGGGCGCCACGCGCAGTGGGGCACGCACAACGCGCTGGTCTCGCTGGGCGGCTGCTACCTCGAGGTGCTCGCGCCCGACCCGGCAGCCGGTGCGTGCCCGGGCGCGGCGGTCTTCGGGCTGGATGCGCTTGAGGACGGCCCGCGCCTGGTGACGTGGATGTGCCGCGCGACCAACGTGGAGCAGGCCGCGAGCGCCGCGTTGCGCGCGGGGCACGATGCGGGCCGGGTGCGAGGCGGCAGCCGGCTGCGCGCCGACGGCACCGAGCTCTCGTGGCAACTGGCCGTGCCCCCGGCGCGCGTCGACGGCGGCGCGATCCCGTGGCCGATCGACTGGGGCTGGAGCGAGCATCCCGCGCGCACCGCGCCGCGGGGCGGCAGCCTGAGCTGGCTCGAGGTCGAGCACCCCGAGCCCGAGCGCGTGCGCACGGTGCTCGACGCGATGCAGTGCGAGGGCGTGGGCGTCACCCGCGCAGCGCGGGCGGCGATCGTGGCCGGCGTGGCGTGCGCGCGGGGGGTGGTGGTGGTGAGGTAGGGGGGCGGTAACTCGAATGGGCAGGGGCTAGGAACCGGGCGTTGTGGGCTCGCACTTGCGAGCGCACGCGTTATCTTTGGGCGGGGTGGCCAGCATTCCGCAGGAACCCGGGAGAGCTCTCACGTGAAGACGATGAACATCGTTCGCCTGGTTGTGGCCGTGTGCGCGTTCGGCGGTGCGTCGGACGCGTTCGCGGAAGTGCGCCGTGTGCCTGAGCAGTACGCGACGATCATGTCTGCGATCGAGTCGAGCTACGACGGCGACGTGGTGGAGGTGGGTCCTGGGGTGTACGCGGAGGGCCTGAACCTGGGCGGCCGCGAGATCACGGTGCGGTCGACGGCGGGTGCCGGGGAGACGGTGGTGGACCCGGTGAGCGGTCGGTGCCTGACGGTGAACGGGCAGAAGGGCAACGGTGCGCGCGTGGAGGGCTTCACCCTGCGCGGTGGCAGTGCGCAGCGCGGGGGCGGGGTGTACGTGGAGTCGAGCAGCCCGGTGCTGGTGGGGTGCGTGATCACGGGGAACGAGTCGACGGAGTACGGCTACAACGGCGGCGGGGGCGTGCACGTGGCGAGCGGCTCGCCTCGGCTGGTGGGGTGCACGGTGTCGCAGAACACGGCGCGCTACGTCGGCGGCGGGATCTACGCGGCGGGCACGGTGACGCTCGAGGACTGCGTGGTGAGCGGGAACTCACTGACGGAGACGAACTCCTACACCCGCGGAGGCGGCATGTACGTCGCGGGCACGGTGACGATGTCCGGTGGATCGGTGACTGGGAATTCGTCGACCTACCAAGGTGGCGGCATCCAGGTGGGCGGCTCGTTGACGGCGACCGGCGTGGTGGTGAGCGCGAACGCTGTGACCTTTGCGGGTGTGGGCCAGGGTGGAGGTATGCACGCGGCCGGCGCGCTGCAAATGACGGGCTGCACGGTGGCCGGGAACTCGTCGAGCGGCGACGGCGGCGGGCTGTACACCGCGTACGGCACGGTGACGGTGACCGGCGGTGCGATCGAGGACAACGACGCGGGTGGCTACGGGGGCGCGTGGTACGTGGCGGACGGCAGCCTGCTGCTGGAGTCGTGCCAGGTGCGCAACAACGGCGCGGCGACGGTAGGCGGGATCTGGGTGGCGTCGGGGCAGCTGCGGGTGGGCGCGACGCTCTTCTGCGGGAACGGGGTGAACGTGAACGGCGCGTGGCAGGATCTCGGGAGCAACGTCTTCCAGGGGTCATGCGACGGGAGTGGTCCAGTGACGCGCCGTGTGCCTGAGCAGTACGCGACGATCATGGGTGCGATCGAGTCGAGCTACGACGGTGACGTGGTGGAGGTGGGTCCTGGGGTGTACGCGGAGTCTCTGAACCTTGGAGGCCGGGAGATCACGGTGCGGTCGACGGCGGGTGCCGGGGAGACGGTGGTGGACCCGGTGAGCGGTCGGTGCCTGACGGTGAACGGGCAGAAGGGCAACGGTGCGCGCGTGGAGGGCTTCACCCTGCGCGGTGGCAGTGCGCAGCGCGGGGGCGGGGTGTACGTGGAGTCGAGCAGCCCGGTGCTGGTGGGGTGCGTGATCACGGGGAACGAGTCGACGGAGTACGGCTACAACGGCGGCGGGGGCGTGCACGTGGCGAGCGGCTCGCCTCGGCTGGTGGGGTGCACGGTGTCGCAGAACACGGCGCGCTACGTCGGCGGCGGGATCTACGCGGCGGGCACGGTGACGCTCGAGGACTGCGTGGTGAGCGGGAACTCACTGACGGAGACGAACTCCTACACCCGCGGAGGCGGCATGTACGTCGCGGGCACGGTGACGATGTCCGGTGGATCGGTGACTGGGAATTCGTCGACCTACCAAGGTGGCGGCATCCAGGTGGGCGGCTCGTTGACGGCGACCGGCGTGGTGGTGAGCGCGAACGCTGTGACCTTTGCGGGTGTGGGCCAGGGTGGAGGTATGCACGCGGCCGGCGCGCTGCAAATGACGGGCTGCACGGTGGCCGGGAACTCGTCGAGCGGCGACGGCGGCGGGCTGTACACCGCGTACGGCACGGTGACGGTGACCGGCGGTGCGATCGAGGACAACGACGCGGGTGGCTACGGGGGCGCGTGGTACGTGGCGGACGGCAGCCTGCTGCTGGAGTCGTGCCAGGTGCGCAACAACGGCGCGGCGACGGTAGGCGGGATCTGGGTGGCGTCGGGGCAGCTGCGGGTGGGCGCGACGCTCTTCTGCGGCAACGGGGTGAACGTGAACGGCAGCTGGCAGGACCTTGGGGGGAACGTCTTCGGGGGTCAATGTCCCCCAAGTTGCCCCGGGGACGCCGATGGGAACGGTTTCGTTGACGGTCGGGATCTCGGTGAATTGCTTGGAAACTGGGGCCCCTGCACCTACTCCCCGTGCTTCGAGGACTTCAGCGGCGACGGCGTCATCAACGGCGCCGACCTCGGCATCCTGCTCAACAACTGGGGCCCTTGCGCATCGCCGTGATCCACGTCCCCCTCACCGCAACCCCACCACCTCCGCGTCCGCCAAGCCGATGGTCGGGCCGACGTGCCCCACGTCCCAGTCCGAGGTGGTCTCGACGAGCACCTGCGTGCCGCCTCCCTCGAGCGTGACCGCGGCCTCGCCGTCGCCGCGCGCGCAGCCGACGGCGAGCACCATGTGCGGCTCGTCGCCGTCGAAGCAGTAGACGAGCGCGAGCGGCATCGCCGCGTCGACGCTGCGGATGAGCGACGCCAGCAGCAGCGCCTTTGAGTCGCAGTCACCGCCCTCGAAGAGCGTGGCGACCGGCGTGCGCAGGCCGCAGCGCATCTTTCCGTCCCGGATCAGGTCGTCCTTGGCGCCCTTGACCGGGCGGTACGGGACCGCGTTCTGCACGAAGCTCGTGAGCGCCTCCACGCGCTGGCGGGCGTTCACCGGAGCCCCGACGCCCCAGTACGCGCGGATCACCGCGCGGGCCACGTCCTCGACGGCCGGCACCGATCGATCGAGGATCCACTGGTGGTCCGGCATGATGCGCTCGGGCGTGCAGACGATCCCGTGCTCGGCGACCATCGCGGCCACCGCGGCCTCCACCGCGGCGCACCCGCCGTCCTCCACGGTGCACCGGATCGGCTCCATGGCGCAGGCGGGAAACCCGAAGTGCGCCTCGAGCGCCTCGCCGTACGTGCGATCCACCGCCACGCGGACCGTGTAGTCCGCGGGCCGGCAGTCCTGGCGCAGGTACTTGGTGCCCTCTTCCCGTCGGGTGATGCACGCGACGTCGTCGCTCCAGTCGGTGAACGGCACGAGGTGGCGCGACCCCCGCGGCGCGATGAACGCGTGATCGGCCTCGACCCACGCACGGAACTCGGCGTTCTCGGGGATCGCCAGGGACCGCGCCAAGGCCTCGGGTTCGGCGACCGGGGCGGGCGCCGACGCGGGCGCGCCGGGCGAGAGCGGCACGGTGGGCGCCGGCGTGGCTGCCGCCGGGCGTGGCGCGGCGCGGGTCACCATTCCCTTGCGGGCACGGGAGACGCGCGCGGGCGACCGCGCGCCGCTCGGCGTCTCGCGCGGGGCGACCACCTGCGGCGCCGAGCTGCGCGGGGCGCTCGAGGACTGCGCGTGGGCGCCGGTCGCGGGCACGACGAGCGGCATGGCGATCAACGCGGCGAGGGCGGGGCGCATGGCCATGAGTCTAGGCCGGCGCGCACGGGATCCCGCGCCGAACGCGCGTCGCGAGCGCGGCTGATCAACGACATGCACCCGTCCGGCCACCTAGAATCACCGGACTATGGCCCACCACGATCCCTTCAACGCCCGCGCCACGCTGAAGACCCCCGCCGGCGACCGCTCGTACTACCGCCTCGACGCCCTCAAGCACCTCGGCCCGGTCCACCGGCTGCCGTACTCGATCCGCGTGCTGCTCGAGGCGTGCCTGCGCAACTGCGACGGCCGCATCGTGACCAAGGAGCACGTCGAGAAGATCTGCAAGTACGACGCCAAGAAGGTCGGCGAGGATGAGATCCCGTTCATGCCCGGCCGCGTGGTGCTCCAGGACTTCACCGGCGTGCCGTGCGTGGTCGACCTCGCCGCCATGCGCGACGCGATGAAGCGCCTCGGCGGCGACCCCAAGCGCGTCAACCCGCTGGTGCCGTGCGACCTCGTCATCGACCACAGCGTGCAGGTCGACGCCTTCGCCAACGGCATGGCGCTCACCATCAACGGCGAGCTCGAGTTCGAGCGCAACAAGGAGCGCTACGAGTTCCTCAAGTGGGGCCAGCAGGCGCTCTCGAACTTCCGCGTCGTGCCGCCGGCCACCGGCATCGTGCACCAGGTGAACCTCGAGTACCTGGCGAAGGTCGTGTGGGAGGAGGGCGGCGTCCTCTACCCCGACAGCCTCGTCGGCACCGACAGCCACACCACCATGATCAACGGCCTCGGCGTCGTCGGCTGGGGCGTGGGCGGGATCGAGGCCGAGGCCGTCATGCTCGGCCAGCCGATCTACATGCTGATTCCCGAGGTGATCGGCGTGCGCGTCACGGGCAAGCTGCCCGAGGGCACCACGGCCACCGACCTGGTGCTCACCATCACGCAGGTGCTCCGCAAGTTCGGCGTGGTCAACAAGTTCGTCGAGTTCTTCGGGCCGGGCCTCGCTGAGATGTCGCTCGCCAACCGCGCCACCATCGCCAACATGGCGCCCGAGTACGGCGCGACGATCGGGTTCTTCCCGGTCGATGCGCACACGCTCGACTACATGCGCCTCTCGGGACGCAGCGAGGGCCTCATCAAGACCGTCGAGGACTACTGCAAGGCGAACATGCTGTGGCGCGACGACGCGGCCGACATCGCCTACACGGCGGTCGTCGACGTCGACCTCTCGGCCATCGTGCCGAGCCTCGCGGGCCCCGCGCGGCCGCAGGACCGCGTGCAACTCACCGACATGAAGTCGGCGTGGCACAAGGAGCTCCCGAAGTTCCTCGAGAAGGGCGCGTCGAGCGCCACCAAGCCCGCGGCGGGCACGGGCGGCGGCACCGCCACCGTGGCCGCGCCCGCGAAGGTCGCCGTGCGCGACGAGGAAGGCAACGAGTACCAGCTGACCCACGGCGACGTGGTGATCGCCGCCATCACCAGCTGCACCAACACCAGCAACCCGAGCGTCATGATCGGCGCCGGCCTGGTGGCGAAGAAGGCGCGCGCCAAGGGCCTGACGCGCAAGCCGTGGGTGAAGACCAGCCTCGCCCCCGGCAGCAAGGTGGTGACGGACTACCTGGTGAAGGGCGGACTGCTCAAGCCGCTCGAGGAAGTGGGCTTCTACCTGGTGGGCTACGGCTGCACCACGTGCATCGGCAACAGCGGACCGCTGCCCGACCACATCGGCAAGGCGATCAAGGACGGGGACCTCGTGGTCTCGAGCGTCCTCTCGGGCAACCGCAACTTCGAGGCGCGCGTGCACCAGGACGTGAAGGCGAACTACCTGGCCAGCCCGCCGCTGGTGGTGGCCTACGCCATCGCCGGCACCGTCGACATCGACCTCGCCACCGAGCCACTCGGCACCGGAAGCGACGGCACGCCCGTCTTCCTGAAGGACATCTGGCCATCGCAGAAGGAGGTCGACGACGCCGTGGCGCAGTTCGTGACGCGTGAGCAGTTCACGCACGAGTACGCGCACGTCTTCGAGGGCAGCGAGGCGTGGCGGGCCATCAAGGCCACCGCGAGCGAGGCCTACGCGTGGGACGCCAAGAGCACCTACATCCAGAACCCGCCGTACTTCGAGGGAATGTCGATGCAGGTGCACCCGATCACGCCGATCCGCGGCGCGCGGTGCCTGGCGAACCTGGGCGACAGCGTCACCACGGACCACATCTCTCCGGCCGGCAACATCAAGGCCGACTCGCCCGCGGGCAAGTTCCTCACCGAGCACGGCGTGGCGGTGGCGATGTTCAACAGCTACGGCAGCCGACGCGGGAACGACCGCGTGATGACGCGCGGCACGTTCGCCAACACCCGCATCCGCAACAAGCTCACCCCGGACAGGACGGGCGGCTGGACCCGTGACTTCACCGACGGCGGCAAGGAGAAGTTCATCTATGACGCCGCCGTGGCGTACAAGGCGAAGGGCGTGCCGCTCGTGGTGCTCGCCGGCAAGGACTACGGCATGGGCTCGAGCCGCGACTGGGCCGCGAAGGGCACCTTCCTGCTCGGCGTGAAGGCCGTGATCGCCGAGAGCTACGAGCGCATCCACCGCTCGAACCTGGTCGGCATGGGCGTGCTGCCCCTGCAGTTCCTCGATGGCCAGACCGCCGCGAGCCTCGGGCTCGACGGCACCGAGACCTTCGACGTGGCGGTCGATGACCGGGTCGAGCCGCGCCAGAAGATCGAGGTCACGGCCACCAAGGCCGACGGCACGAAGGTGCAGTTCGAGACCCGCTGCCGCATCGACACGCCGGTCGAGGTCGACTACTACCGCAACGGCGGCATCCTGCACACCGTGCTGCGCAAGATGGCCGGCGGCTGAATTTTCGCACCGATCCTGCTGCCTTTCTGCCACCGCGCCCATCATGGCGCGGTGGCGGTGCTTTCGGACATCCTCAGGCGTTGGGTGCAGCCGGCGGTCGACGGCGTCCTTGGGCAGGGCATGCCGAGCCCGGCGGACGCGCTGCTGGAGGCGCGGTTTCGCCCGGACGCCCCGTGGACGTGGTGCCCGTGGTGCGGCGGGAGGGGGCACGGGGACGGCTCCGCGTGCGGCGGTGCCGCGTCGACCGCACACGCTCCCACGGTGGTGCGCCTGGCCGCGCACCGCGGTCCGGTGCGTCGTTGGGTGATCGACGTCAAGCACTCGAGGTGGGAAGCGATGGGACAGTTGCTCGGTGCGCTGCTGGGCGAACAGCTGCTGCGCTGTGGCGTCGTGGCTGCCGGGTGCCCAGGGACGTGGATCGTGCCGGTGCCGATGCCATGGGCACGGCGCGCGTCCCGCGGCATCGACCATGCCGCCGTGATCGCGGGCTCGGTGGCCCGCGCGGCGGGATGTCCCATGGTGCGCGCGTTACGGCACTTGGGTGGCCGGGCGCAGGTGGAGGCAGGCGACCGCCGGTCGCGGGCGTCAGGCGTGCGGGAGCGTTTCGCCGCACGGTGCGCCGCGAGGCGATGCGTGGCCGGCCACGTGGTGCTGGTGGACGATGTCCGCACCACCGGCACCACCCTTGTCGACTGTGCGCGTGCGCTTCACCGCGTCGGCGTCGCGCGGGTGGACGCGGCGGTCGTGACGGTGCGGGAGTAGCCCGCCGGGGACATCATGTGGACAACCGTTCCACGGGCCGACGCCCTTGGCGCGGCCCCTCGAGATTTCCGGTGGCCGGGTGGCATCCGGGATATCTGGCCTTTGCCTATAATGTGTGCGTCCGGCCATCTGCATTGGCCACGGCGACGGGTGCGCAGGAAGCGCGCCCTCGGGAGGCTGTGGCGTGACCACAAAATTCCGCGTTCGGGCGTGATGCACCCCCTTGACGGCGGTCAGGGTTTCGCTACCATTCGCGACCCGCTTCAGATTCGTCTGAGGCGGCCATCTTTGACAAGTGAACAGTTGGAACGCCGCGAGGATGCGCCGTCATCACGCACCGGTCACGACCGGGGCGAGATGGCAGCCTGCAAATGCAGGCAAAAGCGAAGTGTCACAGCACTTCGCCTGGACATCCTTCGTGAAGCCAAAAACGAAGTGAACGGTCAATTCCACAGCCAATCACCGAATCCCGAAGCCGCAAGGCCGAAGGGTGAGGCGAATGGATGTCCAAGATTGCCGGGATAGCCATCCCGGCACGTCGGAACGCGAAAGTGTGGACCGACGATAAAGACCGGCCCGTCCTTTGGACGGGTCGCCAGGCAACTCTCATTCGAAGCAAAGCGGGCTTGCCCGCTTCGTTAGAACTCAAGTGAAGAGTTTGATCCTGGCTCAGATTGAACGCTGGCGGCATGGCTAAAACATGCAAGTCGAACGCCTGTAGCAATACAGGAGTGGCGAAAGGGCGAGGAATAGATTCCTACGTACCTCGAGGTCGGGGATACCCCGGAGAAATCCGGATCAATACCCGATGTGGTCGAGAGATCAAAGGTTTACCGCCTTGAGAGCGGGGAATCTCCTATCAGCTAGTTGGTGAGGTAACGGCTCACCAAGGCGAAGACGGGTAGCGGGTGTGAGAGCACGGCCCGCCGCATCGAGACTGAGACACTGCTCGGACTCCTACGGGAGGCTGCAGTAACGAATCTTCCGCAATGCGCGAAAGCGTGACGGGGCAATGCCGCGTGCAGGATGAAGCCCTTCGGGGTGTAAACTGCTGTCAGGGTGCAGGAATGAAATGACCATACCCAAAGGAAGCACCGGCTAACTCTGTGCCAGCAGCCGCGGTAATACAGAGGGTGCGAGCGTTAATCGGAATCACTGGGCTTAAAGGGTGCGTAGGCGGATGCAAAGGCGCTTTGTGAAATCCCACGGCTCAACCGTGGAATTGCTTGGCGAACCATGCATCTTGAGGTTGGTAGAGGTCACTGGAACGATAGGTGGAGCGGTGAAATGCGTAGATATCTATCGGAACGCCAACGGTGAAGACAGGTGACTGGGCCAATTCTGACGCTGAGGCACGAAAGCGTGGGGAGCAAACGGGATTAGATACCCCGGTAGTCCACGCCGTAAACGATGCACACTTGGTCGGAGCGGTTTGACTCCGTTTCGGCCGTAGGAAAACTGATGAGTGTGCCGCCTGGGGAGTACGGTCGCAAGATTAAAACTCAAAGGAATTGACGGGGGCTCACACAAGCGGTGGAGCATGTGGCTTAATTCGAAGCAACGCGAAGAACCTTACCTAGGCTTGACATGCACGGATAAACTCTATGAAAGTAGAGGTACACCCGCAAGGGCGGAACGTGCACAGGTGCTGCATGGCTGTCGTCAGCTCGTGCTGTGAAGTGTCGGGTTAAGTCCCTCAACGAGCGCAACCCCTGTCGCTACTTGCTAACGCGTAATGGCGAGGACTGTAGCGAGACTGCCGGTGTCAAACCGGAGGAAGGTGGGGATGACGTCAAGTCCTCATGGCCTTTATGTCTAGGGCTGCACACGTGCTACAATGGTATGTACAGAACGATGCAAGACCGCAAGGTGGAGCAAATCGCTAAAGCATACCCCAGTTCAGATTGTGGGCTGCAATTCGCCCGCATGAAGTTGGAATCGCTAGTAATCGCGGATCAGCTACGCCGCGGTGAATATGTTCCTGAGCCTTGTACACACCGCCCGTCAAGTCATGGGAGCCGGCAGTGCCCGAAGTCGCGCAATTTCATGCGTGCCCACGGCAAGGCTGGTGACTGGGACTAAGTCGTAACAAGGTAGCCGTAGGGGAACCTGCGGCTGGATCACCTCCTTTCTAAGGGATACCTTAGACCGCCAACGAGAGCGATCTCGAAGGCGGCCATAAAGTCAACGCAATCTCGTTCTGCATAGCAGAATAGCTGACCCGGCAACGGGCAGCGAATGGCGTCCAACTGTTCCTTGACATATCGTCAAGCGCCCCGGTCTCTCGGCCGGGGCGCTTGTCATTTTTCCTTGGCACTCTCCGTTGTGCATGTGCTGGGCCAGGCGCCCATTGCCGCCATGCCAATGAACGACCTCCAACGCCCCGGTCGTTGACCCCCGACACCTGAACCGTTGGTGTTGCCTCAGTCGTTGAAGCTGCCGACGTAGGGCACCGGGCTGCTCGACGGCATGCTGCCGGCGGAGCCGAACCACGCGCCGTTGCCGATCTCTTCCCGTGTCCACGCCGGGGTCAGCCCCCAGTTCACGAGGTCCGGGTTGCCCGCCACCGTCCCGTTGGCGATCAGGCCGCCCCCGTTGGCGAAGTTGCCCCCTTGGCCGATCGGCGGCGGATATCCGGGACCATAGTGGTGGGCCACCATTGCATTCCCGTAGGGATGCACGAACTTCGCCTGCACGTATCCCGGGGCAGCTGCGCCAGCGGCCAAGGGCGGGCCGCCGCCCGCACCCACCGCATCGGCGGACGTTGGGCCCGCCATGTGAAAGTGGTACTCGGGTGCGAGTGCCTGCTGTTCCAGGTCAGCGCGGGACAACTCTCCCCCCGCGGTGTTGTAGCCCACGCCCCGCGGAACGCCGTTGATGCTGCCGTCGTCGCCGCCGGCCGCCCCGCCGGCCGCCCCGCCGTAGCCGAAGCCGCCGCCCGACTGACCGGGAGCCGCCGGCTGGCCGCCGGCACCACCGTAGCCGAAGCCCCCGCCCGACTGCTGGGCGGTGGTGGCCGACGCCGCCACCACGGCAACCATGGCGGACATTCCGAACCAGGCAACGACGGGCGAGACGCGGTCCATGCTCCGGTGGGTCATCGGCGAATCCTCTTCTCCAAGCGTAGCATCGTCGCCCCGATGCGCATTGCCATGGCCAGCGACCACGCCGGATTCGCCCTCAAGGCGGAGCTGCTGCCGTTGGTCCGGGCATCGGGCCACGAGCCGATTGACGTGGGCACGCACGGCCTCGACCCGGTGGACTATCCCGACTTCGCGTTGGCGGGCTGCCGACTGGTGGCCGCCGGGCATGCCGAACGCGCGATCCTGTGCTGCGGCAGCGGCGTGGGCATGTGCGTGGCCGCCAACAAGATCCCGGGCATCCGGGCCGGAAACGTGGCCGACCACTACTCCGCGCACCAGGGCGTGGAGCACGACGACATGAACGTGCTGGTGCTGGGTGGACGGACCACCGGGGCAGCCGTTGCCGCCGAGCTGGTGCGCGCGTTCCTGGCGGCGCGCTTCACCGGCGAGGAACGGCACCTTCGGCGCCTCGAGAAGGTGTTGGCCATCGAGGCCGATCCATCCCGGTTCTTGGCGACTTCGGTAGGCATCGCGTCGGCGGGCCCGCGCTGACCGCCGCTCCGCATCACCACCCGGCGCATCGACCCCATCGACCCCATCGACCACTGACGCAAGGAACCCCATGACCCACCGTCGACCCATCGTTGCTTCCCTCTCGCTCGCGCTGGCCGCCTCGCTTGCCTTTGCCGCCGCCCCTGCCCCCACCCCCATGGACTACGAACAACTCCCCCCGGAACCGGCCGCCGTGCAGAAGCAGCTCGAGGCCGCCAAGGTCACCGCGCTGCAGGCGATCGATGCCGCCGAGAAGGCCATGAACGGCACCGCGCTGGCCTCGCGCGCGGTCACCGCCGGGGATGCGGTCACGAGCTACGAGGTCATCGTCACCTGCGGCGGACTCCAGAAGAAGGTCACCGTCGACGCCGCCAGCGGCAAGGTGACCGGTGCGGTGGTCACCCTGCAGGGAGCCGTGGCCAAGGCCTCGGAAGCGGTGAAGGGCGGCGCGGTGAAGGACGTGCAGATGAACCCCGCCGCCGAGCCGCCGACCGTGCTGGTGACGCTCTTCAAGGACGGCAAGCGCCATGACGTCACCGTGAACGCCGTGGACGGCTCGATCGTCGGCACCGAGGTGACCGGCCGCTTCCCCGGCGAGTCGTTCGAGGGCGAGCTGGTGACCCTGCCGAGCGGCCTGCAGTACGTCGACATCCGGCCCGGCACCGGCGCGCAGCCCGCGGACCGGAACGCGGTGGTGAAGGTGCACTACACCGGCTGGCTGGTCGACGGCAAGAAGTTCGACTCGAGCGTCGATCGCGGCGAGCCGGCGTCGTTCGGCCTGTCGGCGGTGATCCCCGGCTGGACCGAGGGCGTCTCCACCATGAAGCAGGGCGGCAAGCGAAAGCTGGTGGTCCCGTACCAGCTCGCGTACGGCGAGCGCGGCCGCGGCCCCATCCCGCCGAAGGCCACGCTGATCTTCGACGTCGAGCTGATCGAGGTGCCGAACGCCGCCCAGCCCTGAGCCGGGCGCGCGTCACTCCTGCACGGGTTCGGCGATGAGCGCGAGCAGGCGATCCCGCGGGATCGCCGCGAACGCGCGCGCCAGCACCGGGTCGAAGTGCGTGCCCGCGCAGCGCTCGATCTCGGCGATCACCTCCTCGACGGCGCGCGCGGGTCGGTAGACGCGCGCGCTGGTCATGGCGTCGAAGCAGTCGGCGATGCACACGACGCGGCCGAGCAGCGAGATCGCCTCGCCGGCGAGGCGGTTGGGGTAGCCGGTCCCGTCCCAGCGCTCGTGGTGCTCGAGCACGCCGGGCAGCACCTCCTGCAGGTGCGGGATGTCGCGCAGGATCCGGTGGCCGATCTCCGGGTGCCGGCGGATCTGGCCGAACTCGTCGTCGGTGAGCCGGCCCGGCTTGCACAGCACGGCCTCCGGCACCCCGATCTTGCCCAGGTCATGGACGATGCCGCAGAGGTAGGAACGCGCGACGAGGTCCTCGGGAAGCCCCGCGCTCTCGGCCAGCAGCCGCGCGAACGCCGCCACGCGATCGGAGTGCCCGCGGGTGTACGGATCCTTGGCGTCGATGGCGCTGATCAGGGCATGCACGGTGCCGGCGAACATCAGCTGCTGCTCGACGGCGAACCGCTGCTCCATCGCCGTGCGCTCGAGGTTGGCGAGGGCGTGCGCCGCCAGGCGGCCGAGGGCCGCGGCGACGCCGGCCACGGTGGAGAGCACCGAGGGATCGCGCCGGTGCGCGGTGTCGAGGTAGAGGAACCCGTGCGCCGATCCGCCCGCGTCGAGCGGCATGCAGATCGCCTGCTCGACCTGCATGCGGTGCAGGCTGGCGCCGAGCGTGGAGCCGGCGGCGTCTTGGATGTCGCTCACCATCACCGGCCCGGCCTGGGCCCGCCGGAGCATGGTGCGGCTGTACCGCGCCGGCGCGCCCGTGGCCGAGACGCTGGCCAGCACCTCGGCGCTGCCGTCGTCGAGGGTGCGCAGCACCGCCACGTTCTCGAACTGCGTGGCCTCGGCGACGGCCTCGGCCAGCACCTGCCGGAGCGCGTGCGCATCGGTGGCGCGATGGATGCGGTCGGACGTCCTGACCAGGAGAAGCAGTTGCTCGCGTGCGAAGGTCGCGGGCTCGGCGAGCGTCAGCGCCTCGGCGTTGTCGGCGCCTTCGCCCTCGAGCGGCACAACGATCGTGCCGGTGGCGCCGAGGCTCACGAGGCGCAGCCGGTAGGGACCGATGCGGACGAGATCGCCGTGGCGCAGCGTGAGCCCGGTGCCGCCGCGCATCTTCGCGCCGTTGACCCAGGTGCTGCCGGTGCTCGCGGTGCTGATCAGCCGCCATGCCCCGTCATCGCCTTGCGGCACCCACTCGAGGATGGCGTGCGTGCGGCTGACCGTGCGCGACTCGTCGGGCAGCACCACCGCGGCCTGCGCGGAACGACCCACGGTGAGCGGCCCCGGCGGGTCGAGGCGCACGCGCACGTGATGGGCAGGGTCGACGGAAACCAGCCAGTGTTCGAGCATGGGAGTCGCCGTCGCCGGCGTCAGGGATTGCGGAAGACGTCGTCGGCCTGCTTGGCCACGTCCTCCTGGTACTTCTCGTAGGCGCTCTTGGTTCGCAGGGCCGCATCGCGTGCCTTGCCGAGCGCGGAGGAACTGCCTCCGGGAGGCGCATCCGCGACGGCGTTGCCGGTGCTCCCGGTGGCGCGCTGCTCTGGCGGCGGTGCCGGCGGCGCGGCCGCGGGGCGTGGGTTCATGGGCTTGCACCCGGCGCCTGCCGCGGCAGCCGCCACGGACAGCACGATGATCCGCGACAGGGTCGTCATGGGCATGGATGGTACGAGCAGGGCCAAGGGGCACGGCTTATGGGCGCCCGGGCGAGACGGTGAATCCGGAGCCCGGTGGCCGGCGATTCCCACGGGTAGAGGACCACCATGAACGACCCGATGCTGCAAGACCGATTCGCTCCCGTCGATCGCCATGGCCCCGCCCCCGTGGATCGCGTGCGCATCGAGCGTGCGGTCCGCGAGATCCTCCTGGCCGTCGGCGAGGACCCCGATCGCGACGGGCTCCGCGACACGCCGCGCCGGGTGGCGAAGGCATACTCGGAGGTGTTCGGCGGCCTGCGCGAGGACCCGTCCATCCACCTCGGCCGTGTGTTCGAGCAGTCGGCGGAGGAACTGGTGACGCTCACGCGCATCCCGTTCCACTCGATGTGCGAGCACCACCTCCTTCCGTTCTTCGGCAAGGCGCACGTGGCGTACCTGCCGCAGGGAGGCCGGGTGGTGGGCCTCAGCAAGCTGGCGCGCACGGTGGAGACCTTCGCACGCCGGCCTCAGCTGCAGGAGCGTCTCACCGAGCAGGTGGCCGACGCGCTGATGGAGCACCTCGAGCCCGCCGGCTGCGTGGTGATGGTGGAGGCCGAGCACCTGTGCATGCGGATGCGGGGCGTGAAGTGCTCCGAGAGCACGATGACCACCTTCGTGCGCCGCGGCGTCTTCCGTACCGACGCGGCGCGCGGCGATCGCGCGGTGGAGTTGGTGCGATCGCTCGCCCACGCCCCGGCGGCGCGTTGACGCGCGGGCAGGCGGGCGGCGTACGATCCGCGGACCATGGATCCCCGGTACCAGCGCCTCGCCGAGCTCCTCGTCCGTCACAGCTGCCGGGTCCAGCCCGGCGAGCACCTGCTGCTTGAACTCTTCGACGGACCCGAGGAGATGGCGATCGCGCTGGTCGAGGCGGTCCGGGCGGCCGGCGGGCACCCGCACGTCGAGCTCCGGTCGAACCGCGTGATGCGCGCGCTCAACCGGCTCGGGGCCGAGGACGGCCTGCGCACGTGGGGCGAGTGCGACCTGGAGCGCATGCGCCGGATGCAGTGCTACGTGGGCATTCGTGGCGCGCGGAACGTCAGCGAGATGGCGGGCATCCCGGCCGAGCAGATGAAGGCCGTGGGGCGCCTGTACGCCAAGCCGGTGCACTTCGAGCGCCGGGTCAACCACACCAAGTGGGTGGTGCTGCGCTGGCCCTCGCCGAGCATGGCGCAGCTGGCGCAGATGCCCACCGAGGACTTCGAGCGCTTCTACTTCGACGTCTGCCTGGTGGACTACGCGAAGATGGATCGTGACGTGCAGCCCCTGCGCGCGCGCATGGACGCCGCGGACCAGGTGCACATCAAGGGCCCCGGTGCCACCGACCTGCGCTTCTCGATCAAGGGCATCTCGTCGGTGCCGTGCAGCGGCGACCGGAACATCCCCGACGGCGAGTGCTTCACCGCGCCCGTGCGCGACAGCGTCGAGGGCGTGGTTCAGTACAACACGCCGACCATCTACAACGGCACCACGTTCACCAACGTGGGCCTGGAGTTCAGCAAGGGGCGGATCGTGCGCTGCTGGGCGGACCAGAACCAGCGCGAGCTCGAGGCGATCTTCGACACCGACGAGGGCGCGCGCTACGTGGGCGAGTTCGCGATCGGCTTCAACCCGCTGATCCTCCAGCCGATGAAGGACATCCTCTTCGACGAGAAGATCGCCGGCAGCTTCCACTTCACGCCCGGCCGCTGCTACGAGGAGACCGAGAACGGCAACCGCAGCGAGATCCACTGGGACCTCGTGTGCATCCAGCGACCGGAGCACGGCGGCGGGACCATCAGCTTCGACGGCGAGGTGATCCGCCGCGACGGCCTGTTCGTGCCGGATGACCTGCGTCCCCTCAATCCCTGACCACCGCGGATCCCGGATCGGCGCCGCGTTGCGCCCGGGACCGGATGCCCCGCCGATCGACACGGAGCGACGATGACCCAGCAGATCGTGGACCTCCGGTCCGACACCGTCACCCGCCCGACGCCGGCGATGTGGGCCGCCATGCGCGGGGCCGAGCTCGGCGACGACGTGCTCGGCGACGAGCCCACGGTGGCCCGGCTCGAACGCACCGTCGCCGACCGGCTCGGGACCGAGGCGGCGGTGTTCGTGCCCAGCGGCACCATGGCGAACCAGCTGGCCATCCGGGTGGCGTGCGGCGCCGGCGACGAGATCATCGCCCACGAGGAGAGCCACATCATCCACTACGAGACCGGCGCCCCCGCGGCGCTCGCCGGGGCCATGGTGCGCACCGTGCGCGGCCCGGGAGGTCTCTTCGATGCCGAGGACGTGCATCGCGCGGTGCGCACGCGCAACATCCACCACCCGGCGAGCCGGATGCTGGTGGCGGAGAACACGCACAACCGGGGCGGCGGCACCGCGTGGCCGATGGACCGGTGGATCCGGGTCGCGGCGGCGGGCCGCGAGCATGGCCTGCACGTGCACGTCGACGGCGCGCGTCTCTTCAACGCGTGCGTGGCCTCGGGCTACGCGCCGGACGCGTTCGCGCGCCATGCGGACTCGGTGAGCGTGTGCTTCTCCAAGGGGCTGGGCTGCCCGGTGGGCAGCGCGCTCGCCGGCACGGGGGCGTTCATCGAGCGGGCGCGCCGCTTCCGGAAGATGTTCGGCGGCGGGATGCGCCAGAGCGGCCTGCTGGCGGCGGCGGCGCTGCATGCGCTCGAGCACCACGTGGCCCGGCTGGCCGACGACCATCGGCACGCGCGCCTGCTGGCCGAGGGGTTGGCGGGGATCCCCGGGCTCCGGCCGGACCTCGATCCCGACGAGGTGCCGACGAACATGGTGTTCTTCGAGGTGGATCCGTCCTTCGGCACGGCCGCGGAGGTCTGCGAGCGCATGGCCGCCCTCGGCGTGCGGATGATCGCGCTGGACCCGCAGCGGATCCGCGCCGTGACGCACCTGGACGTGGATGCCGCCGGGATCGCCCGCGCGATCGGCGCGGTGGCGGCGGCGGTGCGCCGCTGATCGATCGAAGCGTGGGGGCTTTCCCGGTCGGGGCGTGCCGCGCAGTCGCGATCAGCGCATGCCGCGCTCGGGTGCCCGGTCCATCACCGAGAGCCACGCGATGCGGTCGATGCGCCACTCCCCGTCGGGGCCGCGCGCAACCTCGATCCACCAGCGGGTCGGGATGGGACCGTAGCTCGAGGCGGTGGTCGTGCGGCACGCGAGCATCACGGCGCCGCGGTCCGGCCCCAGCGTCGCCAGGTCGAGCCGGGCGACGTCGTTGCGTTCGATGCGGTGACGCCCACGCAGCATCTCGGCGGTGTCCATGAGGCGGTCGAGTCCATCGGCCGGGGCCTCGGGGCTGCCGTAATGAACCGACGCGTTCCCGTCGAAGCAGTCGCGGAGCGCGTCCAGGTCGGCCGCCTCGGCGGCGGCGATCAGCGTCCGCACCCGGGCGGCCGCATGTTCGCCGGGCGACGTCCTCCATGCCGCGATCGCCAGCACCAGCGCGGCCCCGAGCAGCACGGCCACGCCGGCCAGGATCGGTCTCGCCCGCTCCGTGCGCGATCCCCACCACGCGAGCGCCGCGGCGACGACCACCATGGGCAGCGCGAGCGACCACGGTGATTCCGCGAGGAACCGGTCGAGGAACGGGGATACGGGAAGCGTCGGGTCCATCCGCGTGAGGCGCGCCGTCGTGCGCCTCCGTAGCCTAGGGGGGTCAATGGCGTCCATCCCGCCCCTCCAAGCCTCGAGTGACGGCGTATCCGCGCTGACCGGCGCGTGCTCCGGGGCGCTTGGGGTGCTGGCGGCCGAGGGGCCGTCGCTGGCCGCGGCCTTGCCGGTGCTCGCGGATCCCGAACGTCGCGCGGGGTTCGTGCTGGCGTGCACCGCGGGCGCGCTGCGCCCGCTCGCGTCCGCCGGCGTCGCGCCCGATGCGGTGGTGCTGGGGATCGAGGAGCCCGACCTCGAGGCGATCCTGGGGCACTTGCCGAGGCGGCTCCTGGAGCGGACCACGCTGGTGGCGCCGGCGGTCCTCGAGACCCCGGTGCTTCGGTGGTGGCACGGACCGCTGCGCCTGACCGGCGAGGGCGGGGGCGACTCGGCCATGTTCGGCTCGCTCGGCGCCGGCCGCGCGGAGGAGCGTGCGCATCGCCTGCTGCGGCACGTGGGATGCGATCCCGTGGCACTGGTGGGGGTCGACCCGCTGGGGATCGACGGCGTATGGCACGTTCGAGGCACCGCGCTCGACAGCGCATGGAGCGCACAGCTCAACCCGTTCCTGACGCTCGCCACGCTGGAGTGGCGCCTGGGCACGCAGCGGCGCGAGTTCCACGATGCCGCCATGCGCCGCGTGCGCGCCTTCGTGAGCGCCGATCGCGATGCCGGCCTCCGGGTGATCGATGCCGGCGCGGGGACGATCCCCGAGGCGATCGAGATGCGGCTGTCGGACGCGCTGCGCCGGCACGGGGGCGTGCGGCGCCCGCTGCCGGCGCCGCGCACCCGGGCGATCCCGCCCGTGGCGCTGGAGCAGCCGACGGTGCGGGTGTCCTCGATGGTCGCGGTGGTCGTGGCCCGGTCGGGCACGGGCGGCACGGGCGTCCCGCGGAACCTCGACAGTGAGTTCGGCGGTCGCCCGGTGCTGGCCCGGACCGTGGCGCGCGTGGCCTCCGCCCCGTGCGTCGAGCGCGTGGTCGTGCTCGCCGACGATCGCGCCTCCGTCGAGGCGATCCTGGCGCCGTGGCGCGCGGGCGTGCGGGTGCCGGTCGAGATCGACCAGGCGGCGGCGCCCCTTGCCGGTCCGGTGGCGCACGCGATCGCCGTGAGCCGTCTGTGGTCCGACTCCGCGTGGGGCGGCGGCATCGGCGGCACCACCGTGTTCGACGAGATGATCCCTCCTCGCGCGCTGGCCGCGCTTCTGGAGGCTCGCCGGCTCGACGGTGCGCTGGTGGTCGGCGGCGACTGGCCGATGGTGCTGGTCGACGGCGGTGCCGGAATCATGGACGTGGCGGCCCGGTTCGACGCCATCGGCCGGCGCGGCGTGGTGTTCGGGGATGCGTCGCCCGGGCTGTCGCCGTGCTGCGTGGGGATCGAGGCGGCGCGATTCCTGGCCGAGCGCGGCGCGGGCGGCACGGTCGGCGCCATGGCGGGCCTTCGCGGCCGCTGGAACTACGACCTGCGGGGCGCACCCCGGTGGGTGGTGCACGCGCCGTTCGCCGCGCGCATCGCCACCGTGCGCGCCGTGTTCGACTCGCCGCGCGCCAAGCTCCGCATGCGCCGCGGCATCGAGCCGATCCTGCCCGAGGCCGCGGGCGCGCAGCCCGGATGGGCGGAGATCATCCCCGCGCTCGAGCGCCAGTACGCGGCGCCACCGTCGTACGCGCCGCAGCACTTGGTGATCGAGGCCTGCACCGGCCGGTTCGCCAACGGCATCTCGAGTCCCCACCGCTACGGCACGGTGCAGCGGCCGCCGCTGACGCGCGCGCTCCTGGAGCGGATCCTCGGCCAGGTGGGCGCGGCGCGCGACGTGGTGGTCACGTTCGCGGGGCTCGGGGACCCGCTGCGCCACCCCGAACTTCCGGAGTTCGTTCGCATGGCCCGCCAGGCCGGCGCCCGCGCGGTCCACGTGCGCACCGAGCTGCTGGCCGGGGCGGGCGACATCGAGCGCCTGACGGAGGCCGGGGTCGACGTGGTCAGCGTGGAGCTGCACGCGGCGTGCGCGCATACCTATCGCGAGACCATGGGATTCGACCGGTACGACGAGGCCGTGTCCAACGTGCGCCGTTTGCTCGACCTGCGGCACGCGCCCGCGGGCGCGGACCGAGAGCTGTTCGGGCTTCCGTTCGTGGTGCCGCGCATGCAGCGGCGCTCGGCCACCGTGGCGGACCTTGCGGCGTTCTGGCAAGAGTGGGGGCACCTGGGGACCGCCACGCTGGAGCACCCGCCGAGCGGGTTCCTGGGCGACGGCGACGACGCGCGTCCCGATCGCCTTGCCGACGGTTCGAACCCGCTGCGGAGCCAGCGCCGCGAACTGTGGCGGCGAATGAAGGTGTTCTCCGATGGATCGGTGCCCGCCGCCGAGTGCGACCTGTCCGGCAGCACCGCGGTGGCGTCGCTGCAGCGGACCGGCGTGGTGGCGGCCTGGCGCGAGGTCGTCCAGCGCCGGCGCGACGCCCGTCGCGAGGATGGCGTCGGCGCCCCCGAGCTCCGCACCCGCAATCCCTGATCGTCGGGGCGTCGCCGGGGCGCCCGGCCTACGATCAGGGGGCGTGCGCGAGCCGACGGACATCGACTGGTCGGTCCCGGTGGCGGTCTTTCCGCTGCCCTCGGTATCGCTGCTGCCGCACGCGCTGCAGCCGCTCCACGTGTTCGAGCAGCGCTATCGCCGCATGGTGCGCGATGCGCTCGGGGACGCGGAGTCGTCGCCGCTCTCGGAGTCGGCACCGGTGGCGATGGCCGCATTCGACGGCGATGCGTGGCGCACCGACTACGCGGGAACGCCGCCGCTGCGGCCGATCGTGTGCGTGGGGCGGATCGTGCGCCATGTGCCGCTGGCGGACGGCCGGCACGACATCGTGCTGCACGGCGTCGCCCGGGCACGCATCGCCCGCATGGTGGAGCCCGCGGCGGGGCGTCCGTACCGCATGGCCCTGCTCGAGCCGGTGCCGGACGTCCGCCGATCGGAAGCGTGCGTGCGGCGCGCGTGCGACGTCGTGGGATCGATCTTGGAGCGACCCCGGATGTCGAGGTGGTCGGCGGCCGCTCCGGTGCGGTCGCTGTTCGACGGATCGGTGCCGTCTTGCGCGGCGCTGGGCATGGCCTCGCACGCGATGATCCGCGACCCGGACCGAAGGTATGCGCTGCTCGCGGAACCCGACCCGTGCCGGCGCGCGTGCATCGTGCGCGAGGCGCTCCTGGAACTCGAGCGGCTGGTGGCGCTCGCCGAGCGCCAGGGAAGCGATGGTTGGCCCAAGGGCCAGAGCTGGAATTGACCCGCGCGTTCTGGTGATGCCCCGTCCGGTGCGTCAGGGCGACGGCGCAGGGCCAGGCTCCTCGGACTGCATCGGCTGGCCGAGCTCCGAGAGGCGGTCGTCGATCCCCTGGATGCGCCACCGGGCGGCACGGTCGATGGAATCGATGGCGGCGAGCGCCGCGGCGGCGTGCCGCGCGGCGTCGGGATGGCCCGCGCAGTACTGTTGCACGCGCAGCGCGGCGGCGCGGACCAGGCGACGGCGGCGTTGGAGCATGTCCTCGAGCGCGCGTTCCGCGAGGAGGCGGTCGGCCGCTGCCCGTTCGTCGGCGTCGGTGGCCGCCGCGGCGCGCTCGGCGCGTTCGGCACGCAGGACGGTCTCGCGCCTCGTCGACGAGAGCCGAAGCACGAGGTCCGCGCGGACGCTGGCGAGCGTCTCGGTCACCGCTGCATCGGGCACGCCGTCCGACGCGCGCTCGATCGCGGACTCAAGCACGCGCTCCGGTGCCCAGAGATCCGGCCATACCGCCGCATCCACGGCCTCGCGCACGCGATCCGCGGCCGGCACGGTGAGGACGCGCAGCAGGGCCACCAGCGCTTCACGGTTGCCTGCCGCCAGTGCCGCCTGCGATTGCCCGGTGCGGCGCGCGAGGGCGGCCAACTGTTCGCTGCGGCTGCGCGCCAGCGCATCGGGCGCCGTCAGTTCCCAGTCGGCCCCCCATGACGAACGGAGTGCCTCGCGTTCGGAGGCCTCGGCGTCCGCCTCCGCGCGGCGGGCCGCCGCCAACGCGGCCACCCGGCTCCACTGGGTTTCGAGCGCCGCCGCGACGGCCGCGCGATCGGCGGCATCGGGCGCGGCCAAGTCGAGCACGTCGGTCAATCGCAGGCCGGCCACCGGGTCGTCGACCGGCAGCCCGTCGCGCGAGATCGTGCGCCGGTAGAGCGCGAGGCCCGGTCCCTCGGGACCGACTTCGAGCCGGAGGCCGGCCAGACGCTGGATCAGTTGTGCATCGGCGGCCGAGAGCGTCCGTCGCCACGCGGCCGACTCGGCGAGCGCCGCCGCCAGTTCCGGCCCCGCCACGGGTTGCTGGGTGCCGATGCCGGGCACCGTGCGCCAGCCGGAGCCGAGGCGCGCGCGTACGGCGGCGGTGGCCTGCTCCTCGGCGCGGGACACGGCGGCTCGGTAGGCAGCGGCGTGGTGCTCGACGGCCTCGGCGGTGCGGGCATCGAGCCCGAGCGACCGCGCGATCGCGCCGATGCCATCGGCATCCAGCGACGGGGGCACCAACTCGCGCAGCAGTTCCGCGTGGGCCGCCTCGGTGGCCAGGCGGGCGGCACGGGGCGGTGCGGGGTCGTCGCGCCGGGTGCCACCCCAAGCCGGCCCCACGCTCACCGCGGTTGCCGCGACCACCGCCGTCACCGAGGCCCCAGCGTGGATGCCGGCCGTGATGCGCATCGGCTCGAGCATATCCTCGCGAGATGGCCGGCCACTGGCTCTGCAAGACCGAACCCGAGGTGTATTCGATCGACGACCTCGCGCGCGACGGCACCACCGGGTGGGAGGGCGTGCGGAATCACCAAGCGCGCAACTTCATGCGCGACTCGATGGCGCCGGGCGACCGTGTCCTGATCTACCACTCCAACGCCGAACCGGCGGGCGTCGCCGGCATCGCCGAGGTGGTCGGCCCGGCCCGGCCCGACCCGACCCAGTTCGACGCCCGCAGCCCGTACCACGACCCCGCCTCCACCCGTACCGCGCCGCGCTGGATCATGCGTGACCTGCGCTTCGTGCGGGCGTTGCCCCGGGTGGTGGCGCTCGCGGAGTTGCGGGCCGAGCCGGCCTTGGCCGACATGGCCGCGCTGCGCCGCGGCAATCGCCTGAGCGTGACCCCGGTCACCGCCGCGGAGTTCCGGGCCGTGCTGCGGCTGGCGGGGGTGCGCTCCCGCTGACGGCCGGGGTATCGTGCGTGGATCGCGGCGCCGACGCGCGCCGGAGGAGGAGCTCGGCATGGGCACCGGATTGGGCATCGGACTCTTGGCGCTGGTCATCGTCGGCGGCATCGCGCTCCTGGCGCTGGTGCTCGTGCTGTGGGGGATCGGCGCGTTCAACGGGCTGACGCGCGGCCGCATCGCCGCGCAGGGCGCCTTCAGCAACATCGACGTGGAGCTGCGCCGGCGCCACGACCTGGTCCCCAACCTGGTGGCCACCGTCAAGGGCTACGCCACCCACGAGAAGCAGACGCTCGAGAACGTGATCGCGGCGCGTGCCGCCGCGGTCCGTCCGAACCTCTCGATGGAGGAGCGCCTCCAGGCCGAGCAGGGACTGACGGGCGCCCTGGCGCGGCTCATGGCGGTGGCGGAGGCGTACCCCGACCTCAAGGCCAACCAGAACTTCCTGCAGCTGCAGGGGGAGCTCTCGCAGATCGAGAACCGGATCGCCGGCGCGCGCGGCGGCTACAACGGCGCGGCCGAGTCGTACAACGCGATGGCGCGCCAGTTCCCGACGCTCCTGGTGGCCCGGCTCTTCGGGTTCCAGGACATGCCCTTCTTCCAGGTGGACGACCCGGCGCAGCGCAACGCGCCGGTGGTCCAGTTCTGACCGGCGTGGCCCGCGAGCGCATCGTCTCCGCCGCCGAGGTGCCGGCCGACGTCGAGCCATCGACCGCGGCACTGCGCCCCGGGCGCATCGGCGAGTACGTGGGGCAGCGCGACCTGGTGGAGCGGGTGCGGATCGCGATCGAGGCCGCCAAGGGGCGCTCCGACCCCATGGAGCACGTGCTGCTGCACGGACCGCCCGGGCTCGGCAAGACCACGCTCGCGCACGTGATCGCCGCGGAGATGGGGACGCGCGCCTACGTCACCAGCGGGCCGGCCCTCACCAAGGCGGCCGACCTGATCGGAACGCTCACGAAGATGCAGGCGCACGACGTGCTCTTCATCGACGAGATCCACCGCCTGCCCACGGCCGTCGAGGAGTACATCTACCCGGCGATGGAGGACTTCCGCATCGACTTCACCGTCGACGGCGGCATGCACTCCAAGGTGGTCACCATCGGGCTGCGGCCGTTCACGCTGATCGGCGCCACCACGCGCGCGGGGCTCCTCACGCAGGCGTTGCGCTCGCGGTTCGGCATCGCGCACAACCTGGGCTTCTACCCGCACGACGACCTGGTGGCGATCCTGCGTCGCGCGGCGGGGCTGATGGGGATCGACGGCCTGCCCGCGGAGACCCTGCATTCGCTCGCCGAGCGCAGCCGCGGGACGCCGCGCGTGGCGCTGCGGCTGCTGCGCCGCGTGCGCGACTACGGCCAGGTGCGCGGCAACGGCAGCATGGGCCGCGCCACGGTGGACGGCGCGCTCGACCTGGAGGGGATCGACGCCCGCGGCCTCGACGAACTCGACCGGCGCTACATGCGGGCGCTGGCGACCACCTACCGGGGCGGGCCCGCGGGGCTCGAGGCGATCGCCGCGAGCGTGGGCGAGGACGCGCAGACCCTCGAGGACGTGGTGGAGCCGTACCTGCTGCAGGTGGGTTTCCTTGCCCGCACGCGGCAGGGCCGGCGCCTCACGGACGCGGCATTCCTGCACCTGGGCATCGATCCTCCCGCCGGGCGCGCCGAACTGTTCGAGTGAGGATCCGGGCGCGTCGGCGCGCCGCGGTCAGCGGTTGATGCCGCTCTCGGGGCTCAGCAGCCCGCCCCGCGTGCCGATCAGCCCGCCCGGTGCGCTGACGCCGCCGATGCTGATGTTGATCCCGCCGAAGAACTGGTCCTGGATCGCGTCGTACCCGAAGGATCCCAGCAGCGTGAAGTCCGGCATCTCGCGGGCGATGTTCAGGTTGAACGCGCGGAAGTCGTTCTCCTTGAGGTCGTAGGTCGGCACGAACGACGCGGAGTACGCCTTGCCGATCTGGTAGCTCACGCCGCCGGCGAGCAGCGCGTCGGAGACGTACTGGTTCTCCGGCGCGAAGTTGTTGATGCCGCGGTACTCGATGAAGCTGGTGACGTCGGGGGCGTGCTGGATGCTCGCGCCGAGCGATCCGCGCGCGGCGTTGTCGAGGCCGAAGGCGCCGCTGCCGAAGTCGGGAAGCGAGTCCTGGAGCAGGTAGGTGACGTTGCCGCGGAAGGTGAGCGTGTTGCTCGCCGCGAGCATGAAGTTGGCGTAGGCGTTGCGGCCCCACTGGCTCAGCTCGGGGCGCCACGCGAAGTACTGCGGGAACGGGCTCTGGCGGTAGCGCGCGCCGCTCTCGTAGGTGCGCGCGAGGTCGTCGCCCGACTCGTTCCAGGTGAGCCCGGCGTCGACGGTGAGCCAGTCCACCGACTGCCAGTTCCCGGGGCCGCCGCGCATGGTCTGGAAGCGCTGGCGGACGCCGGCCTGGATGGCCGCGCTGCCGGTGGCGCCCTCGATCTCCTGGTCGTACACCGCGTAGGCCAGGTTCTGCGCCGTGTTCCACCCGGCCCAGCCGTTGACGTACGGGGTGAGCACGTGGCGCATGCGGTTGAGGTCCAGCACCGGCACGCTGACGCGATCGTGGTCGGCCACGATGTCCGCGCTGCTGCGGAATCCGCCGGCGACCAGCGCGCGGAACGAGTCGGCGGACGAGCCGTACGACTGGATGTCGCCGCCCAGGTAGCCGATGGCGGTGGCCGACGCGAACGGCGTGAACTTCCAGCCGCTCTCGCCGAACGTCGAGGAGAGCTCCTGCCGCGTGTACAGGCGCACGGTGGAGGACTCGTTGTACCCCTCGTCGCCGTAGAGCTGCGTCAGGGTGGTGTTCTTGGTGTACGCGCCGCCGGGGATCGGCTGGTTGTTCAGGTTGAACGCGTTGGCGCGCACGCCCGTGCTGGCCGCGGACCCGGTGCCGTACTCGATCGCCATCAGGTTGGCGCTGTACTCCTGCTGCCAGGCGATCGTGTCGCCGAACAGGCTGTCGCCCCAGCGCTTGTACGCCGCCTCGGGGTACTTGAGCACCTGGTAGGGGCGCGCCGCGAGCTGCGCGCTCGAGGTGATCACGCCGTTCGTGGGCGTGTTGACGAGCACCGAGAGCTCCGAGCGCTCCTCGGTCTCCACGAGGTACGCGCTGGACTCGCGCTGTGTGCTGTTGGAGAACTCGCGCTGGCGCCAGGTCTGCAGGAACGCCTCGTCGGAGACGTACGACGCCTGCAGCTGGAGCTTGGCCGTGTCGGTGAACGCGAAGGTGCGGTCCGCCGAGGCCGTCCCGCGCCACGCATTCGGAGAGACCAGGCGCTGGCCGGCCGAGGTCTGTTCCTCGTTCTGGAAGTCGTAGATCCCCAGCAGGTCGAGCCGGGTGCCCATGACGTTGCCCTCGAGCCCCAGGCCCACGCCCCAGTTGGTGTAGCCGAGCGCCACCACGTTGAGGTCGACGTCGGGCGGCGGGGCGAGGCCCAGCAGCGAGAACAGCCGCCAGCGGGTCTCGATCTGCGCGCCGGTGATCTCGTTGTAGTTGCCGCTGATCCGGCTGATCGGCGGATCGAGCGTGCCGTCCGCCTCGAACGCGGGCAGCCAGAAGAAGGGCAGCTTGCCGGCGTTGAAGGTGACGTCGCGCGCGGAGAGCCGGCTGGAGGCCGTGCCGTCCCACGCCTCGGTCTGCGTGATGGTGGCGCGCTCGGCGCCGATCGACAGGTGCGGCTCGAAGAACTCGCTCATCGAGACGCGGACGCCCTCGGCCTGGAACTGGTCGGCGGAGTACTGCCGCAGCTCCCTCGCGCGCGCCACCAGCGGGACGCCCCGGCGGTCCTTGGTGCGCAGCACCCCGTCCACCATGCTGGCCCGGTTCGACGCGAAGTCGTAGTAGGCGCGACGCGCGCGGATCGAGTAGCGGAAGTCGGTCGCGTGGACGTCTCCCTCGAGGTAGACGCCGATCACGGCGTCGGCGCGCACCTCGCCCGGCCCCTGGCGCAGGGCGTCGAGCGTTCCCGGCCGCAGGAACACCACCGCGCGGTCGGCGTGCATCTGCAGGGCGCGGGTCGCGCCGCCGTCGAAGCGCGGCAGCACGTCGATGGCCACGCCCGTGGTCAGCTGCACCGTGTCGGTGGACGCGTCCGCGTGCACGTCCTCCGCGGCGAAGGCCACGGTGCTGTCCGGGGCGACCATGGGCCGGTCGGCGGCGGGGTCGAACTCCGCGCCGGGCTGCGCCGGGGCCACGGCGGCCGGCGGGAGGTCGGCGAAGGTCAGCACGTCACGCACGGCCGAGCGCTGCGAGGCGGTCTCGATGGCGGCGGCGACGCTCGGATCCATGGGCGCCACGCCGCCCACCACGAGCGGCGGTGGCGGCGCCGGCGGCGTCGGCCGGATCACCTCGGGAAGGATCCGAAGCGGCGGCGGGGCGGTCGCGAGCCCGGCGAGGTAGGCGGCAAGCCGCTGCTGCGCGCGCGCGAGGTCGGGCGTCGGGGACGGGGCGACCGGGTCGAACAGGATCGCCGACAGCGAGACGCTCCCGTAGGTGCTGGCCGTCACGAACAGGTTCGCGCCTCCCGCGCCGAGTCCCGCGGCCTTGGTTGGCTCGATCGTCTCCGGGAACCAGATGGCCAGCTGTGTGACCAACCCCTTGGCACTCGGGATGCGCTCGACCCAAAGCACCGCCCGTTCCGCGGTGAAGTCGTACGCGCCCATGCGCACCCGGACGTCTCCGCGGAGGTAGAGCCGCTGCGTGGTCTCCACCTTCCACGCGTTGGCTTCCTTGGCCGAGACCGTCAGGTCCCACGTGCCGGGCTCGGTGGGCAGCACGAAGCCGCCGAGGCGGTCACCGGTGATCGGGGCGGCCGAGATGCGGTCCTGGGCGTGGCCGGCCGCGGCGATCGCGACCGAGGCGGCGATCGCCGCGGCGCGCACGCGCGCGACGATCCGGGGTGCTCCCCGTGGCGCGCGGCGGTTGCGTCCTGGTCGGGCCGTCACGCGGCGCAGGGTACCGCGATCATCGCCAGCCGATCGGGCGGCCCGAGAGGCCGTTGATCTCCTTGAGCACGGTCATCGCCACCAAGCCCGCGACCGCGAGCACCGCCATGCCCAGCGCCTCCTTCGGAAGTCCCGCGGCCATCAGCCACGCGGCCGCGTTCACCGCCTGCCACATGGCGCCGTACCGGCGGAGCTTCTCGGTGGCGATGGCCGCGGGCTGCCCCGCCACCTTCGCGCGCACCACCAGCAGGAACCCGGCAAGCGACAGTGCCGGCCACAGCAGCCCCACCGGGCCGGAGCCGAGGATGCGGTCGCCGTCGGATACCTGCGGCCAGAACCCGCCGGCGCTGCCGGAGCTCGCCAGCGCGCCGCCGCCCAGGAGGACCGCCGACCAGAAGATCCACGCGGCCACCAGGGTCAGGATCCGCTTGGTGCCGAAGTACGGGCGCTTGTCCTCGATCCGGTGCACGCTGGCCGCCACCGCCACCGCGTGCGACATCGACCACCACACCGGCAGCGTGAACGTCAGCGTCCAGTTCGGGATGAACATGTTGGCCGCGTGCACCAGCCCGACCACCGCGATCCCGAGCGACGGGATGTGCTTGGCCACCGCGTCGTAGAACAGGATGCCCGCGCTCACCGCCACCGTCAGCACGAGCGCGGCCTCGCCCAGCACGCTCGAGCACACGACCGCGAGCATCAGCGACGCGAACGAGACGAGCGCCGCGCTCGAGGTGCGGATCCGGCCGGCGGCCAGGGGCCGGTCGGGACTGAATTGCCGGTCGTGCCGCACGTCGAGCAGGTCGTTGAGGCTGGCCGCGAACGCGAACAGGCCGATCGCCACCAGTGCCGTGGCGGACAGCGCCTTCCAGGCCGGCATGTGGTAGACGGGCAGGTGGACGTACCGCGGGTCCGCGCGGGTGACCAACGTCACGAGCCAGAGCTCGCACACCGCCCCGAACGCGAGCGAGAGCCGCGTCAGCCTGAACGCGTCGAGGATTCGCCCGGCGACGGTCCGCATCGGGGCATCGTAGCGGTGCACGCGCTAGCATCCTGCGCCCCGCTCAAGCCCCATGAAGGACATGCCCGCCATCTCCCCGGACGCACGCGGCCTGCGGGCCGTGATCGTCGCCAGCGCGTACCACGGCAGCGTGACCTCGGCGCTCGTCTCCGGCGCGCGCGCGGCGTTCGTCGCCGCCGGCGGCCAGGCCGCATCGATCCGCGAGGTGCGGGCCGCCGGCTCGTTCGAGCTTCCCGTGCTGGTGGATGCAACCCTCGCGCGCGGCGACTGCGACCTGGCGGTGGCGGTGGGCTGCATCGTGCGCGGCGAGACGGTGCACGACCGCGTGCTCGGCCATGCGGTGACCGACGCGCTCATGCGCTCGTCCGTGTCGCGGGGCAAGCCGATCGGCCTGGCGGTGCTCACGGTCGACACGCTCGAGCAGGCGCGGGCCCGCGCGGGCGGTTCACTCGGAAACAAGGGCGCCGAGGCGATGGATGCCGCGGTCGCCACCGCGAACGCGCTCCGCGAGGTGCGATCGTGAGCGGCGCCGCGCTCGACGTGACGCTGGCGATGCGCCGCTGCGCGTTGCAGGCGCTCTACCAGATGGATGCCTCCGCCGCCGATGCCGCGCCGGGCGACGATCGCTCGTTGGTGGGAGTCCTCGGCGAGGAGGTCGGCGAGTCGGCACGCGCCGAGGACGTGGAGCGCGGCGTGCGGCTGGCGCAGGCGGCCTGGGAGCACCGGCACGAGGCCGATCGCGAGATCGCCGGCTTGGCGCGCGAGTGGCCGCCGCACCGGCAGCCCGTGGTCGACCGCAACCTGCTGCGCATGGGCTGGTACGAGCTTCGGCACACGTCGGCGCCGGCGCCGAAGGTGGTGAGCGACGCGGTCGAGCTGGCCAAGGAGTTCGGCGCCGCGGAGAGCGGCAAGTTCGTGAACGGGGTGCTCGACCGCGTGATGCATGCGGGTGCGGGCGGCGCGGGGGAGGGCTGAGGTGTTCCGTTCGGCGATGGACGCGATCCGACGGGGCCTGCGGCGCACGGCCGAGGCGTTCGGCGCGGGCTTCCGCTCGATCCTCCACGGCCGGACGCTGAGCGAGGAACTCATCGACCAGGTGGAGCGCACGCTGGTGTCGGCGGACGTCGGCGTGCGCGCGGCGCGCGAGCTGTGCGCCGGCCTGCGCGCGGACTTCCGTGCCGGCCGCGTCCCGCGCGGCGAGGACGCGGTGGAGTGGCTGAAGTCGGCCATCAAGGCGCGCCTCGGCTCGGGGGCGCGCGGCATCGCAACGGCGCCGACGCGCCCGACCGTGGTCCTGGTGGTCGGCATCAACGGCGCGGGCAAGACCACCAGCGTCGCGAAGATCGCCAAGAGCCTGCGCGACGACGGCCGCACGGTGCTCCTGGCCGCGGCCGACACCTTCCGGGCCGGCGCGGTGGCGCAGCTCGAGACGTGGTCGCGCCGGCTCGGCGTGGACATCGTCAAGGGCGCGGCGGGCGCGGATCCCGCGGCGGTGGCCTTCGACGCCGCGGAGGCCGCGGTGGCGCGGGGCGTCGACGTGCTGCTGGTGGACACGGCCGGACGCCTGCACACGCAGGACCACCTGATGCGCCAACTCACCAAGATCCGCAACGTGATCGCGCGCAAGATCCCCGGCGCGCCCCACGAGACGCTCCTGGTGCTCGACGCCACCAGCGGCCAGAACGCGGTGGCGCAGGCGACGGCGTTCAAGGCGGCGTGCGACGTCACGGGCATCTTCCTGGCGAAGCTCGACGGCACCGCCAAGGGCGGGATCGTCCTGGCCATCCGCGACGCCCTGGACGTGCCGGTCAAGCTGGTGGGCATCGGCGAGACGCCGGACGACGTGCAGCCCTTCGACCCGGACCGGTTCGTCGAGGCGATGTTCGCGGAGTGAGCCTTCCGGCCTCCGGAAGGCCGTTTCGGGGCCTGCCGCCGGGGCCTACCATTGGGGGATGCGCGGTCGCCGTACGGCAGCCTTCACCTTGGTGGAACTGATGGTCACCGTGGCCATCGTGGCGTTGCTCATCGGCATCATGGTGCCGAGCGCGCGCGCGATCCAGCGCGAGAGCCGCAACACGGGGTGCCTGAACAACCTGAGGCAGTGCTTCACCGCGGTGGACGCATGGCGGCAGCAGAACGGCGGGTTGGTGCCGATGTGCGAGTTCCTGCCGGTGGTCACCGACGCGGGCATCGACGGCGGCTTGCCGAACCTGCTCGCGGGCTACCTGCCGGCCGACTCGCCCGCGTGGACGTGCCCGTCCGACGACGACGAGGAGTCCCTCGCCACCGGCACCAGCTACGTCTACCTGCCCGGGCTCCTGCGCTACACGCCCGCCGTGCAGGTGGACGTGGCCACGCTGCTGGCGAGCTTCGATCCCTCCGCCGTCTCGATGCAGCAGCTCGAGAACGCGCGCCGCGAGTCGGAGTCGCGGGCCATGACCGAGTTCTTCGAGCGCGAGCCCGCGAGCTTCCCGCTCCTCATCGACAGCCAGGATCGCCACCGCCGCGTCGGCAGCGAACGCAACGGCGTGTTCCTGGACGGCAGCGCGCGCATGGCGGCGCTCGAGCCCGAGCCCGACCCGGAGGGCGCGCAGTGAGCGTCCTGGACCGCATGCGGGAGGTCGACGTCGGCGAGTGGATCGCCGAGCGCCGCGGCCGCCTGGCGGCGTGGTCGGCGTCGGCGATCCTCGCCGGCGCGGTCGCCGCGGGCGCGTGGTGGTGGGTGTCGGCGCGGTGGCGCCCGCCGCCCTCGATCTTCGACTCGCCGGTCGACAGCGTCCTGTCGTACTTCACCACCGACGACTTCAACCGACTGACGGTCGCGGAGCGGGTGAAGTACGTGCAGGAGTTCATCGGCCGCTTCCGCGGGATGAGCCAGCAGGACAGCGCCGCGGCCGCGGCGTTCCTGGCGGGCGTGACCGGCAAGGTGCGCGAGCAACTCACGCAGAACGTGCGCATCCTGGCGAAGGACATCATGGCCGAGGGCGCCGAGCGGTTCGTGAACCTTCCCGAGTCCGAGCGCGCGGCGTTCATCGATCGCTGGGTGGCCGACTGGTTCCGCTTCGCGGAGGCGACCGCCACCGGCAAGGAGAGCACGCGCACCGACGCGGAGATCATGGCCGGCGCCCGCGAGGAGGCGGTCCGCGGCGAGGAACGGACCAAGCGCCGCCTGGCCGGCCGGTCCCTCGACTCCCGCGGCGCCGACCGGTTCCTCGGGTTCTGGGAGTCCGAGGTCGAGCCCGCGTCGACGCCCCGCGAGCAGGCGCAGATCTCGCGGTTCATGGATGCCGTGCGCACGCGCATGCTGACGGGGAAGTGACCGTGGAGCCGCTCCCGGTGCTGCGGGCCGCGCCCGCGATCGAGGCCGCCCTGCGCTCGTCGCGCGCCATGGTGCTGACCGCGGCGACGGGAAGCGGCAAGACCACGCAGGTTCCGCAGCTGGTGATCCGCTCCGGGCTCGTGGAGGGGCAGGTGGTGGTCCTGGAGCCGCGACGCCTGGCCGCCCGCATGACGGCGCGGCGCGTCGCCCAGGAGATGGGCTGCGCGCTCGGCGAGGAGGTGGGGTTCCAGACCCGTTTCGAGCGCGTGACGGGGCCGCGCACCCGCATCCGCTTCGTCACCGAGGGCGTGTTCCTGCGCCAGGCACAGCGCGACCCGTCGCTCGACGGGATCGGCTGCGTGCTGCTCGACGAGTTCCATGAGCGCAGCGTCCTGGCGGACCTGGCGCTCGGCGTGGTGCGGCGCGCCCGCGAGCGCCGCACCGACCTGGCGGTGGCGGCGATGAGCGCCACCATGGATGCCGATCGCGCGGCGCTGTACCTCGGCGCACCCGTGGTCAACGCCGAGGGCAGGGCCTTTCCGGTGGACGTCCGTCACGACCCGTTCGGCGACGGTCCCGCGTGGGACCGGGCCGCCGCGGCGGTGCGCACGCTGGTCGACGAGGGTCACGGCGGCGACGCGTTGGTGTTCATGCCGGGCGCGTTCGAGATCGACCGCACCGTCGAGGCCGTGCGCGCGGCGCTGCGCGGCGCGCCCGACGCGGCCCGGTTCGACGTGGTGCCGCTGCACGGATCGATGCCGCCCGATCGCCAGGACGCCGCGGTGTCGCCTGCCGCGCCCGGGCGGCGCAAGGTGATCGTGGCCACCAACGTCGCCGAGACGTCGATCACCATCCCCGGCATCCGCATGGTGGTCGATGCGGGCACCGCGCGCATCTTCCGCGTCGATCCGCGGCGCGGGCTCAACGCGCTGCGCACCGAGCCGATCAGCCGGGCGAGCGCCGACCAGCGTGCCGGCCGCGCGGGGCGGACCGCGCCGGGGGTGTGCGTGCGGCTGTGGTCGGCGCAGGACCACGCGCGCCGGCCCGCGTCGGAGGAACCCGAGGTGCGGCGCATCGACCTCGCCGAGCCGATGCTCATGGTCCTGTCGATGGGGCTCGGGCCATTCGAGGCGTTCCCGTGGCTCGACCCGCCGGCGGGCGAACAGGTCGAGCGTGCGCGCTCGGCGCTCGCCGCGCTCGGCGCGATCGACGCGTCCGGCGGCATCACCGCGCTGGGTCGATCGCTGGCGCGTGTCCCGGCGCACCCGCGGCTCGCGCGCGTGCTGCTGGAAGGCGAGCGCCTCGGGGTTGGCGAGCGCGCCGCGCGGTGGTGCGCGCTCGCGGCCGAGCGCGACGTCGTGCAGTCGGCCACCGCGGGCCAGCTGCTTCGGCTGGTTCCGGACGGCGAGCCGCCGAGCGATCTCGGCGTTCGCGAGGAACTGGTGCGCCGCGTGGAGGCCAGCGGGTTCCGTGCCACGCGCCACGAGGGCGTGGAGGCATCCGCCGCCGCATGCCGCGAGGTGGTGGCGGCCGCCCGTGACCTGCAGCGCTCGGTGCGCGGCACCGGGGAGGGCTCGGCCACCGACCCCGATGCCGACGCGCGGCCCGCTCCGTCGTTCGAGCGGGTCTCGCGCGCGTTGCTGGCCGGATTCGGCGACCACGTGGGCTGGCGGCACGACCCGCAACGGCCGCACTGCGCGATGCCCGGACGCCGCAAGGTGAGCATCGATTCGTCGAGCGTCCAGCGCGGGAGCGGGTTCGTGCTCGCGCTCGAGGTGCGCGAGGCGGGTCGTGGCGAGGCGGTCCACCAGTCGCTCGGCATGGTGACGCCGCTCGAGGAGCGGTGGGTGTCGGACGCGATGCCCGGGCGCTTCGAGACGCGGACCGAGGTCCGGTTCGCCGAGGAGCTGGGCGCGCCTGCCGAGTTCGAGGAGCGATGCTTCGACGGCATCGTCGTGGATCGCACGGTGCGGCCCCTGCGCGGCGGTGCGGCGCGCGCGGCGGCGCACGAGGAATTGGCCGCCCGCGTCGCGTCGGGCGAGCTGCGGCCGGCGTCCTGGACCGAGGCGGTCGACCATTGGATCGAACGCGTCCGCTGCGTGGCGGGGTGGTTCCCGGAGCGCGGGTTGATCGCCTACGACCACGAGGACCTCGCGGTGCTGGCCGCGGAGATCGCCCACGGGTGCGCGCGCGTCTCGGACCTCGATTCGCGACCGGTGGCCGACATCGTGCGTGGGGCGCTCGGCTGGGACGAGCAGCAGTTCGTGGAGCGCATGGCGCCGACGTCCATCGCGCTTCCGAGCGGACGGCGGATGGCGCTGGAGTACGCGGTGGGCAAGCCCCCGCGCGGTCGATCGAAGATCCAGGACTTCTATGACCTGCCCGGGCATCCGACGGTGGCGGGCGGTCGCGTGAAGGTGGTGCTCGAGTTGCTGGGCCCGAACTTCCGGCCGGTCCAGGTGACCGAGGACCTGCCGGGATTCTGGGAGCGCCTTTACCCCGAGGTGAAGAAGGAGTTGAAGCGCCGCTATCCGCGCCACGAGTGGCGATGACCGGCGATGCAAAGTCTTGGCAGACATAGAGTTGTGTGGTGAAATTCGCGAAAATTGCGTGGTTTCGCTACACTGGTTCGGCTATGCCAAAGGTGACCTCTGCCGGCGCCGCGCGCGCCGCGACCGCGAAGCCCTCCCGCACCTCGAGCGGCACCTCGGCCCGCCCGGTGGCGTCGGCCACGGCGAAGGGTGGGTCAGCCCGTGCCCCGCAGGCCAAGCCCGTTGGCAAGGCCGTGAAGCCGGCCGCCAAGGCATCCCCGGCGAAGACCGCCGCCAAGACATCGAAGCCCGCCGCGGCGTCCGTCGCCAAGCCTGCGGCCAAGGCCGCTGCCGGTCCGGCGCGCTCGGCGCAGCGCGCCATCGTCGAGGCCAAGCCGAACGCAGGGCCCGCCGAGTGCCCCAAGGCCGCGGACATCACCACCATGAACGCGGCGATGCGCTTCCTGATGGCGCGTCCCGACTTCGAGCGCCAGCGCTCGGTGCGATACGGCGAGCACACCTTCAAGCTCGAGCGCATGCAGCGTCTGGTCGAGCTCCTGGGCAGCCCGCACCGGCAGGTCAAGACCGTCCACGTGGCGGGCACCAACGGCAAGGGCAGCACCGTGGCGATGATCGCGTCGATGCTGCGCAGCGCCGGCTATGCGGTGGGCACCTACACCAGCCCGCACCTGGTGGACATCCGCGAGCGCATCCAGATCGACGGCCAGCAGATCTCCAAGGCCGACTTCGTGGAACGCATCCGCGAGGTGGCCAAGGCCGCCGAGAAGCTCGGGGAGCAGCCGACCTTCTTCGAGATCATGACCGCCGCGGGGTTCCTCCACTTCGCGCAGCAGGCGGTGGACATCGCGGTGGTCGAGGTGGGCCTGGGCGGACGACTCGACTCCACCAACGTGATCACGCCGCTGGTGAGCGTGGTCACCGGCATCGACCTCGACCACACCAAGCTGCTCGGGGCCACCAAGGCGCAGATCGCCCGCGAGAAGGCCGGGATCTTCAAGCAGGGCGTGCCGGCGCTGTTCTTCGAGCAGGACGCCGAGGTCGACCAGGTGATGCGCGACTGCGCCCAGGCGGCCGGCGCCGAGCTGCGCATCGTCAACAAGGACATCGAGTTCTCGAGCCGCTTCTGCGTCGCTCCCGACATCGGGCCGCACACGCGCGTGTGCATGTACACGCGCACCACGCGCCTCGAGCACGTGCCGGTGCCGCTGCCCGGCGAGCACCAGGCGTCGAACTGCGGCCTCGCGCTGGCGGCGATCGACATCCTCAAGGGCTTCGGCTTCGACGTCCCCGACGACCGGCTGACGGCGGGCCTCGCGGCGACGCGCGTGCCCGGCCGCATGGAGCTCGTCTCGCAGCGGCCGCGGATCCTCTGCGACGGCGCGCACAACCCCGCGGCGATGGGCGCCTTGATGCGCTGCGTCGGTGCGCACGTGCCCTACGACAGCATGGTCTGCGTGTTCGGGTGCTGCTCGGACAAGGACGTCGGCGAGATGATCGACAAGGTCAACCTCGGCGCCGACAAGGTGATCTTCACGCGTGCGGCGGCCACGCCGCGCGCCGCGGATCCCGAGGACCTGCAGAAGCTCTTCCAGGAGCGTTCCGGCAAGATGAGCCAGATCGCGCGCTCCGTGCCCGAGGCCATCGAGATGGCGGTCCGCGGCGTCAGCCGCGAGGACCTCGTCTGCGTGACCGGCAGCTTCTACGTGGTCGGCGAGGCGCTGAAGTACCTGTCCGAGCGGAGGTGAGCGCGAGCTCACACCACCACGTTCACCATCCGCCCCGGCACCACGATCACCTTCTTCGGCGCCTTTCCGCCGAGGTGCGGCACCACCTGCGGGTGCGCGAGCGCGATGGCCTCCACCTCGGCCTGCGCCGCCTTCGCGGGCACCATGATGCGTGCGCGCACCTTGCCCTGCACCTGCACGGCGATCTCGACCTCGTCGTCGACGAGCATGGCGGGGTCGAATGCCGGCCATGACGCGTCCCACAGGCCGCGGTCGCCGCAGAGCCCGAGCCGCAGGGCGATCTCGTCCGCCGCGTGGGGCGCGAACGGCCACAGGATGCGCAGGAACCGGTCGAGCTGGTCGCGCGTCATGCCGCCCTTGGCCGGGTCGGCGAGGTCGGTGGGGCGCGTGGCGGCGTTCACGAGCTCGATCATGGCGGCGATGGCGGTGTTGAGGCTGAGCCGCTCGATGTCCTCGCCGACCTTCGCGATGGTGCGGTGCAGCAGCTTCTCGACCTTCGGGTCCGCCGCGGCCGCGAGCAGCGGCTGGCCGGTGCGTTCGTCGATGGCGAGGCGCCAGGCGCGCTGCAGGAAGCGGAACACGCCCACGATGTCGCGCGTGTTCCACGGCTTGGACGCGGCCAGCGGGCCCATGTACATCTCGTAGAGCCGGAACGTGTCGGCGCCGTACTCGGCGATCACGTCGTCGGGATTGACCACGTTGCGCAGGCTCTTGGACATCTTGGCCACGATCTGCGTGACCGGCGCGCCGGTGGCGCGCTCGACGAACGTGCCGTCGCCGCGCTCGTCGACCTCGTCCACCGGCACGAGGCTCCGGTCGGCGCGCTGGAACGCGTGGCTGGTGATGAGGCCCTGGTGGAACAGGCGGCCCATCGGCTCGGGAGTGCTGACGTGCCCGAGGTCGAAGAGCACCTTGTGCCAGAAGCGCGCGTAGAGCAGGTGCAGCACGGCGTGCTCGCTGCCGCCGACGTAGAGGTCGACGCCGCCGGCGTGGCAGGTGGCCGGGTCGTACGCGGTGGGCGCGGGGCCATCGCCCGCGGAGCCCTTGCGCGAGAGCATCCAGTAGCGCTCGGCGGCGGGGTCGACGAATGCGCCCGAGGCGTGCGGCGAGCAGTAGCGCAGGTAGTACCAGCAGCTGCCGGCCCAGCCGGGCATGGTGTTGGTCTCCCGGGTGACCGGCGTCGAGGGAGGCAGCAGCGCCGGGTCGACCCCCGCGGCGCCGGCGGTGGTGCGCACCCAGTCCGCGGCCTTCGCCAACGGCGGCTGCGGCACGTCGCTCTCCACCGGGTTGTAGTCGGCCAGCGGCGGCAGCCGCACGGGGAGCGCCGCTGCGCCCACGGGGTAGTGGTTGCCCTCGGCGTCGTACACCACCGGGAACGGCTCGCCCCAGTAGCGCTGGCGGCTGAAGAGCCAGTCGCGCAGGCGGTAGTTGACGCGCAGGCTCCCGATGCCGGTGCGCTCGAGCCACGCGATCACGGCGCGCTTGGCCTCCGCGGTGGCGAGCCCGTCGATCGACAGGGTGCGCGGGTTGGCGCTGTGGACCGCGCGGCCCTCGCCGCACGTGGCCGATTCGCCGGTGAACGCGGCCCCGGCCACCTCGACCACCTGCACGATCGGCAGCGCGAACGCCTTCGCGAACTCGAAGTCGCGCTCGTCGTGCGCCGGGACCGCCATGATGGCCCCGGTGCCGTATCCCGCCAGCACGTAGTCCGCGGTCCAGACCGGGATCCGCGCGCCGGTGGCGGGATTGATCGCGTGCACGCCGGTGAAGCAGCCGGTCTTCTCCTTCGATTGCTGTCGATCGATGTCCGAGCGGTTTCGGGCCCACGACACGTACGCGGCCAGTTCGGGGTTTCCGCGACCGACGGCCCGGCCGACCAGCGGGTGCTCGGGCGCGACCACCATGTAGGTGGCGCCGAAGATCGTGTCCGGTCGCGTGGTGAAGACGGTGAGGGGCTCCTCGCCGCCCTCGACCTCGAAGCGCACCTCCGCGCCCTCGCTGCGGCCGATCCACTCGGTCTGCAGCGTGCGCGTCATCTCGGGCCAGTCGACCAGCGCCAGGTCCTCGAGCAGGCGATCCGCGTAGGCGGTGATGCGGAACATCCACTGCCGCAGCGGCATCCGGACCACCGGATGGCCTCCGCGCTCGCTGCGGCCGTCGATCACCTCCTCGTTGGCGAGCACGGTGCCCAGCTTCGGGCACCAGTTGACGGTCTGGGTGCCGAGGTAGGCCAGGCGGAAGCCATCGAGGTGCGCCTGGCGATCGCGCACCGAGCAGGCGCTCCAGCGCTTGCGCGCGCCGTCGGAAGCCTCGATCTCGCGGTCCTCGCGGGCGAGCGCGGCCTCCAGCTCGGCGATCGGCCGCGCGGCCTTCGCCTTCGGGTCGAACCACGAGCCGTACGCCTGCAGCCAGATCCACTGCGTCCACCGGTAGTACGCCGGGTCGATCGTGGCGAACTCGCGCGACCAGTCGTACATGAACCCGAAGCGCCGCAGTTGCCGGCGGAAGTTGTCGATCGCCTTGGTGGTGGTCACCTCCGGGTGCACGCCGGTCTGGATCGCGTACTGCTCGGCCGGCAGCCCGAAGGCGTCCCAGCCCATCGGGTGCAGGACGTTGAAGCCGCGCATGCGCCGATGGCGGCAGATGATGTCCGTGGCCGTGTAGCCCTCCGGGTGGCCGACGTGCAGGCCCGCGCCCGACGGGTACGGGAACATGTCCAGGCAATAGAACTTCGGCCGGGAAGCGTCGAACCCGGGCTCGCCCGGGTTGGGCTGCCGGTAGCCGTCGGTCGATGCGGCCAGCCGGGCCTGCCAGGTCTCCTCGATCGAGCCTGCCAAGGCGGCCGTGTATCGGAACGGGGTCTCCGAGGCGGCGTCGCCCGCGATCGGCGTCACGCGAGGCGTTCCGGTGGCATCGGCATCGGGTCGGGGCATGGGGGCCGGAGGCTACTTGCATAGGATGCGACGGATGCAGTTGCCCGATCCCGAAGACGACGGCCCCGAGGGCCCGCCGCCCGACTCGGCCGCCGGCGCCGAGGCGTGGGAGCAGTCCACGGGCGTGGCCAGCGCATGGGTGGGCTTCTGGCCGCATCCGGACCCGCCGTCCGCGGAGGAAGTGGGCCGGGCGGTGGCATCGTGGGTGGGCCGCGAGCTGGATGCCGAGGCGAGCGAACCCGAAGCCGACGAGGGCATGCTGTGGGCACTGATGGTCCGTGTGCCGGGGGTCACCGCGCCGGTGGTCTTCTGGGCCGAGCGCGCGCTGGCCGCGGATCCCGCGCAGCTGCCTGACCCCGCCATGGCCGCGTGCAAGTGGGTGATCGGCATGCAGACCGTGCTGGAGCCGGGCGAGGCGGCCGACGAGTTCTTCCACCTCACCGCGTTGCTGGCGGGGTCGTTCCCCGACCTCGCCGGGATCCTGGACGTGTCCAATGCCCGCCGCTGGCCGCGCCAGGAGCTCGATGAGCAGTTCCTCGCCCAGGATGCGGTGCCGAACGACGAGTTCCTCTGGACGATCACCGCCGTGACGGGTTCGGAGGACGACGACGCGCCGATGCTCCTCTTCACCACGGGGCTCTCGCGGTGCGGGTTGCCGGAACTGGAGATGATCGAGGTGCCCGCGCGCCATGCGCAGGCGGCGGCGATCCTGATCAACCACGTGGCCAGCCTCCTGCTGGAGGCGCCGCCTCCCGCGCCCACGGTACCGATGGAGGTCGGCCCCGATACCCAGGTGGCGCTCGTGCCGTGGCAGGACTGCGTCGAGTGGATCGCCGAGGAAGTGCCCGGTTCGCGCGCCTTCCGCGAGACCGCGCAGTCGCAGGGCGATGGGTCGCTGGCGGGCGTGCGCGCGGTGATCTGCTCGCCGGAGCAACGCGGCACCTTCCGCAAGGTGTGGGCGTGGCCCCGGGAGACCATCGAGCGCATGGAGGACGGTCGGGTGGTGCTGTACGCGAGCGAGCACGCCGCGGCCGCCACCGAGCGACGTGCCCAGCGCACGTGGCCCGCGTTCGCCACCGCGTTCGCCAGCGTCCGCCGCTCCGACCGGCCGGGAATGGCCGAGCTGGCCTCGAGCGCGTTCCACGTGCAGGCCCCGGTGGGCACGGTGGATGGCCAGGACCGGCGCGAGCAAGGGTGGTTCGTCGTGAAGAGCTTCGACCACGACGTGGTGGAGGCGACCCTCTCCGACGAGCCCGTCACGGCCCGCGAGATGCATGCCGGCGACTCGCTGCGCATCCCGCGCGAGCGAATCACCGATTGGCGCGTGATCCTTCCCGAGGAGATGTTCGGCCCCGACCGCAGCGCGGCGCTCCTGGAGGCGGTCGACCGCCTGAGGGGAATGTGAACGAGCACTCCGACCCCGGGCTGCTGCCGACGGTGCACCTCGCGCGCGACGAGTTCGAGGCCGAGTGCGTGCGCGGCGTGCTCGAGGACGCCGGGATCGCCAGCGTGGTGCCGCCGACCGGCCAGGGCGTGTTCGGTTTCCCGTTGCGCGCTGGGGGTCCGGGGGTGCCGGTGCGGGTGCTCCCGCAGGACCTCTCTCGCGCGCGCGAGGTGCTCGCCGACGCGCGCTGGCGCGGCCGGAGCATCGACTGGGACGAGGTGGACGTGGGCGACATGCCCCCCGAGGTGGCGCGCCTCATGCGTCCCGCGGGCCGGGCGAGCCGGATCCGCCGCGCCGCCATCGGCGTAGCCTTCGTGCTGCTGGCGTTGATGCTGGCCTTGGTGGCGTTGGGCGCGTGTCGGGCGATCGTCGCGCGGTGACGCCTTCGGCGGAGACACTCCCATTCGCGCGCGCATGACCATGCCCCATCGAACCAACGCCACGCCCGCTGCCGCCTCCCGACCCCTTCGTGCGCTGCTCGCCGCGGCGTGCGTCGCCCTCGCCGCCTCCGCCCCGGGGTGCTCGTACGAACTGCAAGGGAAGGTGGTCGAGGGATTCGGTGCGGTGGCGATCGGCCGAGGCGACGATCCCGAGGCGTCGAAGTCCGGGGTGCCCGGCGCGACGGTCGAGCTTGTCCGCGACGCCGGCACCATGAACCGCACCGTGGCGGCACGCGCCACGGCCGACGGCAACGGACGCTTCACGCTCGACGTGCAGTCGTTCGGCGCCGGGTGGATGGAGGAGGCGTGGGTGCTTCGCGTGCGCCGCTCGGGGTTCCAGAACGTCGAGGACGAGGTGCAGCTGCCGCGTGACCCGAAGGGGAGGCTGGTGGTGGTGTCGATGGCGCGCGGGCGCAGCGCCCCGTTCCGCGAGCCGGAATCCACCCGGACGCTGATCGACGAGGCGCGCGCGTTCGAGCCGGGGATCGGCGACACCAGGCGCTGACCCGTGGCCTTCCGCCGGCGCTATCACCTGAACGTCCCCGGCCTGCTGTACCTCGGCCTGGTGCTGGTGCTCGGCGTGGCCGCCGCCAATCGGCCGGGGAACCTGCTGGTGTGGATCTTCGCGGCGATGCTCTCGGGCATCCTGCTCTCCGGGCTCCTGTCCGGCGCGCCGCTGATGGCCGTGCGCGCGTCCCGGCTGATGCCGCGCACCGGTCGCGTGGGCGAGCCGCTGGTGGTGCGGTACGCGGTGACGCAGCGCTCGCGCCTGTGGCCGGCCTTCGCGCTCTCCGTGCGCGAGGCGGGTGATTCGCCGGGGGCGCCCGCATTCGTCCAGCACGTGGCTCCCGGGGAGACCGTGGTGGCGGAGACGGTGGCGTGGCCGCGCCGCCGCGGTCCGATGCGTCTGACGGCGTTCCGCGTGGAGACCGCGTTCCCCTTCGGATTGCTGCGCAAGAGCGTCCGGTTCGACGAGCACGGCGAGTGCCTGGTGCTGCCGCGCGTCGAGCGCCTGCGCCGCGGGGCGCTGCCCGAGCTCGCCGGCTCGGGTCGATCGGGCGCCGGAGCGAGCCGCGAGGTCGGCGCCGGGACCGACTTCCTGGGCATTCGCGAGTACCGGCCGGGCGACAGCATGCGAAGCGTCGCGTGGCGCCGCAGCGTGAGCGGCGGCGAGTTGGCGGTGGTGGAACGCTCGGTGGACGCGCCGCCGCGGCTCGTGGTGGTGCTTGACCTGCGTCGGCCCACCGAGGCGCTGCGCACCGTCGACGGGGGCCCCGTGGGCCGCGACCTCGAGGAGGACGCCATCGTGCTCGCGGCCAGCCTGCTGTCCGAGGCATCGACCGCGGGCATGGAGGTGAGGCTCGGCGTGCTCGGCCTTCCTGCGCCGGCGATGGCGATGCGGGGCGGCGTGCGCCACCTCGAGAAGTCGCTTGCCGCGCTGGCGTCGCTCGATCTCGATGCGCCGCGGGACGCATCGGCGACGTTGCCGCCGGCGCGTGAACGCAGTGCGGTGGTGGTGGTGCATCCGGACCGCGCCGACCTCTCCGTGGGCGGTGGATCGGCGGTGCACCTGACGGCGGCGCAACTGGCGATGCTGCGGGCGGGAGGTGCGACGTGAACGTCGCGGCGGCGCATCGGCGCATGGCGCTGGCGGTGGTCCTGTTGGCGATCGCGTCGTTCGCGGCCAGCCAGCGCGACGCATGGGTCCTGGTGGCAGGCGGAGGCCTGGCCATCGCCGCGGTCGCCCTCACCGAGGGCCCGCGTGCGCGCACGTTGCCGTCCTGGGCCGTGCGGGTCGGGGTGCTCGGCGCGATCGCCTGGGGCGGCATCCAATTCGCCTCGCGCCCGGGCCCCGAGGAGGCTGCGGGAATCGTCGGGACGGTGGTGCTGGTCGCGATGCTCGTCAAGCTCGGCGATCGCAAGCGCGCCCGCGACTGGCGGCAGGTGGCCGTCCTGGCGGTGGTGCTGGTGGTGAGCGCGGCGCTCGCGTCCTCGGAACTGCCGGTGGGGGCGCTGGTGATCGCGGCCATCGCGGCGCTCGTGCCGTTCGCCATGCTCCACCAGATGCAGGCGGGTGCCGAGGCCGCGGCGGACGCGCGCCGCGCCGCCGTGCCGGAGGGGAGTGCCGGCCTGGCGGTGGATGCACCGCAGGGATCCCGGGTCTCGCGCAGCGTCCGGCGCACGGCGTTCGCCGGCATCGTGATCGGCTTGGCGATGAGCGTGGCCGCCTTCGCGGTGTTCCCGCGGGACATCTCGGGCTCCGGGCAGGGCGGAGCGCGAGTCAGCGGGTTCCGTCCCGACGTCCAGCTCTGGTCGGGCGGCCGGATCTCGCAGAGCTCGCGCGTGGCGATGACGGTCCGGCTCCTCGATCCCCGGGACGTCGCGGCCGAGCTGACCATGCCGCTGCGCATGCGCGGCGCCGTGCTCGACCGCTACGACCCCGACGAGGCGCGCTGGCGGGAGCGCATGGACCGCACGCGGTGGAAGACGTTCCGACCGGCGCCCGGCGGGAGATTCGAGCCGTTCGCCCCCGAGGTCCGCGACGAGCGCTCCAACGTGTGGACCCAGGTCGTCCAGATGCGGTCGCTCGCGAGTGATCGCGTGTTCTCGGCGTGGATGCCGCTGGCGATCGCGTCGGAGGAGTCGCGCGCGTTCGCGCTGGACACGCGCACCGGGGAGATCTCCGACTACGGCGGCTCCGCGGGCCGGCCGCGCGGGTACGCGATCCGGATGCAGGCCTATCCGCAGGCGAAGTTCGTGCAGGCGGTGCTGCCCGGATCGGCGCCCGCGGAGGGCCGGGCACCCTCGTTCCCCGTGCCGCGCATCCGCGAGATCGCCGAGTCGATCCTCCGCGAGTCCGACCTCGTGGACCTGCCCGACGAGGCCGAGGCGTCGCGCGACCCCGAGCTTCGCCGCGTCCGCGACCGGCGCATCGCCGCGTACTTCGAGGCGTACCTCTCGAGCGCGCGCTTCCGGTACACGACCGACCTGTCCGCGTTCCGCCGCGTCGGCGACGAGGACCCGATCGTCCTGTTCCTGGAGCGCTACCGATTCGGCCACTGCGAGCTGTTCGCGTCGGCGATGGCCGCGCTGTGCCGCTCGATGGGGATCGACGCCCGGCTGGTGACCGGGTTCATATCCACCGAGTACGACGGCGTGGCCGACCGCTTCGTGTTCCGCGAGTCGGGCGCGCATGCCTGGGTCGAGGTGCGCACCGGCGACTGGCAGTGGGTGACGTTCGATCCATCGCCGATGGAGGAGCTCCTGGCGATCCAGCAGGCCAACCGCACGTGGCTCGACGGATTCCGGTGGTTGCTCGACCCGGTCGAGTTCGCCTGGAACAGCCGGTTCGCGGGCTTCGACAGCCGCTCCCAGGCCGAGATCGCCGAGCGGCTCGGTGCGGGTTCGCGGCAGGCGCGCGACTGGATGGGTGCGCGCGCCGACGACGTGCGTGCCTTGGCGGTGCGTTGGTTCATGCCCGGCGCCGCGGGATTCGCCTGGCTCGTGTCGGCCGCGAGCGCCGCGGCACTGGGGGTGGCCGCGGTGGTGATCCTGCTCCGCCGCTCGCGCCGCATCCGTCGGCAACTCGGCGCCGGCGCGCTCGGGCACGCGGAGCGCCGGCGGCTGGCGCGTGACGCGCGCTTCTACCTGGACGCGCTGGATGCGCTCCGGCGCGCGGGGCTTGCCAAGCCGCGTTGGCGCACGCCGCTTGCGCACGCCGAGGCGCTCCGCGAGGTTGCCCCGTCGGCGGCCGCGGCGTTCCGGGAGATCGCCGAGCGCCTCTATCGGGTTCGTTTCGCCGGCGAGCGTCCCACCGCCGCCGATCGCGCCGCGGCGGACGCGGCGGTGCTGCGGCTCCGTGCTGCGCTTGCCTCGGGATACACTCGCTGAGCGCGGTCATTCGGCCCGCAGCACCCAGGAGCAACGATGCCCGCATCACGATCGCGAACGCAAGAGTGGCGCCGGAGTCTCGAGGATCTGCGCGACAAGGGCGGTTCGCTCGAGGTGGCGGTGGCTCGCGACGACGCGCGTGGCCATGACCTGGTGTGGCGGCTCCGAATCATCGACGTCCGCGACGACGGGATCGTGGTCGAGAACCCGGGCGCCCTCGGGCGGTCCTTGCCGCTGCACTCCGGTACGCGCCTGGTGGCCTTCATCGTGATCGGCCAGAACCGATGGGAGTTCCGCACCGCGGTCATCGAGGAGATCGCGCCGGGAAAGCTCCACGATGCCCGCAACGGCGCGGCGCGGCTGTCGCTCCCCGAGCGCGTCGAGCGCTGCCTGCGCCGGCACGCGCGCGTCGACGTCGGCCCGCTCGCGTTGCCGCCGGTCGACGTGTGGCCGCTGCTCGACCCCAAGAGCGTGGTGGCCGCCGAGCGGGCGAACGAGCTGGCGTTCGCGGCGCTGGAGGCGGGGCGCGCCCCCGAGGCACGCGACGAGGAGGCCCTGCTGCCGACGGTCGGGCCCCGCCTGTCCGCGCACCTGGCGAACATGGGCGGCGGCGGCGCGGGCCTGGTGATCGAGCCCGCTCAGGCCGGTGCGCTGTCGCGGCACCGCCTGTTCTGGATCCGCCTCGAGCTGGGCGACTCCTGCCCGGTGCCGATCGTCACCAGCGCCAAGCTGGTGCACACGCACATCGACAGCGCGCAGCGCACCTACGCCGGCCTGAGCTTCGACTTCTCCTTCAACCCGGGGCACCAGAAGACGGTGGCCGCGCAGGTGGAGCGGTCGCTGCGGAACCTGGAGGCCCGGCAGTCGCATTGAGCGTCGCCGCGGTCCGCCGCAGCACCTCGACCTTCTGCAGGCTCTCAGCCTCCTCCTCGACGGGGTCCGAGTCCGAGACGATCCCGCATCCGGCGTGGTAGCGGAGTTCCCCCGCCGGGGCGTCGATCGCGTCGCGCCGCAGCAGGGCCGTGCGGATCGCCACGTTCAGCGACATTCGTTCGGGAGTCACCAGCCCGACCGCGCCGCAGTACGGCCCGCGCGCGACCGGCTCGAGCCGGTCGATCACCTGCATGGCACGGACCTTCGGCGCGCCCGTCACCGAACCCGGCGGGAAGCAGGCGCGGAGGAGGTCGAGCGCGTCGGCGCGTCCGTCGAGCGTCCCGGTCACCTCGGCGACGGCGTGCAGCACCGTCTCGTGCCGCTCGAGCGCCCGGGCTTGGGTGACTCGCACCGACCCGGGTCGGCAGCAACGACCGAGGTCGTTGCGCATCAGGTCGACGATCATGTGGAGTTCCGCGGCATCCTTGGCGCTGTCGAGGAGCTCCCGGTCGTCGGCGCTCGCCGGCCGCGTTCCCTTGATGGGTCGCGACACCACGTTCCCGCTGCGGCGATCGAGGTCCAGGAAGAGCTCCGGGCTCATGCTGACCAGCGCGCGCTCCGGCGTCTCGATCCATGCGCCGTGGCGCGGGCGCGCCGCGGCAAGCGCGGCTCGGAGGATCGCGCGCGGTTCGCCCGTCCAGCGTGCGCGGAACCGTCGCGCAAGGTTGGCCTGGAACAACTCCCCCGCGTGGATCCGTTCGACCGCGTCGGCGACCATGGCGCGGTACGCGCCGGCATCCAATTCCGCCCGAGGCTCGTCCATCCGCGCGATGCCCGGGTCGCCGCGGCCGTCCTGCAGGCAAGCCCCCACGGCCTCCGCGAGCCAGGCCGCCGATGGCGATGCGCTCCACGTGCCGGTGGCGTGGTCGTGCACCAGGTGGTCGTTGCACTCGGCGGCCATGGAGAGCGGCCAACCATCGTCCGGTCCTCGGCCGGAAGGGATCGCCGTCGGCTCGAACGCGGCGCCGAGTTCATACGCCAGCGACACGACCCACGTCCCCTCCGCGAAGGCCTCGCGCAGGTGCCCCAGGGCGGCCTCGTCGGTGAAGGCCTCCCGCACGCGCGACGGCGCGGCAAGGAGCGACCAGCGCCCCCAACGGGCGTCCGGGGTCCCCGTGACGAGCGCCGCCAGGGGGATGTCCCGCGGCCAGCGGGCGATCACCTCCGGCGGGCTCTGGGTCCAGGAAAGCGGGCGCATCGTGGATCCGTCGGGGCTCATTCGGTCGGCGGATGCTAGGTCGCGCGGGTACCATGTTTGCCCCGCGTTCGCGCGGCAACTCCCGCACTCCCCGCCGTTTCATGGCGCCGCGTCGGCGCCGGCATCGGCGCACGGCGCAGCACCCAACCCATGGCCAAGAAGCAGAAGAAGAGCGGCTCCAAGTCCTCCGCATCCACGTCGGGTTCGACCGTCAAGGGCGGCAAGCCCTCGAAGGCCAAGGGCACGCCGGCCCCGAAGCGGATGGTCTATTGCTTCGGCAAGCGGACCGACGGCAGCGGCAGCGACCGCGCGCTGCTCGGCGGCAAGGGAGCGAACCTCGCGGCGATGGCGCTGATGGGGCTTCCCGTGCCCCCCGGCTTCACCATCACCACCGAGACCTGCAACTGGTACTACGACAACGGCCGCCGGTTCCCCGACTCGCTGGGCAAGCAGGTGCGCGACGGCATGCGCGCCATCGAGCGCGAGGTGGGCAAGCGCTTCGGCGACCGGCGCGACCCGCTCCTGGTCTCGGTGCGCTCCGGCGCGCGCGACTCGATGCCGGGCATGATGGACACCATCCTGAACCTCGGCCTGAACGACGTGACCGTCGAGGCGCTCAAGCGCGCCACCGGCAACGGCCGATTCGCCTGGGACTGCTACCGCCGCTTCGTGCAGATGTTCGGCGACGTGGTGATGGGCGTCCAGAAGAAGTCCGAGATGGACCACGAGCCGTTCGAGGAGGTGATGGACGGGCTCAAGCGCGAGGTCGGCGTCTCCGAGGACGTCGAGCTCACCGAGGACCACCTGAAGGAGCTGGTGTCGCGCTTCAAGGACCTGGTCCGCCGCTGGACGGGCAAGGCGTTCCCCGAGGACCCGATGAAGCAGCTCGAGGGCGCCATCGCCGCCGTCTTCGGCAGCTGGAACAACGACCGCGCCATCGTCTACCGCAACAAGTACAAGATCCCGCACGAGTGGGGCACCGCGGTCAACGTGCAGGCCATGGTCTACGGCAACATGGGCGACGACTGCGCCACCGGCGTGGCGTTCACCCGTGACCCGGCCAACGGCGAGAACGTCTTCTACGGCGAGTACCTGGTGAACGCGCAGGGCGAGGACGTGGTGGCCGGCGTGCGCACCCCGCTTCCGGTGGCGCACATGGCCAAGGACAAGTTGCTCGGCAAGAGCTTCAAGCAGCTCGAGAAGGTCCGCAAGACGCTCGAGAAGCGCTTCGGCGACGTCCAGGACTTCGAGTTCACCATCGAGCGCAAGAAGCTCTGGATGCTGCAGACGCGCAACGGCAAGCGCACCGCGCTCGCCTACGTCCGCATCGCCCACGACATGGTGCGGGAGGGCCTCATGACCCCCGAGCACGCCATGAAGAGCGCCGACCCCGAGGCGATGAACCAGCTGCTGCAGCCGGTCTTCGAGCGCGGCGCCTACGAGGCCGCGCGCAAGGCGGGGCGCATCCTCACCAAGGGCCTCCCGGCCGGGCCGGGCGCCGCCTGCGGCGAGGTCGCGTTCAGCGCGAGCCGCGCCGAGGAACTCGCGCGCCAGGGCAAGCACGTGGTGCTGGTCCGCATCGAGACGAGCCCCGAGGACCTGCGCGGCATGATCGCCGCCGACGGCATCCTGACCACGCGCGGCGGCGTCTCCAGCCACGCGGCGCTGGTCGCGCGCCAGATGGGCAAGGTGTGCGTGGCGGGCGCCGGCGAGATCGCCATCGACTACCACGCGGGCACCATGACGTGCGCCGGCCGCACGCTGCGCGAGGGCGACTTCCTGTCGATCAACGGCACCACGGGCGAGGTGATCGAGGGCCGCATCGACACCGCCGACAGCGAGCTCAAGCAGGTGCTGGTGGCGGGCACGATGAAGCCGCGCGACAGCCGCGTCTACCAGGACTTCGAGTTCGTCATGGGGCTCGCCGACCGGCACCGCCGGCTCGGCGTCCGCACCAACGCCGACACGCCCGAGCAGGTTCGCCAGGCGGTGGCGTTCGGGGCCGAGGGCATCGGCCTGTGCCGCACCGAGCACATGTTCTTCGAGGGCGACCGCATCGACGCGATGCGCGAGATGATCCTGTCCCGGGACACCGCCGGACGCGAGCGTGCGCTCGCCAAGCTGCTCCCGTACCAGCGCTCCGACTTCGAGGGCATCTTCCGCGCCCTCGAGGGGCGGCCCGCGTGCATCCGGCTCCTCGACCCGCCGCTGCACGAGTTCCTGCCGCACTCCCGCGAGGCGCAGCAGGACCTCGCGCGCAAGATGCGGATTCCCGCGGAGGTCATCGAGCGGCGCGTCGCCGAGCTCCACGAGTTCAACCCGATGCTCGGGTTCCGCGGCTGCCGCCTCGGCGTGGTGTTCCCGGAGATCACCGAGATGCAGGTGCGCGCCATCTTCGAGGCGGCCGCGGCCGTCGAGAAGGAGGGCATCCGCACCCGTCCCGAGGTGATGGTGCCGTTGATCTCCTTCCGCCGCGAGCTCGACCTCCAGGCCGAGGCGATCCACCGCGTGGCCAAGGAGGTCATGCAGGCGGCGGGCCGGAAGTTCGAGTACCAGGTGGGCACCATGATCGAGCTGCCGCGCGCCGCCGTGGCCGCGGGCGAGATCGCGGAGACCGCCGAGTTCTTCAGCTTCGGCACGAACGACCTGACGCAGACGGCCCTCGGCATGAGCCGCGACGACTCCGGCAGCTTCCTGCCGCGGTACCAGGAGCTCGAGATCGTCAAGGACAACCCGTTCGCGTCGATCGACGCCGGCGGCGTGGGGGCGCTGGTGGGCATGGCCTGCGAGCGCGGCCGCGCCACGCGCCCGGACATCAAGCTCGGCATCTGCGGCGAGCACGGCGGTGATCCGGCCAGCATCCGCTTCTTCGAGAAGGTGGGTCTGGCGTACGTGAGCTGCTCGCCGTTCCGCGTTCCGGTGGCCCGCTTGGCGGCGGCGAAGGCGGCCGTCGAACAGGGCACCTCGCCGAAGAAGGGCAAGGGCGGCAAGTCGAAGCCCGCCAAGGCCAAGGCCGGCAAGTCGAAGCCGAAGTCGAAGGCAGGCAAGTCCAAGGGCAAGGCCGGGAAGCGCAAGTGACCCGGTCGTCACGTCGTGGGCGAGCCGTGGCCGGCGTCGTGCTGGCGGCGGTCGGCAGCCTGGTCGCCGCGTGCGCGACGGTCGGCCCGGGCTGGCCCGCGCCGGTGGCGGAGCCGTTGCACGGGCCGTTCGCCTACCGGGCCCCGCGCGCGGCGGAGGTTCCCACGATCGGCGCCGGGCTCGAGGCCGGCGCGTGGTCCGCCGCACCCTGGACCGAGTGGTTCGGGGACATCGAGGGCGACCGCCGCCCGCGGCCGCGCCTGCGGACACGGGCCAAGGTGATGTGGGACGACCGCAACCTGTACATCGCCGCCGAGATGGAGGAGCCGCACGTGTGGTCCTCGTTGCGGGAGCGCGACGCGATCGTGTTCCACGACAATGATTTCGAGGCGTTCATCGACCCCGACGGCGACGGTCGCGAGTACTACGAACTCGAGGCCAACGCGGCCGGCACGCTGTTCGACCTGTACCTGCACCGCAGCTACCGCGACGGCGGCCCCGCCGTCCACGAGTGGGACGCGCAGGGGATCGTGACCGAGGTGGCGGTGGACGGGACGGCCGACGACCCGCGCGACGAGGACCGGTCCTGGACCGTGCAGTGGACGGTGCCGTGGTCGGCGTTCCGGCCGCCGGCCGATGCCCGCATCGCGTCGTTGCCCGACGGGCAGCGTGCGTTCGGCGAGTCCGTCCGCGCCGGACGCGCGCCGCGGGTCGGCGAGTCGTGGCGGATGAACTTCTCGCGCGTGCAATGGCGGCACACGGTCGTGCCCGGCGCGGGCCCGTCGGCCACGCCCGGGTACGCCAAGGTGCCGGGCGTGCGCGAGGACAACTGGACGTGGACCCCGCAGTGGGCCGTCGACATGCACATTCCGCGGTTCTGGGGGACAGTGACCTTCGTGGGGCCGACGACGGCCCCTTCGCCATCTCCTGCAGGCCGTTGACATGAGCCAGGCGCGACGCCCGACCGACCGAATCCCCGCCACCGTCTCCCGCGAGCGCGTGGTCTTCGAGGACCTGGGACTCGACCGCGATCCCGGGAACGTGTTCCACCAGGCCCTCGGGCGGATGCTCGGCGCCGCGGAGCTGGTGGGCCTGAGCCATCGCCAGCGCCTGATCCTGGCGCAGCCCCGTGCCGAGGTGGCGGTGCACTTCCCGGTGCTGATGGACGACGGCCGGCATCGGCTCTTCCACGGCTGGCGGGTGCAGCACAACTGCGCGCTGGGCCCGTCCAAGGGCGGGCTCCGCTTCCATCCCGGCGTCGACGCCGACTCGATGCGCGCGCTCGCGATGCTGATGACGCTGAAGTGCAGCCTCCTGCGGCTGCCGTTCGGCGGGGCGTACGGCGGCGTGGCATGCAGCGCGCGCGAGCTGACCCGCGACGAGCTCGAGCGCGTCACCCGGCGCTTCGCGTGGGCGATCAGCGAGCACATCGGCCCGGACCGCGACATCGTGGGCCCGGGCGTCGGCACCGACCAGCAGGTGATGGCGTGGTTCGCGGACACCTACGCGCAGGCCGGTGCGCCCGAGCACCGTTTCGCCGCGCACCGCGTGGCCACCGGCAAGCCGCCGGAGTTCGGCGGCATCGCCGCTCGCGCGGGGGCCTCCGGTGCCGGCATGGTGGAGGTGCTTCGGGAGATGCTGCCGGACATGGGAATCGAGCTCGAGGGCATGGCGTTCACCGTGGCCGGGTTCGGCAACGTCGGGCGCTCCACCGCCGTCGCGCTGTGCCGGGCGGGAGCGCGGCTCGTCGGCGTGCTCGATCGCAGCGGCGCGGTCGCGTCGATGAGGGGCTTCGACCCCGAGGACTTGGCCGACCACCTGGACACGCACGACGCGGTGGCGGGATTCCGCCACGCCGAGGAGGTGTCGCAGGACGACTTCTGGAGGCTGGAGTGCGACGTCCTGGTGCCGGCGGCCCTCGAGCAGATGGTGGATGCCGACGTCGCTCGCCGGGTCGGGGCCCGCGCGGTGGCCGAGATCGGCAGCGCCCCCGTCACGCCCGACGCCGACGAGGTGTTCCTGCAGCGCGGCATCGAGGTGCTCCCGGGGATCCTGTGCAACGGCGGCGGCGTGGCGGTCAGCTACTTCGAGTGGCTGCAGAACCGCTCCGGCGCGTCGTGGACCTCGGCGCAGGTGTCCGAGTCCCTGGCGGAGACGATGGTCGCCGCCGCGCGCCGCGTGAAGCTCGCGCGGCACCGTTACGAGTGCGACCTGCGCACCGCGGCGACCTGCGCGGCGCTCGAGCAGGTGGGCCGCACGTACGACTTGCGCGGCATCTGGCCGTGAACGCGTCCGGCGGCACCGCCCGCTCCCGATCCCGCTAGCCCTCGGCCGGCATGCACGCGGCGATCCGCGCGGCCAGCGCGGCTCCCTCGGTCGCGTCGAGCGAGCCCGCACGCCACGACAACCCCAGCCCCCGTCCGTCGGGAGCCCGTGGGATCACGTGGAAGTGCACGTGCGGCACGGCCTGGTGCGCCGGCGCGCCGTTGTTCTGCAGCACGTTGTAGTCGGCGCAGCCGGTCGCCTCCACGACCGCGGCCGCCACGCGGCGGAGCGCGCGGCCGAGCGCCTCGGCGCTCTGCGGCGAGAGTTCATGCAGGCGCTCCCGCTCCTCCTTCGGGACCACCAGCACGTGCCCCGGGGCCAGCGGCGCGATGTCCATGAAGGCGATGACGTGGTCGTCCTCGTGCACGCGGTGGCAGGGGATCTCGCCTCGGGCGATGCGCGTGAAGATGCTGGGCATGGCGCGGACCTATACCATCGGGCGAATGCCCGATGCATGCCCCGGAACGCTCCCCGACCTTGCCGCGCTCGCGCCGGACGCGCTGCTCGACGCGCTCCTTCCCGCGCCGGCGCTCCGGTCGCAGGTCGCGGCCGCGCTCGCGGAGGACCTCGGTTCGGCGGGGGACGTGACCAGCGAGGCCATGGTGGACGCCGGAACCCGCGCGCGCGCGGTGCTGCGCGCGCGCGAGGCGGGCGTGGCGTGCGGCGTCCGCGTGGCGCTCGAGGTGATCGCGCAGGCCGCGCCGTCGGCGAGCGCCTCGGTCCATGTCCGCGACGCCGAGCGCGTCGAGGCGGGCGCCACCATCCTGTCCGTCGAGGGACCCTTGCGGGGAATCCTGGCCGCGGAGCGGACGATGCTCAACTTCGTGGGGCGGCTCTCGGGCGTGGCGACGCTGACCGCCGCGTTCGTCCGGGCGGTGGCCGGGACGCGGGCCGTCGTGGTCGACACCCGAAAGACCACGCCCGGCATGCGCATGCTCGAGAAGCACGCCGTGCGCTGCGGCGGCGGCGTCAACCACCGCATCGGTCTGTTCGATGCCGTGCTCGTCAAGGACAACCACGTGGCCGGGCTGGGGCCGGCGGAGTTCGCCGCCCGCGTCGCGCAGGCCTCGGCCCATGCGCGCAGCCTGCACCCGCTGCGATTCGTGGAGGCGGAGTGCGACTCGATCGACCAGCTCGCGGCGCTGGCCGCGCTGCCGCCCGGCACGGTCGATTGGGCACTGCTGGACAACATGGACCCGGAACGGCTCGCGGCCTGCGTGGCCCTGCGCGACCACTCGTGCCCGGCGCTCCGCCTCGAGGCGTCCGGGGGAGTGACGCTGGGGACGGTGGCGGAGATCGCGCGCACCGGAGTCGACCGGATCTCGGTGGGGGCGTTGACGCACTCGGCGCCGTGCCTCGACGTCGGCCTCGACATCGAGGCGCGCCCGTCATGACCGTGCACGACTGGCGTGTCGCCTTGGCGCACGCGCTCGGTGACGCGGCGCCGCGCGATCGCGTGCTTCGACGGGCCGTGGTCCTGGAGAGCGTGGCGAGCACGCAGGACGTCGCCCGCGATCCGGTGCACCCTGCGGGGACCGTGGTCACGGCGCTTCGGCAGCATGCCGGGCGTGGCCGGCTCGGGAGATCGTGGCTCGACACCGCCGATCACGGATTGGCAGTCACCATCGTGCTGCCGGACGTTGCCCCGGAGGAACTGGCGATCCGCGCCGCGCTGGCCGCTGCCGACGCGGTGCGCGCGCACCTGCCGCCCGGCGTCGCAGGGGCGTGCGGCATCAAGTGGCCCAACGACGTGGTGGTCGATGGGCGCAAGCTTGCGGGCGTCCTGTGCGAGCGATGCGATGGCCGTTCGTTGGTCGGGATCGGCATCAACGTGGCGCAGCGGGAGTTTCCGCCGGAGCTCGCCCCCCATGCCGCAAGCCTGGCGATGCTCGATGGCACGGCGGATCGCCTGCAGGTGCTGCTGACGCTCGTCGACACGGTGGACGCGTCCTTCAGGCGGGACTGGGACGTCGCGGTCGATTCTTACCGGTCACTGGACCGCATGACGGGCCGAACGTGTGCGTTCCAGACCCCCTCGGGCCCGGTCGAGGGACGGGTTCGGCGCCTCGACCCGCTGCGTGGCATCGAGGTCGAGACCGAGTTCGGCGTGCAATTCCTGCCCGCGGCCACCACCTCGGTGGTGCCGCCCCCGGGGCCGGGCCGATATGGTGGTGTCGATGCGCAGGCGTGACGTCCAGCAGCAACTGGCCCTCCGGGCGACGTTCGCCCGTGCCGGGGCCTCGGTCATGGTCGCGTGGGCCGTGGCGGGCGATGCGCTTGGCCAGACGCCCGGGCAACAGCCGCCGGTTCAGCAGGTCGACACGGCCGCCGGGGATCGCCACGCGCTGTCCACGTCGCTGCGCGTGATGTCCGTGGACCTCTCGCCGCACAACTTCGAGCGTGTCTACCAGGTCCCGGGCCGCGACGACCTGATGATGCGCACCAACGGCGCGCTGTACGCGGTGTTCGAGCAGTCCACCTACGCCCGTGACCCCCAGCGCCGCGGTGCGTTGCGCGCGGTCATCCCCGCCGCCACGGTCTTCTACATCGGGCGCCCGGACTTCCGCGTCATCCGCGGCACCGGCATCCGCGACATCGACTTCGTGCCGCACCGCGGTGACCGCGGCGAGGATGCGGCGCACGCGCCGTTGCAGTCGGTGCACGGCGTGACGCGTCTGGAGGCGCAACCGCTCGACGGCCGCATCGGGGCGGCGCATGGCGGCCGCGTGGACGGTCGCATCGATGGTCGGGAGGGCGTCGAGTCGCCGTCGCGCGACCGCCGCACCTCCGCCACGGATCCTCCCCGCGAAGGCGGCGCGGACCACGCCGCGGCACCCGTTGATCGAACGGTGCCCGCCCGTCCTCCCGTGGAAGTCGCCCCGGAACATACGGCGCCCCCCGTTCCCGTGGTGCCGGCGGAGCGACCGGGCTTCAACGATCGCATCGACGAATTGCTGCGGCGCGCCCGCAAGCGTGGCTGATCGATGCGCGTGGCCGCACCTCGACGGATGGCACGGTGCGTCGTCGCATTCGCCGCGATCATGATCGCCGTGGGCGCGCAACCGGCCCCGGCGGCCGGACGCACCCCCGCCGTCGTCGACGACGTGCGCCCACGGGCAAGCAGCGCGGTGTGCGTGCCCGGTGGCGTGGCGGCGATCCCGGTCGAGCGCACCGGCAACCGATGGCCCGCGCGGGTGGCCGTCATGGTGGGTGAGTTGCGGACCACCGCCCCCCTGGTGCGCGTGATCCCCGCCGCTGCGCCCGATGGTCGATGGTGGACGAGGGGTGCCGAGCACGTGGCCGTCTCCATGGCGGCCGACCCGGCTCCGTCGACGGACACGCCGGAATCCGTGTTCGCCATGGTGGAGCTTCCGGCGGTGGCCGATGGCGACCTCACGGTGGCCGGCGTGCCCGTTGCCGCTCGGTGGCTTCCGGCGCCGGAGCGCGTGCGCGCCGATGCGCCCCTGCTCTCGATCCCTGCCACGTTCTCGGATGATCGCCCCGATCCAACCTCGCCGGTGGACTATTGGCGATGGGCATTGCTCGCCGACCGCCTCGGTGTTCGCCTCGGCGAGCCGCGCGGCGAGCCGGCCGCGCGCCTCTGGGCACGTCACGTGGCCAGCCTGTGGGCAGGCGGCCTCGAGCGGGTCCGCGTGACCAGCCGCGGCGCCCATGCCGAAGTCCTTGATGCCCTGACCGGCATCGCCTCGGACCCCGAGGCCCGGCGCGAGGTCGCCGCCTGGATCGCCCGGCCGCGCGACCTGCGAACCCTGAACTCCATCCTGATCGACGCCGATCGTTCGGACGCCGACGTCACGCGGGCCGCGCTCACGTGGCTGTCCGCACGCTGGATCGTGACCACCTGGGTCGAGGAGGACGCGGGCGACCGCGTGCGGATCGCCGCGGTGAATCCGACCTCCGGCGAGCGCGTCATTCGCGCCGAGTGGGTGGGGAGCGACGGTGCCGCACCGCCGTCGGCGATCGTGGTGCCGCCCCGCCGCGTGGTCCACGCATGGATCGACCGACCCGCGCTGCGCGTCCGCGCCGACCAGCCGCTCAATGCCTCCCGCGAGCGGACCGAGTCGCTTGAACTGCGCGACGGAGGCGTCGTGCAGCGGCTGGCGGTCGGTGCCCGCGAGTACCCCGTGCGCCCGCCGGCATTGGGCTTCGGCACCTTCCTCCCGCCGCTCACCCTCGCCGATGCGCAGGCCGGCGCCCTGGAGCCGATCGACCCTGCATGGGCCACCACGGCGTGGCTGCGTCGGCGGATGGGCAACTGGGAGGTGATGGTCGAGGCGATGCGGCCGGCCGGCGCGGCGGAGCCCGGCCGCGACGAGGTGATCATCCGCCTCGGCGACCCGCTCTCGCCCGTGCACGCGGTCAGCGTGACGGGTTCCGGTGAACTGCGGATGAAGGTCGGTTCCGACGATGGCGTGGTGGCGGGGTTCTTCCAGTGGCCCGATCGCTGGCGGGCGCGGGTCGAGCTGCCTGCACGCTGGATTCCCGCGGGCACCGTCGATGCGCACCCGCTCCTCATCTCGATCGAGCGCGTGCCCGGTGCGGGAGCCCCGCGCCAGACCGCGGGACTGCCTCGACCGTCATGGGCACCGACCGTGCCGCCGATCATCGTCGACCTGGCGGCGTGGGGCGTCGTGCACTGACGGTGTCGCGCAGTGCACGCTCCTATACTTTCCGGGATGCAGGTCGATGAGCATCCCGAGCCGGAATCGCCGAACCCAGCGGTCGTGCCGGCACCCGACGCCATCGAGCGCCCCATGCCCAAGGTGGTCTCGCTGCTGAACCAGAAGGGCGGCGTGGGAAAGACCACGAGCACGGTCAACCTCGGTGCCGCGCTGGCACGCCTGGGGCGACGCGTCCTCCTGATCGACCTTGATCCGCAGTCCAACCTGTCGCTGCACTTCGGCGTGGAAGGGGTCCCGGAGCAGCGGACGATCCGCGACCTGCTGCTGGATCCGAGCTGCGCGCTCGCCGACGTGGTCCAGCACGCGCGACCCGGTCTTGATTTCGTGCCCGCGGTCACCGAGCTCGCGTTGGTCGAAGGGGAACTCGCCGCGATCGACGGCATGCAGACGGTGCTGCGCGGCAAGCTGCGCGATGCGGCCGGACTGTACGACGTGGTGCTGCTGGATTGCCCGCCGAGCCTGGGCGTCTTGAGCGTCAACGCGCTCACGGCCTCCGACGAGGTGTTCGTGCCCATGCAGGCGCACTACCTGCCGCTGCGCGGCTTGGAGAAGCTGCTGCAGACGGTGCACCTGGTGGCGCAGGGCCTCAACCCGGGCATCCGGGTCACCGGCATCCTGCTCTGCATGCACGACGGGACTTCGGGCCACGCGCGCGCGGTGATCGGCGAGATCGAGGCGCAGTTCGAGCAGTTCCGCGGGATGGATGTTCCGTGGTCCTCGGCCGCGGTGCTTCACCCTCCGGTGCGGCGCAACATCAAGCTTGCGGAGGCGCCGTCGTTCGGGAAGACCATCTTCGACTACGCACCCGCCTGCCCGGGCGCCCGTGACTATCGCGAACTCGCCGAGGGCCTGCTCGGGCGCTGGGGCATGCCCGTCGCCGCATTCGACGGCGACGGGCCCCGCGTGCGTGCCGCGAAGCGTGCGCCGCGGACGACCGGGGCCGCGCGGCGTCGTGCCGCGGCGGCGGCCGAGGCCATGGATCGAGAGGCAACGAAGCGGCGAGCCAAGGCGAGGGGACCGTCGAGGGCAACGTCCAAGGCGCCGTCCGAGCGCATCGCGAAGGCCAAGGCCGACGGCGCGGTCAAGGCCAAGCCCAAGCCCAAGCCAAAGCCCAAGCCTCGGCCCACGCGCAAGCCCACGCCCACCCGCAAGCCCAAGGCGACGGCGAGCACGCGAGCGAAGCCGAAGGCAGCCGCCGCTCGCGCGGCCGCTCCCGCGCGTGCACCCAAGGGCGCACGGCGGGCGAAGTCCACCCGTTCCGGCGGCGCCGCGCGGTCGTCCAACGCGCGCGCGGGCGCGTCGTCGCGACCCGCCGCGCGATCGCTCCGCTCCGGCGGCCTGAGCCTGTGACTCCCCCGGGCGACCGCGCGCTGCCCCCGGACTCGCCTGCGGCGCGTTCACGCCGAAACGCCCGCGCCGTGTTCATGGCGGCGTCCGCCGTGGCGTTCGTGGGAACCCATTGGCCCAAGCTCGATCTCTCCGCGGCCGGGAGCCCGATCGACAAGTTCGGCCACGCCCTGTGCTTCGGCGTGCTCACGCTCCTGCTGTGGCGCACCGGATGGTTCTTGCGGCCGTGGGCCATGGCGATGGTCATGGTCGGCTGGTCGGTGCTCGACGAGGCATCGCAGGCGATTCCCGGGCTCGGTCGCGTCGCCGACCTCGAGGACTGGCTCGCCGACCTCATCGGCATCGTGCTCGCGACCGCCTTGGTCTGGTCGCTCGCGCCGGTGGGGACTGCCTGGGGATTCGCGCGGCTGCTCGGCGCGCGCCGCGCGTGCGCCCTCGACTCTTTGCTGGCCGCGCCGACCGCGTGGTTGCACATCGGCACCGCGGCCGCGCTGGGCGCGGCGGCGGGGGCTCCGCTGGGCGTGCTGATCGACTCGTGGTTCATCCGCAAGGGTCCGCTTCCGTGGCAGTACGGGTTCATCGGCGGCGTCTTGGGGGCGGGAGTGGCGGCGCACGCGCTTCTGGAGACCGGGATCCGCGGCCGCATGCGGCGGCTGGGTGCGGTGCGCCCGTGCCTGCGCTGCGGATGCGCTCCCATGTCCGGTGCTGCGCCCGATGCGCCGTGCGCCGCGTGCGCGGGTCCGCGTCGTGCCTCCGACTGGGCCTCCGTGGCCGGCGTACGCGGCGACGTCGAGCTGCGCCGGTGCGCGATGCCGGTGGTGCTGGGACTCGCGGCGATCATCGTCCTCAACTTCTCGGCGATCGCGCTGCTCACGGCGCTGCGGACGAGATCGGAACTGGTGCTCCGGTTCGATACGTGGATCAACCTGCTTCCTCCCGATGGCCGCGTGCTGCTGGACGTCACGGGAGTGGCGCTGGTCGGGGCCTGGACCCTCCGTCGCTGCCGCGTCGCGGTGGCCGCGGCCCAGGACGCGGCCGGGGCCACCTGCCTGCGCTGCGGCTACGACCTCCGGGCGACCGACGACGCGCAGGGGACGGGGATCTGCCCGGACTGCGGGGAGTCCTTCGTGCGCCTCGGTGCCGCGGCGCAGCCATAGACTCCCCGCCCATGGCACGGACGGCGATCATCGGAGGCGGCATCGCGGGCATCGCCTGCGCTCGCTCGCTTGAGGCAGCGGGCATGGACTGGGAGCTCTTCGAGTGCTCGGATCGCCTCGGCGGCCGGGTGCGCACCGACCTGGTCGAGGGCTTCCGCCTCGATCGCGGCTTCCAGGTCTACCTGACCGCATATCGCAGCGTGGGCGAGGCGATCGACGAACCCGCGCTCCGGCTGCGTCCGTTCGTGCCGGGCGCCATGGTGTTCGACGGCCGCGGGTTCGGGCGCGTCAGCCATCCGCTGCGGCACCCAGTCGCCGCCGCGCGCGCCGTGCTTGCGCGACCGGCACAGGCGCTCGATCTCGCGCGGTTGGCGCCCATGGCGCTCGCGGCGATGCGCACGCCCGCCGAGGAGCCCGGCGCACCCGAGGGCACGACCGAGGACCTGTTCCGGCGCATGGATCTCGGCATCGGCACCGTCGACGGGTTCCTGCGCAGCTTCTTCGGCGGCGTGTTCCTGGACCGCTCGCTGCGCACCGATGCCAGCCAGTTCCGCTTCACCTTCGCCAACTTCGCCCGCGGCGACGCCGCCGTGCCCGCGCTCGGCATGGGCGAGCTGCCGCTCCAGCTCGCGGCCTCGCTGCCCGCGTCGCGCATCCACCTCGGGACGCGCATCGGCTCCGTGGCGCGCCGCGGCGGTCGCATGCGCGTGCGTACGGCCGATGGCGCCGACCATGAGTTCGGTGCGGTGGTGCTGGCCACCGACATGGCCTCGGCGCATGCGCTCGACCCGCGGGTGCCGGACCGGGCGTGGCAGTCGACCGCCACCATGCACTGGACCTGTGCGGCGGAGCGCGTCCCGAACGCGATGCGCGAACCCGTCCTGTTCCTCGACGGCACCGGCGAGGGTCCGGTGAACCACGCGGCATGCATGACCGCGGCCGCGCCCGAGTACGCGCCGCGCGGGCAAGCCCTCGTGAGCCTCAACTTGGTCGATCCCCGGTGGCAATCGGAGTCCGCCACCGTGCTCGTGGCGCGCGTGGTGGCGCAGATGGAGCGCTGGTTCGGGGCGGGCGCGATGCGCGGATGGCACCTCCTGCGAACCGACCGCGTGGTGCGCGCCTTGCCGAGGCAGCATCCCGCCGACCTGGCGCGGCGTCCATCGCCGGAGCTGGACGACGGCCTGGTGATCGCCGGCGACCACGTCACGGATGCGTCGATCGACGGCGCCTACCGAAGCGGCCTGCGCGCCGCGGAGACGGTGCGGTCCATGCTCACTCGCGGATCCACACGCGCATGACCGCGGTGGACATCCTCGGTTGGAGCTGGTTGCGCACGATCTCCACCGTCGCGGCGCGTTCGTCCTTGCGGAACTCCAGGATCGCCGTGGCCGGCGTCAGCGTCTCGGAGTGCAGCTTCCAGCCGTTCTCCTCGAAGCGGGCGCGCGTCTCGCGGGCACGGATCCGCGTGTTCTCCACGTTGCCCTTGTAGTCGAACTGGCCTCCGGTCACTCGCCCGGCCTCCTGGCGGATCCGGGCGGACTCGCGCGGGACCATGCCGGGCACCTGGGGGAGGTCGCTCTGGAGGACGGTGGTCGGTTCCGAGGCGCATCCGCCGGGGCCGGCGGCGGTCACGGCGATCCATCCCGCAAGCGCCACCGCGGCGCATGCGCGGCGGGCGAGGGCGATCGGGCGGCGGGTCGCTGGGGGCGTGGGGCGCATCTGTCCGATACAAGGTAACCGCGCCGATCCCGCCGCGGGACGCGCCATGGGCCGAGGATTCGAACGCCACGCTCGTACGTACACCGCGCTGACGCTCGTCAGCCGGGTGACCGGGTTCGGCCGTGACGCGCTGCTCGCGCGCGCCTTCGGCGCGGGGCCGCTGCTCGACGCATTCAACTTCGCGTTCCAGGTGCCCAACCTGTTCCGCCGCCTGTTCGGCGAGGGTGCGCTCACGGCGTCGTTCCTGCCGGTGTACGCGAGGCTCGACCGGGACGAGCCCGAGGTCGCACGCCGCTTCGCCGGGACCATGCTGGCGCTCGTGTCGGTGCTGCTCTCCGGCATCACCATCGTGGGCGAGGTGGTCCTCTACGCATTGCTGGAGACCGACCCGCCGTCCGCGTTCGGGCTCCGGCTCCTGATGATCATGCTCCCCTACATGCCGCTGGTCTGCCTGGTGGCGCTGGTGGGGGCCATGCTGCAGACGCACGGCCGCTTCGGCCCGACCGCGGCGTCGCCGATCATCCTGAACCTGGGCATCATGGCGGCGGCGTTCGTCGGCAGCGGATGGTGGGAGGAGCTCGGGTGGGGTCCTGCCATCGGCGACCGCGCGCACGTGGAGCGCGTGGCGTGGAGCGTGATGGCCGCGGGCGCCGTGCAGCTGGCGTGGAACCTGTGGGCCCTGCGCGCGCACGGCATCCCGTTCCGCCTCCGGCTCGGGCACGACCGCGCGCACCTGCGCGACGTGGTCGTGCGCACCCTGCCGATGCTCCTCGGGCTCGGGGTCTTCCAGCTGAACACGTTCGTGGACAGCCTGGTGGCCAGCTGGCGCACGATGGTCGGCCCGACGGTGATGGGAATCGAGTTCCCGCTGGCCGAGGGCAGCCTCACGTGGCTGAGCTACGCGCAGCGGCTGTACGAGTTCCCGCTGGGAGTCTTCGGGGTGTCGATGGCCACGGCGATCTTCCCGGCACTGGCACGCGAGTCCGATCGTCCCGCGGAGTTCACCGAGACGCTGCGTCGCGGCCTCCGGCTTTCCTTCTTCGTGGGATTCCCGGCGAGCGTGGGCCTCGTGATCGTGCGCGAGCCCCTGGCTGCCGCGGTGTACGGAGGCGGCCGCTTCTCCGAGACCGACGTGGAGATGGTGGCGTTCCTGTTGGCGATGTACGCACCCGCGGTGTGGGCGTACGCGCTCCAGCAGCTCGCCACGCGCGCCTTCTATGCCCTCGGGGACTCCGCCACGCCGGTGCGCGTCAGCCTGTGGATGGTCGCGCTCAACTTTGTCTTGAACATGGCGCTGATCTGGACGCCGCTGCGCGTCGGCGGCCTGGCGCTTTCGACGGCGCTGTGCGCGGTGGTGCAGGTGACGGTGCTCGCGATGCTGCTCCGGCGCCGATTGGGCCCGGTGGTCGACCGCGAGACCCTGGCCGGCTTCGGACGGACCATCGGTGCCACGGTGGCGATGGCGGCCGTCACGGTCCTGGCGGGGCTCGCCTTCTCGGGGCGGCAGGGCTGGTCATGGGACGTGGGTGCGCTGCTGGTGCTCGCCGGCGCCGGCATGGTGGCGTTCGTTGCGGCGGCCCGCGTGCTGAAGATGCCCGAGCTGGGCTGGACCCTGCGGCGATGAGCGGCAGCATCGGACGAGGCATCGCCCCCGCAGCGCGTGCCTGACCTCAGGCGTGAGCGAGGCGCCAGCTCGCGCCGTCGCGTTCGACGCGCCGGTACAGCGTGTCCCGCTCGACCGGCGTGAAACCCGCCTCGCGGATCGCGCGCACCAGGTCCGCCACCGACGTCTCCTGGTGGTTGCCCGCGCCGACGGCCTTGGTGATGTCGTACCAGACCACCGTGCCGTCGATGTCGTCGGCCCCGGCCTGCAGCTCCAGCTGCGCCATCGGCAGCGTCTGCATGATCCAGAAGGCCTTCACGTGCGGGAAGTTGTCGAGCATCAGCCGGGCCACGGCGAGCGTGCGCAGGTTCTCGAGGCCGGTCGGCCCGGGCAGCCGCTCCAGTGCGCTGGCGTTCGGGAAGAAGGGCAGCGGGATGATCGTCTGGAAGTAGCCCGTGGACAGGCCGGCCGCCCCGGTCATCGGCAGGCGCTCGCGCGGGTACAGCGCGTCGGCCCCGGTCAGCACCACCTCGCCGCTCGGTCCCGTGCGGATCCCTTGCGCCTCGGCCCACGACGCCAGCGTGCGGTCCTGCTGCGTTCGCAGGAGCTCCATGTGGTGCAGGCGCTCCGACCGCGACTCGATGTGCCCGTAGAGCATGGTCGCGTTGGAGTTGAGCCCCAGCTCGTGCGCGGCGCGGTGGACGTCGAGCCACTGGTCGCTGCGGATCTTGCCCTTGAAGGCCTCGTCGTGGACGCGGTCGTCGAAGACCTCGGCGCCGCCTCCCGGCAGGCTCCCGAGCCCGGCAGCCACCAGGTCGCGCAGGACGGCCTTGACGCCCTCGTAGCCGGCGGCGCCGCGCTTGGAGATGCGCTGCAGGTGCACGATCTCCACGGCGGTGAACGCCTTCACGTGGAGGGCCGGCGCCTCCTCGCGGATCGCCGACAGCATGTCGAGGTAGTACTGGAACGGCAGCCACGGGTGCAGGCCGCCCACGATGTGCATCTCGGTGGCGCCGGCGTCGCGCGCCTTGCGCGCCTCGGCGCGGATGTCCTCGATGCCGTGCTCGTACGCCCCTTCGTCGCCCTTCTTGCGGTGGAACGCGCAGAAGCTGCAGCTCAGCGCGCACACGTTGGAGTAGTTCAGGTGGCGATTGATGTTGTAGTAGGCGGTCGTGCCGTGCAGCCGGCGCCGAACGGCGTCCGCCATGCGCAGCACCCCGTGGATGTCCGCGGTGTCGAACAGCGCGGCGCCGTCCGCGGCGTCGAGCCGGATGCCCGCGTCCACCTTCCGGGCGATCGCCTCGAGCCGCGGGTCGCGGAAGGGCCGTGCTGCACGCCGGCCCGCGGGGGCGGGCTCGGCGTGCGATGCGGGCTCGGGTGCGGCTCGGTGCATGGGGGGCGTACCTCAGCGGCCGCCGACCGGCGCGGGAGATGCGTCGGCCGGGGCGGCCGCGCCCATGGGGCGCATGGTGAGCGGGTCGCGCAGCGGGACCTCGGTGCGCTTTCCCTGCCAGAAGTCACTCATGCTCGCGCGGCCGGCCTGGTCGCCGGGGGCGATGTCCTCCCACTTTCCGACGACCAGCACGGCCATCGAGTCGAAGTCGAGGTACTTGCGCGCCACGCGCTGCACGTCCTCCACGGTCACCTTCTGGATGTTCGCCCGGTACTTCTGCCAGTACTCCGGGTCGCGGCCGGTCCATTCGTCGGAGACCAGGATGCCGAGGGTCGCGTCCTTGCTCGAGAACTGGCTGGGGAACGATTCGACGAAGCTGCGCTTCGCGACCTCCAGTTCCTCCGCGGACACCGGCGCGTCCTGCATGCGGCGGAACTCCTCGCGCATCAGCTTGATCGCCAGCGCGACGGTCGGGTTCTTCGACTCGAACGCGCCCGCGAACAGGCCCGGGTAGTACGTGCCCGCCCCGAACTGCGAGCCCACGCTGTACGCGAGCCCCTCGTTGGAGCGGATGTTCTTCATGAGGCGGCTGGTGAATCCGCCGCCGCCGAGGATCTCGTTCATCACCTCGCAGGCGTAGTAGTCGGGATCGTCGCGCTGCAGGCTGCGGCGGCCGACGCGCACCTTGCCCTGGGGGATGTCCTTGGCGACGTGGTAGACGCCGGGCGTGAACGACGCGGTCGGCGCGGGCGGGTTGGGGGCCATCTCGCCCTTCGACCAGCCCTCCATCGCCGCCGAGAGGCGGCGCATCATGTCGTCCGGGTCGAAGTCGCCGGTCACCGACACGATGACGTTGCCGGGGTGCACGATGCGGGCGTGCTGGGCGCGCAGCCGGTCGGGCGTGATCGCGTCCCACCCGTCCTTGGTGGCCTGCTGGCTCTCGAAGCTGTCCTCGCCGTACATCAGGTAGCGCCACTCGCGGCCGGCGATCGCGCCGGCATCGTCGTTGCGCTGCTTCATTCCCTCCACGGCCTGGCCGCGCATGATGTCGAGCCGGGACTGGTCGAAGCCGGGGTTCCGCAGCATGTCGAAGAAGAGCTTCATGCTCTCGTCGAGGTTCGACGCGAGGCAGTTCATCGACGCCGTGACGGCGATCCCGCCGGCGCCCACCGAGGCGTTCGTGGCCAGGAAGTCGAGCTTCTCGTCAAGCTCCGCAGGCGGCACCGAGGTCGTTCCGCCCGTGCGCATCATGGCGGCCATGGCCGCGGTCAGGCCGGGGATCTCCTTGGGGTCCATCCACGGCCCGCCCTTGAAGGTGAGCGTCAGCGTGACCAGCGGGAATTCCTTGCTCGGCGCCATGTAGACGGGGGTGCCGTCGGCGAGCGTGCGGCGGAAGTCCTTCGCCATCGGGGGCGTGAAGTCCAGCGCCCGGAAGGACAGGTCCTCGGGGCGCGCCGGCAGCGAGGCGGTTCGGTCGGAGACCCACGCCGCCGGTGCGCCGGGCACGGGCTTCGCATCCGTGGCCGTGGGGGTCGGCGCGACGGCGGCGGTCGGCGCGGCGGCGGGGGCCGCGGCAACCGACGGGGCGGAGGCGGGCGAGTCGATGGCCGTGGCCTTGGGCGCGGTCTCGCAGCCGACGAGCGCGGTGACCGCGGCGAGGGCGGCGCCGGCGAGGCGGGCGATGCACGTGGGGGTGGAGCCGTGGGTGTTCATCGTGGGTCCTTGGGTCGCGTGGGCGGGATTCACTTGCCGGCCTTCTCGAGTTCATCGATGCGCGTCGACATGCGACGGCGGAGGTAATCCAGGAGCGGGGCCATCTGCGGCGGGGCCTGCGCGGCCTGCGCGTCCATCTGCGCGAGGCCTTCCTTCAGCTTGGCGGCGTCGGTCTCCTCGGAGATCTTCTTGGCGGCCTGGCGCGCCATCCCCTGCATCGGGGCCGGCAGCGCGGCGAGCTCCGGGTCCGGGGCTTCCTCGGCGCCGGCCTTGCGGGTGTACACGGCCACCGAGCGGTTCTCGCGGCCGAAGTACTGCTTGGCCACGCGCTGGATGTCCTCCGCCGTCACCGCCTGGATCTTGGCGCTCTCGGCGTTGATCTCGCTCCAGTCGCCGAGCGCCTCGGCGTATGCCAGCTGGATCATGAGGAAGAAGTTGTTCTGCAGCCGGCGGTAGCTGTCGGCCATCGCCTGGTTCTTCACCTTCTGCAGTTCCTCCGCGTCGACGGGCTCCTTCTGCAGGCGCTCGAGCTCGGCGTACCAGCCCTCCTCCAGCTTCTCCGGGGTGGCGTCGCCCTTGGTCTCCGCCTCGAAGCTGAACAGCCCGGCGTACTTGCGCGAGTCCTGGGCGGCGCGCGCCGAGCTCGCCACCTGGGATCCCTCCACCATGCTCTTGTAGAGGCGGCCGGTCCGGCCGTTGAGCACCGAGGCCATCACGTCCAGCGCGTACGAGTCACGGTGCCGGAACGGGACGGTGTGGTACCGCACCTCGACCTGCGGCTGCGCCTCGGCCTCGGCGTACATGCGCATCTCCGCGCGCTGCTCGGTCTCGATGGTCACCACGGGCGGCGGCGGGGCGGCCCCCGGCTCCAGCCGGCTGAAGTAGCGGGTGATGGTCGCGCGGACCGCCGCGGGATCGAAGTCGCCGACGATGATGCCCACCAGGTTGTTCGGCCGGTAGTAGATGTCCCAGTACTTGCGCGCCTCCTCGATCGTGTAGCTGTTGAGGTCGCTGGGCCACCCGATGACGGGCCACGAGTAGGGGCTCGCCATCCAGAACATGCTCTCGAACTGCTCCTGGAACACGCCGGTCGGCGTGCTCTCCGTGCGCAGCCGGCGCTCCTCGTGCACCACGTCGCGTTCGCTGTAGAACTCGCGGAACACGCTGCCGTCGAGGCGGTCGCTCTCCATCCACGCCCAGAGCTCGAACTTGTTGCTGGGCACGTTGATGAAGTAGAAGGTCAGGTCGTAGCTCGTGAAGGCGTTCATGCCCGTCCCGCCGGCCTTGGTGTAGACCTGGTCGAACTCGTCCTTCACGATCGTCGCCAGCGACGACTGCTGCTCGCGGAGCGCGGCCACCTGCTTGCGGATGTCCTCGGCGCGCTGCTTGCCGGCCGGGGTCGCCTCGTCGCACTTGGCCAGCTCGGCCTCGAGGGACTTGATGTCCGCCTCGCCGGCCTTGCCCTGCTGCTCGTCCATCATGGCGCGCAGGTCGGCGCGCAGCCGCGCCAGCTCGGGCGTGTCGTTCTTCGGGTCCCATGCGTCGTTGATCTCGCCCTTGCGGAACCGGTCGTACTGCTCGGTCCACGTGAGCTCGTTGATCCGGTCGCGCAGCAACTTCTGCCGGGCGCGGTACTCGGCGTCGCGCTGCGGCGCACGGGTGCCGATGGTGTCGGTGCCCTTGAACATCATGTGCTCGAAGAAGTGGCTGATGCCGGTGATGCCCGGGCGCTCGTTCACCGAGCCGACCTTGGCGAGCCAGCCGGCGGCGATGGTGTTCGGTTGGTCGTACCGTGGCACGAGCAGGAACTTCATGCCGTTGGGCAGCACGAAGATCTCCGGCGTCACCTGCTGGGCGGCGGCGGAGAAGGCGATCGACAGCGCGGCGACGGCGGCGTGGATGGGGGTGAATCGCATGGCGGGGTCCTGCGTGGGGGAAGCTCCCGGCTCGTTCCGGGACCTTGGCGCGACGGGCGCGCGGGAGGCAAAGCCTACTCCGCCGAACTCTGAACAATCGGGCTTGTGCACCGTAGAAAGGGGGATATCGTGACCTTCAGATGCGCTCACCCTCAATGAACGTTCTCGGACGGTTGGTGCGCGCGGCGGCGGTCCTCGCCGTGGCGCTGTCGGCGTCCGTCGCCCACGGCCAGGTGCGCGTGGCCACCTACAACGTCGTGGGGTTGCGCGGCAACCAGACGGCATTGCGGACGGTGCTGTCGTCGATGCACACGGATGACCGCCCTGGGTTCGCGGTGCCGGTGGGCCTGTTCGTGTTCGTCGAGGTCCGCAACTCCGACATCGTCGCCCTCGACGGCATCGTGGCCGACTCCGCCCCGCCTGGGGTGACGTACTCGCGAGCCACGTTCACGAGCACCAGCACCGAGGACTCGGCGTCGGGCGCCAAGGCCCTCTACTACCGGAGCGATTGGTTCTCCGAGGTTCCGGGAACGCACGCCAACATCGCCACCGGCGGCAGCCGAAACACCGACCGATGGACGCTCCGCCTCAACGGCTACACCGGGGCGGGTTCGACGTTCGTGGTCTACGGATCGCACCTCAAGGCCAGCACCGGCAGCTCCAACGTCGCCGAGCGCGAGTCCGGCGTGCTGGCGATCCGCGCCAACGCCGACGCGTTCGGGCCCGGCGCGCAGGTCATGTACATGGGGGACATGAACTTCTACACGAGCACGGAGCCGGGCTACCAGGCGTTCGTGGCCCCCGGCAACGCGATGGCCGTCGACCCCTACGGCGACGGCAACTGGAACACGGCGGCGAGCGCCGTCGTACACACGCAGAGCCCGCGCACGATCGTCGCGGACGGCTTGGTGGGCGGCGGCATGGACGACCGGTTCGACTTCATCCTGCCGAGCGCGGCGTTGGCGGACGGCGCGGGGTTCTCGCTGATCCCCGGAACCTGCCGCGCCTTCGGCAACGACGGCAACCACTACAACCTGGCCATCAACGCGGGCTCGAACTCGTACTACCCGGGGCAATCGTCGCGCTCCAACGCCTTGGCCAACGCGCTGCATGACGCCGCCGACCACATCCCGGTGCTGCTGGAGATGCGCATGCCGGCGTGGTGCGTGGCGACGCTGGGCTCATACCCGACGCGAGTGGTGCAGGGCGCGTCCGGCGTCACCGTGCCCGTGCGCGTCACCAATGATGCCCCCGGGGACTTCACGGTGGGCATCGATCCGTTGGGCTACTCCGCGGCCGGCTCCGGCGTCCTGTCCGGTTCCGGCTCCGGTACCGCGCCGCTCTCGCCGGCGGTGGCCACGGTCAACCTGCCGGTGAACACCGCGACGGTGGGCCTGCGCACCGGCACGGCCACGGTCACCAGCGCGAACCAAGGCGTGCAGAACCCGACGACCGCGCTGGGCGTGTCGGTGCGCGTCGTGCGTCCGTCCAACCCGTCGTTCTCGATCGGCGCGGACGTCAACGAGACGACCGTCGACTTCCTCGACGCGGTCGCCGGCGGCGAAGCGATCGAGGAGTCCGTCGCGGTGGCCAACTCCGGCTTCGGCACCGACCAGTCGTTGCTCAATGTCGACGGCGTCACGGTCACGCCGGGTCCCTTCTCGCTCGTCGGCATCGAGGGCGGGTCCAACGTGGGCGGCGGAGCAGCCTCCGTCACCTTCGCGCTCGACCCCGCGGGACTCACTCCGGGCGAGTACCTGGCGATCGCCACCATCGTCACGCGCGACGAGTCCATTCCGGGTTCAGGGACCGCGTCGATCCAAGCGACGCTGCGCGCCGTCGTGGCCCCGGGAAGCGGAGCGGGCCCGGCCGACCTCAATGGCGACGGCATCGTCGATGGTGCCGATCTCGGGCTGCTGCTGTCGTCGTGGGGCGTGCCCGGCATCGGCGACCTGAACGCCAACGGCATCACCGACGGCGTCGACCTGGGGCTGCTGCTCGCCAATTGGAGCTGATCGGACGCGGCAGCGTCGACGCGTTCACGGCGACTCGAAGCGCACGCGCGGGGGTTCCACGGCGCGCGTGAGCAGCAGGTAGTTGCGGTCGCCCGCCACCACGATCTCCCCGCTCAGCAGCCACTCGGTGCCGACCGGCCGCTGCCGGATGCTGCGCTCGAGGGTCTGCAGCGTCCGGCTCGGCAGGATCTCCATGGAGGCATCGGCGGGCGCGGCGGCATCCGGTCCCTCGGAGGGAATTCCGGTCGCGAAGCGCGCGCGCCAGACACCGGTCAGCGGGTCGCGCAGCACGGATGCGCGCCGACCGAGGATCCGGGTGGCCGACGAGACCAGCCGCGAGCGGTCGAACTCCGGAAGCGGCCCCTTGACCGCGGTTCCCGTGCCCGACTCCGCGATGCCCGCATCCAGCAGCCGCTCCAGTCGGTCGGCCAGCCCGTCGTCGAGGCCCGGGAACATGCCGGGATCGGGTTCGTGCGCAAGACGGTCGGGGGGCACGTCGCGGATCGGCGTCGGCTCGAGGCGCGCGGCCTCGGCGTCGGCCCACGCATCGATTCGCGGGGGCCGAGGCGGGTCCGCGGCCAGCCGCCCTCGCGGCGCATCCGGGTCGGCCGGCGCCGTGCGCGCCAGGAATTCGGGGGCGGGCGGGTTGCGCAGGGCGATGATCGCCACCGGCAGCACGAACGCGCGATCGCCGTAGTCGAAGACCTCGCCGGTCAGTTCGAAGTAACTCGGCGTGTCCTCCCGCGGGTCCTTGATGAGCGCCTTCACGTCGTTGGTCGCGTCGCTCGGGAGCAAGGTCAGCGAGCGTCGAACCGACGCCGCCAGGCGCTCCTCGATGCGGAACACCAGCAGTCCGGGGTCCCGGAGCGATCGGGCGACGTAGCCGCGCACCCCGGTGAGCAACACGCCCTCGCGGACGGCGGGCAGCGCGACGCGCGACGACGGCACGGACGGCTTCGCGGGGCGCGCGATCGGGGTCGGCGGCAGCATCGGCACCTGGCGAGGCATCGCCTGGGCGGCGTGCGGCGTCGCGAGGGCGATAAGCACGGATAGGGCGTGTCGGGCGGCCGATTCCATCATGCGCCGCAGACCCGTTTGACGAGGCGGGGCGGCTGTGCCACCATACCAGTCTGGCCGGCCGCGTACCCAAGTGGCCTAAGGGGACGGATTGCAAATCCGTTATTCGTGGGTTCAAATCCCACCGCGGCCTTTCATCGGCGTTCGGGGCGCGTCGGGACCGGCGCCGGTCCGGGGAACCCCGGCACCGGGCGCACCCGACGCGATGCGGGCAATTTGCTTGCAACCGCAACACTCCCGTGCGAACCTACGGAGGGAGTTGTCGATGGTCACCACCGCACGGCGCAACGACATGATCCAGGAACGCCAGCGGCTCGAGACGCTCGAGCGCATGGCCCTCCTGTACACGCCGGCGGAGGAGTCATTCGACCGTCTGACGCGCCTGGCGGCGAGGGTCATGCGCGCGCCGATCGCGCTGCTTTCGGTGCTCGGCGAGGATCGCTCGTGGTTCAAGTCCCGGTACGGCCTGCAGGTGAACGAGGTGGCCCACGACGACGGCGTCATCTCGACCGTGCTCGATGCGCCGGGGCCGCTCGTGGTCGCAGACGCGTTGGCCGATGCGCGCCTGGCGCGTTCCGGGCTCGTCGTCAATGCGCCGTTCGTGCGTTTCGTGGCCGGTACCGCGGTGCGCGCGCCCGACGGCGCCAAGATCGGCGCGCTGTGCGTGGCCGACACCGAGCCGCGCATGGGTGCCGCCGACGACCTGCAGTACCTGCGCGACCTGGCGGCCGTGGCCGAGGGCGAACTGCACCGCCGGCAGCTGACGTTCGCGCAGGGCGACATGATCCGCGAACTCGGCGAGGCCCGCCGGCGTTCGATGGTGGACCCGCTGACGCGTGTGTGGAACCGGGCCGGGCTCGACGCGATCCTCGCCCGTGAGATCGACGCCGCCCGTTCGCGCCGCGTGCCGCTCTCGGTGGCGATGGTCGACCTCGACCACTTCAAGCAGGTCAATGACCGCCACGGCCACGGCGTGGGCGACGTGGTGCTGACCGAGGTCGCGCGGCGGCTTCGCGTGGCGGCGCGCCCCATCGACTCCGTGGCGCGCTTCGGCGGCGAGGAGTTCGCGGTGGTGCTGCCGGAATGCGGCGAGTCCGACGCCCGCACCGTGGCCGAACGGCTTCGGCGCCGAATCGGCGACTCTCCGATCGCGGCGGGCTCGGTCGCGCGCATCGCGATCACGTGCTCGATCGGCGTGGCGACGCTCCAAGGCGACGAGCACGGGTCGGTGCTGATGACCCGTGCCGACATCGCGCTCTACGACGCCAAGGGCGACGGCCGCGACCGCGTCGTGGTGGCGCCGCCGCCGGTGCGCGCGGGCGATCCGGCCGGCTGACGCCGTATATTCCGGCGCATGCCCGCCACCCGCAACGCGGAGGTCGTCCACGCCCGCCTGATGGTCGGGCTGGAGATCCACATCGAGCTCGCCACCCGCAGCAAGATGTTCACGCGCGTGGCCAGCCCCGGGCATCCGGAGGCCTACGACCGCGAGCCGAACGAGCTGGTCGATCCGGTGGTGGCCGCGCTGCCGGGCACGCTGCCGGTGATGAACCGCCGCGCGGTGGAGATGTCGATGCAGGTCGGGCTGGCGCTGGGGTGCACGGTGGCCCGCCGCTCCAAGTGGGACCGCAAGAACTACTACTACCCCGACCTGCCCAAGGGCTACCAGATCAGCCAGTACGACGAGCCGCTCTGCCACGACGGGACGTTCGCGCTCACGCTGGCGGACGGATCGGAGCGGGGCATCGGCATCGTCCGTGCGCACCTCGAGGAGGACACCGGCAAGCTCGGGCACGAGCTTCCCGGCGGGTTTCGGTACGAGGGTTCCTTGGTGGACCTGAACCGCGCGGGAACCCCGCTGCTCGAGGTGGTCACGGCGCCGGACTTCGGCTCCGCCGCCGAGGTGGTGGCATTCGCGCAGGAGCTGCGGTCCCTCTGCCGGTTCCTCGGCGTCACCGAGGGCATCATGCAGAAGGGCCACATGCGCTTCGAGCCGAACATCAACCTGGTGCTCTCGCTCGCCGACGGCACCGAGGTCCGCACGCCCGTCGTCGAGGTGAAGAACCTCAACTCCTTCAAGGCCCTGCGCGGCGCCATCGAGTTCGAGGAGCGCGAGCAGGTCGCGCGTTGGCGCGCCGACGGCCGCGTCATGGGGCCGGGCACCAAGAGCACGCGCGGGTGGGACGACGAGCGTGCCGTCACCGTGCTGCAGCGCGAGAAGGAGGACGCGCACGACTACCGCTACTTCCCCGACCCCGACCTGGTGCCGGTGGTGGTGGACCAGCCATGGCTCGACCGCGTCCGTGCGTCGATCCCCGAGCTGCCGGCATCGCGGCGCGCGCGATTCGTCTCGGAGTGGGGCCTCGAACGCAAGGACGCCGAGGCGCTCGTGGAGGACCGCGGCAGCTGCGAGTTCCTGGAGGAGTGCGTGGCCCGGATGGGCGGTTCGCCGAAGGCCGGGTACGCGGCCGGCAAGTTCGTGCTCAACCAGCTGGCCAAGCGCGCCAACGAGCTCGGGTGCACCGTCGCGCGCGCCGGGCTCTCGCCGGCGCAGGTGGCGGGCATCCTCTCGCTGCGCGAGGCCGGGGCCATCGGTGCGCAGAGCATCGACGCGCTGGTGGCCGCGGTGGCCGGCACCGACCACGACCCGCGCGACGCGGCATCGCGCGCCGGACTCCTGGTCGAGCACGATGCCGCGGCGCTCGACGGCTGGGTCGACCAGGCCATCGCCGCGAACCCGCAGGCGGCCGCTGACGTGCGGGCGGGGAAGGCCGCGGCCGTCGGCCGCATCGTCGGCGCCGCGATGAAGCTGGCGGGCGGCAAGGCCGATGCCAAGATGGTGAGCGAACGCATCCTGGCGCGGATCAAGGAGGGGCAGTGACCCACCCGCCGTCGCCCGCCGCCCGAGCGCGCCTCGGCCGAGTGGTCATCTCCTCGGAGCGGATCGCCGCGCGCATGCCGGAGCTGGCCCGGCAGATCGTGGAGTCCATGGGCGATGGCGACGACGACTTGGTGCTCGTGCCGGTGATGACCGGCGCGTTCATCTTCGCGGCCGACCTGGTGCGGCACATGCCCGTGCGCATGCGGATCACGCTGGCCACGGTCTCGAGCTACCCGGGCACCGCCACGTCGAGCCAAGGCGTGCGGCCGCTCGGAGACCTGCCTGGCGACCTCTCGGGCAGGCGCGTCCTGGTGATCGACGACATCCTCGACTCGGGCAACACGCTTCGCTTCCTGCGCGAACGGTTCCTGGCACAGCGGCCGGCGCGGTTCGCCACGGCCGTCCTCCTGCGCAAGACCATCCCGGCGGCGCTCGGCACGCCGTGCGAGTTCGTGGGCTTCGACATCGAGGACGAGTTCGTGGTGGGGTACGGCCTCGACTTCGACGGCTGCTACCGAAACCTGCCGGACGTCCGCGTCCTGCACCCGGAGGGCGGTGCGCCGTGACGCCCGCGCGGCGGCACCACCCGGTCCGCGCCGCCTTCGCCACCACGGCGGTCGACGACGGCGGGGTGCCGCTCTTTGCCGCCACGATGCTGGAGCCGGGCGAACTGATCCTCGGGTCCTGGCGACCGAGTCCGGCGTGGATCGCGCTGCGGTCCGCGCGCACGCTCGCCCTCGCGGCGTCGATCGGCGCACTCGCGGCGAGCGCCAGCGCGGTGGCCGGCCTCGGCCTTGAGCTGGCGTCCGCGCAGGTCGCGTTGGCCGCGGTGCTGGTGCGCGTGGCGATCGCGGTGGCCGAGTGGGCAAGCCGCGTGTACGTGCTGACCGATCGCCGCGTGCTCCGGCGTCGCGGCGTGCTGACGCCGAGCGTCTACTCGGCCACGCTGAACTCGCTGCGCCGGGTCGAGCTGCTGCGCTCGCGCACCGACCGGCTGTTCCGCACCGGCACCATCACGTTCTCGGCGCGCGGCTCCGGCGGCCATGACGCGGCGTGGGTGATGGTGCAGTCGCCGGACCGCGTGCTCGAGCTGGTGGAGTCGGCGCGCCGGCGCTACGGCCGCTGAGCGCGCCGGGCGGGCGCCCCGCCGGGACGCCGATCACTGCCACTGCGGGCCCGTGCGCGGGCCGGGGAGCCGTGGCGCGAGTTCCTCGAGCAACTCGCGGCCGCGGGCGTCGAGCTCGCGCGGCGCCTCGATCATGACCACGGCCAGGAAGTCGCCGGGCGATCCCTTGGGCGGATGGATGCCCTTGCCCTTCACGCGCAGCCGCTGGCCCGACTTGACGCCGGCCGGCACCTTGAGCTGCACCGAGCCGGTGAGCATCGGCACCTTCACGGTGGCGCCGAGCGCCGCCTCGGCGATGGTCACGGGCAGGTCGGTGACGACGTCGTCGCCCTCGCGGCGGAGCCATGGATGCGGCGAGACCGCGATCGTGATGATCAGGTCGCCTGCGGGCCCCCCGTCCTCGCCGGGATGCCCCTTGCCGCGGACGGCGAGCTTCGCGCCGTCGCGGATTCCCGCGGGGATGCGGACCTCGATCGACTCGCCCTTGATGCGGAAGTTGCGGGTGCCGCCCAGCGCCGCCGTGGTGAAGTCGACGGTCTCCGCGACCTCCAGGTTGCGCCCGGGGCGCGGACCATCCTCGGAATCCTCGCCGAAGCCGCCGAAGCCGCCGAACCCACCCGAGCCGCGTCGCCCGCGCGCGCGCTGGCCGCGGCCGCCGCCGAACATCGAGCCGAACACCTCCTCGAACGTGGAGGGGTCCACGTTCTGCCACCCCTGTCCACCGCCGAAGGGGCCGCTGCCCGCGAACGGGTCGCCACCGGCCGCGCCTCCCGGTCCGCCCGCTCCGCCGCCCGCGGCGCCCGCCTTCACGCCCGCGATGCCGAACTGGTCGTAGAGCTTGCGCTTCTTCGGGTCCGAGAGTATGTCGTACGCCTCCTGCGCTTCCTTGAAGCGAGCGTCGGCACCGGGCTCCTTGTTGACGTCGGGGTGGTACTTGCGGACCAGCGCGCGGTGCGCCTTCTTCAGGTCTTCGTCGGACGCGTTGCGGCCGACGCCGAGGATCTCGTAGAGGTCGCGCTCCATCGCAGGGGGCCGAGTATAGGAGCGGCCCACCGCGCGCCGGGCGTAGGATCGCGTCGATGGCCGATTGCTCGCCCCGAGATGCCCGAACGCCCGTCGCGGTCTCGCTGAAGGTGCTGCCATCGGCGGCGCCCGCCCGCCGCGCGGCGTTCGGCTCGCGGGTCGGGTGGAAGCGGGCGGCGGTGCTCGCGGGAGTGTGGCTGTTCATGGTGGCGCACCTGGTGCAGTGGCTCGCCATGGGATCCACCCTGGCGCCCATCGAGCCGAGCGAGTCGATCGAGACGGTCCGCAACGGGGTGATCACGGTCGGTGCGATCTTCTTCGCGGTGGCGCTGCTCTCGACGGCACTCCTCGGGCGTTGGTTCTGCGGGTGGGGCTGCCACTGGGTGGCGATCCAGGACGGCACGGCATGGCTGCTGGCGCGGTTCGGCATCCGTCCTCGCCCGTTCCGGTCCCGGCTCCTGGCCTGGCTGCCCTTGGCGCTGGCGCTCTACATGTTCGCGTGGCCGCCGTTCTACCGCTTCGCCGTGGCGCCGTGGGTGCAGCCGGACCTGCGCTGGCCCGGATGGAGCACGCACCTGGTGACGCAGGATTTCTGGGCGACGTTCCCGGGCTGGATGATGGGCATCCCGTTCGTCCTGGTGAGCGGGATCCTGGTGGTGTGGCTGCTGGGCAGCAAGGGCTACTGCACCTACGCCTGCCCGTACGGCGGGTTCTTCGCTCCCGTCGAGCAGCTTGCGCCGATGCGGATCCGGGTCGACCACGATCGCTGCGAGGGATGCGGCCACTGCACCGCCGTGTGCACCAGCAACGTGCGCGTCCACGAGGAGGTCCGCGACTACGGCATGGTGGTCGACCAGGGGTGCATGAAGTGCATGGACTGCGTCGCCACGTGCCCCAACGAGGCGCTCTCGTTCGGGCCGGCCAAGCCCGCGTTCCTGGTGGAGCGAGACGGGACCCGCGCCACCCAGGCCGCGGAGCGGCGCTTCGACCTGACCTGGCCCGAGGAGGCGGCGCTCGGCCTGGTGGCGGTGGCCACGCTGCTGGCCGTGCGCGGCTCGTACGTGGGCGTGCCGCTGCTCTTCGCCTCGGGGATCGCCGCGTGCGTCACGTTCCTGTGCTGGAAGTCGTGGAGCGTCCTGCGGGAGCGCAACGCGTCGTTCCACGGCTGGCGGCTCCGCTGGCGCGGACGCATCGGCACCGCCGGCGTCGCGTGGCTCGCGGCGACGGCGCTGACGGTGGCCCTGGCGACGTGGGTCGGCTCGATGAACGCGGCGGTCTGGGCGGCGCGGATCCTGGATGCGCGCGTGACGGTGCCCGCGGCCGCGGTGTTCGCCGAGGCCGGCCATGAACCGACCCCCGCGGAGCGTGTCGATGCCGAGCGCGCGCTCCGCCTCTACCGCTGGGCGGCGGCGTGGCCCGAGGGCTGGTCGCCGTTCGCGTCGGCGTGGCGCCGCACGGACATGGAGCGTGCGTACCTCCTGTCGGTGCTCCGCGACTTCGGTGCGGCCGAGGAACTGCTGCGTCGGTCGTGGTCGCGTGACGGTGCCGACGAAGGCGTGGCGATCGTGCTCGGTCGAGTGCTGCGGTGCCAGCCCTCGCGCCGGCCGGACGCGATGGCGTGGTACGCCGAGGCGCTCGGTGCGAATCCCGCGTGGCGGGCGCTGCGCGAGGAGCAACTGGTGTGGCTCGACGGCGAGGGCGAGCACGCGATGCTCGTCGCGAGCGCACGCGACGGCGTGGCCGCGCTGCCGGACGACCTCAACTCGATGCGTCGGCTGTCGATCGCCCTCACCGAGCGGGGCGGCAGCGCCGCCGAGGTCGAGGAAGGCGTGGCGCTGGTGCGGCGCACGCTCGAGATCGAGCCCGGGAACGCCTTCGCGCACGTGGCACTTGCGCGCGGGCTGATGAAGCTCGGGCGGGGTGCGGAGGCCGCGGAGGAGTTCCGGCGCGCCATCGAGCTCGATCCGGCCTCCGAGATGATCCGTTCGATGGCCGCCGAGGCGCAGGGGATGCCGCCGGCCGAGCCGTGAGGCTCGGCGGAAGGCCGGACCGCCCCGATCACTCGCCGCCCGTCACGCCCCAGTTGCCCAGCACCACCCCGAGGTCGATGCCGTTCACGATGCCGTCGTCGTTGAGGTCGGCCGAGCACGCCACGCCGCACGCACCCCAGCCCGAGAGCACCATGCCGAGGTCGATGCCGTCGACGGTGCCGTCGCCGCTCAGGTCGGCCGTGCCGCGCAAGGCCCGCACCAGCCGCACGGCCGCCCCGGCGTCGATGCGCCCGTGGCCGGTGCGGTCGTCGAACCCCGGGGAGTGGATGTCCTCGCAGCTCTGCACCAGGTAGGGCACCAGGTCGCGCGGCGCGATCGAAGGCGCGACCGCATGCATGAGGGCGATCGTCCCCGAGACGAAGGGCGCCGCCATGCTCGTGCCGCTCTTGGTCGAGTGTCCGGTGAGCCCGGCGGTGGAGAGGATGCCGACGCCCGGAGCGGCGACGTCCAGGCCCGCGCCGACCGCGGAACTGCCCGACGGCACGTCAAGCCAGTCGATCGATGCCACCGCCACCGTCTCGGGCCATCGCGCCGGGACGGCGAGCCCCGCGGTGCCCGTGTTGCCCGCCGCGGCCACCACCACCGCGCCCCGCGACATCGCGTAGGCGATCGCGTCGCGCAGGTACTGGTTCTCGACCGAGTACTGGAGGCTCGCGTTCAGCACTCGCGCGCCGCGGTCGGTGGCCCAGACGATCCCGTCGGCAAGCCACGCCGTGGTTCCGCTGCAGCCCTGCAGCACGGTGACGGGCATGATCCGGGCCCGCCACGCCACGCCGGCCACGCCCTGGCCATCGTCGCCGGCCGCGGCGATGGTGCCGGCGACGTGCGTGCCGTGGTCGATGCACTGGTTCCCGGTGTTCGCGTTTCCGGCAGGGACGTTCCAGCCGGGGACCATGCGATCCGCGAACGCGGCATGCGCGTCGACGCCGCTGTCCAGGACGGCCACGATGGTCTCGGGCGAACCCACGCTGAGGTGCCACGCGGCCAGCGCGCGGATGTCCGCGCCGGACTCGCCCGCCACGCCGCCGATCACCTGGCCGATGTTGCGGAGCGCGTACTGCTCGCCGAACAGCGGGTCGTTCGGGAGAGGTGCATCCGCGGCGATCCCCCCGATCCCGACGGGTTCGGCGATCTGCCACGCGGCGGCTCCCACGTCCATCCAGCGTGCGGCGATCCGGGGCGCGTCGCTCCCTGCCGGAAGCGACACCTCGACCCATCGGTCGAGTCCCAGCGCGTGCGCTCGCTCGTGGTCCGCCGGCACCACCGTGCCCGCGGACGTGATCTGGCGTGCGCCGGCCGCGACCAACGCGCGTTCGGCGTCCGCGAGGCGGTGCCCGTCCGGTCCGACGACGCGCCACGTGCCATCCGCGGCGCGCTCGATCCGGGCGCCGGGAAGCAACTTGACCAAGATTCGGTCGCTCGCCCAGCCTCCGACCCGATCCGGCCCCCACGACCAGTCATCCGGGGTGCGCGCCTGGGCCAGCGCGGCGGCCTCGGGTCCGCGTGCGGGCGCAGGTCCGCGGTCGGCCACCCGTGCCGTCGCCGGTCCGGCGATTGCCGCAGCCGCGAGCGTGACGGCCGCGGCGGAGCGGAGCAGGGGTGCATTGAAGGGGTTGGTCACGGCGGGGTGCACGGGAGAATCGGGGCCAGCGTCCGGCACGACGGGGACGGCGGCCCACCAAGCGGTACGCGGCCGCGCTGCCGGTGGATCGGTTCGTTCGGCCGACCGCTACACCGTAGCCCGCGACGACGTCGATGCCCGAGGAAACCGGCGGGTTCTGCCCAAGTGGTCCGAGAATCACGGCGACCGACTCGTTTGCCGCGCCGCGAACCGACCGATAGCATCGGCGGGTTCATCCGACCATCCGGATGGGTGGATGGAGCCGACGTCCGGCCCGTCCTTCCCGCCCCGGGCCGCTGCCGCACTTCCCTCCCAACACCACGGACCCACCGATGCACGACTCCCGCACCACCTTGTTCACCAGCGAATCCGTTTCGATGGGTCACCCCGACAAGCTCGCCGACCAGATCAGCGACGCCGTGCTCGACGCCATGCTCGAGCAGGATCCGATGAGCCGCGTCGCCTGCGAAACGCTGGTGACCACCGGGCTCGCGGTGATCGCCGGCGAAGTCACGACCAACGCGGTCGTCGACATCCCCGACATCGTCCGCCAGGCCGTGGCGCGCGCGGGATACGACGACGGCGCCAAGGGATTCGATCACAAGAGCTGCTCGGTGAACGTGGTGCTCGGCCGGCAGAGCCGCGACATCGCCATGGGAGTCGACCGCGAGGGCGCGGGCGACCAAGGCATGATGTTCGGCTTCGCATGCAACGAGACCCCCGAACTCATGCCGCTGCCGATCGCGCTCTCGCACGCCCTGGTCAAGCGCCAGGCCATGGTCCGCGAGAAGGGCATCGTGCGCGGGCTTCGCCCCGACGCCAAGAGCCAGGTGACCGTCGAGTATCACGGCCGCACGCCGTCTCGGGTCGACACGGTGGTGCTCTCCACGCAGCATGACCCCTCGTGGAACGGCCCCGCCGGCCAGCGCCGCCTCAAGGCCGAGATCATCAAGCACGTCATCAAGCCCGTCCTCGGCAAGTGGTGGAACGACCGCATCACCGTGCACGTCAACCCGACCGGCCAGTTCGAGATCGGCGGGCCGCACGGCGACTGCGGCCTCACGGGCCGCAAGATCATCGTGGACACCTACGGGGGTCGCGGCCGCCACGGCGGCGGCGCGTTCAGCGGCAAGGACCCGACGAAGGTCGACCGGAGCGCCGCGTACATGGCGCGCTACATCGCCAAGAACGTGGTGGCTGCCGGCCTTGCGGACGCGTGCGAGGTGCAGCTCAGCTACGCGATCGGCGTCGCCGAGCCCACCAGCGTGCTCGTGGACACGCAAGGCACGGGCACCGTCGACGACGCATGGCTCGCCGCCGAGATCCGCAAGCACTTCGAGCTGACGCCGCGCGGGATCATCCGCTCGCTCGGCCTGCGCAAGCCGATCTACCGCGCCACCGCCACGCACGGCCACTTCGGCCGCGCGCCCGGCGAGGGCGGCCCGGGCACGTTCACCTGGGAGAAGACCGACAAGGCCGCCGCGCTGCGCAAGGCCGCGGAGAAGGCGGGTGGCCGCAAGGCTTCCGCCAAGGCCGCCAAGCCCGCCGCCGCGAAGGCCGCCAAGGCCGGCGGCCGCCGTGCCGGTTCGCGCGGCGCGCGCCAGCTGGTGGCGGCCTGACCGGTGCGCATGGGACGCCCTCCGCGCGCCGACCGGGCCACCAACGTCTCGCCTGCACGCGCTGCCGCGCTCGAGCGGCTGGTGCGGCAGGCGAGCCGCTTCCCCGACCTCGACTTCGTCGACGTCGGCGGTGGGCCGCGCGATGCCGAGGGCGTGCCGCTTGAGCCGCGCGACGCGGCGCTGGCGCGGGCCATCGAGCACGTGGTTGCGCACCGGTGGGTGACCCTCGCGGCGATCGCGCGGTCGTGCATCGACCGCCGCTGGGAGAACGTGGATGCTCGGGTGCGCGCGGCGCTCCTGGCCGCGGGTGCGCAGCTCTTCCTCTTCGGGAACCAGGCCGACCACGCCGTCGTCGACGACACGGTCGAGTGGACCAAGGCCAAGGGGCAGCGGGGCGCGCCGGGGTTCGTGAACGCGGTGCTGCGGCGAATGATCGCCTTGCGCGGCGGGATCGAGGAGGGCGATGCGGCGCGCCACGCCTCGTGGCGCGAACGCGACGACGTGATGCCTCTCGGCGACGGTCGCGTGCTTCGTCTCGCGCGGCCGGTGTTCTCGGGCGATCCGGTGCGTCGCCTGTGCGAACAGGTGAGCATCGGCGAGCCGCTCCTGCTGCACTGGCACAACGTGGCCGGTCGCGATCGCGCCATCGAGCGCGCGGTCCACGGGCTGCGTCCCGCGCCCACCGTGGTGTCCGGCCTTCCGCCGGCGGCCGTGCTGCCGGGCGCACCGTTCGCCGATCGGCTCGAGCCGCACGCCGACGCGGGGTTCCACGTCTGGACCGGGGACCATGCCTCGTTGGTGGCGCTGCTGACGGCGCACCGTGAGGCACGGGTCCAGGATGCCGCCAGCGCGCGCCCCATGCGGTTGGCCGACGGGCTCCGGCCCGCGGTGATCCTGGACGCCTGCGCGGGGCGCGGCACCAAGACGCGTCAGCTCGCGCAGCTTCACCCGGCCGCCGAGGTGGTGGCCACCGACACCGACGGCGAGCGCCTGCGGGCGCTTGCCCTGGCCTTCGAGGGCCACGACCGGGTGAAGGTCACCACGCCGGAGGGCCTCCGCCGCGTGGTCGGCAAGGTCGACCTGCTGGTGCTCGACGTCCCGTGCTCCAACACGGGCGTCCTCTGCCGGCGGCCGGAGGCAAAGTATCGGTTCAGCCGTCCGCGCCTCGATTCGGTGGTGGCGCTGCAGCGGCGGATCCTCGAGGAGCATCGGCCGTTCCTGACCCCGGCCGGCAGCGTCCTGTGGTCGACGTGCAGCCTGGAGCCCACGGAGAACGAGGTTCAGGCCGAATGGGCCGCGGGCCGCACCGGTCGTGCGGTGGTGCGCACCGAGCGGCACGAACCGCGCGGGATGCCCGGCGACCCGGACGCCCGGTACGCCGACGGCGGCTTCGGCGCGCTGCTTTCCCCCCGGTGAACCGTGCGTGCCCGGCGGGATGGAGCGGGGCGGTGGTACGATCCCGCGATTCACCCTCGGATCCCCGGAGTCCCGCATGCCCGCGCCGATGACCGTCACTGAGATCCTGGACCCGCAGTGCGTGCTGGTTCCCCTGGTCGCCTCCGGCAAGCGCGAGGCCATCGACGCGCTGGTCGATTCGCTGGCCGCCGCCGGCCACGTGACCGATGCGGCGGCCGTCAAGAAGGCGGTCTGGGATCGCGAACTGCAGCGGTCCACCGGGATCGGCGAGGGGCTCGCCATCCCGCACGGCAAGACGCCCGCATCGCGCGGTCTCTGCCTGGCCGTGGGACGCCTGGCCGCACCCATCGAGTACGACTCGATCGACCGCAAGCCGGTCCGCCTGGTGGTGCTGCTGGTGTCGCCCCCCGACCGCACCAGCGACCACATCCAGGCGCTCGGCCGCATCTCGAGGCTCATGACCAATCCCTCGTTCCGCGAGCGCGTGTATTCGGCGGCGGGCCCGGCGGAGCTGCTCGAGCTGTTCCGCGACGCCGAGCGCTCCTGAAGACCGCCGCGCCGCCGGCCTAGAATCCGAGGTTCCACCGAGCGTCGCGGCACCGCCGCGGGAAGGCGACCGCCATGCTGGTTCCCATGCACCTGTCGCGCATCCTGATCCGGGAGATGACCGACATGCAGGTCATCGAGCTCACCGAGAACGGTGGATCGCGGTCGTTCCCCATCGTGATCGGCATGCCGGAGGCGTTCGCGATCGATCGGCGGATCAAGGGCGCGCAGGCGCCGCGCCCGCAGACGCACGACCTGCTCGCCGAGGTGATCCGGGCGCTCGGCGGCCGGATCCGCGAGATCCGCATCGTCGACCTGCAGGCGGGCACCTTCTTCGCGCGCGTCGTCATCGACCACGCCGGCGGCCAGGTGGAGGTGGACGCCCGGCCCTCCGACGCCATCGCGCTCGGGGTCGCGGACCAGGTGCCGATCATGGTCGAGGAGTCGGTGCTCGTCGCGGCGATGGCGGATCCCTCCGTGGCCGACGCACCGCCGATCGACGCGTCCCCGGACGACGAGGACGACGACGGGGACGACGCGTGAGCGCATCGCCGCGGATGGTGGTGTTCGACCTCGGCGGCGTGGTCGTTCGGATCTGCCGCTCGTGGGCCGAGGGCTGCGCGCAGGCGGGCGTCGAGCACCGGCCCGAGGCCGAACGCATGCTGGCGGGGCCGGCCTCGGCGGAGCTGCTCGACCGGCACCAGCGCGGGTCGATCGGGCCGGCCGAGTTCTTCGAGCTCCAGTCGCGGGCGTTGGGCCATGGCGTCCACGCCCCGGCCGACCTCGAGCGCGTGCACCGCGCGTGGATCCTCGGCGACTATCCCGGGATCGGCGACGCCATCGACCGCATCCATGCCGCCGGCCTCGAGACCGCCTGCCTGTCGAACACCAACGCCGCGCACTGGGAGCAGCTGCAGCGGAGCGACGCCTTCCGCCGCATCGGCGCGCGCCACGCGAGCCACCTGCTCGGGCTCGCCAAGCCCGACCACGCGATCTACCGCGCCTTCGAGCGTGCCGTGGGCCGCGCCCCGCACGAGGTGCTTCTCTTCGACGACCTTCCCGAGAACGTCGAGGCCGCGCGCGCGTGCGGTTGGCCGGCCGTGCTGGTCGACCACCGCGGCGACACCGCGGGACAGGTGCTCGCCGCGCTGCGCGAGCGGGGGATCGGCGCATGAGCGGCGTCGCTCCGCCGCTTCTGCCCCCGGCCATCGAGCTGCCGCCGCCCGGTCCGCCGCGGCGCGCGTGCGCGGGCCCGGTTCCTCAGGGGGCGCGCATCAAGGAGCGCGCCGGGGACTTCCTGGTGGAGGAACTGCAGCTGTACGAGCCGAGCGGCGAGGGCGAGCACCTGTACCTGCGCATCGTCAAGCAGGACATGCCGCACCACGAGCTGGTCTCCGTCCTGTGCAGGCACTTCGGCGTGCCGCCGCGCGCGATAGGCGTCGCGGGCATGAAGGACCGCGTCGCGGTGACCTCGCAGACGGTCAGCGTGCACCTGCCGAGGAAGCCCGAGCTGAGGTCGATCCCGGACGAGCGCCTGCAGGTGCTGTGGGCGACGTGGCACGTCAACAAGCTGCGGCCCGGCCACCTGGCGGGCAACCGCTTCTCGGTGCGCGTCCGCGGCATCGAGCCGTTCGCCGCTCCCGGCGTGTGGAGGTCGATCCGCTCGCTGGAGGCGGATGGCGTCCCCAACGGGTTCGGCCCGCAGCGCTTCGGGATGCGGGGCAACAACCACCTGCTCGGGGCGCTGCTCCTGCTCGGCCGACACCAGGAACTTCTCGGCGAACTGCTCGGCGCGGGCGGCAGCGCGTTCCCGGCATCCGAGGAGGAGGCGCGCCGGAGCGCCGATGCCGGCGCCTTCGACGAGGCCGCGCGCCTGCTGCCGCGCGGCCTCGATGCCGAGCGCATGGCGCTGCGGGCCCTGTCTCGCGGAGCCGACGCGCGCGCCGCGGTCCGTGCGGTACCGCGCGACATCCGCATGCTCTGGGTCGACGCATGGCAGTCCGCGGTCTTCAATCGCGTCCTCGATCGCCGAATCGGCGCGGGCGCGCTGCATCGCGTGGGCCTGGGTGACGTCGCCGTCAAGCATCCCAACGGCGCGCAGTTCGCCGTCGACGACGCCGCGATGGCCGCCGAGGGTGAGGCGTCCATCGCCGCGCGCGCCGCCCGGTTCGAGATCTCCGCCAGCGGCCCGCTCCCGGGGCCCGGCGCGGTGGGCGCGTCCGGCGCGGTGCTCGAGGAAGAGCGCGAGGCGATCCGTGCGTTCGGCGTCGACCCCGCGCGGGTGGATGGCAGCCAGCCCGGCGAGGACCTTCCGGGCGGCGCGCGGCGGTCGATGCGCGTTCGGCTCTCGAACCCCGAGCTCGAGTCGGGGTTCGACGAGCACGGGCCCTACGTGCGCGTCGCCTTCGACCTCCCGCCCGGCGCCTTCGCCACCGCGGTGCTCCGCGAGGCGCTCGGCGACGGCTTGGTCGACGCGTCGCGCGCGGCCGAGCGTTCCTGACGGCGCCGCGCGAAGAACGCGGTCAGCTGCCGGCCGCACTGGCGCGCGAGGATGCCGGCCACGATCGGCGGGCGATGGTTGAGCCTGCCGTCGGCGGGGATCGACCACAGGCTGCCGCACGCGCCGGCCTTCGGGTCATGCGCACCGAAGAACACGCGGCCGACGCGGGAGTTGACGATGGCGCCGGCGCACATCGCGCAGGGCTCCAGCGTCACGGCCAGCGAGCAGTCCGAGAGCCGCCACGCACCGCGCGCCCGACCCGCCTCGCGCATCGCCACCAGCTCGGCGTGCCCGGTGGGGTCGCCGGTCGATTCACGGTCGTTGGCGTGCGCGCTCACCACGGTGCGGCCGCGGTAGACCACCGCACCCACGGGTACCTCGCCCCGATGCGCGGCGCCCCGAGCGAGCGCCATCGCCCGCAGCATCATGCCGATGTCGTTGGCGCGTGCGCCGGCGCGCAGCGCGCGCGGGCCGGCCATGCGGACGAGGGCGCCGCGCGCCGCCGCCCGTCCGGGACGCGCCGCGGCCCGCCGCCTCACTCGTCGCCCTCCTGCCCGTCGGTGCGCCGTGCGCGGTAGATGGGCCGGCCCATCGCCGACGCCACCACGTTCCGCAGGACGCCGCCTTCGGCGACGGCTTGCGTGGGCGCCACCGTGAGCAGGATGATCCCGAGCTCGTAGAGCAGGTACAGCGGGATGAGGAGCGCCACCATGCTGAAGGCGTCCACGGTCGGCGAGATCACCGCGGACAGGATGGCGCACACGAAGAGCGCGTGCCGTCGGTGCGCGCGCAGGAGGCGCGTGTCCAGGATCCCCACCCATCCCAGCAGCAGCACGGCCACCGGCATCTGGAAGGCCAGGGCCACGGCCACCGCGAAGAAGATGAGGAAGTCGACGTACTCCTGCAGCCGGTATTGCTGGGTCAGGGCGCCCACCGTGCGAATGGGGATCGTGCGGATCTCCAGTTGGCCATCCTCCCCGCCCGCGTCGAAGGCGACGTAGAGCTGCGCGTCGCCGCGGAGCACCCACAGGTCTCCCGGTCGCGCGGCCTCCGGGTCCCGGTCGAGGACGGGGATCCGCGGGCCCATGGCCGGCGCATCGGCGGGCGCCGTCGCCACGGTGCGCGGCGGCTCCATGCCGAAGCCGATCAGGACGCGGAGCAGGTAGGGCATCGCCAGGTACAGGCCGGTGAGCCCGAGCACCACGAGCAGCGAGCTCAACGGCACCAGGAAGCGCGCGAACCGCCGCTCGTGCGAGTAGAGCCCCGGCGCCACGAACAGCCAGAGCTGCCAGAGGATCCACGGCATCGAGACGACCACCGCCGTCCAGATGGAGATCTGCAGGTCCACCATCAGGCTCTCGGTCGGGCCGAGCACCTGCAGGTTGGTGGGCTGGCCCTCGGCGGCGAGCGCCGTCGCCAGGGGCTGCAGCAGGAAGTTGCGCACGTGCGCCGCGAAGGCGAACACCGTGAACGTGAGGACCGCCGGCATCGCCAGCGCCCACACCAACCGACGGCGCAGCTCGTCGAGGTGGTCGCCGAAGGGCATCACGCCCTGGGTACGGTCCGGGTCATGGTCCTGGTCGCGCGGCACGGGGCACCGAGGCTAGCGGCCCGTCCCCGGGGGAAGGCCGAAGAAGCGCCGGGCATTGGCGTCGACCGCCGCCTCGAAGCGGTCCCACGGCTCGCCGCGCAGTGCCGAGAGGAATCGAGCCGTGTGCATCACCATGGCCGGGGTGCAGGGTCGCACCCCGCGGACCGGCTCCGGCGGCAGCCACGGCGCGTCCGTCTCGCACATGATCCGGTCGATGGGCACGAGCCGTGCGGACTCGGCCACCTCCGGGGCGTTCCGGAAGGTCACGACCCCGGTGAAGCTGATCATCGCGCCGAAGTCGAGGACCGCCCGCGCGTCCGCCGGGCCTTCGGTGAAGCAGTGGAAGACGAAGCGCGCCGGGTCGAGTCCGCTTGCGCCGAGGACGGGAAGCAGGTCCGCCACCGCGCGGCGGCAGTGCACCACCACCGGCTTCGCCGGCCGCTCCCGGTGCCACGCACCGATCCGCTCCAGCTGCGCTTCGAGCACCGCCCGCTGCACGGCGGGCTCCGGCCGTGCGTAGTGGCGGTCGAGCCCCAGTTCGCCCCACGCGACGCAGCGCGGGTGCTCCGCGGCGCGCGTCCATTCGTCCCACGAGCGCGGATCCTCGGCATGGAGCGGGTGGATGCCGGTGGTGAACCAGACGTTCGGGTGGACGTGCGCCAAGGCGGCGCTGGCGAGGGAGTCCGCAGTGGTGGTGCCTATCGTGATCACGGCGTCGACGCCCGCGGACCGGGCCTCCGCCAGGACGGCGGGCGTGCGGTCACGAAGTCCGTCGCCGAGAAGGTGGCAGTGGGTGTCGATCACCGGAGGCCCCGATCAGGCGTGGACGGCGTCCCGCTCAAGCAGCCGGTGCACCAGCTCGTCCGGGGTGCGGGCACCGCGGAGGGCGGTCAGGGCGCCCGGGTCGTTCGCAATCCGCGCCAACCGCGCGAGCATCCGGATGTGGTGGTCGGGGGTGCTCATGTTCCCAAACAGTCCAATAATAACATCACTTTTGGGCTGATCGTGATCCATCACCACTCCGGCGGGTACCACCATGGGAATCACGATGGTGCGCGGGATCAGGCTGGTGATGGCGTGTGGAAGGGTAA
>Ga0255182_1000063_pt1 | contig 112106 bp, 104 predicted proteins | sample Atl_UVDOM_RepA_8_FD_188420 | JGI IMG/M metagenome (GOLD analysis project Ga0255182, IMG submission 188420) | Freshwater microbial communities from Altamaha River, Georgia, United States - Atl_UVDOM_RepA_8d | ecosystem: Environmental > Aquatic > Freshwater > River | place: USA: Georgia...
CGGGGCGGCGGGACGAGGGAAGCAGGCATGCGGCTGGCGCGTGGGTTCGCGACGCTGATGGGCTCGCTGGTCATGGCGCTGACGCTTGCGGCGGCGGTCGGCGCGCACCCGCTCGGCGAGGCGCCCGGGCGGCTGGTCGACATCGGGGGCCGGCGGCTGCACCTCTACTGCCTCGGCCGCGGCGAACCTACCGTCATCATCGACACCGGACTCGGCGCGACTACCCTCGAATGGCAGGACGTGATGCGCCGGGTCGGCGGCCCGACCCGCGTCTGTGCCTACGACCGCGCCGGTTACGGCTGGAGCGACCCCGGTCCATACCCTCGCACCAGCTCGCAGCATGCGAACGATCTCTACCTGCTGCTGACGGCCGCCGACCTGCCGGGCCCGTTCGTGCTGGTCGGCCATTCCTACGGCGGCTACAACGTGCAGCTCTTCGCACGCCGCTATCCCTTCCTCGTCGCGGGCCTGGTGCTCGTCGACGCCTCCCACCCGCAGCAGGTCGAACGCTTCCTGGCGCCGCCGTACGCGATCCGGGTCGCGCCGACCAACCGGCACGGCGTCGTCAGGTTCGGGGAAGTCCCGCCCCCGCACCCGGCCTTGCCGGCCCGCGCGCGCGAAGTGCTGGCCTACCAGTACCGCCACTGGCGGCCGCGCCGTGCCATTTCCAACGAGCTGCTGGGCTTTCGCGACAGCGGCGCCGAACTGCTCGCCGAGCCGCCGCTGACCCCGATGCCGCTCGTCGTGCTGACGCGCGGCAAGCGGGTGTGGCCGGCCGGCCCGCACGGCGACGCGCTGGAAGCCCTGTGGTTGACGCTGCAGTCGGAACTCGCCGCCCAGAGCCCCGTGTCCGCCCACCTGCTGGCCAGCGCCAGCGGCCACCAGATCCACCTCGACCAGCCGGACCTCGTCGCGTTCGCGATCGCGCTGGCGAGCGACGCGTGGCGCATCCGCCGCGGCGAGGGGCCGCGGCTGACGAGCGCCGGTGCACGCTGGCTGTCCCTGCTCGACATGCAGGATTTCACCTGGCTGCGCGATTCGCTGGACGTCCCGCTGCCCGCGCGGGTCGTGCAGCTGGACCGGCGAGCCTCCCCGGCGCTGCGTTGACGGCCTCGCGCCCAGCTGGGGAACACCCCGGGCGCGGCCTGTCCCGTCGTGGTCGGTCCACTTCTCTGGCAGCATGGCGGCATGACGATATGTACCCCCGACGCGCGACCGACCGCGCTGCGCGACGTCGCGTGGACGGCGCTGCGGCTGGCCGAGCCCGCGCGGAAAATCGCCCTGCTGGCCGCGGTCGACGTGTCGACCGCGGTCGTCGACACCCTGGGTGACCTGCCGCCCGTCGACGAGCCCGGCCGGCCGCCGCGGCCGGAACTCGTGCATCCGGCGCGGGTGCCGCGGCGGGGCACTGGCAGTGTCAGGGGCCGCGCCGCCCTGCTGCATTCGATTGCCCACATCGAGTTCAACGCGATCAATCTCGCGCTCGACGCCGTGGCGCGCTTCGCGGACCTGCCCGAGGCCTACTACCGGGACTGGTGGCGGGTCGCCTGCGAGGAGGCGCGGCATTTCTCGCTGCTCGTCGCGCATCTCGCGTCGCTCGGGCACGCCTACGGCGACTTCCAGGCGCATGACGGCCTGTGGGAGGCGGCTCGCAAGACCACTGATGACCCGCTGGCGCGCATGGCGCTCGTGCCGCGTGTGCTGGAAGCGCGGGGTCTCGACGTGACGCCCGGCATGCGCGCGCGCTTCGTCGCCGCCGGCGACAACGAGGCCGTGGCCATCCTCGATGTGATCCTGCGCGACGAGATCGGTCACGTCGCGATCGGCAACCGCTGGTACCACCACCTGTGCGCCGTGCGCGGCCTCGAACCGGCGGCGACCTTCGCCGCGCTTTGCGTCCGCTACGGCCAGCCCCCGCCCCGTCCGCCGTTCAACGTCGAGGCGCGGCTCGCCGGGGGCTTTTCCGCCGAGGAACTGGAGGCGCTGTCAGCCGCGCACGGGGCTTCCCGCCCTCCGCCGTGAGCGGCCCGCACTGCATCGCGTCCTTTTGATGCTTCCGGCGCGGGTGGTCCTGGTTGCGCCGGCACGCCACGCGGCTTGCGTCACCGATTGACCGCCGGCCGCCCACCGGCTGAACGGCGATACCGCCCCGGCGAGTCTTCGCCCGGGCGGGTTGACGCTCAACGCACGTTCAGTTCCGCCCGCCGGTTGCGCGGTTCGGCGACGCCGTCCGCGGTCGGCACCAGCGGTTCGCGCTCGCCGCGGCCGGCGACGCTGATCCGGGCCGGGTCGCCGCCCAGTTCCACCAGTTTCGCGCGCAGCGCTTCCGCGCGCTGCCGCGAAAGCTGGTCGTTATAGTCGATTTCGCCCGCGCGATCGGTGTGGCCGATGACGACCACGTCGGCGACTGGTCGCGCCGCGATCTCGGCCAGCACCGAGCGTGCCCGGGCGGCGGAGTCCGCGGTCAGCCGATCGGAGTCCAGCTCGAAATAGAGCGTGTAGGACACCGGTCGTGGCGGCAGCGCGGCGAGGGTGGGGCCGAAGTCGCTCGCGACCTCGCTTGCGTTGCTCGTGAGCTGTTCGATCCCGCCCTTCGCATCGACGCGCGCGCTCGCGTAGGCCGACGCCAGCACGGTTTCCGCACCTCCCGGATTGACGGCGACCGCGCCGACCTTGCCGTCGGCACCCGGCAGCAGCACCACGCGATCCTGCGGCACGGCCGCGCAGGCGCCGAGCGCGGCCGAAACCAGCGCGAGGGTGAGCCGACGGTCCGCCGGTGGGCGGGCGCGGCTCACGGCCGGGCTCCGGCTTCGACGACGAACTCCGTGCCGCGCACGCCGAGGATGCTCGCCGGCGTACGGACTTTCATCGCGTCCGGCGCGTGTTTCGCGATCTTGCCGGAGACGACGGCCAGGCGACCCTGCTTGAGGGTCGACTCGAACCCGCCTTCGTGCGTCGTCGTGTCGAAGCGGAAGCTGTCGATCACGAGGCGGCTGTTCGGCCCCAGCGACAGCAGTGAGTTGTCGCGGAAGGTCACCCCGACCCGGCCGTGCTCCCCGGTGACGAGCACGTCCGCGGCGTGCACCTGCGTGCCCGGCGTCGCGGCGAGCGTGCTGCCGCCGCGCTCGAGACTGACTTCACCGTCGCTGAGCTTGATGATGCCCGCGGCCTCGTCCGCCAGGGCCGTGGACACGGCAAGGCAGGCGCCCAGCAGCAGCGCGAGCCGAAGAGGGGGAGGGTGCATCGGGATCTCCGCAGAGTGGCTGCCACCTATAATAGCCAGCCGTGGAAGCCGACGCGCAAAAGCCCTCGAATGACCGCCCCCACGCGTCGGCAACCACGTTCCGCGCGTGCGAGTCCGGCCTGCGCGAGGTCCTCGCCCACGTCGAGGCGCTTGCGCAGGGCCTCGACCTGCCGCGCGAGCTGCGCCTGCGCCTGTGCCTCGTCGTCGAGGAACTCTTCGTCAACACGGCGCGCTACGGGGGGCGGGAGGACGCCGAGGCCTGCGTCGAGCTCGCCGCCGATGCGGCGGGCGTCGAGCTGCGCTACGCGGACACCGCACTGCCGTTCAACCCGCTGGAGGGGCTGGTCGTCGATACGCTGTCGCAGCCGGTGGAGCTGCGACCGGTTGGCGGGCTGGGCCGGATTCTGGTCAGGGAGCTGAGTTCGTCGGCGCGCTATGCGCGTGATGGCGGGCGCAACATCGTCTGCCTGCGCTTCGAGCGCGCCTGAACGGCACCCTCAGCGACGCGCGAGCACCAGCACCGTCATGTCGTCGGTCTGCTCGGTGCTGCCGGCATGCATGCGCACCGCGTCGCCGATCGCGTCCGCGATCGCTTGCGCGCCAGCGCCCGCCGGCGACCCGTCGATGCAGGACAGCAGCCGCGCCCTGCCGAACATCTCGTCGTCCGCCGCGCGGGCATCGGTGATGCCGTCGGTGTAGATGCACAGTGCGTCGCCATGCGCCAGCTGCAGCGGCAGCGATTCGTAGCGGAAGCCGTCGACCGTGCACAGCGGCGGCCCGCCCGCAGCCGGTCCCGCGTGCACGCGCCCCGCGGCAATCCGCAGCGGGGCTTCGTGGCCGGCATTCGCGTACAGCAGTGCGCCGCTGTCCAGGTCGAGGCAGCCGGCGAACGCAGTCACGAACAGCAGTTCCGGATTGTCCTGCGCGATGGCGTCGTTCGCCGCAGTCAGTGCTGCGCCCGGATCGCCCTCCGCGCGCAGCGCCGCGCTCTTGACGAGCGCCTTGGCGAGCGCCATGAGCAGCGCACTGGGCAAGCCCTTGCCCGAGACGTCGCCGACGACGAAGAACAGGCGACGGGCGCCGACGAGGAAGAAATCGTAAAGGTCGCCGCCCACCGTGCGCGCCGGCTCGCTGAACGCCGCGAGCTCGAGCCCCGGCACGCCGGCCAGCGCCCCGGCGCGCGGCAGCATGCCGACCTGGATGCGACGGGCGGTGTCGAGTTCGCCCTGCATGCGCTGCTGCGCATCGCGGCTCGCGCCGAGCTGCTCGCGGAGCAGCCGGCGCTGCAGCTGGACCTCCGCCAGCGAGCCGCCCAGCACGCCGAGCAGCACAAGACCGACGCCCGTCAGCGGGTTCACCGCGTCGACGAGCACCCCTTGGCTGACGAACAGGCCGAGCGCCGCGGCCACCAGGGCCACCGCGCCGAGCGCGACGAAGCCTAGCGTGCGGACCGGGCCCAGCGTCGGCGCGGCGAGCACCACCACCAGCGAGAGCAGCGTCATCGCCGCGAGTTCCAGCCAGCGCGCCCACGTCGGCCGCGACAGCAGGCGCCCGGCCAGCGCATTCTCGATGGCCTCCGCGTGCAGTGCGACGCCCGGCATGCGGCCGACCGGCGTCGTCACGATGTCCTGCAGTCCGAGCGCCGTGTAACCGAGCAGCACGATGCGGCCCTGGACCAGGGCGGGGTCGTAGACCCCGGCGAGGACATCCGCCGCCGACAGCGCAGGGCGCGCGGTCCACGCCGAGAAATGCAGCCACCAGTCGCCGTTCGACTCGACCGGGATTTCGATGTCGGCGATGCCGATCCGCCGCACGCCGTCACGATCGGAATCCACCGCGATCGGGCTGCCGGCGACGACCCTGAGCGTCTCGACCGCGAGTCCGGGCAGCAGCGTGCCGGCGCCTGTCGCGGCCAGCGCCGGCACCCGCCGATGCACGCCGCGCTCCGGTTCGCTGTTCAACAGGGCCTGGCCACGCGCCGCCTCGGCGATGACGGGCAGGCTTTGCAGCAGCGCGGGGTAGTGCCGGACGAATTGCGCAGGATTCTCGCCGAAGATGCGCAGGCTCGCGGCCGGCGCCGGGCCGGGCGGGATGCCGGCGTCCGCGGGCACACCGGCGATGCCGAGAATCACCGGCGAGCCACGGATGGCCGACGCGAGCCGGCGGTCGCTGTCCGGCAGGTGCTGCGCCAGCACCCCAACCGCCGCCGGCGGCAGGGCGAGCTGGCGGGCGATCTCGGTCGGCGCGAAGCGGTCCGGCTCGACGAACAGGGCGTCGATCGCGATGGCGACCGGCGCGCCGACGACCAGGCGTTCCACCAGCTGCGCGAGGCGCGCCCGCGGCCACGGCCACTGGCCGATCTCGCGCAGGCTGCGCTCGTCGATCTCGACGACGACGACCGGGTCGCCGGTCCGTTCGCGCGGGAACGCCCGCTGGTAGGCGTCGAAGACCTCGCCGCGCAGCACCTGCTCGAACGGCAGGTCCAGCGCCAGCAGCGCACAGGTCAGGGCGATCAGCAGCAGGCCCAGCCGGCGCGCGAAATGCGGCGCAGGGCGGGCGCGGGCGCGCCGCTCCGGCGTTTGTGCCGTGCTCGCGGTCATGGGGATGTCCTGCGCGTCATCGTGCGGTGCCGCCGCGACGCGCCGCTGGCTAGAGTTCCACCTCGAGGCCGTCGTAGGCGGAGAATACTTCGAGCGGGGTGCCTCCCACCCGGGTGATTTCCTCGAAGCGCCGCGTCTCGGCCTCGATGGTCGCGATGCGGGCGTCGTCGTGGATCGGTTCGTGGTGGAAGAGGGCGAGGCGCTTCGCGTTCGCGAGCTGGCAGAGCTCGACCCCGACGACATTGCTCGAATGACCCCAGTCCTCCTTGACCGAGATCGCGTCGGCGAAGGAGTACATCGCGTCGAAGGCGACCAGGTCGGCGTCGCAGAAGAACTCCACGAAGCCCTCCGTGACGTCGGGGTCGTCGAGCTTGTGCTCGGAGTCCGTCGAATAGACGAAGACCTTGCCGTTGCGCTCGAAGCGGTAGCCGTAGGACTCCCCCGCGTGGATCTGGAGCTTCGGCAGCACGCTGAGGCCGGCGATTTCCACCTTCTCGCCGGGATTCAGCGTGACGAACTCGATGCGCGCCGCCAGCTGCGAGAAATCCACCGGAAAGCACGGCGCCCCGTGCTGGGCGCGGAACGCCTCCTCGAGGTTGCGATGGCAGCCGTAGATACGGATCACGTTGCCCGGGATATAGGCCGGTGTGAACAGCGGGAAGCCCATGATGTGGTCCCAGTGCACGTGGGACATGAAGACGTGGAAGGTGTTCGGCGTCGCCGCCCCGTGGTGGGCCAGCACCTTGCCGCCGAAAGGCCGCGCACCGGAGCCGAGATCGCAGATCACGTAATCGTGCGGGCCCGCACCGGGGGGCGCGAGCTCGATCTCGACGCAGCTCGAATGGCCGCCGAACGTGCCGGCGACGTGGAAAGGCAGGCCCGCGGCATAGGCACTCGCCTGTTCTAGGTTCGCGAAGCGCCGGCCGGATGCCGCGAGCAGGGCCTGCGCGACCTTTGCCTGCACCTGTGGCGCGGTCAGCGCGATCGGCAGCGAGCCCCGGGTTCCCCAGAATCGGACGAGCATCTCGCTCATGGCGTGGCGGACAGCGCCCGCAGCCCTTCGTCGACCGACGCGTGGATCGGGAAGACGAGATTGAAGCGCGAGATCTCGAGCACTTCCGCGACCAGCGCCTGCGGTGCGGCGACCGCCACCCTGCCGCCGCGGGGCTTGGCCTGCTTGGCGGCGAGCATCAGCACGCGCAGCCCCGAACTCGACATGTATTCGACCGCGGAAAGATCGAACAGCAATGCGGGACCGCCGGCCTCGCACTGGGCGAGGTGCGGCTCGACGGCCGTGAGGAATTCGTCCGAATTGAGATGGTCGACCCGCCCGGCAGGTCCCAGCACGATCACGTCGCCTTGTCGACGCGGACGAAGGTCCATGGGCGGCTCGCTCTATTGCGAAATGAAGATCCAGGCGGGGATTCTAGGGGGCTGCGTGGGGGCGGGCAATCGTCCCGCCGGCGGAGTCGGCTGCGCTGACTGCGCCCCGGGCAGCGGGCCGCCACCACGGCGGCCCGCACACCGGATCAGGCGTTCGCCCACCAGCGTTCGACAGCCTGGTTCACCTCGCGGGCATGGAAGCGGGCGACCTGGTGCGTCGGTTCCAGCGCTTCCTCGTAGAAGAAGGTCGGCAGTTCGTCGTCCTCTTCGGTGAAGCCCGCCGCGAGATTGAAATCGCGCTCGTAGCGCAGCGTCTCGCGGCCGAGGGTGTCGAAGAAGCTGTCCGGCAGCTCGGTGCCCAGCGCCGCGTTGATCGACTCGACGACCATCGGGATGTTCATGTTGGTCGTCGAGCGCCCGAACAGGCACAGGCCCAGCGAGTCGGCCGCGGCGCACAGGATCTGGGTGTCCATGCTGACCTTGACCAGCTCGTCGAGCGGCTTGCCCGCGCACTCGTATTTCGGCGCGTTGCCGGTCGTGTGGTCAGCGCCCTGGGCCGTGACCATCATCGAGATGCCGGTGACCTCGATCACGCGCGGATCGTAGGCGCTGATTGCCTGCTTCTTGATGCACGGCGTGCGGTGCACCCCGTAGTGCGCGCCGACGCGCGCCGTGCCCTGCGCCCACAGGCGGCCGTCGGCGCTGCCCGTGCGCATCTCGTCCATGACCTTGTGCATGAACGCGACGTCGCCGAAGGGCGCGAGGCCCGCGTCCATCAGCACGGCGATCATCGCGCCGGTCTCGATCGTGTCGATGCCGAGGTCGTTCGCCTCGAAGTTCAGGCGCGCGAGGTCGTCCGGATCGGTGAGGCCGCAGTTCGTGCCGAGCAGGCCGAGCGTCTCGTACTCGACGGGCGAGGAGATTTCCTTGCCGTCCGCATCCGCATAGACGTTGCTGCACTCGATCATGCAGCCCGGCATGCAGGCGTGCGAGGTCTCGCCGCCGCGCTCGAGGTTCTGCTGGCGGATGTATTCACCGCCCATCTTCAGCACGCCGTTGACCGGATCGACCTGGCGCCCGGAGGTGAAGTTGTTGGTGGGCAGGCCACCGATGCGGTTCGTGTAGTCGGCCATGATCGCCGTGCCGTAATCGCGGTAGACGTCGATCGCGGGGTCGGCCTTCAGCAAGGCGCCGTACTGCTTCACGCCCTGCAGCACCTTCTTGCGGTCCTGGAAGGGCGGCAGCTTGTCCATGTCGCACACGATCGCCTTGACCTTCTTGCTGCCCATCACGGCGCCGACGGCGCCGCGCGCGGCAAGGCGCGACGGGCGCGCATCGGTGTCGCTGAAGGATATGCCGGCCAGGTAGCCCTGGTACTCACCAACCGGACCGCAGATGGCGAGGCTGACCTTCTTGCCGTATTTCTCGTGCAGTTTCGCCGCCGTCTCGAAAGTGCCCTGGCCGAGATACTCGGCGCCGGGCTCGAAGGCGATCGTCCCGTCCTTGCGCAGGTGGATCACGATCCAGTCCTCGGACGCCCCGTAGAGCGTGAAGCCCGCGATCTGGAGGTGTCCCATCGCCAGCCCGAACGAGCCGCCGGTGTTCGCTTCCTTGATGCCGCCGGTCAGCGGGCTCTTGCAGCCGACGCTGGTGCGGTTCGCGTTCGACCAGTTGCTGCCGGCGAAGGGGCCGGCGGAGAAAATCAGCGGATTGTCCGGCGACAGCGGCTCGACCTTGGCAGCACCCAGCTCGTACAGCGTCTTGGCGATGAAGTAGCGGCCGGCCTTCGCGATCTGCTCGCCCGTGAAGGTCTCTTCGCGCACGGTGTGCCGCGTGACGTCGATGTGAAGGTATTTGCGCATGTCGTGTGTGCCTCTCGGGAGTCCGGGCGGCGGGTCTCCGGCGGGCGCGCCGGAATCAAATCACCCGCCAGTTACCGGGAAAATACGGTAGCGAATGGCGCGATTGTAACCTTTCAGCCGGCGCTGCCTAGCACGTTCCGGCGCGCTCAGGCCTCCGCGTGATGCCGCAGCAGGTTGTGGTAGGCGCCGCTCAGGCCGAGCACCACCGCGTCCGTGGCCTGCCCTTCCCGCCGCAAGGCCTGGATGGACTCGTCGAGGTCGAACAGCGCGGCACGCACATCGGTTTCGCGCACCAGGCTCTGGACCCAGAAGAAGGCGGCGACGCGCTCGCCGCGCGTGATCGGCGTCACCTGGTGCAGGCTGTTCGCCGGGTAGAGCACCATGTCGCCGGCCGCGAGCTTGACTTCCTGCACGCCGAAACGGGTGTCGATTTCGAGCACCCCGCCGTCGTACTCGTCCGGTGCGGACAGGAACAGCGTCGCTGAGAGGTCGCTGCGGAACATGCTGCCGCTGCCGGGCAGGCGCATCAGCGCGCTGTCGACGTGGGCGCCATAGCCGTCACCGACGCCGTAACGGTTGAAGCGGGGTGGATAGACGAGTTTCGGCAGCGCGGCCGCGGTGAAGCGGGGGCAGTTGCCGAGCGCCCGCAGGATCTGCTCGCCCAGCTCGCGCGCGCCGACCGCCTGTTCGTCGACCTGCCGGTTGCGCTTGACCGACCGGCCGAGACTGCCCGCGGTCATGGCGCCGTCGCGCCAGGGCGCCTGGTCGAGCGCGCTGCGCAGCGCGGCGACTTCGTGCGCCTCGAGCACGCTTTCAATCGTGATCAACATCGAGGTCCTCCTGGGTGGGGGGCGAGGAAGCCGGGGGCGCGCGCCGCCTCTAGGCTCGCGCAGCCGGTGATTGCCATGTACAGCTCCAGTTCCTGCCGGACGGTCCTGAGCATGTGGGCGACCCCGAGCGCGCCGGCCACCGCCAGCGCATAGACCTGCAGGCGACCGAGCAGGACCGCGTCGGCACCGGCCGCGATCGCCTTCAGCACGTCCTCGCCGGCGCGGATGCCGCCGTCGAACAGAACGCAGCAGCCGCTGCCTGCGGCCGACCTGAGCTTCGGCAGCACGTCGAGGCTGGCGGCGACGCCGTCGACGCTGCGGCCTCCGTGGTTCGACACCACGATGCCGGCGACGCCGAGTTCGCGGCACAGGCCGGCGTCGTCCTCATGCAGGATGCCCTTCACCACCACGGGCACGCCCGCGACGTCCAGCAGCCACAAGAGATCGTCGCGCGTCACGGCCGCGTGCCGGTAGCGCTCGACGACCGAGGAGGCCTGCGCGACGGGTGGCGGGGTTTCAGCCGCCAGTCCCGCGGGCAGCCTGAAGCCGGCGCGCAGCGCGCGCTGGCTCGGCAACTGCGCGGCGGCATCGACGGTCACGACGAGGGCCTCGCAGCCCGCGTTTTCCGCACGGCGCAGCCGGCGCAGCGTGTCGTCGCGCGTCGCGCCGAACGTGAGCTGGTACCAGCAGCCGGCGCCCGCGGCGGCGACCACATCCTCTAGCGGGCGCGTTGCAAGGCTGCTGACGATCATCAGGGTGTCCGCCGCAGCGGCGCCGCGCGCGGTGTCGACTTCCGCCGCAGGGTGCACCAGGCCCTGGTAGGCGACCGGTGCGAGCAGGAGCGGATGGGATTGGCGGCGGCCGGGCAGTGCCGTCGCGGTGTCGCAGTCGTCGAGCGGGGCAAGGGCGCGCGGCCTGAATCGCCAGCGCGCGAACGCCTCCCGGTTCCAGCGCAGCGTGCGGTCGTCGCCACTGCCGCCGGCGAGGTAGGCGAGCGTCGGGGCCGCGATGAATCGCGGCGCGAGGGCCTCGTAGTCGGCCGCGCGCGTGATTCCCGGTGGAATCGCGCGCAGCGGCGGGTGTGGGGATTCGGACATGGGTGCCTCGCATGCCTGGCATTCAGGGCGGCGCCCGGCGCTTCGGGCCGGGCGCCGCGGTGACGCCTAGAAGTCGTAATTCAGCGTCAGGCGCACGTTACGCGCATCTCCCTTGTACAGGAACGACCCGGACTGGTAGCCGGTGAGGAAGTAGTCCTCGTCGGTGATGTTGCCGACGTTCAGGCGGACGTTCGCGTTCTTGTTGATCGTGAAATCCGCGAACAGGTCGCCCACGGCATAGTCCGGGATCGGCTGGGTGTAGCGGCCGAGCGCGTCGAAGCTCGGCGCGGTGTCCGGCTGCCCCGCGTACTTCTCACCCTCGTACTTCATCGCGGCGCCGACCGCGAAGCGCTCGGTCGCCTGGAAGCGCAGCTGGAGGGACGCCGAGACGTCGGCGAAATTGCTGAGCGTCTTGCCGATGCGCGAGGGCGTGTTGGAATCCTGGACGCGGGCGTCCATCCAGGCCACGCCGCCCTGCGCCGACAGGCGCGACGTTATGTTGCCGGCGAGGCCGAGTTCGAGGCCGTTGATGCGGCTCGCGCCAGTGTTCAGCGTGCCGAGGGCGTCGTAGCGGTTCGGATCGCCGGGGTTGGTGATCGCGGTTTCGAACACCTCGTCCTTGTTGATGCGGAAGATGGCGGCCGTCGCGAGCAGCTTCTGGTCGAACAGGTTCCACTTGGTGCCGAACTCGAAGCTTTCCGTCTCTTCCGGCGCCCCGCTGTACGCGCCGTCCGGCGACACCGCGAGGCCGCCGTAGGCGCCGCTGGTGCCGACGTCGGACTCGCCGCCGTTGATGTCCATCGCGGTCGCATACGAGAAGTAAACGTTGGCGTAGGGCAGGAACTTGAAGGCCAGGCCGGCGTGGTAGCTCCAGGTCGAGTCGTCGAGATCGAAGCGGCTTTCGATGCCTGCGGCGCTGCGGGTCAGCAGGTCGTAGGTGTAGTCGTCGTGGCGCACGCCGCCGAAGGCCGCCCACTGCTCGGTGATGTCGATGGTGTCCATGAACGAATAGGACACGGTCTCGATGTTCCAGTCGCTGTCGTAATTGCCCTTGGCGATGACCCGCTGCATGAAGCCGTTGATGTTCGGCACCGGGCCGCCACCGGCCCGGGTCGCGCAGAAGCCGGGGTCCGGCGCGTTGCCGGGGTCGCGCCCGTCGGGCAGTACGCAGTTCGGCGTGTTGGCGACGTTGAAGACACCGTTCAAGGCTTCGTGATTCGTGTATTCGAGCCCGAAGTTGAACATGTGAAGCATGCCGAACAGCGTGCGATCGACGAAGAGGTTCGTCTGGTTAGCGAGGTAGTCGATGTCCTGCCAGCCCTGGTGCGTGCTGAGCGTGATCGTGTCGAAGGCGCCGCCGGGGTTCGTCGCGTCCGTGCGGCCGAGGCGCGCGCCGGTCGCCACGTAGCGGTTCGCCGCCTGGCCGAGGCGGGTTGCGTTCGCGAGCCTGACCGTGGGATCGAAGGCATAGGAGAGGCGCGCCGTCACCGTGTCGATGTCCGAGCTGAGGAAATCCTCGTCCTGCGCGTAGACCGGGACGTCGCTGGCCGGCCGCCGATCGCCGTTCGCGACACTGCCGACGAGGAAATAGCCCAGGTCCGGCGTGTCTTCCGCGCGCAGCACGTAGACGTCGAGCAGCGCCGAGAATTTCGCATCCGGCTCGTAGAGCCCGGACAGGGCGAGGCCGATGCGCTCGCGGTCGGCCGGGTCGCGGTCCGGCACGTCTTCGTAGGCGTGCAGGAAGTTGCCGCGCAGCGCGAAGTCCTCGCCGAGGGGCTGGTTGACGTCGATCGTCGTGCGGTGGTGGTCGTCGGTGCCCACCGCGGCGGAAAGCTTCGTGAAGCTGTAGTCGCGGCTCGCCTGCTTGGTGATCGAGTTGATCGCGCCACCGGTCGTGCCGCGGCCGCCGAAGCTGGAGTCCGGCCCCTTGGATATCTCGATCTGCTCGACGGCGAAGCTCTCACGGATGCTCATGCCGGGGTCGCGCAGCCCATCGACGAACACGTCGCTGCGCGCTTCTTGGCCGCGGATGATGTAGCGGTCCCCGAAGGCGTTGCCGTTCTCGCCCGTGCCGAGCGTGATGCCGGGCTGGGTGTCGAGGATTTCGCGGAGATCCGTGTAGCCGGAGTCCTCGATCTGCTTCTTGGTCAGCACCTGGATGTTCTTCGGCGTGTCGGCGATGTCCTTGCGATAGCGGGAGTCGCCGGATTTCTTCGCCTTGTAGGGCGCGCCGGGTTCCGCGTAGGGGTTGGTGTCGAGGGTGCGGTCCTGCACCGAAATCGCGTCGAGGTCGACCACCTCGTAATTCTCGGCCGCGAACGCGGTCGGCGCGATGACCGCGGAGCTCAGGCCGACGGCGAGTGCCGAGCGGCGGAGGTCGTGTTGGCAGGACCGGATCTGCTCGCGTAGCGAGCGGGGTTTTCTGACAGGTGTGCTCATCGCCTTCTCCCTGGAGCTTTGCTTGGGGTCTGGCGGCGGCTACTACCCTCGGTTGTGGAATCTTCGAGTGTCCTCGCGCTAACGATCCGTCAGCAGCGAATATTCGACGGGCACTGACAGGGTCAGGCTCGTCTTGCCCATCGATGCCGGAATCGCGGGCAGCGGCGCCGCGCGGGCGAGCATCTCTTCGGCCGCACGATCGAGCGCGGTGTGACCCGAGGAGTCCTGGATCGCGGCGGTTACGATCGTGCCTCGCACATCGATGGTGAATTTCAGCACCACCCGTCCCTCGATCTTTTCCTTGCGCAGCGCGGCCGGATAGACCTTGAAGCGGTTGAGGCGCTGCAGCAGCGACGCGAAATAGGCGCGGTTGTCGCTGGGCGACCCGGCGCTGCCGGCGGCGCGCCGCGGTGATTCGGTCGGCGCGGTCGCCTGGCTGGCCGAGGCCGCCGGGGAGGTCGTCGCGTTCGCGTTCGAAGTCGATGCCGGCGGCGCTGATGGCTGGCTTGGCGGCTCGACGGATTCCCGCGTCGCGACCGGCGCCGGGAGGGCCTCGACTGCCGGCCTGACCGGTGCGGGCTTCGGTGTGACGGCCGCTGCGCGGGTCGCGGCGGGCGCCGTCGTCGCGAGGAGGGGCTTGTCCGCCTTCGCGAGCGGCGGCCGCGGGCTCGGTTGCGGCGCCGGCGCGCGGGGTTTCGGCGGCCGCGGCGGCGTGCGCATGGCAAGCGGCGCGGCCCTGCGTGGACGCGGTGTCGCGGCCGGGGCAGGCGCGACGGCCGGCGCCTCGATCAGGCGGGCCATGATCGGCGCCGTGGCGCCGACCGGTGTGGGCTCGCCGCGCACGATCAGCACGACGAGCAGCGCAGCGACGTGGAACAGGACGACGCCCAGGAGATCGATCGGGCCGGCCTGGCGCGGGAGTGCGAGCTGCATGTCAACGGCGTTCCGGCGTGGGGTCGGTGACGAAGCCGATCCGCGTGAGCCCGGCGGCCGAGGCCGCCGACATGATTCGCACCACCTTCCGGTAAGGCGTGCCGCCGTCGGCGCGAATGTGGATCTCGGGCTCGGGCGAGCGTCCGCGCAGCGCCTCGAGGCGCGGTGCGAGGGACTTCCAGGGCAGCTTGTCCTTGTTCCAGTGCAAGGCGCCCACCCCGTCGACGGACAGCGTGATGGTCTCCGGCTGAACCGTGTTGGGCACGCTGCTCGCCTTCGGCAGATCGACCTTCACCGCGTGTGTGAGCAGTGGCGCCGTGACGAGCAGCACGATGACGAGCACGAGCATGATGTCGATCAGGGGCACCATGTTGATGTCGGCGTTCGCCTGCGCGCGGGCGTGGCGACCGTGGGCCTGGACCTGCATCGCGCTACCTCGGTTCGGCGGTCAACGCGCGCAGCAGCAGCTCATCGGCGAGCTTCTCGAACTGCGCCAAATGCAGCCGGATCTGGCGCTGGAATGCGTTATGGGCAAGGGCGGCGGGGATAGCGACCGCGAGGCCGCAGGCCGTCATGATCAGCGCTTCCCCGATGGGCCCGGCGACCCGGTCGAGGGAACTCTGGCCGCTTGCGGCGACTTCGAGCAGCGCGTGGTAGATACCCCACACGGTGCCGAACAGGCCGACGAAGGGCGCGCTCGAGGCGATCGAGGCGAGCACCGTTTGACCGCTTTCGAGCCGCGCGGCCTCCTCGTCCAGCTTTTGCTGCAGCGACTGCTGGAGTTGCGCCGGCGCAAGCTCCGAAGCGCCCAGGACGGGGGCGAGCCGGGCGTGTACCGCGAGCCCGGCATGGGCAAAGCGCGCGAGCGGCGCGCGCCCAGCATGCGCCTCGACGGTGCGGTCCAGGCTCTGGCCGTCCCTGGCCGCGTCCAGGTCGGCGAGGAAGGCGCGATTGCACCTTGTGGCAAGTGCGGCGCGGCGCGTCCGCCCGACGATGACCGCCCAACTCAGTACCGACATCACGACCAGCGTGCTGAACAGCGCCAGGCCAACCGCGTCGGTCTGGGTCAGGAAATGGACGAAGCCGAGTTCATTCGTTGTCTGGGAAAGGGGGAGTGGCGCAGTCATCTTGCGGGAGGATTCGTTGTTCCGGAGTCTGTCTACTTGGTCAGGATCAGCTTGCCGTTCGCGGTGCGACGCAAGCGGTAGGTCGCTCCCGCATGCGCGATGAGGATTTCGTCGCGCTCACCCATCAGCTCGTCCGACAGGTAGACATGGGCCTCCTCTCGAGGACGGAGGTCTGCCTGAAGTCGGGCCGGGCCTTTGAGCGTGTCGTCGGGATACTTCATCGTTCGTGGATGCCGGGGTGCGGGTGCCGCCGCTGCCGACGGGCTGCAGAATTTGAGTTAAAGCATAATAAGAAAGATTCGCATTTACAATAAAAATCGACCACGCGCCACGAGCGAGGCCGGCGGACTGGAGGGGCGCATCCCGCTCTTGGCCTCGAATGGGTGCCAAAAAGTTCAATTAGATCAAATGCAAGAGGCGGTTCTGGCGTGGCGGGCCCGCGACGGGCGATGCCCCGATCGTCGTGCTCGGCGAAGATTGCGGAGGTCTGGTCGTTTACTACACCTGCCGGGGTGGTGGGAGATGCTTGGCAGTAGCGCGCCTGGCCGGAGGTGCGACGGCGGTCGTAGCGGCAGTGGCGGCGGATGCCCGAAAGGGGGCCGATGTCGACCTTCGCATCGCCGGCATGGGCGCCCTGGTAGCAGGCGCCTCTTGGCTGAATCTGGTACTCCGTAGGGGAGTCGAACCCCTGTTCTCGCCGTGAGAGGGCGATGTCCTGGGCCACTAGACGAACGGAGCGTGGCGGCAAGGCGCGCAGTATACAAGCGGACTGCGCCAAAGGTCAGCCTCCATTTTCAATGCGGGCAAGCAAAGCGTCCCGCGATCGGATTAAGATGCACGCGCGCTGCAGGGCAGCGCGCGCTTGTCCGGGTCCGCGCCCCCTCCCGGGCGCCGGCGCCGCATCCTTGCCGCGCGCCAGTCGCGACGGCTGCTCCGAACGGGGGGCATGTCGTCGCGCCCCCGGGTGCGTCGGTCCGACCCCCGTTTGGCCAGAGGAATCATCCGCTTTGATGGAAAGACCCGAACATTCAGGCAACGTGGTGCCGCTGCGACCGCAACCGCGCATCTACGCCCGCGACGAACACTCGATCTCCCGCAAGTTCATCTCCGAAAGCGCCCTGAAGGTGCTCTACCGTCTCGACAAGGCCGGCTTCCAGGCCTATCTCGTCGGCGGCAGCGTGCGTGACCTGTTGTTGGGCCGCGAGCCCAAGGATTTCGACATCGCGACCAACGCGCTGCCCGAGCAGGTGCGCGAGCTGTTCCGCAACTGCCGGCTGATCGGCCGGCGTTTCCGCCTCGCCCACGTGCAGTTCGGGCGCGAGATCATCGAGGTCGCGACCTTCCGCGCCCAGCACGACGGCGACGCCGAGGGCGCCGCGACGAACGATGACGGCCGCATCCTGCGCGACAATGTGTACGGCGAGATCGACGAGGATGTCTGGCGTCGCGACTTCACGGTCAACGCGCTCTACTACAACATCGCCGACTTCTCGATCGTCGACTACGTCGGCGGCGTGGAAGACCTGCGCGCGGGCCGCCTGCGGCTCATCGGCGATCCGGACGTGCGCTACCGGGAGGACCCGGTGCGCATGCTGCGCGCGGTGCGCTTCGCGACCAAGCTCGGCTTCATGCTCGACCGCGCGACGCTCGAGACCATCCCCCGCTTGCGTCACCTGCTCGAGGACATTGCGCCGGCCCGCCTGTTCGACGAAATGCTCAAGCTGTTTCAGGGCGGGGTGGGCCACCAGACCTTCGAGGCCCTGCGGCATCACGGCCTGTTCCACTGCCTGTTCCCGCTGACCGACGAGCACCTCGACGGCACGGACGGCGAATTTGCCCAGCGCCTGATTGCCGCGGCCCTGGAAAGCACCGACCGGCGCGTTGCCGAGGACAGGCCGATCACGCCGGCTTTCCTGCTTGCGGCGCTGCTGTGGCACGTGGTCGAGGACGAGGCGGAAGACCTCGTCGCCGACGGCGTCACGCCACACGACGCGTTGAACCTCGCCGCCGACACCATCATCTCGAAGCAGATTGCGCGCATGGCGATGCCGCGCCGCTTCACGAACGTCACCCGGGAAATCTGGGCGCTGCAGTCACGGCTGGAGAAGCCGACGCCCAAACGCGTGGCGCGCGTGCTGGAGCATCCGCGCTTCCGCGCGGCCTACGATTTCCTGCTGCTGCGCGCCGAGGCTGGTGATCCGGTCAAGGACGATGCCGAGTTCTGGACATCGTTTCTCGCCGCGGAGGACGGCGCACGCGAGGCGCTGCTGCAGGATCTGGGCAGCCACAATCCCGAGAGCAGCAGGCCGGCCGGCGCCAAGCGCCGCCGTCGCCGTCGCCGTCGGCCGCCCGCGGCGGAGTGAACGTGGCGGGCGAGAGGCCGGTGACGGCCTACATCGGCGTCGGGTCCAACCTGGACGATCCGAGGCGGCAGGTGGAAACGGCGCTTGCCGAACTCGGCGACCTGCCGGCCACCCGCGTCACGCACCCGTCCTCGCTTTATCGCACGCCGCCGATGGGGCCGCCGGACCAGCCCGACTACGTCAATGCGGTCGTCGAGATCGAAACCGGCCTCGCACCGCTGGCGCTGCTGGACGAGCTGCAACGGCTCGAGAACCTGCATCGCCGCGTGCGGGGCAGTGAACGCTGGGGGCCGCGCACGCTGGACCTGGACCTGCTGCTCTACGGCGATCTGCGACTCGACGAGCCGCGGCTGACCGTGCCGCACCCGGGGCTCGCGCAACGCGCTTTCGTGCTCGTGCCCCTCGTCGAGATTGCGCCATCCCTGTCGATACCGGGCCTCGGCCCGGTGCGCCGACTGTGCGAGGCGGTCCCCTCAACCGGCATGGAAAGATTGTGAGTTCAGACACCGCAACCGAGCGCGCCGCGCCCGACAACACCCGCTTCATCGCGATCGAGGGCCCGATCGGCGTCGGCAAGACCAGCCTGGCCCGCCGTCTCGCCGCGACCTGGCAGACCGAGTTGCTCCTCGAAGGTGCGACGGAGAACCCGTTCCTGCCCAAGTTCTACGAGGACCCGCGACGCTATGCGCTCGCCACCCAGCTTCATTTCCTGTTCCAGCGCACGCGGGACCTGCAGGCCCGCAACCAGACGGACCTGTTCGCGCCGCGCCTGACCGCCGACTTCCTGTTCGAGAAGGATCGCCTGTTCGCGAAGGTCGCGCTCGACGACGATGAGTACCAGCTGTACCAGGACATCTACCAGCGCGTGGTGCAGACGCTGCCGAGCCCGACGCTCGTAATCTACCTGCAGGCGTCCGTCCCGACGCTGCTCAAGCGAGTGGCCCGACGGGGCATCGACTACGAGCAACGCATCGAGGGTGATTACCTCGCCCGGCTGTGTTCAGAATACGTGGCGTTCTTCCACCGCTACGACGATGCGCCGCTGCTGATCGTCAACGCGGAGGAAATCAACCTCGTCGACAACGACGCTCACTACGAAATGCTGCTCGAGGAAATCGGGCGCGGCGTCGTCGGCCGGCGCTACTTCAATCCCGGTGTGGGCTAGCCGGCCCGCCGCACCCCGGCCGTCCTGCCGACAGTGGCCGTGGCCTGGGTTAGACTGGCGCCGTCATCGAGCGAACGCGAAGCCTCATTCATGAACACTGTTTTTTCGGTCCAGGATCTCCGCCAGGTCATCGCCGGCTGGCGGCGCGACGGTGCGACGGTCGCCTTCGTCCCGACGATGGGCAACCTCCACGATGGTCACATCACGCTGCTCCGAAAGGCGCGCACGCTCGCCGACCGCACCGTCGTCAGCATTTTCGTCAATCCCATACAGTTCGGGCGCGGCGAAGACTACGCGCGCTACCCGTCGACGCTGGAAGCCGACCAGGCGAAGCTCAGCGCCGCGGGACTCGACCTGCTGTTCGCGCCCAACCTGGACCAGCTCTATCCCGGCGGCATCGAGGAAGACACGCGCGTCACCGTGCCGGGCCTGTCGACGATACTCTGCGGGCAGTACCGGCCCGGGCACTTCTCCGGCGTCGCAACCGTGGTGTCCAAGCTCTTCAACAACGTGCAGCCGGACGTCGCGCTGTTCGGTGAAAAGGACTACCAGCAGCTGCTGGTCATCAAGCGGATGGTGCACGACCTCCTGATCCCGGTCGAAGTGGTCGGGCAGCCGATAGTGCGCGAGGCCGACGGGCTCGCGATGAGTTCGCGCAACGGCTACCTGAACGCCGAGGAACGCAGCCGCGCACCGCTGATTTTCCAAACCCTGAACAAGGCCGCCGATCGCCTGCGCGCCCAGGACGGCTCGCTGATCGCGATTGAGACCGCCGGCATGGCGGAACTCGCGGCGGCGGGTTTCCGGCCGGAATATCTCAGCATTCGCCGGGCCGCCGATCTCTCGCCGCCGCAGGCGGGTGACGAAAGCCTGCAAATCCTCGTCGCCGCCTGGCTGGGCGCCGCGCGCCTGATCGACAACCTTCGCGTGGAAATGCCGGCGCCCCTGCGCGCGCCGTGAGCCGCCCATGATTACCGACAGCCCCGGCGCCGCGGTCCTCGTGATAGGCAACGAGATCCTGTCCGGCCGCACGCGTGACGCGAACGTGCAGACGATCGGCGCGGCGCTCGGCGGGATCGGCATCCGCCTGCGCGAGGTGCGGGTGGTAGAGGACCGCCAGCCGGCCATCGTCGCGGCGGTCAACGCGTTGCGGGCGACCTACGACTACGTCTTCACGACCGGCGGCATCGGCCCGACGCACGATGACATCACGACCGACTGCATCGGCGCCGCGTTCGGCCGCGAAGTTCGTCACGATCCGGCGGCGGTGGCGTTGCTGACGAACTACTACGGTCCCGCCGAGGCCACCGAGACGCGCCTGCGCATGGCGCGCGTGCCGGCGGGCGCGAGCCTCATCGACAATCCCGTCAGCGCGGCGCCGGGTTTCCGGCTCGAGAACGTGTTCGTGCTGCCCGGCGTGCCGCGCATCCTGCAGGCCATGCTGCCCGGCATTCTCGCGACGCTGCCCGGCGGGCCGCCGATCGTCAGCCAGTCGCTGACCGCGTGGGTCCGTGAAAGCGACGTCGCGGCGGACCTCGCCGCGGTCCAGGACCGCTATCCGGACCTGGATCTCGGCAGCTACCCGTTCGCCCGCGAGGGTCGTTTCGGCACCTCGCTGGTCGTGCGCGGCAATGCACGCGATGCCGTGGTCGCGGCGGCCGCGGAAGTCGGCGACTTCCTGCGCGCGCGCGGGATCGAATTCGACGTCACCGGCCCCTGATCCGGCGACCGCCGCAACCAAGCAAATCTTTGAACCGCAACAAGTTTGGTGTAGTTTAACCAACCCACCCCGCTTGCCCCGCCCATGACCAGACGCGTATTCATCAAGACCTTCGGCTGCCAGATGAACGAGTACGACTCGCAGAAGATGGTCGAGCTGCTCGAAGCGACTCACGGCTTCGCGGTCGCCGCCTCGCCCGAGGAGGCGGACCTGCTGCTGCTCAATACCTGCTCGGTGCGGGAGAAGGCGCAGGAAAAGCTGTTCTCCGAGCTCGGTCGCTGGAAGGCTTACAAGGAGGCGCGCAAGGGCGTGGTCATCGGGGTCGGCGGCTGCGTCGCGAGCCAGGAAGGGGACCGCATCTTCGGCCGTGCGCCCTATGTCGATCTCGTGTTCGGGCCGCAGACCCTGCATCGCCTGCCCGAACTCTATGCGCAGGCGCTCGCCGGCCCCGGCCAGCTCGTCGACGTCAGCTTTCCCGAGATCGAGAAGTTCGACCGCCTGCCCGAACCGCGGGCCGACGGTCCCACCGCTTTCGTATCAATCATGGAAGGCTGCAGCAAGTACTGCACCTTCTGCGTCGTGCCCTACACCCGGGGGGAGGAATTCAGCCGGCCTTTCGACGACGTCATCGCCGAGATCGATACGCTTGCCGCGCAGGGCGTGCGCGAGGTCACCCTGCTCGGCCAGAACGTCAATGCCTATCGCGGCCTGATGCACGACGGGCAGATCTGCGACCTCGCGGCGCTCATCCGCTTCGTCGCCGCCATCGACGGCATCGAGCGCATCCGTTACACGACCTCACACCCGGTCGAGTTCACCGACCGCCTGATCGCAGCTTACGCCGACGTGCCCGAACTCGTCAGCCACGTGCACCTCCCGGTCCAGAGCGGCTCTGACCGGGTGCTCGCCGCGATGAAGCGCGGGCACACCGTGCTCGAATACCTGTCGAAGATCCGGCGCCTGCGCCAGGCGCGGCCCGACGTGCACATCTCGTCCGATTTCATCGTCGGCTTTCCGGGCGAAACACACGCCGATTTCGAGGCGACGATGCGGCTCGTCGAGCAGGTCGATTTCGATCACTCCTTCAGTTTCATCTACAGCCCGCGTCCTGGCACGCCGGCGTCGAACCTGCCGGACGACGTGACCCCCGAAGAGAAGAAGCACCGCCTGGCAATCCTGCAGCGCCGGCTCGAGGAACTCGCGCAGGAAAAGAGCCGGCGCATGGTCGGCACGACGCAGCGCGTCCTCGTCACCGGGGTCTCGCGCAAGAGCGACGCCGAGCTCGCCGGCCGCACCGACAACAACCGCGTCGTGAACTTCGCGGGCGACGCGGCCCTCGTCGGCCACTTCGTCGAGGTGAACATCACCGCGGCGCTACCCAATTCCCTGCGGGGCGAACTCGCCGCCGCGGTCCAGCTCGCCGGCTGATGGCGGAGGGCAAGCCCATCGAACTCACGCTCGAACCGGTCGATAACGAACGCCTCGCGAACCTGTGCGGGCAGTTCGACGACCACCTGCGGCTGATCGAGCGCCGGCTCGGCGTCGAGATCAGCAACCGCGGCAACGTGTTCGCGATCGGCGGCGATCCGGCGGCAGCCGGCACTGCCGCTGACGTGCTGCGCGATCTCTACACGTCGACCGAAGGCAGGTTCCTGGCCCCGGCCGACGTGCACCTGCGACTGCAGGAGTCGGCCGCCGCGCTCGCGAACCTCGGCGCGCCGGGTGACGACGAGGAGGTCGTCATTCACACCCGCCGGTCGGTGATCAAGGCGCGCGGCGCGAACCAGAAAATCTACCTGCGCAACATCGAGCGCTGCGACATCAGCTTCGGCGTCGGGCCCGCCGGCACCGGCAAGACCTACCTGGCGGTGGCGGCGGCGGTGGCCGCGCTGGAGCGGGACCGCGTGCGCCGCCTGTGCCTGGTGCGTCCCGCCGTCGAGGCGGGCGAGCGTCTCGGCTTCCTGCCGGGCGACATGGCGCAGAAAATCGACCCCTACCTTCGCCCCCTGTACGACGCCCTGTACGAAATGCTCGGCTTCGAGCGCGTGGCGAAGCTCATCGAGCGCAACGTCATCGAGGTCGCGCCGCTCGCCTTCATGCGCGGCCGCACCCTGAACGATGCCTTCATCATCCTCGACGAGGCCCAGAACACCACGACCGAGCAGATGAAGATGTTCCTCACGCGCATCGGTTTCGGCGCGAAGGCGGTCATCACCGGCGACGTCACCCAGATCGATCTGCCACGCGGCCGGGAATCCGGCCTCAAGCACGCAATCGAGGTGGTACGGAAGATCGAAGGCATCAGCTTCACGTTCTTCCGCTCGCAGGACGTCGTGCGCCACGCGCTGGTCGGCCGCATCCTCGATGCCTACGAGGACTATGAAAACCGCGCAGGCTGAACCCCCGCCTGCGAGGCCGGGCGCGGTGGAGATTGTCATCCAGCGTGCTTGCCGGCTGCGTGGCTGGCCCACGAACGCGGACATGAAGCGCTGGCTCGCGCATGCGATTGCGCGTTTCCGGCCCGGGGCGAGTCTCACCGTCCGCCTCGTGGATGCGACGGAGGGCGCGGCGCTCAACGCGCGCTGGCGCGGCAAGGAGGGCCCCACCAACGTGCTGTCGTTTCCCGTGTCGGGACTCGAGGAGGTCGCCCCCGACCTGCTGGGCGACATCGTGCTGTGCGCCCCGGTGCTGAAGGCCGAAGCCGCGGCGCAGGGCAAGACCATCGCCCAGCACTGCGCTCATCTGCTGGTGCACGGCGCGCTGCACCTGCTCGGTTACGACCACGTCAAGCCACGCCAGGCCCGCGTGATGGAGCAGCTCGAAACCGAGCTCCTTGCCGAACTCGAATTCCCCGACCCTTATGCGGAGCGCGTGTGAGCCCATGACTTCAGAACCTGGACCCGCCACGTCGAGACCCTGGCTGAACAAGCTGCTGGACCCCCTGCGCACGAGGCTCGCGGCGCTGCTGCATCCCGGCGCGCGCAGCCGCCAGGATCTGATCCGCTATGTCCACGATGCCGAGAGCCGCCATCTCATCGATGTCGATACCGCGGCGATGATGGAAGGCGCGGTGCTGGTGTCCGAGAGCAAGGTGCTGGACATCATGGTGCCGCGGTCCGAAATGGTCTTCATCGAGGCGGATTCGACGCCGGCCGAGTTCCTCCCCGGGGTCATCGAGTCCGCGCATTCCCGCTTCCCCGTACTCGACGCGAAGCACGAGAAGGTGCTCGGCATCCTGCTCGCGAAGGACCTGCTGCCGCTGGCCGCGGACCCGGGCCAGCCGTTCAACATCCGCGACATCCTGCGCCCGGCGGTCTTCGTGCCGGAGAGCAAGCGGCTCAACATCCTGCTGCGCGAGTTCCGCCAGAGCCGCAATCACCTGGCGATCGTCATAGACGAATACGGCGGTATCGCTGGCCTCGTCAGCATCGAGGACGTCATCGAGCAGATCGTCGGCGAGATCGACGACGAGTACGACATCGACGACGAGGAATTCATCCGCGTCCACCGCGCGAACCGCTACACGGTCAAGGGTCGCACGCCGATCGAGTCCTTCAACGAGTACTTCAAGTCCATGCTGTCCGACCAGGACTACGACACCGTCGCCGGACTCGTCGTGCACGAGTTCGGGCGCCTGCCGCAGCGGGGTGACGAAATTGAGTTCGGTGGCTTCCACTTCAAGGTCCTGCGCGCCGATCCGCGACGGGTGAACCTGCTGCGCGTGATCCGCAGCGGCGACCCACGGGCCTTCAGCGAGGACGGTTGACCCGGCGCCCGCGGCCGCCAGGCCCGCTCATCGCTCCACCATGAAGCACGCCTTGATTGCCCTGCTGGCGGGTCTTGCCCTGCCACTGTCCTTCGCGCCTTATGGCCTGTGGCCGCTGGCCATGCTGTCGCTCACCGTGCTCTTCCACGCCTGGCGCGAAGGGACGCCGAAGGCCGCGGCGCTGCGCGGCTACCTGTTCGGCGTCGGCATGTTCGGTCACGGCGTGTCGTGGATCCAGGTCTCGATTCACAAGTTCGGTCTGCCGATGTACAGCTTCTCGGTGACGATGACGGCATTGTTCGTGCTGTTCATGGCGCTGTACCCGGCGCTCGCAGGCTGGCTCGTGCGGCGCCTGCCGGCGCGCGACGAGACCTGGCGCACGCTGCTCGTCGCCCCGGTCGTGTGGACGCTCGTGGAGTGTATCCGCGGCGCCTTCCTGTCGGGCTTTCCCTGGCTCGTCGTCGGTTACGGCCAGGTCGATTCCTGGTTCGCCGGCTACGTACCGCTTGCCGGGGCCTACGGCGCGAGTCTCGCCGTCGCGCTCGCCGCCGCCGCGCTGGCGCAGGTCGTGGCCGCTGGCCCGCGTGGCGGCAGCGCGTCCGGGACGGGTCGTCTTCGCATCCCGGCTTGCGCCGCCGTCACGCTGGCCGCGCTGCCGCTCGCCGGTGTCTGGCTCGGGCGCATCGAATGGACCGCCTCGATGGGGCCCCCGGCCCGGGTTGCGCTGGTGCAGGGCGCCGTGCCGCAGGCGGCGAAGTGGCGGCCTGAATACCGCGAGCCCACGCTGCGGCTGTATGCCGAGCTCAGCGAACCGCACTGGGGCAAGAACGTCGTCGTCTGGCCGGAGTCGGCGTTGCCGGCCTTTCCGCAGGAGATCGAAGGGTTTTTGTCGACCCTGTCCGACAGGGCGCGAGAGGCGGGCACGGCGTTCATGGTCGGGATCCCGACCGGTGACGCGCGCGGCGCGTACTACAACAGCCTGTTGATGCTGGGCGCCGGCGAGGGTCGCTACGACAAGCACCACCTGGTGCCGTTCGGCGAGTACCTTCCCTTCGACGCACAACTGCGGCCGCTGCTCAATTTCCTCGCGATCCCGATGTCGAGCTTCACGCCGGGCGACGAGCGGCAGGCGCCGCTGGTCGCCGGAGGGCTGCGCTTCGGCGCATCCATCTGCTACGAGGACGCCTATGCGACCGAGGTGCGCAAGGCGCTGCCGGCCGCCAACGTGCTGGTGAACGTCAGCGACGACGCGTGGTTCGGCGACAGCCTAGCGCCGCATCAGCACCTGGAGATTGCACGGGTTCGCGCGCTCGAAGCCGGGCGGCCCCTCCTGCGTGCGACCAACACCGGCATTTCCGCGATCATCGACCACCGCGGCCGCGTGTCGGCGCGCTCGCCGCAGTTCGAGCCCTACGTGCTGACCGGCGAGGCCGATGCGCGGAGCGGTCCGACGCCATTCGTGCGCTACGGCCACTGGCCGGTGTACGCGGTGAGTGCGCTGCTGCTGGGCCTGGCGGCGCTCGCCGCGCGGCGGAAACCAGGCTGAGGCGCCCGAGTCCGGCTCCGCCGGAAGCCCACGGGTGGGGCGGCTACGGGAGTCCGCGATGGACCGCCGCGACCAGCGCCGCGACGTGGTCGGGATTGATGTCCGGCGTGATGCCGTGGCCGAGGTTGAAGATGTGTCCGGGACCGGTACCAAAGGACGCGAGGGTTGCCGCGACCTCGCGCTCGATCACCGGCACCGGCGCCCGCAGCACCGCCGGATCGAGATTGCCCTGCAGGGCGCAGCGCCCACCGATCCGCCGCCGGGCGTCCGCCAAGCTCACGGTCCAGTCGCATCCGACGGCGCTGCAGCCGGTCTCAGCGATCGCCTCGAGCCAGGCGCCGCCGCCCTTGGTGAAGAGAATCGTCGGCACTTCGTCGCCGAGCGCCTCTACGATGCGCGCCATGTAGGCCAGCGAGAATTCACGATAGGCGTCGGCGGCGAGCGCGCCGCCCCAGGTATCGAACACCATCAACGCGTCGACGCCGGCTGCGCGCTGCGCCTTCAGGTACAGGATGACGGCTTCGGTGACCTTGCCCAGCAACGCGTGCAGGTCAGTCGGCTGGCCGTAGACCCAGCCCTTGCTGCGCTTGAAGTCGCGGTCGCCGCCGCCGCCCTCGATCATGTAGGTCGCGAGTGTCCATGGACTGCCGGCGAAGCCGATCAGCGGCACGCGGCCGGCGAGTTCGCGCTTGATGAGCCGCACCGCATCGATGACGTAACGCAGCTCGACCTCCGGGTCGGGCACGCCGAGGCGCGCGACCTGCTCGGCACTGCGCACCGGCGTGGCGAGGCGCGGGCCCACGCCCTCGTCGATCGAGAGACCCAGGCCCATCGCGTCCGGGATCGTCAGGATGTCCGAGAACAGGATGGCCGCGTCGAGCGGGAAGCGCGCGAGTGGCTGCAGGGTCACCTCGCAGGCGAGGTCCGGTGTCTTGCACAGCGTGAGGAAATCGCCGGCGCGCTGGCGGGTCGCCCGGTACTCCGGCAGGTAACGGCCGGCCTGGCGCATGATCCAGACCGGCGTGCGATCCACCGCCTCCCTGCGCAGCGCGCGCAGGAAGCGGTCGTTGGCCAGGCCGCTCAAGGCAGCGGCGCGGGCAGGTCGGTGCTACCCATCAGGAAGCGGTCGATGCCGGCTGCCGCCGAGCGGCCTTCGGCAATGGCCCAGACGATCAGCGACTGTCCGCGCTGCATGTCGCCGGCGGTGAACACGCCGTTGACCGAAGTCATCCATTGCTCGTCGCGCCAGACGTTGCCGCGATCCGTGATCTTGACGCCGAACTGGTCGAGCATCTCCCGCGCCGGGTGGACGAAACCCATTGCCAGGAGCGCCAGGTCGCAGGGCAGTTCGCGGGCCGAGCCCGCGACTTCCTCGAAGCTGACGCGGCCGTTGTCGTTCTTCATCTGCACGTCGACGATTTCGATCGCGCGCACGTGGCCGTTGCCGTCGTCGATGAAGCGCTTCGTCGACACGCCGTAGATGCGGTCTCCGCCTTCCTCGTGGGCGGAAGCCACGCGATAGATGCGCGGATATTCGGGCCACGGGTTGTCGGTCGCGCGCGTCGCCGGCGGGCGGGCCATGATTTCGAGCTGGGCCACGTGCTGCGCTCGCTGGCGATGCGCGGTGCCGAGGCAGTCCGCGCCGGTGTCGCCGCCGCCGATGATGACGACGTGCTTGCCGGTCGCACTGAAATCCGGATCGTCCGGCAGGCGGTCGCCCTCGACCCTGCGGTTGGCGAGCGTCAGGTAATCCATCGCGAAATGCACGCCCTTGAGCTCGCGCCCCGGCAGCGGCAGGTCCCGCGGAACGGTCGAGCCGCCCGCGAGCAGCACGGCGTCGAAATCCCGCTTCAGCTCGTCGACGCCGACATTCACGCCGACGTTCGCGTTGGTGCGGAATTCGACGCCCTCGGCGCGCATCTGGCGCAGGCGGCGGTCGAGCACGCCCTTCTCCATCTTGAACTCGGGGATGCCGTAACGGAGCAGGCCACCGATGCGGTCATCGCGCTCGAAAACGGTCACCTTGTGGCCGGCGCGGCGCAACTGCTGGGCGGCGGCGAGGCCGGCCGGCCCGGATCCGATGATCGCGACCTTGCGTCCCGTTTCACGCGTCGGCGGCTGGGGTTGCACCCAGCCCTCCTCGAACGCGCGGTCGATGATCGCGAGTTCGACGGCCTTGATCGTCACCGGGTTGTCGTTGATGCCGAGGACGCAGGCGCCTTCGCAGGGCGCCGGACACAGCGTGCCGGTGAACTCGGGGAAATTGTTCGTCGCGTGCAGGCGTTCGATCGCGTCCTGCCAGCGCTCGCGGTACACAAGGTCGTTCCAGTCCGGGATAAGGTTGCCCAGCGGGCAGCCCTGGTGGCAGAACGGAATGCCGCAATCCATGCAGCGCGCTGCCTGGTGGTTCAGCGTTTCGGCCGGCATGGCGGCCATGACCTGCGACCAGTCGCGCAGCCGCTCGGCGACGGGCCGGTAGGGCTGCTTCTCGCGTCCGAACTCGAGGAAGCCGGTGACTTTAGCCATGGGACGCCTCCATCACCGCTTCGTCCTCGGACAGGCCGAGCTTGCGCGCGCGTTCGAGCGCGGCAAGGACTTGCTTGTAGTCTCTGGGCATCACTTTCACGAATTGGGCCTTGCTCGTTGACCAGTCACGGAGAATACGTTCGGCGACGGCGCTTCCGGTCAGGCGCGCGTGGTTTTCCAGCATGCGCTTGAGATCGGCCTCGTCGGCCTCGGTTTCCACGCGCTCGAGGTCCACCATCTCGGTGTTGCAGCGCTGCGGGAAGCTGTTGTCGGGGTCGTGGACGAACGCCACGCCGCCGGACATGCCGGCCGCGAAGTTGCGCCCCGTCTTGCCGATGATCACCACCCGGCCGCCGGTCATGTATTCGCAGCCGTGGTCGCCGACGCCTTCGACGACCGCCTCGGCGCCACTGTTACGCACGCAGAAGCGTTCACCGCCGACGCCGCGGAAATACGCCTCGCCGGACGTCGCGCCGTACAGCGCGACGTTGCCGATGAGGATGTTCTCCTCGGCGACGAAGCTCGCCTGGCGCGGCGGGAAGACGACGATCCTGCCGCCCGACAGGCCCTTGCCGATGTAATCGTTGGCGTCCCCTTCGAGCGTCATCGTGATGCCGCGCGGGACGAAGGCGCCGAAGCTCTGGCCAGCGGAACCGGTGAAATTCAGGCGGATCGTGTCGTCCGGCAGGCCGTTCCCGCCATGGCGCCTGGTCAGTTCGTAGCCGAGGATCGTGCCCACGGTGCGATTCACGTTACGGATCGGCAGATCCAGGGTCACCGGCTTGCCCTCCTCGAGGGCGGCCCGGCAACCCGGCACGATCGTCGTGCGATCGAGCGACCGGTCGAGGCCGTGATCCTGCGAGCGTACGCAGCGAATGGCCGCGTCCGGCGCGGTCGGCGGCTGGAACAGGATCTGCGACAGGTCGAGTCCCTTCGCCTTCCAGTGTGCGACGGCGCTGTCGACGTCGAGGCGGTCGGCGCGGCCGATCATCTCGTCCATCGTGCGGAAACCGAGTTCGGCCATGTACTCGCGGACCTCTTCGGCGATGTAGCGGAAGAAGTTCTCGACGAATTCGGGCTTGCCCGAGAATTTCGCACGCAGCCGCGGGTCCTGGGTCGCAATGCCCACCGGGCAGGTGTTCAGGTGGCAGACGCGCATCATGATGCAGCCCATCACCACCAGCGGCGCCGTGGCGAAGCCGTATTCCTCGGCGCCGAGCAGCGCGCCGATGATGACGTCGCGGCCGGTCTTCATCTGGCCGTCGACCTGCACGACGATGCGGTCACGCAGCTTGTTGGCGACGAGTACCTGTTGCGTCTCGGCGAGACCGAGCTCCCACGGCACGCCCGCATGCTTCAGCGAGGTCAGCGGGGACGCGCCGGTGCCGCCGTCGTAACCGGAAATCAGCACGACGTCGGAGAAGGCCTTGGCCACGCCGGCCGCGACCGTGCCGACGCCGACTTCGGCGACGAGCTTCACGTGCACGCGCGCTTCGGGGTTCGCGTTCTTGAGGTCGTGGATCAGCTGCGCGAGATCCTCGATCGAATAGATGTCGTGGTGCGGCGGCGGCGAGATCAGGCCGACCCCGGGCGTCGAGTAGCGCACCTTCGCAATCCACGGATAGACCTTGTGGCCGGGCAGCTGGCCGCCTTCGCCGGGCTTCGCGCCCTGCGCCATCTTGATCTGCAGGTCGTCGGCATTGACGAGGTACTCGCTGGTCACGCCGAAACGGCCGGACGCGACCTGCTTGATCGCACTGCGGCGCTCGTCCTTGAAGCGCGACGGATCTTCGCCGCCTTCGCCGGTATTCGAGCGGCCGCCGATGCGGTTCATCGCGATGGCGAGCGTCTCGTGCGCCTCGGAGCTGATCGAGCCATAGGACATCGCGCCCGTGTGGAAGCGCTTCATGATGGCCTCGATCGGCTCGACCTCGGACAGCGGCACCGGGCGCGGCGCCGTCTTGAACTTGAACAGGCCGCGCAGCGTCGCGAGGTGCGTGCTCTGCTGGTCGACCAGCGCGGTGTATTCGCGGAACACCTTGTTCTGGCCCGCGCGGGTCGAGTGCTGCAGCTTGTAGACGGTGTCCGGATTGAACAGGTGGTATTCACCGTCGCGGCGCCACTGGTACTCGCCGCCCCAGTGCAGTTCGGGCTTGGCGACGGGGCGGGTCGGGAACGCGTCGTGATGACGCATGCTCATCTCGCGCTCGATCTCCGCGAGTCCGATGCCGCCGATGCGTGACGCGGTATAGGTGAAATACTTGTCGACGAAGGCCTTGTCGAGGCCCACCGCTTCGAAGATCTGCGCGCCGCGATAGGACTGGATCGTCGAGATGCCCATCTTGGACATCACCTTGACCAGGCCCTTGTTCACGGCCTTGATGAAATTGCGCACCGCGGCGTCGTGCAGCGACTCGTCGCTCTTGCGACCCTTCACCGCGCTTTCCTTCAGAATTCCCTGCTGGATCAGGTCATAGAGGGTTTCGAAGGCGAGGTAGGGATTGACCGCGTCGGCGCCATAACCGATCAGCGTCGCGAAGTGGTGCACCTCGCGCGGCGAACCGGATTCGACGAGGAGACCCACGCGCATGCGGCGGCCGTTGCGCACCAGGTGGTGGTGGGTGCCGGCGGTCGCGAGCAGCGCCGGGATCGGCGCGTTCTCGGCATCCATTCCGCGATCGGACAGGATCACGAAGGTGTTGCCCTCGTCGATGGCGCGGTCGGTTTCCTCGAACATGCGTTCGAGTGCCGCCTCGAGGCCGGCAGCGCCGTCAGCAATCCGGTACAGGGCGGTGACGGTCTTCGTCTTGAAGCCGGCCAGTTCGATGTGGCGGATGCGCGCGAGATCCTCGTTGTCGAGGACCGGCGACTCCAGCTTCAGGCGCCGGCAGCTCCGCTCGGTCGGTTCGAGCAGGTTGCTCTCCGGCCCGATCGGCGTCGATACCTGGGTGACGAGCTCCTCGCGGATGCCGTCCAGCGGCGGGTTCGTGACCTGCGCGAACAGCTGCTTGAAGTAGTCGTAGAGCATGCGCGGACGTTCGGACAGCACGGCCAGTGCCGCGTCGGTGCCCATCGACCCGATCGCTTCCTCACCCTTTTCCGCCATCGGCAGCATCAGGATGCGCAGGTCTTCGTGCGTGTAGCCGTAGGCCTGCTGACGCCGCAGCACGGTGTCGTGATCGACGGCGTGCACGTGGTCCGGCACAGGCAGCTTCGCGAGCGGCACGTGATTCTTCGCGAGCCACTCCCCGTAGGGGTTCTCGTCGATGTAGCGCTGCTTCAGTTCCGCGTCGTCGATGATGCGGCCCGCCTCGGTATCGACGAGGAAGATGCGCCCCGGGTGCAGGCGCTCCTTGATTGCGATGTTCTCGGGCGGGAAATCGAGCACGCCGACTTCCGAGGCCATCACGACCATGTCGTCCTTGGTCACGTAGTAGCGCGAGGGGCGCAGGCCGTTGCGGTCGAGCACCGCGCCCATGATGCGGCCGTCGGTGAAAGCGATACAGGCCGGGCCGTCCCACGGTTCCATCAGGCAGCCGTGATACTCGTAGAAGGCCTTGCGCGCGGGGTCCATCTGCTGGTGGCCGCTCCAGGCTTCCGGAATCATCATCAGCACGGCGAGCGGCAGCGGGCGGCCGGCCATGTGCAGGAATTCGAGCACCTGGTCGAAGGTCGCGGAGTCGGAACTCCCCTCGATCACGATCGGGAACAGCTTTTTCAGGTCTTCGCCGAACACGGCGGACTCGCAGAGCGCCTCGCGTGCCCGCATCCAGTTCGCGTTGCCGCGCAGCGTGTTGATTTCGCCGTTGTGCGCGATGTAGCGGAACGGGTGGGCGAGCGGCCACGACGGGAAGGTGTTCGTGGAGAAGCGCTGGTGAACGAGGGCCATCGCGCTTTCGACGAGCGGGTCCGACAGGTCGGGGAACTGCTGCTTGACCTGCACGGCGTTCAGCATGCCCTTGTAGACGATCGTCCGGTGCGACAGCGTCGGGATGTAGAACAGCGCCTTTTCGCGCATCGTCGAGCCCCAGATCGCGTGCTCGATGCGCTTGCGGATGACGTAAAGCTTGCGTTCAAAGGCGTCGTCGTCGAGCCCGGCGGCGCGGCCGATGAAGACCTGCTTGAAATCGGGTTCGCAGGCCTTCGCCGTCGGGCCGATGGCACTGTCGTCGACCGGCAGGACACGCCAGCCGAGCAGGGTCTGGCCTTCCTCGCCGATGATGCGGGCGAATTCACGCTCGCAGGTAGCGGCTTCCGCCGCGTCGGTCGGCAGGAACACGAGCCCCGTGCCGTAATGTCCCGCTGGCGGCAGCGAGATGCCGAGGCTGGCGCACTCACGGCGCAGGAAGGCGTCCGGGATCTGGATCAGGATGCCCGCGCCGTCGCCGGTGTTCACTTCGGCGCCGCTTGCCCCGCGATGCTCGAGGTGATCGAGAATCGTCAGCGCGCGTTCGATGGTCGTGTGCGATTTTCGCCCCTTGATGTCGACCACGAAGCCGACGCCGCAGGCGTCGTGTTCTGTATTTGCGTCATACAGGCCGGCCTGTGGCCGGCCCTGGTGCGGGAACTGCGTGCGCGTACTCGACATCGGAGAGCGTCCTGTCGTTATATCCCCCCCTTGGTCAGGGGAAAAAACGGGGCCAAAGGGCGGCGATTATAGCGGCAGGCCCGGGGGGTGTCACTCGCACCCGCCGCTGTCTCGCGGTCAGGCCCGACCGCGTCCACCGCCGGTGCGCAAAGTGCCGCGCGCGCTCGAAAGCGGTGCGCTGCCGCCCGGGTCAGCGTGGTAGCGCGGCGAGGTCGCCGATCGTGCGGGCCCATGGTTTCACCTCTTTCAGCAGCGCCGGCGACAGGCTGGCCGCACCGGCCAGCGCCGCGCTGCGATTCCGGTAATGACCATGTACCAGCACATACCATGCCTGGCCTTCACGCCGGGTCGTGAGGATGGCGGCCTTGCCGCCGAGACCGTGGCGCTGGATGAAGCGCTGCGCGGCGGCCCGATCGCGCACGCCCGCGAGTTGCAGCGTGTAGCTCCCCCGCGCTTGGCGAAGCAGCCACTCGGCGGAGGCGATGCCGTTGCCGACCGGCGCAGGCGCCGGCGGGACGGGCTTCGGCGCCGGGGGAGGTGGTGGCGGGGCCGTTGGCCGGGTTTCGACCTTGGGCGCGGGAGGCGCGGCGGCGGGGATGGGCGCTGGCGGGGGCGCCTCCTCCGCGCTGGCTGCCGCGCCCGGTGCCGGCTCCGCTGCCGGGGGCAGCGCGGCGTCCGCCACCGGCGCAGCGCCGCGTTCCGCAGCGTCGTCCAGCGTCGGCGCCGGTTCGTCGGGGACTTCGAGCTCGATGACCTCGACTTCGCGCTCCTCGGTCCGCGCTGCGGTGGGCGTCGTTGCCGCCGGCGCTGTAGCGGTCGGTGGGGCGCCGGGGGCGCCCTGCGAGGCCGTCGAGGTTTCCCCGGGTGCTGGAGGGGGAGCGGTCGGCAACTGGAGCGTGACGGCCGTCGGCGCCGGCGGAAGCTCGTTGCGGGCGTCGCGCAGCAGCAGCCAGGCACCTACCGCCAATGCCGGTGGCAGCAGGAAGAGGGGCAGCACTCGGGGGTCGCCGAGGCGTGGCAGCCGTAGTCCTTTCAGGCTGGGCAGCGACGGCAGACTGGGTAGCCCAGGCAGCGACGGCAGCCGAGGCAGCGACTTGAGCGAGGGCAGGCGGGGCAGTGCTGGCCGTCCGGCATTCGCGCGACGGGCGGCACGCGGCGCCGTCTCGCTGCCGGCCAACTGTTGACGCGCCAGGGCGACGATACGAGCCGGGTTGCCGCCCGCGGAGCCGGCGATCGCGGCGACGTCCGCGGCGCTGAAGCGCTCGCGCAGCGCGACACCGGCACTTGCCAGGCGTTGCGCGAGGAAGTCACCGACGTGACTGTCGGACACCGGCGGAATTTCGACGACGTGCACCAGGCCGTGCTGCGGCCGGTCCCGTTGCAGATTGGCCAGCAGGCCGGCGTGATCGGGGCCCGCCGCCATCAGGACACGTGCCTCCGCCGTCTGGTCTTCGGTGCGCGCCAGCCCGACCAGCGCGGAGATGGCGTCCGGCGGCAGCTGGTCCGCGTCGTCGACGAGCAGCACGACGAGTTTGCCGGCGCGTTCGAGCATGTTGAGGCGCAGGCGCAGCATCGTCTGCGCCATGCGGGGCTCGCTGTCGGCGGACAGGTCCACGTCCAGCGCATCGGCGACCTGTGACAGCAGGGTCCGGCCGCTCAGCGCGGGCCCACCCTTGAGCTGCACGCAGGCCCAGCGCTCACCCGCCGCGGCGCCGATCGCGTGCAGCAGGGTCGTCTTGCCGCTCCCAGCCTGGCCTGAGAGCACGATCAACTGGCGGCCGAATTCCAGCAGGTGCTCGACGAGGTCGATCCGCTGCTGCAGCGTGTGGCTGACGTACAGCCCGTCCGCGGCGAGGCTGGTGCCGAACGGGTCGGTGCCGGGCGTGGCGCGGGAACCGGTCATCGGCAACGGCGATCAGGCCGCATCCTGGCCGTGCCCCGTTCGTGCGTGTTCGGCGATGGCATAGCGGTCCGTCATGCCGGCGATGTAGTCGGCAATCTGCTGCGCACGGCTCAGCGTTTCGCTCGAGAGCGGCGCCAACTGGGCGGGCCAGGTGTCGGGCCGTCGCATGAACGACTCGAAGAGTTCAGTGACGATGCGTTGCGAGCGTTGGGCCATCTCGTAGACCTGGGCGTGTTCGTAAAGCTCGATCCTCAAGACGCGCTTCAGCGCGAGGTGTTGTTCGCGCATCCCCGTGCTGAATTCGACCAGCGGCTTCGCCTGCGAGCGCACTGCCTCGATGTCGGCCGGCGCCGCCTCGCGCAAGCGCTGGGTGCTGGTTTCAATCAGGTCCAGGACGAAGCGGTTGAGCATTTCCCGGATGACGGTGTAACGCAGCCGCTTCGCGTCGAGGTCCGGCCAGCGCTGCCGCGTCTCGCGTTCGACCTCGCGGAAGAGCTCGACTTCGCGCAGCTTCTCCAGCGGGATCAGCGAGGCGCGCAGGCCATCGTCGATATCGTGATGATTGTATGCAATTTCGTCAGCGACGTTCGCAAGCTGTGCTTCGAGCGACGGTTGGCGTCGCTCCAGGAATCGCCGGCCGAGCTCGCCGAGACCGAGGGCGTTCTCGCGGCTGCAGTGCTTGAGGATGCCCTCGCGTGTTTCGAAGAGCAGGTTCAGGCCGGGAAACCCCGGGTAGCGCTGCTCGAGCAGGTCGACGACGCGCAGCGAGTGCAGGTTGTGCTCGAATCCGCCGTAGGCGCGCATGCAGGCGTTCAACGCGTGTTGCCCGGCGTGGCCGAACGGCGTGTGGCCTAGATCGTGCGCCAGCGTGATTGCCTCGGTCAGGTCTTCGTTCAGGCGCAGGGCGCGGGCGACGCTGCGTGCGATCTGCGCGACTTCGAGACTGTGCGTCAGCCGGGTGCGGAACATGTCCCCCTCGTGGTTCACGAAGACCTGGGTCTTGTACTCCAGGCGACGAAAGGCCGACGAGTGGATGATCCTGTCACGGTCACGCTGGAACTGGCTGCGCCAGCGGGGAGGCGGTTCCTCGTGGCAGCGCCCGCGGGAATTCAGGGTGGAAACTGCGTAGGGTGCGAGGTCCGTGTTCACGGTGCTCGGGCGGGATGGGGCGGGCGGGTCCCGTTGCCGGCGTCGCCGGTGCTCATGCGGCCTGCGGTGGCGCCGCGCCGCCGTCGAGCACCTCGAGCAGCGCCTGCTGGTCGTAGTCCTGGCGCACCGACGCATGTCCGACCGCATCGAGCAGCACGAGCCGAATCCGGCCATCCTGGTTTTTCTTGTCCACCCGCATGGCGTCCAGCAGTTCCTCGACGCTCGTGCCCGGCGGCGGCACGGTGGGCAGGCCGGCCCGCGCAATCAGCGCAATGACGCGATCGCGGGTGGTGGGGGCGATCATCCCGATCCGGGTCGACATGCGGGCCGCCATGCACATGCCGGCGCCGACCGCCTCGCCGTGCAGCCAGGTGCCGTAGCCGAGCGCGTGCTCGATGGCGTGGCCGAAGGTGTGGCCCAGGTTCAGCAGGGCCCGCTCGCCGCTCTCGTGCTCGTCGGCGGCAACCACTTCCGCCTTGTTCTCGCAGGAGCGCTTGATCGCATGGGTGACGGCCACGGTATCCCGCGCCATCAGCGCATCGAGGTTCAGTTCCAGCCAGTCGAAGAATTCGCGATCGCGAATCAGGCCGTACTTGATGATTTCGGCGACACCGGCGCGGAATTCGCGCGCCTCGAGCGTCGACAGCGTGTCCAGGTCCGCGAGCACGGCGACCGGCTGGTGGAAGGCGCCGATCATGTTCTTGCCCAAAGGGTGGTTGACCGCCGTCTTGCCGCCGACCGCCGAATCGACCTGGGCGAGGAGGGTGGTCGGGATCTGCACGAAGCGGACGCCGCGCTGGTAGCAGGCGGCCGCGAAGCCCGCGAGGTCACCGACCACGCCGCCGCCCAGGGCGACGACCGTGCAACCGCGCTCGAAGCGGTGCTCGAGCAGGGCCGTCATGATCAGGCCGAAACTGTCCAGGGTCTTGTACTGCTCGCCGTCCGGCAGCACGACGGAGGCCAGTTGCCTGTCCGGCAGCGCGCCGGTCAATCGTTCGAGGTAGAGGGGGCCGACGCGATCGTTGGTGACAATCATCACCTGGCGCGACTTGACGGCCCGCGCGAGCAGGGCGGGATCACCCAGCAGGCCGCTGCCGATGAAAATCGGATAGCTGCGCTCGGCTAGTTCGACGTCAACGCGGATCACGGCAATGCGGCCCGGATACTCTGAACAACAGCGGTCAATGTAAGCGCCCCGGTGTCGACGATCAAATCAGCCACTTCGCGGTAGAGCGGCTCGCGCGCCTTCAGGATTTCCTGCATCCGTTTCACCCGATCGCCGGCCTGTAACAGCGGACGGTTGGTGTCGCCGCGGGTCCTCGCCAGCAGGTGTTCCAGCGGCGCGTGCAGGTAAACCACGAAGCCGCGCTCCTGCAGCACGGCGCGATTCTCGGGATCCAGGACGGCACCACCACCTGTCGCTACGACGATGCCGTCCTCCCGGGTCACATCGTCGACGACGCGCTTTTCCCGCGCCCGGAAACCGGCCTCCCCCTCGATATCGAAAATCAGCGGGATGGTTGCGCCGGTGCGCTGCTCGATTTCGTGGTCGCAGTCGACGAAGCGCAGGCGCAGCGCACGGGCCAGTTTCTTGCCAATCGTCGTCTTGCCCGCGCCCATCGGGCCCACCAGGAAAATGCGCGTGGCCGACTTGCTCAAGGTGCGTACCCGTCCGACTGGTTCAGCGCCGAATTGTTGCAGTTAAGTGCCGGGTGCGCAAAAAGAACGCGGGACCGAAGTCCCGCGCTCGATGCCCCGGTGCGCAGCGCTCAGCGCTGCGAGAGGGACAGCCCTTCCTTGAGGATTTTCGGTGTCACGAATATCAGCAGCTCCTGCTTCGAGCTGCTGGTGCCCGTGCGCTTGAACAGGTTGCCGAGGTAGGGAATGTCGCCGAAGAAGGGCACGAGGTCCTTGTCCGAGCGGTTCTCCGACTCGAAGATGCCGCCGAGCACGACGGTTTCGCCGTTTTCCACCAGCACCTGGGTGTTCACCTCGTTGGTGTCGATGCTCGGCACCCCTGCGAACACCTGTCCGACCGAATCCCGGTTGACGGTCAGGTCCATGATGACGCGGTCGTCAGGCGTGATGTGCGGCGTGACCTTGAGGCTCAGCACCGCTTTCTTGAACGAAACGTTGGTGGCGCCGCTCGACGTCGCTTCCTGGTACGGGATTTCGGTACCGGACTCGATCGTCGCTTCCTTCTGGTTCGCGGTGATCACCTGCGGGCTCGCGATGACTTCGCCACGACCTTCGACCTGCAGCGCCGACAGTTCGAGCTGCAGCAGGTAGCTGCCGATCTTGCCGATGGACCAGCGGAAGGCGGCCGCCGGGCTCGTGACGGGCAGGTTGACGATGTAGTTCTCTTCACCCTGCGGCGTGACGAAACCGGTGCCGCCGCCGTAGTCGACGTCACCCTCGATGCTGCCGCCGATGATGCTGACCAGATCCGACTGCCTGCCACCGCCCTCGTTGAGGTCCAGGTTCTTCGGGTTGTTGATCTGGCTGTAGCCGAAGCGCACGCCGATGTCCTTGCTGAAGTCCTCGTTGGCCACGACGATGCGCGACTCGATCAACACCTGGCGCACCGGGATGTCCAGCGCCTCGACGACCTTGCGCACCTCGGTGATGTTCTCGGCCGTGTCCTGCACGAGCAGGGTGTTCGTGCGCTGGTCGACGGTGACGTTGCCGCGATCGGACAGCAGCTTGTTTTCCTTCGCCTTCAGCAGCGCGGAGATCTCGCTGGCCTTGGCGTAATTCACCTGGACGAACTCGGTGCGCAGCGGGGCGAGTTCCTGCAGTTGCTTCTGCGCTTCGAGTTCGAGCTTCTCGCGGGCGGCGATCTCCTCCTGCGGCGCGACCATCACGACGTTGCCGTTCGTGCGCATGCCGAGACCCTTGGTCTTGAGGATCAGGTCCATCGCCTGGTCCCACGGCACGTTCTTCAGGCGCAGCGTGACGTTGCCACCGACGGTGTCGCTGGTGACGAGGTTGAAGCCGGTGAAGTCGGCAATCAGCTGCAGCACCGCGCGGACCTCGATGTCCTGGAAGTTCAGGGACAGGCGCTCGCCGGTGTAACCGAACTTCTCCTTCTTGAGTTCCTCCTCCTGCTGCTTGGTCAGCGGCTTCATCTCGAGCGTGAAGATGTTGTCCGACTGGTAGGCGAGATGCTCGTACAGCCCGCTCGAGGTCACGACCATGCGGGTGCCGTTGCCGTGACGGAAAGTGTCGATCTCCTTGGCGGGAGTCGCGAAATCGGTCACATCGAGCTTGCGATCGAGGTCACTGGGCAGGGCCGTGTTGACGAAATCGACGATCAGCTTCCCGCCCTTGTCATCGATGTTGATGCCGACGTTCGGGTTGGACAGATCGACGACGACCTGGGCTTCGCCGTTCGCACCGCGGCGGAAATCGATCGCGTTGATGTTCTCGCCGCTGGCCGTGCCGGGCATCGTGAGCGCGGCGGCGGAGGCCGCCGCCGTGGCCGGCGCCGGCGCGACACCTGCGATCGGTCGGGTGGTGTTGGACGTGATGTCCGCCGCCACGCCTTCGAGGATGACTTTCACCCGGTTGCCTTCGGTCTGCAGCGAGTAGGGCACCACCTGGACGAGGTTCATCACGACGCGAGTGCGGCCTTCGGCTTCCGCCGCGGCAACGCTCTCGACCTTGCCGACGCCGACGGTCTGCGTCCTGGTCTTCAGGTTCAGCGTGGTGCCCGGGAAGTCGAGCGCAATGCGCGCCGGATTGTCGATCGTGAAGCTCAAGGGGTCGGCGGCAAGCGGCTCGGACAGCTGCATTTCGACCTGTACGCGATCCCCCGGCAGCGATGTGTACCGGATGTCGTCGAGCGTCGCGGCATCGGCGCCGTTCTGCGCAAAGGCGAGCGACCCTCCGCACACCAGGCCGAGCAGCGTGCGTGCGAGGGCCCGGTGGGCCGGCAGGTGCGCCGTCAGCCGATTCAGCAGTTGATATGTCGCAGCTCTCATGTTCGATTACCCCTTGAGTGGGTTGTTCTACTCATCTTCCAACAGGGCCAGGGACGCTTGGCGTTCCTCCCAGCGTCCGTCGGCGTCCTTGACGACTTCGCGCAGGTCGATCCGGTCTTCCTGGATATCGAGGATCTTGCCGAAATTCCGGCCCAGGTAATTGCCGACCTGCACGCGGTGCACCGTGCCCGCATTGTCGCGGATGATCCCCCACAGTTCGTCGTCGTCGCGCAGCGTGCCGACCATGCGCAGGCTGTCGAGCTCGAAAGCTTCCAGCTCCTCGCGGTTGTGCGCCATGATTTCGTCGTTGAAGGCCTGCTGCAGGGCGTCGGTTGCCGGGGCCGCCTCCTCCTGCTGCGCCTCGAGTTCCTTGAACGGCGTGAACGGGTCACGCAACTGCTTCTCGGCGGACTGGTAGAGGTAGCGCGCGTACGGCTTGATGGGCGGCAGCGGCTCGACCTGGCCGCCTTTGCGCGACAGCACCTCCGCCACATAGTTCTCGAGGTCGGTCTTGTCACGATTGACGCAGCCGCCGAGCGCGAGGCCCGCAGAGACGAGCAGGAACAGCGGAATCGCCTTGTCGGTGGTCCTTTCGCTCATTTCCTTCTGCCCCTCTGTTTACCCTTGGCGGCGGCGGCCTTCGCTTCCTCCGCGGCTTCCTCTTCCTCGTCCATGTAGCGATAGGTCTTGGCCGTGGTCTCGAAGGTGAGCGGCCCACCCTTGTCGCTGCTGGTGATCCTGATGTTGTGGTTGGTCACGATGCGCGGCAGGTCGGACACCCCGCTGATGAAGGTGCCGAACGCGTGGTAGTCACCCAGCACCCGGATCTGGATCGGCAGCTCGACGTAGAAATCCGAAGGTTGCTCGGCGCCCGGCTTGAACAGCTGGAATTCGAGGCCGGCGCCCAGGCCCTGCTGCGAGATGTCGACCAGCAGCGCCGCCACTTCAGTCTTGTTCGGCAGGCGCTTGAGCAGGTCGCCGAAGGTTTCCTTGATGTCCTCGAGCTGCTCCTTGAGGGCCTGCAGGTTTGCGGCCTTCTTCTGCTTCGTCTCGAACGTCTGCTTCAGCGTCGCTTCTTCGGCCTGCACGGTGCGCAATTGCTCGCGCAGCGGGTTGATGTCCTGCCAAATGGCGAGGCCAAGGATTGCCGAGCAGACAATAAGGGTGAAGACCACCTTGACCGGCAGTGGCCACGTCCCGATGTTCTGGAAGTTCAGGTTGTTGAGGTCGGAGAGCTTCATGTCGCGTCTTCTCCTTCCTCCGTCTCGGTCTTCGGCGCCGTCTGCGATACGCGCAGCGTGAAGTTCGCGATGCGGCGCCCGGACTCATCCGACGACTGGATGATTTCGAGCTTGGGGTCCTTCATCCATTCCGACTTCTCGATGTTGCGCATGAAGCTCGACACGCGCGCGTTCGACTCGGCAACGCCCTTGAGCATGATGACGTTCGCGTTCTGGGAGATCTCCCTCAGGTAGACCCCCTCAGGCAGTGCCGCGACCAGCTCGTCGAAGAGGCGCACGACCGTCGGCCGGCTCGACTGCAGGGTTTCGATTGCTTTCATGCGGGCGATCAGGCGCTGCTTTTCCTTTTCCAGCTCCTGGATTTCCCTGATCTTCTTGTCGAGCGTGGCGATTTCGGTGCGCAGGTAGCCGTTGCGCTCACCCTGGAATTCGATTCGCTCCTGGAAGTGGTAGTGCACGAGTCCCCAGAGCAGGACCGTGAGGCCAGCGAAAGCGCCGACTATCGCCAGGTACTCGTTGCGCCGCTGCTTGCGCAGCTCGGCGCGCCACGGCAGTAGGTTGATGCGAGCCATCAGTCGAAGCTCCTTAACGCGAGGCCGCAGGCAATCATCAGCGCCGGTGCGTCGTTGGCCAGCGCCTCGGCGCGCACCCGGGGCGCCGCAGTCATGTTCGCGAACGGGTTCGCGATGGTCGTCGGCGTGTCGACCTTGGACTGCACGAGCGTGTCGATGCCGCCGATCGACGCGCAACCGCCGGCGAGCACGACGTGGTCGACGGTGCCGACCTGGCTCGACGAATAGAAGAACTGCAGGGCCCGGTTGACCTCCTGCGCCATCGATTCCATGAACGGACGCAGGACCTCGGGCTCGTAGTTGTCGGGCAGGCCACCCTGGCGCTTCGCGAGGCCGGCTTCCTCGTAGGAGAGGCCGTAGCGGCGCTGGATTTCGTCCGTCAGCTGGCGACCGCCGAACAGCTGCTCGCGCGTGTAGATGATCTTGGAGTCCTCGAGGACGCTGAGCGTGGACGCGGTCGCCCCGACATCCATGACGGCCAGCACGTGCGCGTCTCCCACCGGGCCGCCCTGCGCGGCCAGCAGGGCCACGGCGTTCTCGAGGGCGAAGGCCTCCACGTCGACGATCTTGGCTTCGATGCCGGCCACTTCGAGCGCGGCGACGCGGACGTCCACGTTGTCGCTGCGCGAGGCGGCGAGCAGCACGTCGATGCGTCCCGGGTCGCTGGGCGACGGGCCGAGGATCGAGAAGTCGAGGCTGATTTCGTCGAGGGCGTAGGGAATGTACTGGTCGGCCTCGATCTGGATCTGGCCCTCGAGTTCCTCGTCGGAGAGATTGGCGGGCATCGAGATGACCTTGGTGATGACCGCCGAGCCCGCGACTGCGCAGGCGCCGAGCTTGGTGCGGGTGCCCGACTTCTTCACGGCCCGCGCGATGGCTTCGCCGACCAGTTGGGCATCCGTGATATTCTTCTCCATCACCGAATTTGGCGGCAGTGGTTCCACCGCGTAGCTCTCCACGCGGTATCGGCCACCCGAGCGCGACAGCTCCAACAGTTTGACGGAGGTCGAGCTGATGTCGATGCCGAGCATCGGGACTTGGCTTCGTCGAAACAGCGCCACAATTAATCCTTAAATATTAATAGGTTAGGGCGACGTACTGTCCATTAACCTTAAGATGCTGCCTGAACTATAGCCAACGGTCTTTTAAAAAACAAACGATTTTTTCGAAAAAAATCAAATGTAAACGGGACCTTAGTCATTCTATTTAAAGTTAAACAGCATCGCATCTAGTGCTGAAATCGCCCTTCCCCCCCAAGATGTTGCGCATCCCGTTCTATTTGCTGCTGGCTACCGCAATCGCCGCCGTCGCGATCACCGGTGCGGCGCTGTGGTGGGTGGTTCCGCAACTGCCATCGGCCGCCAGCCTCCGGGACGTCCGCCTGCAGACCCCGCTGCGGGTGTACACGGCCGATGGTGCGCTGATTGCCGAATTCGGGGAGAAGCGCCGCTATCCCCTTGCTATCGGCGAGGTGCCGCTCCTGGTGAAGCAGGCCTTCATCGCCGCCGAGGACGACCGCTTCTATGAACATCCGGGCGTGGACTGGATGGCCATCGTCCGCGCAGCCGTCGAGGTCGCGCGTTCGCAGGAGAAACGCCAGGGGGGCAGCACGATCACGATGCAGCTTGCCCGGAACTTCTTCCTGTCACGCGAGAAGACCTACCAGCGGAAGCTGAAGGAAATCGTGCTGGCGGTGAAAATCGAGCGCGAGCTCAGCAAGGACGAGATCCTCGAACTCTATCTCAACAAGATTTTCCTCGGCCATCGGGCCTATGGCGTCGGCGCCGCGGCCCAGGTCTATTACGGGACCACGCTCGACAAGCTCACGGTTGCCGAGATCGCGATGATCGCCGGGCTGCCCAAGGCGCCGTCGAGCACGAACCCGATATCCAATCCGACCGCCGCGTTGGCCCGGCGCGGCTATGTGCTGCGGCGGATGTACGAACTGAAGTACATCGACGAAGCGACTTACCTGAATGCGCTCGACGCCCCGCAAACCGCGCGCCTGCACGCCCAGCAGTCCGAAACCAATGCGCCCCACCTCGCCGAGATGGTGCGCGCGGCCTTGCAGGAAAAATACGGTGAGGCGGTTTACACCGCCGGTTACCGCGTCTTCACGACTGTCTCGAGCGATCTCCAGGCCGCGGCGGTCAAGGCCTTGCGCACGACGCTCATCAACTACGACCGCCGTCACGGCTATCGCGGCCCGGAGGGCAAGGTTGACCTGGCCGCCCTGCCGGCCGAGCGGCGCAGCGAACTCCTGCTGCCGTACCCGGAAGTCGGCGGCCTGCAGGCCGCCGTCGTCGACGCGGTGCGCGAGGACGCGATCGACGTCTTCGATGCCCGTGGCGAGAAGCTGACCATCGGCTGGAAGGGACTGGCCTGGGCCCGGCCCTATCTCGGTGAAGACGCGATTGGAGCCGCCCCGAAGCGGGCGACGGACATCGTCGCGCCCGGTGACGTGATCCGCGTCGAGTGGCTGCCCCCGGCGGACAAGCAGGACGGCTACTGGCGACTGGCCCAGGTGCCGAAGGTCGAGGGCGCGCTGGTCTCGATCGCGACGCGTGACGGCGCGGTAGAGGCTCTGGTGGGCGGCTTCGACTTCACGAAGAGCAAGTTCAACCGCGTGACCCAGGCGTTGCGCCAGCCGGGCTCCAACTTCAAGCCATTCATTTATTCGGCGGCGCTGGACAACGGCTATACGGCTGCCAGCTTCGTCAACGACGCGCCGATAGTCTTCGACGCGCCGGGCCTCGAATCCGCCTGGCGCCCCGAGAATTACAGCGGTACCTACTACGGCCCGACCCGGCTGCGCGAGGCGCTCGCGAACTCCCGCAATCTGGTGTCCATCCGCATGATGCGCGAGGTCGGCATCGACAGGACCATCGAGCACGTCAGCCGCTTCGGCTTCGATGCGAAGGCCCTGCCACGCAACCTGTCGCTGTCCCTCGGTACCGGCGAGCTGACGCCGCTGCAGCTGGTGACCGGCTATGCCGCGTTCTCGAACGGCGGTTTCCGGGTGGAGCCCTACTTCATCCAGCGGGTGGAACTGGAGGATGGGACCCGGGTCTCGGTCGCCGACCCGATGGTCGCCTGCGACGATTGCGCGACGCCGACGCTCGACGAGGACGGTGAGCCGGTCGACATCGCGGCCCTGGAGGCGCAGGCCACCCAGCACATCGCGCCCCGCGCGATCGACGCCCAGAACGCCTACATGATGTATTCGATGATGAAGGACGTCATCCGGCGCGGCACGGGCCGCCGCGCGCTGGAGCTCAAGCGCAACGACCTGGCCGGCAAGACCGGCACCACCAACGACCAGAAGGATGCGTGGTTTTCCGGGCTCAACGGCCGCATTGCGACGACCGTGTGGGTGGGCTTCGACCAGGTCGCGCCGCTGGGCAACCAGGAAACCGGCGCGCGGGCCGCGCTGCCGATGTGGATCGACTACATGCGTGCAGCGCTGAAGGACATGCCGGAGTCGGAGCCGCCGCTGCCACCCGGTCTCGTCACCGTGCGCATCGACCCCGCCACCGGCGCGGTCGCCGGCGTCGGCAATCGCAACGCCATCCTCGAAACCTTCCGGGCAAAGGACGTGCCGAAGGCCGGACCCGTCGCACCGTCGGCGCCGGTCGGCTACAGCGACCCGCGCGCCGCCGAATCCGAAGCGCTGTTCTAGGCGCGCGGACGCATCGCCCTGCGAGACCGGACCTGCTCACCCCCATGCGTCGCTCCGACAGACACGGCCCATCGCTGACCGCCGACCGCCGGCGCAGCGAGATTGCGCAGGTGGCGGCGCGCCTGCTGATGGACGGGGAAGCCGAAGACTTCGGCGCCGCGAAGCGCAAGGCGGCGGCCCAGGTCGGCGTCCCCGATTTGCGCAAGCTCCCGGACAACATCGAAGTCCAGGCGGCGATCATCGAGAATCAGCGCCTGTTCGAACCCGAGGAGACCGCCGAGCGCACGCGCCAACTCCGGCGGGCCGCGCTGCAGGCGATGCGCTTCTTCGCCGAGTTCGAACCCCGGCTGGTCGGACCGGTGCTGCACGGCACGCCGTTCGAGCATTCGCCGGTGACGCTGCACCTTTTCGCCGACGAGCTGGAGCAGGTCATCCGCCGCCTGCTCGATGCCCGTGTGCCCTACGACCTGGGCGAGCAGACCCGCCGCACCGGCCGTCGCGACCAGGAGACCTATCCGGTCCTCGAAACCTCGATGGGCGGCATCGGCTTCGAACTCGTGGTGCTGCCCCACGCGCGACTCGCGCATCCGCCGCTGTCGCCGCTAGACGGCGCGCCCTACCGTCGCCTGGACGCGCAGGCCCTGGCCCAGCTGCTCGATTCCCCGGCCTCTGGCGAACCTTACGTCCCGCCCGGCCGTTGATGGACGCGCACGCGCGCTGCCTGCAGGTCGCCGTGCTGGCGCCGGTCCGGCAGGTGTTCGACTACCTGCCGCCTGCGGGCGCGCCGCCGGGGAATCTCGTCGGTCGTCGGGTGCGCGTGCCCTTCGGGCGCGGCGAACGCATCGGTATCGTGATCGGCGACTCGCCGCCCAGCCATGCTGCCGGGAGCCTGAAGCCGGCCCTCGAGCTGCTCGACGAGGAAGCCCTGCTGGACGCCGGCCTCGTGGCCCTCGCGCGCTGGGCTGCTCATTATTACTGCCATCCCGTCGGCGAAGCCCTGAGCGCGCTGCTGTCCGTCGAACTGCGACGCGGCGAGCGCCTGCGCGCGACGACCGAGCTCGGCTGGTGTCTCACCCCGGCCGGTCGGGATGCGCTCGAGGCCGGCGCGCGCCTGGGCGCCCGCCAGCGCGAGCTGCTGCTGGCGGCCCGGGAGCGGCCGCTCGACGCGGCCTCGCTGCGAGCGTTGCCGTTCGATGCCGGTCGCGTGCTGGCCGAGCTCCGCCGCCGCGACTGGCTGGCCGAAACAGAACTCGAAGGACCGACGCCCGCCCGGGTCGATGACACGCGCTTCCTGCCGCTCAACGACGCGCAAGCCGCGGCGCTGTCCGCGTTGCTCGCGCAGCGCAACGCTTATGCGACCCTGCTGCTGCAGGGGGTGACCGGCAGCGGCAAGACCGAGGTTTACCTGCACGCCGCGCGCGCGATGCTGGCGGCCGACCGCCAGGTGCTGATGCTGATCCCGGAAATCGGCCTATCGGAACAACTCGTCCAACGCTTCCGCGAGCGTTTCGGCAGCGCCGTCGCGGTGCTGCATTCGGAACTCACGGAGCGCGAGCGGGCGCTGGTGTGGGAACGCGCGCGGCGCGGCCAGGTCGGCATCGTGCTGGGCACCCGCTCGGCCGTGTGGACCCCGCTGCCGGCGCTCGGCCTGATCGTCGTCGACGAGGAGCACGATCCGTCGTTCAAGCAGCAGGAGGGATTCCGTTACTCCGCGCGGGACGTCGCGGTGGTACGTGCGCGCAATGCCGGCCTGCCCATCCTGCTCGGTTCGGCGACCCCCTCGCTCGAAACCGAGCTCAACGTCCAGCGCGGCAAATACCGGCGCCTGGTGCTGCCGAGCCGCGCCGGCGGGGCCGCCCCGCCGACCCTGCGCGGTGTCGACGTGCGCGGGCTGAAGCTCGCCGGTGGCCTCAGCGACGCCTTGTGCGCGGCGATCGAAGACCGCCTCGCGCGGGGCGAGCAGACGCTGCTGTTCCTGAACCGGCGCGGCTACGCGCCGCTGCTGATGTGCCACGCCTGCGGATGGATTGCCCAATGCGAACGCTGCGACGCGCGCCTGGTGGTCCACCACCGGCGCGAGCGCCTGGTCTGCCATCACTGCGGCGCCGAGCAGCGCCTGCAGTCGACCCGCGCAGCCTGCTGCCCGGCGCCGGACCTGTTCACGCTGGGCGTCGGCACCGAGCAGGTCGAGCAGGCGCTGAACGAGCGTTTCCCTCACAGCCGCGTGCTGCGCATCGATCGCGACACCATGCGGCGCAAGGGCGAACTCGAAGCGGCCTACGCCGCCGTGCGCGAGCGGCGGGTCGACATCCTGATCGGCACGCAGATGCTCGCGAAAGGGCACGATTTCCCGGCCGTGACGCTGGTCGGGGTCGTCGATGCGGACAGCCGGCTGTTCGCCGCCGATTTCCGCGCCGGCGAGCGCTTCGCGCAGACCCTCCTGCAGGTCGCGGGCCGCGCGGGTCGCGCCGATGCGCCCGGTGAAGTGCTGATCCAGACCCATCACCCCGCGCACCCGCTGCTGCAATTGGTCCTGCGCCACGATTACGCCGAGTTCGCGCGCGCCGCGCTCGCCGAACGCGCGGAGGCCGCGTTGCCGCCCTATGTGTCGATGGCGGTGGTGCGTGCCGAAGCCGTCGACGCGCGTGCGCCGCAGCGTTTCCTGCAGGCCCTGCGCCAGGCAAGCGCAGCCCGCATCGCGCCCGATGTCGATTTCGCCGGCCCGGTGCCGGCGCCGATGGAGCGCCGCGCCGGCAAGTACCGGGCGCTGCTGATGCTGAGCGCCGCGCGCCGTGGCGCGCTGGCCGCCGCGCTCGACAGCGTGGTCGCCGCGGCTGCCGGGCTGCCGATGCGCAATCGCGTGCGCTGGCACATCGACGTCGATCCGCAGGACGCGGGCTGAACGCGGAGGTCGGGCGCATTCCTTCGCCCGCCGGCTGCGCGTATTCTTTCCCGACCGCTCCCTAACGGTGACCGCATGAAGCCGAATGCGCCTGCCTCGCTCGCCCGCCTGTCGCTGATTCTGGCCCTGGTCCTGGCCGCGCCCGCGAGCGGCGCCGACGCAGCGACGCCGCCCGAAGTGCGCATCACGGCCGAGCGGCGCCAGGTCGAAGTCAGGCACGAGGGCCGGCCCGTCGTCATCGAGCGCCGCCAGGATCCCGCCTCGACCATCAACCCGGCCTATGCGAAGACGGCGCGTCCCTGCCCGCCGTTCTGCATCCAGCCGATGTCGATCGCGCCCGGCATCGAGACCATCGGCGAGCTCGAGATGCTCGATTACCTCGAGCGCGTGTCGGCCGGCGACGAAACGATCCTCGTCATCGACTCCCGCACGCCGGACTGGGTCGAGCAGGGCACGATTCCCGGCTCGATCAACATCTCCTGGCAGCAGTTGAACCCGGAAGCCGGCGCCGACCCGATGGAAATCGCCGACATCCTCGAGCGCCGTTTCGGCGCGCTCAGCCAGGAGGGCTTGTGGGACTTCAGCGCGGCCAAGACGCTGGTGATGTTCTGCAACGGGCCGTGGTGCGGGCAGTCACCGACGAACATCCGGACCCTGGTCAAGTTCGGCTACCCCCCGCACAAGATCAAATGGTACCGGGGCGGCATGCAGGACTGGGAAAGCCTCGGTCTGACGGTGGTCCGCTGATGCGCGGCAGGGCGGCCGCGCGCGGTGCGACCCGCGGCGCGTGTGTGTAGAATGCGCGGCTTCTCGCCCAGCGCATCCAGCCATTGAAACAGGAAATCCAGACTCTGCTCGCGACGCTCGTCGAGCGCCTGATCGGCGCCGGCGAACTGCCGGTCGCCGAGGCACCGCCCTTCGTGATCGAGCCGCCGCGCAACCCGTCGCACGGTGACTTCAGCACCAACCTCGCGATGGTGCTGGCGAAGCCGTGTCGCAAGCCACCGCTCGAACTGGCGGCCCGCCTGGTCGCGGCGCTCGAACTGCCGGCATTCGTCGAGGCGGTCGAGGTCGCGCCGCCGGGCTTCATCAATTTCCGGCTCAAGCGCGGCGCGATGCTCGATGTGGTCGCCGAGATCATCACGCGCGGCGACGCCTACGGCGAATCGCGGCGCGCCGCCGCGGGACCGGTCCAGATCGAATTCGTGTCCGCGAACCCGACCGGTCCGCTGCACGTCGGCCACGGTCGCGGCGCCGCCTACGGCAGCGCGCTCGCGCGCCTGCTGCGCGCCACCGGCTGCGAGGTCCACACCGAGTATTACGTCAACGACGCCGGCCGCCAGATGGACATCCTGGCGCTCAGCGTGTGGCTGCGCTACCTGGACGCGCAGGGGGTGGCCGTCGCGTTCCCCGACAACGCCTATCGCGGCGACTACATCCGCGACATCGCGCAGGCACTGGGCGCGCGCGACGGCGCGCGCTACCTCGAGACGCCCGCGTTGCCGACCGAGGCCACCCATGCGGAGCCCGAGGCCCGGCTCGACGCCGCGATTGCCGAATGCCAGGCCCGCCTGGGCAGCGAGCGCTACCGCGCGCTGCACGCCTTCGCCTGCGACTCGATCCTCGCCGGCATCAAGGACGACCTGAAGGCGTTCGGCGTCGATTTCGACCTGTGGTACTCGGAACGCAGCCTGTGGGACACGGGCAAGATCGACGCCGCGCTCGATCGTCTGCGCGCGCATGGGCACCTGTACGTCAAGGACGGCGCGCAGTGGTTCGCTTCCAGCGCGTTGGGCGACGAAAAGGATCGGGTGGTCATCCGCGACAACGGCAACGCGACCTACTTCGCGTCCGACATCGCCTACCACGCCGAGAAATTCGAGCGTGGCTTCACGCGCGTGCTCGACATCTGGGGCGCGGATCATCACGGCTACATCCCGCGCGTAAGGGCGGCGCTCGCGGCGCTCGGCGAGGATCCGGAACGCTTGGAAGTGCTGCTCGTCCAGTTCGCGGCGCTGTATCGCGGCGGCGAGCGCGTGCAGATGTCGACCCGCTCCGGCGAGTTCGTGACCTTGCGCGAGCTGATCGACGAGGTCGGTGCGGACGCCGCGCGCTTCTTCTACATCATGCGCCGCTCCGACCAGCACCTCGATTTCGACCTGGACCTCGCCAAATCGCAGAGCCAGGACAACCCGGTCTACTACCTGCAGTACGCGCACGCGCGGATCTGCAGCATTTTCCGCCAGGCGGGCGATGTCGATATCGCGGCCGGCGTCGCCGCGCGCGAGCTGCTCGTCGAGAAAAAGGAACAGGCGCTCGCCGCGCTGCTGCTGCGCATGCCGGACGTCATCGCGAATGCCGCCCGCGACCGCGAACCGCACCAGGTCGCTAACTACCTGCGCGAGGTGGCGGTCGAGTTCCACGCCTATTACAACGCCCACAAGATACTGACGCCTGAACCCGACCTGCGGGCTGCCCGGCTTGCGCTGTGCACGGCGGTGCGTATCGTGCTGGCCAACGGATTGCGACTGCTGGGCGTGACGGCCCCCGCGGAGATGTAATGGCGCGCGACTTCAAGGCCAAGCCGAAGGACAGGAAAGCCAACGGATTCGGCAGCTCGCTGTCCTTCATCACCGGCCTGCTGATTGGCTTGACCGCTGCCGTCGTCGTCTACTTCAGCGGACTCGGCCACCGGCCCGCGCCGCCGGAGGTGCCCGGCGCGCCCGCGGCCGGGCTGCCCGCGCCGCCCGAGCCGGAACCCATCGTGCAGGAGGATCACAGCGCGCTGGCGCCGGCAGCGACCAGTGCCGGCGCGACCGGCGAGCCGGACTTCGACTTCTACACGATCCTGCCGGAGATCGAGGTCAAGGTCCCGGAAGCCGAACTCGCCGAGCCGGTCGAACCCGCTCCGCCGCCGGAGCAGGCCGCCACGGCTCAGCCGGCCACGCCTGCGCCCGCCCAGGCCGCGCCGGCGCCGGCCCAGCCCGCGCCAATCTCCACTCCGCCCGCGTCCCCCGCGCCGGCCGTCTCCTACATCGTGCAGGTCGGCGCTTACCAGCAGGCCCAGGAAGCCGATCAGACCAAGGCGCTGCTCGCGCTGCAGGGGATTTCCTCGACGATCCAGCGCATCACCAAGGAAGGGCAGGGCGTGTGGTTCCGCGTCATCGTCGGTCCCTACGGCACCGCGCCTGAAGCCCAGGCCGCCCGCACGCGCCTCGCCAATGCCGGTTTCAAGACGCTGTTGCTGAAGTCGGGTGGTGGCCCCGGCTGAGGGGCCGCACCGGCCAGGCACGGCACACCGACTCGCAGCGCGCGCTGCCGGCGCAAGCGGCCGTGTCGAAACGGGCGTGGTGCTGACTCGTCGAGGGAGCTTGGGGAAATCCGGGCAGCTGCGCCTTGCGGGGCCGGCCAGCAGGTCGGGAATGGAGCGGGTGATGGGAATCGAACCCACGCTCTCAGCTTGGGAAGCTGATGTTCTACCATTGAACTACACCCGCGGGGCGTGCGGCATTCTAGACATTTGCCCGGGGCAGTCAAAGCTCGGTGACGCCATGCGCAGCGCCGTGGCGGGATTGGCCTGCCTGAAGGCCTCGATCGAGCGGCGTGCCGACGGGTCAGACGACGCGCACCACGTCCCCGCCGGCATCGAGCGCGAGGAGCGCCTCACCGGGATTGCAGCGGTGAAGGGGGCGGACATCCTGATCCACGACGCCCGGCACACGCCCTGCGGCTACCGGCGCAAGCGCGGATGGTGGCATTCCTGCCAATTCGACACCGCGAATTTCGCGATCGACGCTGGCGTGAAGACGCTCTACCTGTACCATCACGATCCGACTTGTGGCGACGCCAGGGTCGACCACATTCATCGCGACTGCGAGCGGCTGAACCGGGAACGCGGCGCCGCCCTCGACTGCGTGGTCGCGCGCGACGCGCCTGGTGGTGGAGATTTGAGCTTGAACATGTTTCTCACGGTCAACGGCGCGGCCCACGAGCTGCCGGCTGGCCAGACGGTCGCGGACCTGCTCGTGCGCCTCGAAATCCGTGGCAGAATCGCTGTCGAAGTGAACGGAGAACTCGTCCCGCGCAGCACGCACGCGCGGCACGTGCTGGCCGACGGCGATCGCGTGGAAATCGTCCACGCAATCGGCGGGGGCCAGCCCACGCCCACGCACTGACGGGGCCACGGGGCCCGCTGCAAGAGATCTAAAGACCTACGATGAACAGCACAGTGAACGACATCGCCGACCCGCTCGTAATTGCCGGCAGACCCTATGCCTCGCGCCTGCTCGTCGGCACCGGGAAGTACCGCGACCTGGACGAGACGGGGCGCGCGATCGCGGCGAGCGGGGCCCAGATAGTGACCGTCGCGGTCCGCCGCACGAATCTCGGCCAGAACCCCGGTGAACCGAACCTGCTCGACGTCATCGACCCCCGGCGCTACACGATCCTGCCGAACACCGCGGGCTGCTACGACGCCGATTCCGCCGTGCGCACCTGCCGGCTCGCGCGCGACCTGCTCGACGATCACCGCCTGGTGAAGCTCGAGGTGCTGGGTGACCAGCGTACGCTGTACCCGAACGTGATCGAGACGCTGAAGGCCGCCGAGATCCTGGTCGCCGAAGGCTTCGAGGTGATGGTCTACACGACCGACGACCCGATCCTCGCGCGTCGGCTGGAGGACATCGGCTGCGTGGCGGTGATGCCGCTGGCCGCGCCCATCGGCTCCGGGCTCGGCATCCAGAACCGCTACACCCTGCGCGAGATCATCGAGCAGGCGCGCGTGCCGATCATCGTCGATGCCGGCGTGGGTACGGCCTCGGACGCCGCGATCGCGATGGAACTCGGCTGCGACGCGGTCCTGATGAACACCGCGATCGCGGAAGCGAAGGATCCCGTCATGATGGCGACGGCGATGCAGCACGCAATCGTCGCCGGGCGGCTGGCCTTCCGCGCGGGGCGCATGCCACGCCGGGCCCACGCCTCGGCGTCCTCGCCGATCGACGGCCGCTTCCACACCTGAGCCGCGCGTGAAGCCGGATCGCCCCGACGCGCCGCCAGTCCTGCGCAGCGTGCGCAGCTTCGTGCGCCGCGAAGGCCGCATGACGGTCTCGCAGCGTCGCGCCCTGCACGACCTCGCCGAGCGCTACCATTGGCCGCTTGCGCCCGTCGCGCCGTCGTCGGTCACCGGTCGCACCGCGCCCCTGTGGCTGGAAATCGGCAGTGGCGATGGCGAGAACGTGCTGGCCCTGGCGCGCGCGCATCCGGGCCGCGATTTCATCGCCTGCGAGGTGCATGGGCCCGGTGTCGGGCACCTGCTGAACCGGGTCGAGGCGGAAGGCCTCGCGAACGTGCGCGTCGCGCAGTGCGACGTGTTCGAACTGCTGAAGCACCTGCCTGCCGGAGCCCTCACGGGCGTCAACGTGTTCTTTCCCGACCCCTGGCCGAAGAAGCGTCACCACAAGCGGCGGCTGCTGCAGGGGGCGCTGCTCGACGAGCTGGCGCGGGTGCTCGCGCGCGAAGGCCGGCTGTTCGTCGCGACCGACTGGGCGGACTACGCGGTCGAGGTCGCTGAACTGATCGACACCGCCCCGGGCTGGATGAATCTCGCCGGCCCGCGCCGGCACGCGCCGCGACTGAAGCACCGCATCCTCACCAAGTTCGAACGCAAGGCGCTGCGCGAAGGCCGCGCGGTCGCCGATTTCGTCATCGCCCGCTGCTGAAGCGGCTCACGCCGGATGGGGCAGGCCGCGCTGGCAGCGCGGGATCAGCTCCGCAAGCGAATCCACCGCCGGATAGTCGGCATAGCTGCGACGCGGCCCGGAACTGCTCGGCTGCAGCACCCCGTAGAGTTCGGTGATGCCCCAGGCCCGGGCCGCATCGAGCACGGCGGCGTTGTCGTCGATGAAAATCGCGCGCGCCGGGTCGAATCCGACGTCGTCGACGAGGGCGTGCCAGAACTCGGGTCTTTCCTTCGGGTAGCCGTAAGGGTGTGAACTCCTGATCGCGGAGAAATAGCGATCGATGCCGGTGCGCGAGAGTTTCAGCGCGAGGCTGCGCGGGTGTGCGTTCGTCGCGAGCACGGCGCGGATGCCACGGCCGGCAAGGTGTGCCAGGAATTCCTCGGTGCCGGGTCGCGTGCGGATCAGGTGCGAGAGCCCGGCCTCGACCTCGTGCATCGACACGCCGAAGACATCGCTCCAGTGATCGAGGCAATACCATTCCAAGGTGCCGCGCGCACTCGCGATGCGGGTCGCGACCTGCTGACGCGCTTCCTCCGCCGCGTGGCCGTGGCGCGCGGCGAGCAGCGCCGGCAGTTGGTGGTTCCACACCTGGTCGTCGAAGTGCAGGTCCAGCAGCGTGCCGTCCATGTCGAGGATGACGGCGGAGATCGGGGCGGACAGCTGGGCCGCGCCGGTGGCGCCCGGGGGATGCGTCATTTCAGTGCTCGCTGCTTCAGGGGATTTCGGGTGGCATCGCGCCGGTAGCGCAGGTGGTTGATCCCGCCCGCCGGTGTCGTCGTAGGGCCTGCATGAAGCCTCATTCCAGCGCATCCCGCAAGTCTCGCTCCTGCCTCGTCGCGACACTCGCGTTGCTGGCTGGTGCCGTGCAGGCGCTGGAACCGTCGGACCTCGCACCACCGGGCGAGTTCGCAAACCTCGAGACGCACAGGCTGTATTTCGACTGCCACGGCGAAGGCTCGCCCCGGGTGCTGTTCGATTACGGCATTGCCGGTGCCGCGGTGGAATGGCAGGACATCCAGCGCGAGCTTGCGACCGACACGACGGTCTGCGTCTACGATCGCGCCGGTTACGGCTGGAGCGACCCGGGCCCGTCCCCACGCACCGCCGCCCAGGCGGCGGCGGAAATAGCGGCGCTCGCGGAAGCCGCGGGCTGGCGCGAGCCGCTGCTGCTGGTCGGTCACTCGTTCGGCGGCTTCGACGTGCGCTATTTCGCGGCGCGCCATCCCGCAGCCGTGGCCGGCCTGGTCTTGCTCGACTCCTCGCTGCCCGGGCTCGACCTGTCGTCGGCCCCGGCGGAGGCGGCTGCCGGCGTCGTCCATCCGCTCGCGGTGCCTGCGCTGGACGAAGAGCCCGGCACCGACGGCTTCGCAATCGCGCGCTACCTGAACTCGCGCCGCAAGGCGGTGTTCACGCAGATGGACGAACTGGCGAATTTCGCGCGCTCCGGTGACGAGCTTGCCGGCGCGGGGCCGCTGCCCGACGTCCCGGCCGTCGTCGTGTCGCGGGACCCGGCGCGGGGCCTGCCCGATCCGGTCGCTGAAGCGAAGTGGCAAAGCGGACAGCGCGCGCTGGCGGCCGGCATCAGCCGCGCTGAATGGTGGACCGCCGCCCGCAGTGGCCACGAGATCCATCGCGACCGGCCGGACCTCGTCGTGGCGGCGGTGCGCCGGGTGCTGGCGCGGCTGCGGGCCGGGCCCGCTTCCTAGCCGGGCTGTCTCCCGGCCACCTTCGGACACGGGTGCCGCTGTCCGCAACAGGCGCAAAAAAGACTGCGAATGCAGCTCACCCGGCCGCCCGCAGCGGCGCGGGAGGTGCCTTGTTCACTGTCCTCCCGGGGCCTGGTGCCCGCCGAGTTTCGCGCGCAGTTCGCCCAGCCTGGAGGCGGCCCGCAGCAGGTCCTGCGTCTCCATCTGCTTTGCGAGGGCCGCCGCGAATTCGCTGCCCGCCGGCTCGCCACCGTCGGCGCTCAGGCTGTACCAGGCCCAGGCTTCGCCGGGGTCGCGTGCGGTGCCGACGCCTTCAGCGTGGAAATTGCCGAGGTTGAACTGGGCCCGCGCCGACCCCTGGCGTGCCGCCTGCTCCATCCAGAAGCGGCCTTCCTGGGGGTCGGCCGGCGTGCCGGTGCCCGTCACGTACAACATGGCGACGGCGACTTGCGCGTCCGCCACGCCCGACTCGGCGAGGCGCTTGAAGACGGCGTGGGCCTGTGCGGCGTGGGCCGGGTCGTCGACGTGACGCAGGTGGATTTCGCCGACCAGCAGCGCCGCGTCCTCCCGCTCCGCCGCGAACGGCGTCAACAGCTCGAGCGCGCGGGTGTCGTCGGGCGGCACGCCTTCGCCGCGAGCCAGCATCAGTGCGAGGTTGTAGCGCGCCTCCTCGACGTCCTGCGCGGCGGCTTTCTCGAACCAGGCTGCGGCAGTCGCGTGATTCTGCACGACGCCTTCACCCCGGTAGTGGAGCATTCCGAGGTAGAACTGGGCTTCGGGTTCGCCCAGCGCGGCGGCTTTCTCGAACCAGCCGGCGGCTGCCGCCGGGTCGACCGGGCGGCCATACCCGCGCAAGTGGAGCATGCCGATGTTGTACATCGCGCCGGGCAGGCCCTGCGCCGCGGCGCGCTCGAACCATTGCAGCGCCAGCGCCGGATCCTCGGCCACGCCCTGCCCGCGCTGGTGCAGTACGCCGAGATTGTTCTGGGCCACGCGATCGCCCTCGGCGGCGCGTTCCGCGAAGCGCGCCGCCGCCGCCGCATAGTCGCCCTGCCGCAGCAGCTCCGCGGTGCCCGGCGACCCCTCGGCGGCAACCGCGATCCCGGCCAGGACGAGCACCCGGAACGTGTCCCGGAAGGTGAATCGCGCCAACGCTTTTTCAGGTGTCCGTGTCATGCGAAGTTCCATTTGTTCGAAGCGTCCGCGCGTCGTCGCCAGGCCCGGAAGCGGCACGGTGACGCGGGCCGTCGCGGCGCCCGATGCGCGCGTGCGCGGGCGGCCGCGAGGCCTCGGCCGAGGCCGTAGACTTTGCCCTTGCCCGGGGGCTACCATCAATTTCCCGTGCGTTTGAACCCGTGACGATGGTTGAAGAAGATGGGGATCAACCTCGCCGCAGCGTCCGTGCGTCACGGATGTTGTAAAGCGTTTTATAACATTGAGGAGGTAGGTCAGATGAAAAAGAACAACCTGAAGCCGATGGCCGTGGCCATTGGTTCGTCCGTGGTGCTGGCGCTGTCCGCTGCTGCGGGAGCCGCCGAGAATCCCTTCCAGATGGTCGAGTTCGGTGAAGGCGTCAGCGTCGCCACCGATGCCGTCGACATGCAGGGCAACAAGGTCAAGATCAACGACGAAACCGGTTTCACCTATGGCGGTGACAACCAGGGCAAGTACTCGAGCGGCAAGATCGGCACGGGCACCAAGGACCCGGCCGTGTGCGGCACCTTCGGCGGCGCCAGCTGCTCGATGCCGCACCTGACCAAGTAAGCGCCCTCATCGCGGGCATGCCCGGGCCGATGGCCACCATGAGCCGGAGCTTTCCGGTCAGTGGCGCCGGCCTGGGGCTGAGGCGGGCCCATCTGGGCCCGCTTTCAGTCGAGGTGCCCGAAGCCATCGGCTTCGTCGAGGTCGCGCCTGAGAACTGGCTCGGCGCCGGTGGCCGCCTCGGCAGGGTCTTCGCGCAGATCGTCGAGCGCGTGCCGCTGGTCTGCCACGGTCTGCTGCTGAATCTCGGCGGCCCCGACCCGATCGACATCGACTTCCTCCGGCGCCTGAAGCCATTCCTGGACCGCCACCAGGTGCGCTGCTACGGCGACCACATGACTTTCTGCGCCGACGACGGGCAGCTTTACGAACTGCTGCCGATGCCCTTCACCGCCGAGGCGGTAACCCATATGGCGAGCCGCATCAGGCTCGTGCAGGACGTGCTCGAGCGCCGCATCGTGGTCGAGAACGCCTCGTACTACTGCGCGCTCGACCAGGAGCTGACCGAGCTCGAGTTCGTCACGGGTGTGCTCGCCGAAGCGGATTGCGACCTGCTGCTCGACATCAACAATATCTATGTCAACTGCAGCAACCACGGGCAGGACCCGCATGCGTTCCTGACGGCCCTGCCCGGCCACCGCATCGCCTATGCGCATATCGCCGGCCACCTGCGCACGGACGACGGCCTCATCATTGATACCCATGGCGCGCCGGTCATCGACCCGGTGTGGCAGCTGCTCGAAACCGCCTACGAACATTTCGGCGTGTTTCCCACGCTGCTCGAGCGCGACGAGAACATTCCGCCGCTGGCCGACGTCCTGGCCGAAGTGAACCTGATCCGGGACCTGCAGCGCCGTCATGCCGCGCCGGCCCAGGCCCGCCTGAGCGCCTGATGAGCGGGGACGCCAGCGAACCGGCCTTCATGCGGCGCCAGCATGAATTCACGCGGCACCTGCGCGACCCGGCCCGGGTCCCGCCGCCGGCCGGCCTGGCGGGGCCGCGCCTCGAGGTCTACAGCAACGCGATTTTCCTGAACATCGAGCGCTTCATGCGCGACAACTTCCCGCGGGTCCGGGAAGTTCTGAGCGAAGAGGCCTGGCAGTCCCTGGTCCGCGACTACCTCGTGCGGCATCGTTCGCGGACACCGCTGTTCGTCGAGCTGCTCGATGAGTTCATGGCTTACCTGACGGACGAGCGCGCCGCGGTCGACGATCCGCCCTACCTGACCGAGCTGGCGCATTTCGACTGGCTGGAGAACGCGGTCGCCGTCGACGAAACCGACCTCGACGCCATTGACGTGCGGGCAGGCGGGGATCTGCTGCACGACCGGCTGGTGCTGAACCCGGTCCACCGGCTCGTGAGCTATCGCTACCCTGTGCACGCGATCGGCGCCGACTTCAAACCCGATGCCCCGCCGGCGAGGCCCACCCTGTTGCTCGCTTTCCGCGATCGCGCGGGCAATTTCGGGGTGCTGGACCTCAACGAGGTCGCGGCCCGCCTGTTCCGGGAACTGCAGGCGCCGGCTGCGCCGGTAGCCGCCGACGTCCTCGCGGACATCGCCCGCGCGCTGGGCCACCCGGACCCTGAGGTCGTGACGCGCGGCGGGCTGCAGCTGCTCGAGCGCTGGCGCGCCAGGGACGTCATTTTGGGCTGCGCGCCAGGAACTTGAGACGCTGACCCGGGTCTGGGGCTGTGGCATGATCGCGCCGGCTCACGCGGCAACCTCGAGAGGGTTTTGCAGATTCCGATGGCCGACCAACAACTCCCCGATGACCCCCTGCGGCCCCGTTTCACGGTGGCGGGCCATGTGCCCGGGCGCTTCCGCGCCATCCGGCGCCCGCTGACCTGGGCCGTCGACCGCCTGCTCGGCCTCTCCGAGCTGAGCCAGCGCTATCGACGCCTGCCGCTGACGAACGACACGGCCGAGTTCGTGCGCGTCGCGCTGCGCGAGCTGGGCGTGCGGATTGAGTTCGACGCGCAGGAACTGGCACGTATCCCGGCCAGCGGCCCGTGCATCGTCGTCGCCAATCACCCGCACGGTGGGGTCGACGGCCTGGCCCTGATGGACCTGCTGCTGCGGGTCCGTCCCGACGTGCGCTTCGTCGCGAACCATTTCCTGTCCGGCTTCACCGAATTGCGCTCCCTGCTGCTGGAGGTCGACCCCTTCGGTGGCGGCCGGGCGGCCCGTTTCAACATCGGCGCGGTGCGCGCCGCCCGCCGCTGGCTCGAGCAGGGCGGCATGATCGTGATGTTCCCGGGTGGCGAAGTCTCGAGCCTGCGCCTGCAGACGCGGCGCGTCAGCGACCCCGAGTGGACCCCGGGGGTCGCGCGCCTGGCGCGCCAGACCGGCGCGCCCGTGCTCCCGCTGTTCATCGAGGGGCGCAACAGCACCTTGTTCCAGCTTGGTGGCCTGCTCAACCCGCGCCTGCGCACGATGCTGCTCGTACGCGAAATGCTCAAATACCGGGCGCACACGCTCAAGCTGCGGATCGGTCGACGAATCGGCGCGAACGTGCTGAAAGAGATCGACCAGGACGACCTCGCCGCGCAGTACCTGCAGTACAAGACCTACCTGCTGCGCGTGAAGCAGCGGCCGGAGGCGGGCGGCGTTGTGGCGACCCCGACGCCGCCGGCGCCCGCGCATCGCGACAAGCCTATCGCACCGGCCATCGACCCGGACCGCCTAGCCGCCGAAGTCGAGGCCCTGCCGCGCGAACAACTGCTGCACGCCCACGGCGGGCAGGAGACCTGGTACTTCGCCGGCGGAGAGGCCCCGGCGCTGCTCCAGGAGATAGGGCGTCTGCGGGAAATCACCTTTCGCGGTATCGGCGAGGGCACCGGCAAGCCGAGCGACCTCGACGAATACGACGCCTACTATCACCACCTCTTCCTGTGGGACCCACCCACCCGGCAGGTACTCGGCGCCTACCGCATGGGACCGGCCGACGAGATCCTGCCCGCGCGCGGGCCGCGCGGCCTGTACACCCATTCCCTGTTCCGCTTGTCCGACCGCCTGTGCGAGAAACTGCGCGAAGGGGTCGAGATGGGGCGCTCGTTCGTGCGCCCGGAACAGCAGCGCAGCTACACCGCGCTGCTGATGCTGTGGCGGGGCATCGGCGCGTACTGCGTGCGCAAGCCGCAGTATCGCTACCTGTTCGGGCCGGTCAGCATCAGCAACGACTACCACCCCCTGTCGCAGCAGATCCTGGTGGCAATGCTCAGGCGGCACAATTTCGATGCCGAACACGCGAGCGACGTGCGGCCGCGGCGGCCGTTCCGGCTCCGCGAAAACGACCTGTCGGTTCTGGACGCAATCGATGACACTGATTCGCGCGTGCTCGCCGACCTGCTAGGTTCCCTCGAGGAGGACGAGAAGGGCGTGCCGGTGCTGCTGCGTCAGTACCTCAAGCTTGGCGGCCGCATCCTCGGCTTCAACGTCGATCCCGCGTTCAACAACGTCATCGACGGCATGCTCGTCGTCGACCTGCTGGAATCCGATCCCGCCATCCTCGCCAAGTACTTCACGGAAGCCGGTGTCGCGCGTATTCACGCGCATCACGGGCGCCTGCCGCAAGCCAGCAGCGCGGCCTGAAAGCCGCGCGCAGACGGGCGCCGCCGCACCGCGACAGGGCGTGCTGCGGGCGCGCTTTCGCGCGTCTGGGCGCTCCTGTAGAGTTCGGGCCGGACAGATCATAACGGTCGCGGAACGCCGCCATGCCCAAGAAAATTCGCAAGTTGCTCATCGCCAACCGGGGTGAGATCGCCATTCGCGTGATGCGCGCGGCGGCCGAGCTCGACATCGAATGCGTCGCGATCTACTCGCAGGAGGACCGCTTCGCGCTGCACCGCTTCAAGGTCGACGAGGCCTATCTGGTCGGCAAGGGCAAGACGCCGGTGCAGGCCTACCTGGACGGCGACGACATCATCCGCATCGCGCTCGAAGCGGGCGCGGACGCGATTCATCCGGGCTACGGCTTCCTGTCCGAGCGTCCCGAATTCGCCGAAGCCTGCGCCGCGGCCGGCATCATCTTCGTGGGACCTCAGCCCGACGTCATGCGCGCCCTGGGCAACAAGGTCGCGGCGCGCCGCCTCGCGGAGAGCTGCGGCGTGCCGGTCATGCCGGCGACCGGGCCGCTGCCCGAGGACCCGGACGCAATCGCCAGGCTCGCCGAATCCATCGGCTATCCCGTGATGCTGAAGGCCTCGTGGGGCGGTGGCGGCCGCGGCATGCGGGTGATCGAGGACGCCGGGAGCCTGCAGGAACTGGTGGCTCTCGGCCGCCGCGAGGCCGAGCAGGCCTTCGGCAACGGCGAGGTCTATCTCGAGAAGCTGATTCGCCGCGCACGTCACGTCGAAGTGCAGGTGATTGGTGACCACCACGGCAACATCGTCCATCTCTTCGACCGCGACTGCACGGTGCAGCGACGCAACCAGAAGGTCGTCGAACGCGCGCCATCGCTGTTCCTCGACGACGCCGCGCGCGAGGAAGTCTGCGCGGCTGCGGTCCGCCTGTGCCGGACGGCGAACTACCGCAATGCCGGCACGGTCGAGTTCCTGCAGAACGCCGACACCGGCGAGGTCTACTTCATCGAGGTCAATCCCCGCGTGCAGGTCGAGCACACGGTCACCGAGGAGCTGACCGGCATCGACATCGTCAAGGCGCAGATCCGCATCGCCCAGGGCGAGCGCATCGGCGACCCCGCCAGCGGCGTGCCGGTGCAGGCCGAGATCCAGCGCAACGGCTACAGCATGCAGTGCCGCGTGACGACCGAGGATCCGGAAAACAATTTCATTCCCGACTACGGCACGATCACCGCCTATCGCAGCCCGGCCGGTTTCGGCATCCGGCTCGACGCCGGCACCGCGTACACCGGCGCGCAGATCACCCGCTATTACGATTCGCTGCTGGTGAAGGTCACCGCCTGGGGCTCGACGCCCGCCGAGACCACCTCGCGCATGCTGCGCGCCCTGCGCGAGTTCCGCGTGCGCGGCGTCGTGACGAACCTGCGCTTCCTCGAGTCCGTGCTCGAGCACCCGGATTTCACCGACGCGCGCTACTGCACGACCTTCATCGACACGACGCCGGAACTCTTCGATTTCGAGCACCGCCAGGACTACGGCACGCCGCTGCTGCGCTACATCGGCGACGTGATCGTCAACGGCAACGAGGCGGTGAAGGGCCGGCCGCGCCCGGCCTCCCTGCAGATTCCCGAGCCTCCCGAGGCGCCCCGCGGCACGCCGCCGGCGGGCACGCGCCAGCTGCTCGAGCAGCTGGGCCCGCGCGTTTTCGCCGACTGGATGCGGGACCAGCAGCGCGCGCTGGTCACCGACACGACCTTCCGCGACGCCCACCAGTCGCTGCTCGCGACCCGCATGCGCAGCTTCGACATGCTGAGCGTCGCGCCGGCCTACGCGCACAAGCTGCCGACCCTGTTCTCGGTCGAATGCTGGGGCGGCGCGACTTTCGACGTCGCGATGCGCTTCCTGAAGGAATGTCCGTGGCAACGCCTGCGCGGCCTGCGCGAGCGCCTGCCCAACGTGCTGCTGCAGATGCTGTTGCGTGCGTCGAACGGCGTCGGCTACACGAACTACCCGGACAACGTCGTCGACTATTTCGTGCGCCAGGCGGCGGCCGAGGGTGTCGACGTCTTCCGCATCTTCGACTCGCTGAACTGGGTCGAGAACATGCGTGTCGCGATCGATTCCGTCGTAGCGACCGGCAAGCTCGCCGAAGCCGCGATCTGCTACACCGGCAATCTCAGCGATCCGGCCTGCACGAAATACGATCTCAAGTACTACGTGCGCCTCGCCAAGCAGCTCGAGCAGGCGGGCGCGCACATCATCGGGATCAAGGACATGGCGGGATTGTGCCGGCCGGCCGCCGCCGGCGCCCTGGTACGGGCGCTGAAGCAGGAAGTCGGCCTGCCGATCCATTTCCACACGCACGACACCAGCGGCATCGCCGCGGCCAGCGTGCTCGCCGCCGTCGAGGCGGGTGTCGACGCGTTCGACGCCGCGATGGACTCGATGAGCGGCCTGACTTCACAGCCGAACCTGGGCTCGCTGGTCGAAGCCCTGCGCTTCGGCCCGCGCGACACCGGGCTCGACCCGGTCGCCATCCGCGAACTGTCGAGCTACTGGGAGCTGGTGCGCGGCTGCTATACGGCCTTCGAGAGCGACATCCGCTCCGGCGCGTCCGAGGTCTACGTGCACGGCATGCCGGGCGGCCAGTACACGAACCTGCGCGAGCAGGCACTGTCGCTCGGCATCTCGGCACCGCGCTGGCCGGAAGTCGCGCAGGCCTATGCCGAGGTCAACGACATGTTCGGTGACATCGTCAAGGTCACGCCGAGTTCCAAGGTCGTCGGCGACATGGCGCTGATGATGGTCACCAGCGGCCTGACGCGACAGGACATCGAGGACCCGGCGACCGACATCGCGTTCCCGGAATCGGTGGTGTCCTTCTTCAGGGGCGACCTCGGCCAGCCCTACGGCGGCTTTCCGCCGGCGCTACAGGCCAAGATCCTTGCCGGTGTCCCGCCGCTGACCGAACGGCCGGGCGCCGTGCTGCAGCCAGTCGATCTCGACGCCGAGCGCAAGCTGGCCGAGCGCAAGGCGGAGCGCCCGATCTCGGACGCCGAGTTCGCGTCCTACCTGATGTACCCGAAGGTGTTCACCGAGTACGCGCAGGCCCAGCGCGAATTCGGCGACCTCACGCCGCTGCCGACGCCGACCTTCTTCTACGGCCTGCCGGCCGGGCAGGAGATCAACGTCACGCTTGCGAAGGGCAGGGGCAGCATCGTGCGCTACGTCGGCACCAGCGAGCTGCACGACGACAACCATCGAACGGTGTTCTTCGAGCTGAACGGCCAGCCGCGTCCCATCAAGGTCGAAGACCGTACCCACATCCAGCCCCGCGCGCCGCAGCCCAAGGCCGAGCGCGACAATCCGCGCCATCTGGGCGCGCCGATGCCGGGCATGATTTCGCAGATCTCGGTGAAGGTCGGCGACACCGTCGCGCGGGGTGACGCGCTGATGACGCTCGAGGCCATGAAGATGCAGACGGCCATCCGCGCCGAAGTCGACGGCACCGTGCAGTCGCTGAACGTGCAGGTCGGTCAACAGGTCGACGCGAAGGATCTCCTGGCCGTCATCGAGTAGACGGCCGCGCGCCGGCCCGGCGGTTCAGCCGCCGAGCAGCGCGCGCATCTTCGCCAGCTCCCCGGCCGCTTCCTGCACGACCTGCAGGCGGCCGTTCTCGGTCAGCGCTTCCGGAGGCAGCTTCGCCAGCAGCGGGATGTTCGCCTGCGGGATGGGATCCGCCCACAGCACCTGCGGCGGCGGCTGGTGCCAGTGCGCGAGCAGCAGGACGTCCGCGAGCTTGAACTGCTCCGGCGCCTCGCGGGTCCATTCTTCCGCGGCAAACGCCGCGCCGACCACTTCCTCCGGCAGCTTCCACGCGCGCAGCACCATGGCTGTCACCTGGTGCTTGAGGTCCTTCAGCACCGCGGCCAGCGTCGGCGTGTTGTCGAATACATGCGGCCAGGCCGCGAGATGCGAGATCAGCACCATCACGCCGATGTCGTGGAGCAGGCCCGCGAGCAGGGCCTGTTCGGGGTTGAGCCGGCTGACCCGCCGCGCGATCACGTGGCAGGCCGATCCGATGCTCGCGCAGTGGGTCCAAGCGCCCTTCATCATCGCCAGCGCGCGAGGGTCGTTGCTCTTGAACAGGTTGCGCACCGAGTAGGCGAGCACGAAGTCGCGCGTGGCGTCGAGTCCCATGCGCATCACCGCCTCGCGCACGTCGGCGACGGGCTCGCGGTTGCCGTAGGCCGCGCTGTTCGCGATCCGGACACAGTAGCTCGCGAGTGCCGGGTCGATGGTGATGAGCTGTGCGACCTCGTTCGGACCCTTGCGCGGATCAGCAACGGCGGTGCGGATCTTGAGGGCGATGTCGGGCAGGGTCGGCAGTTCCAGCCGGCCTTCCTGCAGGCCGTGGAAGATCGCGAACAGCAGCTTGTGGTCGATGCCGTCGTCCTCCTCGCGGATCTCCTCGACCTGGATCCCGCTCGTGCCGTTGCGCTGCTGTCCGCCGAGCAGATGGGCGGGCAGGCGTACGAAGCGCAGCGCGGTCGACGCGTGGGCGGCGACCCGCGCCTTGGGGTGCGGCGAGAGGGGATGCAGGGCCTCGATGCTGCCGGCCTTCACCGTGAACTCGTCGTTGGACCCGTCGGTGACCACCAGCTCGCCCTCGAGCAGGTAGAACAACCAGCCGTCATCCTCCGGACAACGGAACAGGATCTGTCCCGGCGTGCGGGGCTCCACCTCGACATGGGCCGCGAGCGCGCCGAATTCGGCATCGCTCAGGTGGCGCAACGGCAGCAGTCTGCGCAGGCGGGTGAGGTCGGCGGCGAGGCCGGCAGGCGGCGTGTCGTTACGGGCTGTGGTCTGAGTCTGCATCGGTCGTCACACGGGTAAAGGATCGCCCGAAGTAGCGGCAGCCCGTGCGACGACTTGAGTCGGACGAAGGCTCAGGCGTGCGCCCGATCGCCCACGAAGGGGTTCGTGCGCCGCTCGTCGCCGAAGGTGGACAGCGGTCCGTGGCCGGGGATGAAGGTCACGTCGTCACCGAGTGGCCACAACCGGTCGCGTATCGAAGCGAGCAGCGTCGCGTGATCCCCGCGCGGGAAATCGGTGCGCCCGATCGAGCCCTGGAACAGCACGTCGCCGACCAGCGCGATGCGGCTCGGTGCGTGGTGGAAGACCACGTGGCCCGGCGTGTGGCCGGGACAGTGCACGACGTCGAGGCTCAGCTGCCCGACCGTCACCGTGTCGCCGTGCTCGAGCCAGCGGGACGGCGCGAAGCGCTCGGCCGGCGGAAAGCCGTACCTGGCGCCCTGCTCGGGCAGCAGGTCGATCCAGAACTGGTCGTCGCGGTGCGGGCCTTCGATCGGCACGTCGATCTCACGGGCGAGGGCGGCCGCGGCGCCGGCGTGATCGATGTGCGCATGGGTGACCAGGATCTTCTCGACCGTCACGCCTTCGCGCGCGGCTGCGGCGAGCACCTGGTCGGTGTCGCCACCGGGGTCGACGATGGCGCCGCGCATGGTGTGTTCGCACCACACGAGTGAACAATTCTGCTGGAAGAGGGTGACCGGGGTGACGATGACGCGCACGGGTGGGCTCGACTGCGGTGGACTGGGGTCATTTTAATTGAAAACCCCGCCCCGCCGACCGCCGCGCCGGCGGGGTGCTACACTGCGGCCGGCCACACCCGCCGTCATCCAGCCGAGCCCATGAGCAAGGACGAAAAGCCCCATATCGTGCGCGCCGAGAAGGCCTTCGAGTTCCGGCACTCGATCACCTATCCGTGGAACCCCGGCAGCATCGTCGCCGGCGCGAACCTCGACCAGATGGTCGGCCTGAAGCAGAGTCGCATCCGCGTCGTCCGCCTCGCCGCGGGCAGCGTCGCGTCGCTCTACCATTCGCACACCTGCGAGGAGGAGTGGATCTACGTGCTGCAGGGGCAGGGGGTGCTCGAGATCGAGGAGACCGAGCACCTGCTCGGGCCGGGTGACTTCGCCGGCTTCCCGGCGCCGACCGCGCCTCACCAGCTGCGCAATCCGTTCCAGAAGAGCCTGATCTGCCTGATGGGGGGCAGTCGTACCGAGGTCGACCTGGCCGACTTCCCGCGCGACGGGAAGCGGATGTTCCGGCAGGGCGACGGCCTAGAGATTTACGACAGTGCCGATGCCGAGGAAGTCGTGCCGGCGAACATGGACGAGGAATTGATCACGAACATGCGGCGCTCGCGGACCAGCGAGTGACCCGCCCGAGCAGCAGGATACCAAGACATGGCGATAGAAGAAGGCAAGGCCGCACCGGCGTTCACGCTGACCGATGCGGGTGGCAACAAGGTTTCGCTGGCCGATTTCAAGGGCAAGGACGTCGTCGTCTATTTCTATCCGAAGGACGACACGCCGGGGTGCACGAAGGAGGCCTGCGGTTTCCGCGACAATTGGCGTGAACTGGAGCAGCGGGGCGTCGTCGTGATCGGCATCTCCCCCGACGACGCGGCCTCCCACGCGAAGTTCGTCCAGAAGTACTCGCTGCCCTTCATCCTGCTGTCCGATCCGGACCGCAAGGTCATGGAGAAGTACGGCGCCTACGGCGAGAAAACCATGTACGGCAAGAAGACGATGGGCGTGATCCGCTCCACGGTCTGGATCGCCGCCGACGGCAAGGTGCGCAAGCACTGGGCCCGGGTTGCGAAGGCGGAGACTCATCCTGACGCGGTGATGGCCGCGCTGCAGGCCTGAATTCGCCGGGCGCGTCCGGCGCGCGCGCCGGCTGCGCCCTTTTGCCGCACTCGGACCTGGACGCCGGGGAGATATAATCTCCTACCATCCCGTCCAGGCCCAGCCGTGCAGACGCTCCTCAAATACCTGCTGCAGTTACGCCTGCTGATCATCGGCGCCCAGGCCCTGGGCCTCGCGTTCATCGGCGCGCGTTTCAACCTGGCCGTGCCGTGGCCCATCGTCCTGGCGGTGTTCGCCGCGATGGCCTGCTACACGGCCTGGTCGTGGCGCCGCCTGCGGCTGGCGGGCGCACCGGGCACTCCCGAACTGGTGCGGCAGTGCGCGGCCGACCTGACGGCGCTGACGGTGCTGATCTATTTCAGCGGCGGCTCGGTCAACCCGTTCATCTCGCTGTTCCTCCTGCCCATCGTGTTCGCGGCGGCAACGCTCCCCATGCGCGCCTCGCTCGGTATCGCGGTGGCCGCGATCGGCTGCTACACGCTGCTCATGTTCTTCAACGTGCCGATCGCAAACCATGACATGCGCGCCGGCGCGCACGCGCACGGCGTCGAACTGCACCTGTGGGGCATGTGGTACGGCTTCGTCCTCAGTGCAGTGTGCATCGCCTATTTCGTCGCCCGGATCGCGCGCACCCTGCGCGAACACGACCTCGCGCTCGCGCGGGCACGCGAGCAGGCGCTGGAAGCCGAGCGGGTGATCGCGCTGGGCACGCTAGCCGCCGGCACGGCGCACGAACTCGGCACGCCGCTGGCGACGATGGCGATTCTGGCGAAGGATCTCGAGGCCGATCTCGCGTCGCAGCCGGGGCTGCGCCAGTCGGTCGAGCTCCTGCGCGAACAGATCCAGCGCTGCAAGGCGAGCCTCGCCCGCCTCGCGGCGGATGCAGGGCAGTTGCCCGCCGACAGCGGGCGTCCGGTGCCGGCCGACGATTTCCTCGAGCGGCTGCTCCACGACTGGCAGCGGGAGCAACCCGAGGTCGAGATCAGGATTACCCTCGACGGTACGCGGCCGGCGCCGACGATCGTCGCCGATCGCACCCTGCAGCAGGCCCTGTCCAACGTGCTGAACAACGCCGCCGACGCCTCGACCGTGCGGGTCGACGTGCATGGCGCCTGGGACCTGCGTGCGATGTGGCTCGACGTCCGGGATGACGGGCCGGGCATAAATGACAAGCTGCGCGGGCAGGTCGGGCGGCGCATCGTGACGACCAAGGGCGACCGCGGCCTCGGCATCGGGCTCTACCTGGCGCACAGCGTGCTCCAGCGCCTCGGCGGTCACGTCGACTTTCGGACCCCGGCCGGCGGCGGCACCGAGGTCCACATCGAAATTCCCTTCGCCGCGCTGCAGACCGCCGGATCGTGATTACGCGGATCCTGCTCGTCGACGACGACCACGTGCTGCTGCAGGTGATGGCGCAGGCGTTCCAGCGTCGAGCCTACGCAACCGTGTGCGCCGACTCGGCGGAGGCGGCGCTCCGGAGCGTCGCGGCACAGCCCTGCACGCACGCGGTGCTGGACCTCCGCATGCCGGACGGCACTGGCCTGCAACTGATCCCGCGCCTGCTGGAGGTGTGCCCCGATCTGTGCATCGTCGTGCTGACCGGTTACGCCAGCATCGCCACGGCGGTCGACGCCGTGAAGCTGGGTGCGCACCAGTACCTCACGAAGCCCGCCGACGTCGACGAAATCATCGCCGCCTTCGGCCACCAGCCGGGCGCGGTGGCCCCCGACATCGCGCCGGCGCCGATCCCGCTGGGGCGGCTGGAGTGGGAATACATCCAGAAAGTGTTGAACGAATGCGAGGGCAACATCTCGGCGGCCGCCAAGCGGCTCGGCCTGCACCGCCGCACCCTGCAGCGCAAGCTGCACAAGCGCCCGTCCGGGCTCGCGTGAGCGTCGCGCCGTGACCGCCGACCTGCCCACCCATCCGGGACTTCACGATCGCGAGCTCGAGCTGTCGCCCGGCTGTCGGGTGCGCTGCACGATCGCGCTGCCGCCCGGCGTGCCCCGCGCCGCGCCGCTCGTCCTGTGCCTGCACTATGGCGGTGAACCCCACGGCTACTACGGCAGGCCGTTGCTCGAGCACCTGCTGCTTCCTGCCTGGCGCGGGCTCGGGGCCGTGATGGTCGCGCCGGTGTCCGTCGGCGGCGACTGGACGACGCCGGACAACACGCGTAACGCTTTCGAGGCAGCCCGGATCGTCGAGCACGCCTACGCCACCGCACCCGGCATGCGCGTCGCGACCGGCTACAGTCTCGGCGCGATCGGCACCTGGCACCTGCTGTCACGAGCGCCGGAGCACTTCGCGGCAGCCGTGCCGTTGGCGGGACCGCCTCCGACGACCGCGCCCGGGCTCACCTCCGTTCGTGCGCTGAACTCGACCGCGGATCGACTGTTTCCGGCCACCGCCACCGCGGCGGCGCTTGATCGCCTGCGCGAGCATGGCGTGGATGCCGCGTGCGAACTCGTGGAAGGTGTCGATCATCATGATTTCGGCGGTTTCCAGGTGGCGCTGGCGGCGCTGTTGCCATGGCTGCGCGAGCGGCTCGGGCTCCCGCCAGCCCAGTGCTGAGAGCCCGCCGGGACCGCGCCACGTGCCGCGGCTGCGGCCGCCGCAGCACCTGTCGCCATCGCGCGCGAAAGGCCCAAAAATTTCTTGCAATCACGTCCGAAAAGAGTACATTGCGCGCTCCGCAACGGCCCGGAGGCTTTGTGAGTTGTTCTGTTAAGAACACATACTTGATGTCGAGGAGGGTTCTCCGAGCATAGCGCCAGTCTCAGAAACGGGGCGTCTTTGCGGAGGGAGCCCTGCTCGCGGTTGTTTTTGGCTGTACACGACGGCAATTTAACTGCGAGGATTTCTGCAGATGCATGATGAAGCACCGATCTGGGGTCAACACCTGGTTCTCGATCTCGCGGGCTGCCCGCGAAACCTCCTGACGAGCGCGGACAACATCCGTGCCTGGGTCCTTGAACTGGTCGACGCCATCAAGATGAAGGCGTACGGCGAACCGATCCTGGAACACTTCGCCACGCATTCCTTCGACGCTGCGGGTTACACCCTGCTGCAGCTGATCGAAACCTCGAACATCTGCGCCCACTTCGCCGAGAACAAGGGCCAGGTCTACATCGATATCTTCTCCTGCGCGCGCTTCGACAACGAAGTCGCGATCAATGTCTGCCGCAAGTACTTCCAGCCGGAGACGGTTGAGAGCACCGTGCTCGAACGCGGCCGCTTCGCGCCCGCGCTTGCCAAGGCGGTCTGACTACGGTGGAGCTGCGGGTACAGGAAACCCTTTACGGGAACGAGATTTTCCAGGGCTTCACCGCGGATGCGCTGCTCTTCCAAGGGCAGACGCCGTACCAGAAGGTCGACATCTACGCCACCAAACGCTGGGGCAAGGTGCTCGTGCTGGACGGTATCATCCAGACCACCGAGGCTGACGAATTCGTCTATCACGAGATGCTGACGCACGTGCCGATGTTCGGCTGTGCGAACCCGCGCCGCGTGATGATCGTCGGCGGCGGTGACGGCGGCATCCTGCGTGAGGTGCTCAAGCACGACATCGAGCACGTCGACATGGTCGAAATCGACCGCACGGTCGTCGACTACTGCATCGAGCACATGCCGACGCTCAACAATGCGGGCAAGATCTACTCGGATCCCCGCGCGTCGCTGGTCATCGAGGACGCCTTCGAGTTCATCAAGCGTGAAAAGAACCGTTACGACGTGATACTCGTCGATTCGACGGACCCGGTCGGTGCGGCGGAGGTTCTGTTCTCGGAAACCTTCTACCACCTGTGCCGGAGCGCCCTGAACCCGGGCGGTGTGCTAGCCCTGCAGGACGGCGTGCCGTTCCTGCAGCCGGAAGAAGCGAAAGGCAGCATGAGTCTGCTGCGCAGCCTCGGCCTGCTGGCGCGTTGCTATGCGATTGCGGTGCCGACCTACTATGGCGGCAACATGGCGCTGGGTTATGCCAGCGACGACCGTGCGGTGATGACGCCCCAGCTGGAAACGGTGCGCGCCCGCTTCGAAAAGTCAGGCATGAGCACCCGGCACTACACGCCGGAGCTGCATGTCGCGAGCTTCGTGTTACCACGTTGGATGCAGGAAAATACAGGGGGGTTGGCATGACTGAACAGCTTGACCACTTCAAGTTCGGCGACGACGGCGAGCGCTACGCCGGCGATCACCTGCTGATCGAGTTCTGGGGTGCCGACCACCTGATGGAGCCCGAGTACATCTGCCGTGCGCTCGAGGACGGCGCACGTGCGGCCGGGGCGACCATCCTGCATTCGCACTATCACCATTTCGGTGATGGCGCGGGTGTCAGCGGTGTGACGGTGCTGGCCGAGAGCCACATCACGATTCACACCTGGCCGGAAGCCAGCTACGCGGCAATCGATGTCTTCATGTGCGGCGACGCCGACGTCATGCGCTGCCTCGCCCTCCTCGAAGAGCGGTTCACCCCGGAAACCGTGTCGGCGGACAACTTCCGGCGCGGTCGACTCCTGCCGCAGGCGCGCGTCCAGCGCGTCGCCTGAACCGATGACGGACGGCGACCCGCCCGGGTCGCCGTCCCTGCCCTGCCTCCCGCCGTGAGCGGGCACGCTCCACGGCGCGCTCGCGCATCGACCGCTTCGAACTGAGCTCGCGTATTTTCCGAATCCCGTTTGCACCCCGGGCGGCGTACGCTCACGTTCGAATGCAGCCCGTAGTGCTGCCATCAGACGTGCCGGCTTCCCTGCGGCAGGCGGCGCGAGGCGAGGCGGAAGGAGAGTGCGATGGGATCCCGGCGGCCTTATACCGCGACATCTGGTTTATCTGTGGACACGGGCAATCTGCCCGAAAGCCTCGCTTGGCACGAAACCGTCGAGCGACTGCATCGCCTGACCCTGCTCGGGCTGGGCGAGGACGTCGCCAGCGTACGGGTCGAACTGCTCGCCGGCGAAGCCGACGCGACGGCGGACAACGATATCGAATGCCGGCTCACCGTACGCCTGCGCAAGGCGGCCTGCGTCCTGAACATCGAAACCCGCCACCCCGACGGGACGCTGGCCGTCACACAGGCCTTTGCCCGCGCCCAGCGCGAGGCGCAACGTCAGCTGAACAGCTCGCGCCGGGCCGCGCGGCGTCACTACCTCTCCGGCAGTCCCGACTGACTCAGGATCTGCGCGCCGTCAGCCCGCATCGGACTGTGTCCGGAAGATGGTTTCGCGCGCGCGCTCGGTGATGGCGACTATGGCCGGGTGCTTGAGCTTGCGTTCCGGGGAGATTGCGTAGAAGCGCTCCTCGACGTTTGGCACCTGGCCCAGTGCCACCACGTGGTACATGTCGCAGATTTCCGCTTCCAGCGCGCTGGGCCCCACGAAAACCCCGACCCCCGCCTGGCCGAAGGATTTGAGCAGGGCGCTGTCGTCGAACTCGCCGACTATCAGCGGCGAGAGATCGTTGGCGTCGAACCATTCCTCCAGCTGGCTGCGCAGCGCCGGCGTGTTTGCCGGCATCAGGAAGGGCGCGTCCTTCAGGTTTTCCGGAAAGCGCCTGCCGAGACTGTCGGCGAGCGCCGGCACGGCAAACACGGTCACGCCACTGGCGCCCAGGAGGTGATGGTAGGCGCGGACGTTCAGGCCCGGCGGCACCGGCCGGTCGGACAGCACGAGGTCGAGCCTGTGCACGGCCAGATCCGACAGCAGTTTCTCCAGGGTCGCTTCGTGGCAGTTGAGGCGCAGTTTCTCGTCCAGCTTCAGGGCAGGTTCGAGCACCCGGTAGGTCACGAGCTTGGGAATCGAGTCCACGATACCGACGTTCAGCACCAGCGGCATGCCCGGCGCCTTGCCTCGCGCCACGTGCGCGAGCTCGGCACCCAGCGAAAAAATCTCGTCGGCATACTGGTAGACGACCTTTCCGAGATCCGACAGTACCAGCCTGCGCCCGGCGCGCACGAACAGGCGGTCACCAATCGATTCATCCAGCAGCTTGAGCTGCCCGCTGATGGTCTGCGGGGTCAGGTGCAGCACCGAGGACGCCTTGGCGATGCTGCCCTCGCGGGCAACGGTCCAGAAATAGAGCAGGTGGCTGTAGTTCAGATGGCGCATGGTCATGACTCCTGATCGCGGCCGATGGACACTCCGAAGTGTCCGCTCCGAACATGCTAGGCGCGGAACATAGCCAAGCATAATCGAATATTGCCGTTTCTAACTGCGAGTAAATCGAATAACGATTCAATCGATTTTCTCAAGGCAGCTGGCCCCGTGCCGCTATGACCCGGCATGAACGCTGCGCCCGTCCTCTGTGAGCCGCTCGATGCCGCCGTCCACGACGTGCTCGACGACCTGCGCGCCCACCAGGTCGAGATGACGCGCCTGTTCTCGGTCGGTGTCGACATCCTGAACGCGGCGCGCACCCTCGACTCGATGAGCGCGGAACTGCAGATGCTGGCGCGCAACGGGGTCGTGCAGGCGGCGCAGATGAACCGTAGCAGTCGCGGCGGCCACGGTGAGGGCGCTCCCCTGCTGGCGCTCGCCGGGATCCTCTCGGGCTGCCCGCGCCGGATCGCGGCGCAGCTCGCGCGTCTGGGCGAGCGCTGCGCCGCGATTGCAAGCCACACCGCGCACTGCTCCGGTCTTGCCCGCCGCCACACGCAGCACCTCAACAGCCTGCTGCTCGTGCTGGGCCGCGAATGCAGGGGGGCGCAGGCGGACGAACTGGCCACGCTGTTGCGCGACGTGAACCTGCGCCGGCCCGGCGAACTCGGGCGCGTGCTGGCGAGGACGGACGGCTGGCAGCTGCCGCCGGCGCTCGCGGCGAACGTGCGGATGATCGGCGAGCGCAGCGCCGACACCGCCCGCAGGCTCTCGGCTTCGCTGCGTCAGACCGGGACCTGCCTGCGCGAGACCGGCGGCATCCTGCGGGCGATCGAGCGCATCGCGGAGACGGTGAACTACCTCGGCGTCAACGTCGCTATCGAGGCCGCGCATTGCGCAGAGCGTGGTGCGGACTTCCGCCAGCTGGCCCGCGAAATCCAGGGCACCGTCGCCCGCTTCGAACAGAAACTGCAGGCCATCAGGCACAGTGCTGAACGCGGGCGCGTGCTCCTCGGGGCCCTCGAGAGCTGACATCCCATGAAGAGTTCAATCATCGCCGAGAGCGGCAAGCTGCGCTGGATCGTGCTCGGGCGCGACCCCGACAAGAATCCGCACGTCATCGACACCAACCAGTACCTGATCGTCGCCAACGGCCAGGGCATGTTGCTCGACCCGGGCGGCATCGAGATCTTTCCTCGGGTGCTCGCCGAATTGACCCGCCACCTTGCGCTCGACGCGATCCGGATCCTGTTCGCGAGCCACCAGGATCCCGACATCATTTCGTCGCTGCCTTTGTGGCTGGACCTGAATCCGGACGCGGTGACCTACTGCTCGCGGCTGTGGACCGGTTTCATCGCCCACTTCGCGACCGGCAAGGACGCGAAAATGGTCGAGATCCCGGACGGCGGCATGCACATCGACATTCCCGGCTCGACCGCCCGGCTGCTCGCCGTGCCGGCGCATTACTGTCACTCGTCCGGCAACTTCTCGATTTTCGACCCGAGCACCGCGACGCTCTTCTCCGGCGACGTCGGCGCGGCGCTGCTGCCCGATCACGAGGCGAGCCTGTTCGTCGAGGATATCCGCGATCACATTTCGCTGATGGAAGGTTTCCATCGCCGCTGGATGCCGTCGACGGTCGCGCTGCGCGGCTGGGTGGCCCGCGTGCGTGCGCTCGCGCCGAAGCAGATCTGCCCGCAGCACGGCGCGATCTTTCGCGGCGCGGCCGTCAATCAACTCCTCGACTGGCTCGATGAGCTCGAGGTGGGGCAATGGACGGAGGCCGACGCGCGGGCCTAGCCCGTGGCCGCTTGATCCCGATCGGCGCGCGCCGCGTCTTTCCCGCTACACTTCGCGCATGAATCCAAGCCGGTAGCCGGAGTCGACGCCATGTCCCAGCACGATCTCAAACAACTCGTCGGCCTGTTGCGCGAAGAGCTGAAGCGCGCGCAAGCGGGCGACCCGGGCGCGCTGTCCCACATGGGGCCGCTGCTGTCCGATCTCGATCAGGCGCTCGCCGGGCCGGAGGAGCACGACGCGGGCCTCCGCGAGCGGCTCGAAGCGCACATCCGCGAGTTCGAGGTCGAACATCCGCGCCTGACGGCCATCCTCAACGATGTCATGGTGAGCCTGGGCAACCTGGGTATCTGAAGACTCTCCACCCCGCGCGCGATCAAATCGCGTTCCCAGCCCGCAAGGCCGCGATCTCGACCGTGTCGTAGCCGAGCTCGGCGAGGATTTCGTCGGTGTGTTCGCCGAGCGTCGGTGCGGGGCGGCGCCACGCGGCGGCCGTTTCCGACAGCTGCACGGGCGCCGGCGCGATCGGCGCAGTGCCCGACATGCCGCCATAGGGCCGCTCCTCGAGCAGGCCCGCGGCCCTGATGTGGGGATGGTCCAGCGCGCCCTGCGGGGAGAGGATCGGCGCGGCCGGGATCATCGCCGTCTCCAGCAGCGCGAGCACTTCGTCGTTGCCGCGCCCGGCCAGCCACTCGCTCATCCGTGCGGACACCAGCGCGCCATGTCGTGCGCGTGCGGCGTCGTCGGCGAAGCGCGGGTCGTCCAGCCAGTCCGTCGCACCGACGAGTTTCGCCCAGCGCCTGAACATCGGCGTGCCGACGCAGGACACCATCACCCAGCCGTCGCGGGTGCGAAACACGTCCGACGGCGCCGACACCACGCCCAGGTTGCGGGTCGCGACGCGGTCAGGCGCGGCAATCGCCTGTTCGACCAGTGCCGGGTTGTTGAAGGCAAGGGCGGTGCGCAGCAGCGCCGTCTCGACCTGCTGGCCGCGGCCGGTCTTGCCGCGCGCCATCAACGCGGCCAGGGTGCCGAATGCGGCGAGCGATCCGGTGCCGAAATCCACCCAGTTCACCGCGGCGCGCATCGGGTCATCCGGGTTGCCGGTGAGATAGGCCGAGCCGCACATCGCCTGGCCGATGCCGTCGAAGCCGTGACGAGCGCTCATCGGGCCGCCGGCGCCGAAGGCGGTCGCCGTGGTCAGGATGATGTCGGGCTTGATCGCGCGCAGCGACTCCAGGTCGAGTCCGAGGGACTTCAGCACCTCGGGCGGCAGGTTCGCCACCACGACGTCCGCGGTCGCGACGAGCCGCCGCACGACCGTACGGCCTTCCGCGTGCGCCGGGTCGAGCGTCATGCCGCGCTTGTTGCGGTTCATCACGAGATAGAGCGCGCCGGCGCCATCGTCGGCGACCGGCTGGATCCAGCGATCTTCCCCGCCGTCGCGACGCTCGATGCGAATCACGTCCGCGCCGAGGTCGCCCAGCAGCGCGGCACAGTAGGGGCCGGCGATGTAGCGGCCGAAGTCGAGAACCCTGATTCCTGCCAGCAGGTCTGTCATGCAAAGTACTCCACGCGGCGGCAGGCGTCGCGTCGATGGTTGAAGCCGTGGACGATGTTCACGCGCAGCCACCCCGCCAGGATGTCGCGGCGCACACGAACAGCAGTATGATGCCGCAGTGACTTCCCGCGCTGAACTCCTCGACACCCTTAATCGCTTTGCCGAACGGGCCGCCGTGCAACCGCTGACTCTCGGCGAGGTGGCCGATGGCCTCGGCGGTTCGTCGTTCTCCCTGCTCTGCATCATCCTGAGCCTGCCGTTCCTGACGCCCGTCAGTCTCGGTCCGCTCGCGACGGTCGGCGGCCTCACGCTCGCGGCGGTGGGGTGGCAGATGGTGCGCGGCGACGTCACGCCGAGCCTGCCGCAGCGGGTGCGGGCGGTCGAGATGTCGCCGAAGATCTGGCACGCGCTGCTCGGCACCTGCGCAAAGCTCGTGGGCTTCTGCGGCAAGTTCTGCCGTCCGCGCTACCGCGTGTGGGTCGACGGCCGCAACGGGGCGCGGCTGCGCGGCATCCTCATCATCTGCCTGGGCCTGCTGATGGCGCTGCCGCTGATGGGCATGCCTTTCAACAATGCACTGCCGGCGCTCGGCATCATCGTCGTCTGCATGGCGGAACTCGAGGACGATGGCGCGCTGCTGTGGGTGGGGGGCGGGCTGACGGCGCTGTCGGCGATCTACATCCTCGGCGTGCTGATCGCCGCGGCCGTGTTCGGCACCGAGGCCATCAAGGAGTTCGTGCTGAACCGGTGAGCCGCGGCGCGCCGGCCTCGCCGGGTCGGGCGGGGGCTCGCGCCCCCGCCGACGGCTGCTGAAGAAGCGCCTCAGGCGGCGGCGGAGGCCAGCTTCGGCGGATTCTCCTTCGACCACTGGCGCAGCACCGGCGCGACTTCCGTCGCGAACAGCTTCATGCTGCGCTCGACGACGTCCATCGGCGTGCCCGCGAAGCGGAAGCAGCACAGCACACCGAACGGGCCGAAGTAGTTCCAGCGCTCCTCGAACTTGCGCAGCATCTGGTCGGGCGTGCCCCAGATCTGCTGTTCGACGTAGGCCTTCATGATCCCTTCCTTGCCGGCCGCGCGCATCATCTCCGCGGCGTCCGCGTAGGCCTTGTAGCCCTTCGCGTCGCTGTAGTGCTCGCCGAGCATCTCGTAGTGATGCAGCACGGAGGCGCAGTAACCGGCGACGTACTTCTCGGCGTTCTCGCGCGCGCGCTTCGCGTCGTGGTCGACGATCGTCATCTCGGTCAGCAGCGGCGGCCGCGGGTCGGCGCCGTGCAGCTTGCGAAACAGCGCGGCGTAGTCGTCGAGTTCCTGCTTCTGCTTGTCCGGCGCCTTGTAGTTGAACGCCATCATCTGCACGCCGAGCTTCGCGGCCTGCTCGGCGGAGTCCGGGCTCATCGCCACCTGCGTGACGCGGGTCTTGCGCCATTCCTTCGACTTCGGCTCGGGACGCAGCGGCGCCTTGGGCTGTTGGTAGTACTTGCCGTGGTGCTCCGGGAACCAGCCGGTTTCGAGGGCTTCCAGGATCAGCGGCGAAGCCTCGTCGAAGCGCTCGCGCGATTCGTCCATCGAGATGCCGAACTGGCTGAATTCGCGCCGGGCGAGGCCGCGGCCCATGCCGAAGATGAAGCGGCCCGGGGCGAGCTGGTCGAGCAGTGCCGCTTTCTCGGCGACGCGCAGCGGCTGGGCGTTCCAGGGAATGATGCAGGCGCCGGTTGCGACCTTGATGCGCTTGGTCTTCGCCGCGACGTGCGCAAGGTAGACGAAATTGTCCGGGCAGAAGGAGTAGTCCTCGAAGTGATGTTCGACGGTCCACACGTGGTCGTAGCCAAGCTCGTCGGCGAGGATGGCGCAACGCAGCTCCTGGTCGTAGACCTCCGCGTCGGTGATGCCATCGAACATGAAGCTCTGCATGACCTGAACCAAACCGATTTCCATTAGGCGTTCCTCTTCAATTATCGTGAGCGCTCGTCCCGGCCGACCGGACGGGGCCGGCAATCAGCAGCGGGGCACCGGCCGGCAAAGGGGCTGCGACAGGGTATCGACTGCGCAGGTGCGCCCGAGTTTAGCCCGAAGGCGGCGGTGCGCGAAGCGCAAAAACGCGGGGAATTTCGCCGAAAATGCTTGCTGCAAAGCACAAATTCGCCGATGCCGGCACCGGACCCGCAGCACGGGTCCGAAACTTCATTCACCTGGAGGATGCATGAAACCCGCCGCGCTCCTTTTCTGTGTGTTGCTCGCGGGTGTCGCGCGCGCCGCCGATGAAATACCGATCGAGCGCGGAATCACGATCCGTTCCGCGTCGGTGCTCGATTTTCCGGACCGCAGCGGCAGACCGCTCGGCACCTTGCCCGCGAACGTCGCGGTCGAGGTCTACGAGCGTCGCCGGCTGTGGCTGCGCGTCGGGCCTCCCGCAGGCGTTGCCGGACCGGCCGGCTGGCTGCCGCTGACCGAACTTCGGCTCGGCGGCATGGCGCGGCCGGCAGCGCCCGTGACCGCCCGGCCCCAGGCCGCGGGCGGCGCGTTCTCGGCGTTCTCACGCTCGGTCAGCGGGCTGCTCGCCGGCTTCAATTCGCGGCAGGCGGGCTACGCCGGCTCGAATGCGACCATCGGCATCCGCGGGCTCACGGGCGCCGACCTGAACGCGGCCGCCCCGAACTACCAGGCCTATGCCGACATCGAGCGCTACGGCGTGCAGCCCGCCCAGGCGCAGGCCTTCGCCTTCGCCGGGGGCCTCGTGCCCCAGCGCATCATGTACGTCACCGCGCCACCCGCGGCTGCGGGGGCGGGACGATGAGGCGCGGGGTCGCGTGCTGGCTTGCCGCGTTGTTCGTCGCGACGCCGGCGAGCGCGTTCGACCTCGGCGGCATGCTGCAGAACCTCGACGTCGACAAGGTGCTCGAGACCGGCCAGAAGCTGTCCGCGGCGACCCAGGAGATGCCGGTTGACGAGGAAATAGGCCTCGGCCGCGATCTCGCCGCGCGCATCCTCGGCGCGGTGCCGCCCGTCGCCGACCCGGCCCTGCAGGGCTACGTCAACCAGGTCGGCCGCTGGCTGACCCTCCACACGGAACGGCCCGACCTGCCCTGGCATTTCGCGGTCGTCGACACCGATGCCGTCGGCGCGTTCGCGACGCCGGGTGGCAGCGTCATCGTGACGGCCGGGCTGCTGCGCCTGATGCGTGACGAGAACGAACTCGCCGGCGTGCTGGCGCACGAGATTTCGCACGTCGTGCAGCGGCACCATGTCCGCGCGATCATGCATCGAGCGCGGGCCCGGCTTGCCGCCGACGTCGCGACCGAGCTGGCCGCGCAATACGTGGCGAGGAATCCGCTCGTGACCCAGGCCCTGCTCGACACCGGCATGAACCTTTACGGCAGCGGGCTCGACCAGGGCGACGAGTACGGCGCGGATCGCGCAGGCATGGTCATCGCGGCGCGCGCCGGCTACGACCCGCTCGGCCTCGTCTACCTGCTGAGCACGCTCGATGCCATCGGCGCCGCCGAGCCGCGCACGCAGCTGCTGTTCGCGACGCATCCGCCGACGCGCAGCCGTATCGACGCGCTGGGCGCGGTCGCCGACCAGCTCGGCGCCTACCAGGGCTCACTGCAGGACGGTGGGCGTTTCGCACGAATCCAGGAGAGCCTTTTACGATGAATACCGTCGACGCCCTCGGCGTCCACACGATGGTCCTCGAAGTCCTTCCCGAATGGCTGGACTACAACGGGCACATGAATGTCGCGTACTACTCGCTGGCCTTCGATCAGGCCGGCGAGGAGCTGCTCAAGTGCGCCGGCATGGGCGAGGCCTATACCGCGGCGACGCAGAATTCCTGGATGGTGCTCGAGGCGCACATCACCTACCAGAACGAGGCCCACCTCGGCGAGCAGCTGCGCGTCGCCTCCCGCGTGCTCGACTGCAACGCGAAGTGCGCGCACCTCTACCAGGAGATGTATCGCGGCGACGATCTCTGCGCCACGCAGGAACAGCTGATGCTGCACGTGAGCCTCGTGACCCGGCGCGGCGCGCCCTTCGCGCCGGCGGTGATGGCCGAGATCGAGCGCATGCAGGCGCTGCAGTCGGCGCTGCCGCGTCCCGACTGGATCGGCCGCCGCATCGGGATCCGCCGGTGAAGCCCGGCGGCTACGCAGGCGCGGTCGCCGTCGTCACGGGCGGTGGCGCCGGGATCGGCGCGGCCCTGGCCGCGGCACTGAGCGCGCGCGGCGCGCGCGTCGTCGTCGCCGACATCGATCCCGCCCGCGCGCAGGCCCCGGTCGGCCGGGGCGAGGCGGTGGAAGGCCACCAGGTCGACGTCACCGACGCCACGGCGCTCACCGCGCTGATCGACGACGTCGCCGCGCGTTTCGGCCGTCTCGATTATGTCTTCAACAACGCCGGCGTCTCGGTGACCGGCGACGCGCGCGACCTCGAACTCGCGCACTGGCGCAAGGTCATCGACGTGAACCTGATGGGCGTCGTGCACGGCACGCATGCGGCTTACCGGATCATGACGCGCCAGGGCCATGGACACATCGTCAACATCGCGTCCCTCGCGGGCCTCATCCCGTTCCCGACCAACGTCCCCTACGCAACCAGCAAGCACGCGGTCGTCGGACTGTCCCTGTCGCTGCGCGCGGAAGGCGCGGCGCTGGGCGTGTGCGTCAGTGCGGTATGCCCGGGCTTCATCGAGTCGAACATCTTCCAGGCCACGCCGTTCATCAACGTGCGACGCGAGCCGATCCTCGAGGCCCTGCCGTTCAAACCGGTGGATACCGACGTCGCGGCCCGGAAGATCCTGGACGGCGTCGCGCGCAACCGGCCGATCATCTCCTTCCCGTTCTACGCGCGGCTGCTGTGGCGGCTGTACCGCCTGTGGCCGGCGCTGCTGTCGCCCCTCGCCGGTCGCATGGTCAGCGACCTGCGCAAGGTGCGGGGCGGGCGATGAACCCGCGCTAGGTGCCAGACCCGAGCACGGCCAGCGCGCGGCTCGCCGCGGCCGTGCGCGTTTCCACGCCGAGCTTCGCGAACACGTGTTCGAGATGCTTGGTGACCGTGCGCGGGCTCATGCCGAGAATCACGCCGATGTCGCGGTTGGTCTTGCCCGCGGCGACCCAGCGCAGGACTTCGGATTCGCGGGGCGTCAGGCCAAACGCCCGCGCGAGCGGTTCACCGGTCGTCATGTCGGCGGGCTCGCAGAACAGCAGGTGTTCGCCACCCTCGACCTCGCCGCAGTATTCGACGAGGACGCGCCGGTCGTCGATGGTCAGCGTGGTGGAGCGCGCGCTCTGTCCGGCGTCCTGGTGACAGCGTGCGAGCCAGTCCACCACCGCGAAGGGCAGGCGCGGTGGTTCGCCTGAAACCGGCAGGATGCCGCGCGCGCGATCGCTCTGCCAGGTGAGCACGCCATCGGCATCCACCGTGAAGCTCGCCCGCGGCAGCGCTTCGACGGTGCTGTGCGCGCGGCGCAGGCTGCGCGAGCGGGCGAGGTGGGTTGCGATGCGCGCGAGGACCTCCTCCTCGCGCACGGGCTTCGTCACATAATCGTCGGCGCCTTCGCCGAGCCCGCGCACGATGTCCGCCGTCGCGGCGAGCGCCGTCATGAAGATCACCGGGATGTCGCGTGTCTCGCGCCGCGACTTGAGACGCTGGCAGGTCTCGAAGCCATCGAGTCCGGGCATCACCGCGTCAAGCAGGATCACGTCTGGCCGGATCAGCTCCAGCTGGCGCAGCGCCGTCAACCCGCTGGGGGCGACCAGCACCTCGTAGCCGGCGTCGTCGAGCGCGTCGGACAGGAAGGCGAGGTTCGCCGGCGTGTCGTCGACAATCAGCACCGTGCCGAGCCGTTCAGCCTGCATCGCGCACGCTCCCCTCGCCGACGAAGGACAGGATTTCGGACAGCTGGAACTCGCGCGCCAGCCGGCGGAGTTCACCGCCGTACGCGGCGAATTCCGCGCCCAACTGCTCCACCTCGTCGATGCAGGCATTGAGCGCCTTCACGTGGCCGATGCGTGCCGCGCGGACCAGTCGTGCGCGCAGCGCCGCCGGCGGTTCCGGCATCAACAGGCCTGCGCGCCCGCTTGTCCGCGCCCGGATCCAGTCGAGCGCGAGCTGGTTCTGCAACTGGGCCGTCAGCGCGGTCAGCTGCACCGGCTTGGGCAGGAACGCATTGCAGCCCGCCGCGAGACAGGCGTCGCGCGTTTCCTCGAAGGCGTTTGCCGACACCATGATGATGGGACGCCGCCAGCCGGCGGCGCGCAGCGCGCGGCTGACGGCGAGTCCGTCCATGCCGGTCATCACGAGGTCCAGCAGCAGCAGATCCGGCCGCAGCTGGTCGACCCGGGCCAGCACTTCCTCGCCGGACGTTACCTCATCGACCGCGAAGCCCAGCGGTTCCAGCATGGCGGTCAGCACGGCGCGATGCGCCGGCTGATCGTCGGCGACGAGGATGCGCCGACGCGGGCCGCGATAACCCACGACGTCCTTGAAGGAGACCGCCGTCGCCCGCGGTTCCCGCAATTCCGGCAGCAGGACGTGCAACCGGAACGTGCTGCCGTCACCGGCGCTGCTCTGCACCGAGAGCTCTCCCCCCATCAACTCGGCGAGCAGACGCGCGATCGTCAGGCCGAGGCCCGTGCCGGCGATGCCGCTGTTCGTGCGCTGGAAGGGCTGGAAAATCCGCTCCACGTCACTGCTGGCAATCCCGGGACCGGTGTCCCGAACGTCGAAGATGGTCGTCTCGCGCGTGCAGTCGACGGTGAACACAACCTCGCCCTCCTGGGTGAACTTCACCGCGTTGCCGAGCAGGTTGATCAGGATCTGGGACAGTCGCTTGCCGTCCACCCGGACGTGCTTGGGCAGGTCCCCTTTAACGAGGTATTCGAAGTAGATGCCCTTGTCCGCGGCCTGGGGACGGAACATGTTGACGAGCTGGGCCAGTAATTCGGGCAGTTCCGTCTCCCGCGGATGCAGGCGGAACTTGCCGGCCTCGATGCGCGCGATGTCGAGGATGTCGTCCGCCAGCATCAGCAGGTGCTCGCCGCTCTTGCGCATCACTTCCATCTGCGCGCGCAGGCGCGGCGAGGCGTCCGGATCCCGCTCGGCGATCTGCGCATAGCCGATGATGCTGTTCAACGGCGTGCGCAGTTCATGGCTCATGTCGGTCAGGAAGCGGCTCTTGGCGAGACTTGCCGACTCGGCGGTTTCCTTGGCCCGCTGCAGCGCACGGTCGGTCTTGCCGTGTTCCTCGATTTCCTGCAGCAGCAGGGTGGTCTGGCGGGCGGATTCCTCGAGCGCCACCCGCCGGCTCTCCCGGGTCAGGACGAGCCACCACGCGGTGACCCCGATGCCAACCAGCAGCACCGCCCAGACCTTGAACAGAGAAGCGCCCATCAGGTCGAAGTGCCCGCCGGCGCCGGTCGGGAGACCCTCCATGTAGAGGTGCGCGTAAATCGCGCCGAGCAGCGCGGTGACGCCGGCCGTCAGCAGCACGAAGGTCATGCCGAGTTCGCGCAGGCGGCGTGCGACCGGGGGCGACAGCCAGCGCGCATCCGGTCGCGGGATCGGCGCCGGCGCCTTCTTCTTGCACAAATCGTCGCAGCGCGCGTCCAGCGAGCAACACAGCGAACAGATGCTGCCCGCGTAGGCCGGGCACAGGGCCATGTCCTCACTCTCGAATGCGTTCTCGCAGATCACACAGGCATGATGCTCGCCCGGGTGATGCGCGCGCTCGTCCGTGCGCGCGATGTAGTAGCGGCCGCGCGTGGCCCAGGCGATCAGCGGTGCAAGCAACAATGCAGTGAACAGGGCGATGAAGGACGCGAAGGCTTCCGGCCACGGCCCGAACGCACCGGTGAAGGCAACGATCGAGACCACCGAGGCGATCAGCGTCGAGCCAACGCCGACCGGGTTGATGTTGTGCAGATGAGCCCGCTTGAACTCGATATGTGGCGGGCTCAAGCCGAACGGCTTGTTGATGACGAGGTCGGCAACGAGCGCCCCGATCCAGGCGATTGCGATGCACGAATAGACGCTCAGCACCTGCTCGAGCGCCTGGAACAGGCCGACCTCCATCAGCAGAAGCGCGATGGCGACATTGAACAGCAGCCAGACCACGCGTCCCGGGTGGCTGTGCGTCAGCCGGGAGAAGAAATTGCTCCAGGCCAGCGACCCCGCGTAGGCGTTCGTCACGTTGATCTTGATCTGGGACAGCACCACGAACACGGTTGCTGCGGCGAGCGCGATCGCCTGGTCATCGAAAACGTAGTTGAAGCCGACGACGTACATCAGCGTCGGGTCGTCCGCGCGGTGCGGCGCGAACTGATGCTGGATGACGATGAAGGCGAGGAAAGCGCCGGCGAGTTGCTTCAGGACCCCGGGAACGATCCAGCCCGGGCCGCCGATGATCATTGCCGCCCACCAGCGCTTGCGGTTGCCCGTGGATTTCTCGGGAAGAAAGCGCAGGAAGTCGACCTGCTCGCCGATCTGCGCAATCAGCGAGAAGCACACCGTCGTCGCCGCCCCGAACAAGAGCGGATCGAAGCTCGTGCCACCCGGTGAAAAGCCACCGAAGGTGGTCCACTCGGTGAACAGTGCCGGTTTCTCGATGACGACGAAGACAAAGGGCAGCATGGCAAGCACCAACCACGGTGCGAAGGTCCAGATCTGCAGCTTGCTGATGCGCGTGATGCCGTAGAGCACGAAAGGAATGACGACGAGCGCGCTGACGAGATAGCCGGCGGCGAGCGGCAGCCCGAAATAAAGCTCGAACATCAGCGCCATGATGGCGGCTTCAATCGCGAAGAAGATGAATGTGAACGACGCGTAGATGAGCGATGTGATGGTCGACCCGAGGTAGCCGAAGCCCGCCCCGCGCGCGAGCAGGTCGAGGTCGACGTTGTACCTGGCGGCGTAGTAGCTGATCGGGAGCCCGGTCAGGAAGATGACGAGCGCGACGGTGAGGATCGCGGCCACCGCGTTGGTGAAGCCATAGCTCACCATCACGGCGCCGCCGATGGCTTCCAGTGCGAGGAAAGAGATCGAGCCGAGCGCGGTGGCGGCAACGCGGGCTTCCGACCACTTGCGGAAGCTGCGCGGTGCGAAGCGCAACGCATAGTCCTCCAGCGTCTCGTTCGCCACGAGCCTGTTGTAATCGCGGCGGACGCGAATGATGCGCTGGGTTGCGATGCCGGCCACGCGGGTCTTTCCTGGCTGTTCGAATTCGTGTCGGCGGCGCTGTGGCGCGCGCCGCCCTGTCCCGGACGAGTCCCAGCAATCGCTGTGCCACGCGCCATGCGCCGGAATTCCCGGCGCCCGCCCCATCCCCGCCGGCGTCCCCGGCGCGCAAAGGCGCACCGCTGCGGTGCCGCGAACGCCGACAACGCACCGACATGATCGCTTTCGTCTCTCAGTGCGAATCTTCTACGACATAGTGCGTATTGTGCGACGCAGCAGCCAATCGCTGTAATCCCCTCACGCGCCGGCCTGGCGCAACCGGACCACAAGGTTCCCAACTCGAAGAGGAGATGACGCGATGTCCCTGCACGTATCGAAGGCTGCGCCAACCCCCGGCGCACTGACGCGAATGATTCGCGGCCTGCTGCTAGGCGCGGCGTTGAGCGCACCCGCGCTGGTGTTCGCCGGCACGACGACCGCCGAAGTAAACACCACTGGCCTTGCCGTGACGGACACCACGGTGACCGTCGGCCAGCTGCACTCCGCAACCGGCACGATGGCGATCAGTGAAACCGGTTCGATCCAGGCCGAGCGCCTCGCCATCGAGCAGATCAACGAGGCCGGCGGAATCCTCGGGAGAAAGATCGAGATCATCCAGGAAGACGGAGCGTCCGACTGGCCGACCTTCGCCGAGAAGGCGCGCAAGCTCCTCGTCAACGACAAGGTGGCTGCGGTGTTCGGCTGCTGGACCTCGGCGTCCCGCAAGGCGGTGCTGCCGGTCTTCGAGAAAGAGAACGGCATGCTCTATTACCCGACCTTCTACGAAGGCCTGGAGCAGTCGAAGAATGTGATCTACACGGGGCAGGAAGCCACGCAGCAGATCATCGCCGGCCTCGACTGGCTCGCGAAGAACAAGGGCGCGAAGAAGTTCTACCTGATCGGATCCGACTACATCTGGCCGCGCACCTCCAACAAGATCGCGCGCAAGCACATCGAGAACGTGCTCAAGGGCGAGGTCGTCGGCGAAGACTACTTCCCGCTCGGGCACACGCAGTTCGGGTCGCTCATCAACAAGATCAAGCTGAAGAAACCGGACGCGGTCTACAGCATCATCGTCGGCGGCAGCAACGTCTCGTGGTGGAAACAGCTGAAGGCGGCCGGCGTCACGGCGGACAAGCAGACCATCCTGACCATCTCGGTCACCGAGGACGAAATCCTCGGCATCGGTGGCGAGAACATCGTCGGCCACTACGCCGCGATGAAGTACTTCCAGAGCCTCGAAAACGAGAACAACCAGAAATTCGTGGCGGCGTTCAAGGCCAAGTACGGCAAGGATGCCGTGATCGGTGACGTCACCCAGGCCGCCTACCTCGGTCCCTGGCTGTGGAAGGCCGCGGTCGAAAAGGCCGGCAGCTTCGATGTCGACAAGGTGGCCGCCGCGTCGCCCGGGATCGAACTCAAGGACGCGCCCGAAGGTTACGTGAAGGTCCACGAGAATCATCACCTGTGGAGCAAGCTCCGCATCGGCCAGGCGCAGGCCGACGGCCAGTACAAGGTGCTCTACGAATCCGAACTGATCGAACCGAATCCGTTCCCGGAAGGCTACCAGTAGGCAGCATGCGCCGGTCCACGGATGCATGCGTCCGTGGACCGACCGCAAGCGAACGCAATCCAATCCCCGTGGAGCCAGCGCAATGGACGGTATGACTTTTTCGGAACTCGGCTCGGTGCTCGTCATGCAGGGCTTCAACGGTCTGAGCTTCTTCAGCGTGCTGCTGCTGATGGCGCTGGGGCTCGCAATCATCTTTGGCCAGATGGGCGTCATCAACATGGCGCACGGGGAGTTCCTCACCATCGGCGCCTACACGACCTATCTCCTGTCGGTGCTGGCCACCGATTACGCGCCGTGGTTCATGGACTACTACTTCCTCGCTGCGATCGGGGTCGGTTTCCTCGTCGCCTTCGGGGTCGGGTATCTCGTCGAATGGCTGATGATTCGTCATCTCTACCGTCGCCCGCTCGACTCCCTGCTCGCGACCTGGGGCCTGTCGCTGATCATGCAGCAGGCCTTTCGCTCCACTTTCGGGCCCAAGGAAGTCAGCGCGACGCTGCCCGACTGGCTGATGGGCTCCTACGCACCCAGCGACAGCATCGATATCCCGCTGAACGGCCTGTTCGTGATGGCGCTGACGCTCCTGCTGACCTTCGTTGTCGCGTTGTTGATCTTCCGCTCGCGCTGGGGCCTGCACGTCCGCGCCACGACCCAGAACCGCGCGATGAGCGGCGCAGTCGGCATCGACACCGCTAGGGTGGACCGGCTGACCTTTGCGCTGGGCTGCGGCATTGCCGGCGTTGCCGGTGCCGCGTTCACCACGATCGGATCGACAGGACCGACCAGCGGCTCGCTCTACATCGTCGATACCTTCCTGGTGGTTGTCTTCGGCGGCGCCCAAAGCCTTCTTGGCACGATTGCATCGGCTTTCTCCATCGCCCAGGCGCAGTCGACCCTCGAATTTTTCATGACCGGCTCGATGGCCAAGGTCCTCACGCTGTTGACCATCATCGGCATCCTGATGCTGCGGCCCGAGGGACTGTTCCGAATCCGGGTGCGCAAGTGAGTCGCCCGGCCAGTCACGCCAACACACCGGAGCCACGCCCATGAGCATCAAGCTGAAAGGAATCCCCGCCTCGCTGTGGCGGGATCATGGTTCGGTCATCGCGCTTGCAGCGGTCATTTTCATCGTGTTGCCGCTGGGACTCGACCTGTTCCGCCTGAATCTCGTCGGGAAGTACCTGACCTATGCCTTCGTCGCCGTCGGCCTCGTGCTGTGCTGGGGCTATGGCGGCATCCTGAGCCTGGGCCAGGGAGTCTTCTTCGGGCTGGGCGGCTACTGCATGGCGATGTTCCTGAAGCTCGAAGCCTCCGATCCGGAGAGTACGAAGATCCAGTCCACGCCGGGCATTCCGGATTTCATGGACTGGAACCAGCTGACCGAACTGCCCGCCATGTGGGAGCCGTTCAAGAGCCTGAGCTTCACGCTGCTCGCGGTTCCTCTGGTGCCCGGCCTGCTCGCGCTGATCATCGGCCTGGCGATGTTCAAGCGCCGCGTCGGCGGCGTGTACTTCGCGATCATGACGCAGGCCTTCGCGGCCATGCTCGGCATCCTCATCATCGGACAGCAGGGTTACACCGGCGGCGTCAACGGCATCACCGACCTCAAGACGCTGAACGGCTGGGACATCCGGACCGACGAGGCGAAGTACCTGCTGTATTTCGTCAATGGCGCAATGCTGATCGGGGTCGTGCTGATCGGGCGCTTCGTCCTCCGCAGCAAGTTCGGCAAGCTGCTAGTGGCCCTTCGCGATCGAGAGGAGCGGGTGCGCTTCTCGGGCTACGATGTCGCGAACTTCAAGATCTTCATCTTCTGCCTGGCGGCCGTTTTTTCCGCGGTCGGTGGCGCGATGTTCACGCTGCAGGTCGGGTTCATGTCGCCGTCTTTCGTCGGCATCGTGCCTTCGATTGAGATGGTGATCTTCACCGCGGTCGGGGGCCGCCTGTCACTGGTCGGCGCGGTCTACGGCAGCCTGCTCGTGAATTTCGGCAAATCCTACTTCTCCGAGACCTTCCCGGAACTCTGGCTGTTCCTGATGGGAGGGCTCTTCATCGCGGTCGTGATGCTGTTCCCGAACGGCCTCGCCGGGCTTGCCACGCAGTGGCGGGAATGGCGGGCCGCGCGTAAGCGCGCCCCCGTGGTCGACCCGTCGCCGCTCACCACCGCGGCAGCGGGTGTCGCCGCGAATGACGAAACACTGCAGGCCGCCAGCGCCGGAGGGCACCGATGAGCAGCAATCCGATCGTGCTGGCGGTGGAGAATCTCACCGTGTCCTTCGATGGCTTCAAGGCCGTCAACGACCTGAATCTCTACGTGGAGAAGAACGAGTTGCGGGTGGTCATCGGCCCGAACGGCGCCGGCAAGACCACGCTGCTCGATCTGATCTGCGGGCGCACCCGCGCGAGCACAGGCAGCATCCGGTTCAAGGACCAGGAACTGACGAAGATGCCCGAGTTCGAGCGCGTGCGGCGCGGCGTCGGGCGCAAGTTCCAGAACCCTTCGATCTACGAGAGCCTGACGGTTTTCGAGAACCTCGAGGTGTCGTTCCCGCGCGGACGCTCGGTGTTCGGCAGCCTGTTCTTCCGCCGCGACGACGCGGTGACGACTCGGGTGCGCGAAGTCGCCGAACTCATCTACCTGGCCGACCGCCTCGACGACCCGGCCGAACTCCTCTCCCACGGCCAGAAGCAGTGGCTCGAGATAGGGATGCTGCTGATGCAGGAGCCCGAACTGCTGATGCTCGACGAGCCTGTGGCCGGCATGAGCGTCAGTGAACGGGAGAAGACCGCCGAGTTGCTGACACGCATCTCGGCCAATCGCTCGGTGATCGTCATCGAGCACGACATGGATTTCGTCAAGCGGATCGCCCATCGCGTCACCGTGCTGCACCAGGGTCGGATGCTGGCCGAGGGCAGCATGGAGCACGTGCAGGCCGACCCGAAAGTCATCGAAGTCTACCTGGGCCACTGAAGCGCCACCGCGCGAGGAGCACGCAGACATGCTGGAAGTAAAGGATTTCTCGGTGAGTTACGGCGAGAGCGAAATCGTCCACCAGGTCGGGTTCAAGGCTGCGGAGGGCGAGATCGTCGCCATCATGGGGCGCAACGGAATGGGCAAGAGCACGCTGTTCAAGTCGCTGATCGGGATCCTGCCGTCCAAGGCCGGGTCGCTGAAGGTGGCGGGCCAGGAACTCGCCGGCCTGCCCAGCCACCAGCGCGTGCACCGGGGGCTCGCTTATGTTCCGCAGGGCCGCATGGTGTTTCCGACGCTGAGCGTGCTGGAGAACGTCATGACCGGTTTGCGCGATCGCCGGAGCACCGTGCCGGAGGAAATCTATTCGCTGTTCCCCGTGCTCGCGGACATGAAGCGGCGCAAGGCCGGCAACCTGTCCGGGGGTCAGCAGCAGCAGCTCGTGATTGCGCGAGCACTGGTCACGAATCCGAAGGTGCTGCTGCTCGACGAACCGACGGAAGGGATCCAGCCGTCGATCATCAAGGACCTCGCCCGACTCCTCGTCGAAATCAAGCGTCTGCGCGGGCTGACGATCGTCGTCTCCGAACAGGTTCTGAGCTTCGCACTCGACGTCGCCGACCGGCTGCTCGTGATCGACCGTGGCCGCATCGTCGACGAAGTCTCGCGCGGACAGGCCGATGCCGCCGTGCTCGGACGTTATCTGTCGGTGTGATGCGCGTGTCGTGCGCAGCGCCGTCTTCCAGCCGCCCCACAACCCCAGCCAGGAGCAAATATCATGCTTGAAACCCTGATCCACGTTGACCCACGCCTTGCCCCGTCCGCCCAAGGCGGTGTGCTGCACAACCGTTGGCACCCCGATATTCCGATGGTCGCCATGGTCAAGCCGGGCGCCGCCTTTCGCGTCGAATGCGTCGACTGGACCGGCGGGCAGATCGTCGACGACGACTCCGCGAACGACATCCGCGACGTCGACCTGACGAAAGTGCACTACCTCAGCGGACCGATCGGGGTCGAGGGCGCAGAACCGGGCGATCTGCTCGTCGTCAATATCCTCGATATCGGCACCTTGCCCTCGTCGGACTGGGGCTTCACCGGCATCTTCGCGCGCGAGAACGGCGGCGGCTTTCTCACCGAACACTTCCCCGACGCGCGCAAGGCGGTGTGGGATTTCCAGGGCATCTTCGCCCAGTCGCGCCACATTCCCGGTTGCCGCTTCGCCGGCATCATGCACCCCGGTCTCATCGGCTGCCTACCGTCGCACGATCTCCTGAAGACCTGGAATGCGCGTGAAGCGGCGCTGGTCGCGACGAATCCGGACCGTGTCCCGCCGCTCGCGGCGCTGCCGTTCGCGGATACGGCCCTGATGGGCGGTTTGGCCGGGAGCGCCGCGGCGGAGGCGGCCAAGTACGGTGCGCGCACCGTGCCGCCGCGCGAGCACGGAGGCAACTGCGACATCAAGAACCTGTCGCGGGGCTCGCAGGTCTACTTCCCCGTGTACGTGAAGGGGGCCGGCCTGTCGATGGGTGACCTGCACTTCTCGCAGGGCGACGGCGAGATTACTTTCTGCGGCGCAATCGAAATGGCCGGCTGGATCGAGATCAGCGTCGACATCATCAAGGGTGGCATTGCGAAATACGGCGTCACGAATCCGATCTTCAAGCCCAGTCCGCTCGAGCCGCGTTACAACGACTACCTCATCTTCGAGGGCATCTCGGTCGATGAGTCCGGGACGCAGCATTACCTGGATGCGCACGTCGCCTATCGCCGTGCCTGCCTCAACGCCATCGAGTACCTGAAGAAGTTCGGCTACACGGGGGAGCAGGCCTACGCGATTCTTGGCACGGCACCGGTGGAGGGCCACATCAGCGGCATCGTCGACATCCCGAATGCCTGCGCAACCCTGTGGTTGCCCACCGGCATCTTCGACTTCGACATCCGCATCACGCCGGACGGACCGACCCGCAAGGTGCCTGGCGGGGTCGACCTCGCACTGACCGACTGATCAAGACGTGCACGAGCGCGCGTGGCGCAACACGGCGCCACGCGCGCCCGCCAATCGGAGTACACGGCGATGCCTCTCTACGACTACCACTGTGATTGCGGAAATTCCCTGCAGCTGCTGCGCCCCATCGCGACGCGCGACGACGTCGTCAACTGCGAACGCTGCGGCGGCAGCGCCGCGCGTGCGATTGCCGCGCCGCGCCTCGCCGTGCTCACGGCCAATACCCGACGAGCCCACGAGCGCAACGAACGCAGCGCGCACGAGCCTCGCCGGTATTCGCGGCCGCCGCCGGCCGAGCCGGTGGTGCCGCGCAAGCAGGCCACCACTTGCGCACATGCGCACCACCAGGGCAGGCCCTGGATGCTCGGGCACTGACGAACCGGGTTCGAGACCCTTCCAGCCGGAGGCGCCGGGTGCCAGCCGCACCCGGGCCGTGTTGGGGCGCAGCGCGCTGGTTGGTGCCCTTCGAACACGGTCAGCGCGCACCAATTGCATGCATGGAAGCAGGCAGAGCCCTGCCTCGGGCCGCTTCGTCCTGCATTTGTGCGGTCGCAGCAACAAAGGCTTCTTTATGGTGCGAAAAAATGCAATCCACTTTTATAGAAGTTCTTCAAGTAGTTGTTTAAACGAATAAAGGAGACTTGGTATGAAACTCGCAATAGTACGAGAAGCCCGGACAGGCGCTTTTGAACGCTCGAAAAAACTTGAGGAGACCCTGATGACTCAGTGGAAGCGGCCTTTCGCGGCATTGTGTACAGCGACCGTCATGTTGGCCGCGGCCTCGGCCCAGGCCGGTGGCAAGATCACCATCGACGACACCAAATGGATCAGCATCGGCGCCGGCGCGCGCGCTTCATTCAGCGCGATTGAGGAGGCCGCGCCGAACGCGGACGACTGGTCCTCCGATTTCAACGCCGACAGCGCCCGCATCTACGTCAACGGGCAGATACACAAGAACATCAAGTTCGAGCTGAACACGGAATGCGTGTTCTGCGGCAACAGCGCGCTCGAGGAATTCGTGCTGCTGGATGCGATCGCGAAGTTCGAATTCACGCCCGAGTTCAACATCTGGGCGGGCCGCCTGCTCGTGCCGGCCGAGCGCCAGGAACTGAACGGCCCTTACTACTCCACAACCTACGATGCCTACAAGACGCCTTTCTACTCGTCCGACTTCAGCGTCGACTTCGGGTCCGGCGGTGCCGGCGTGTATGCACGCGACCACGGCGTGAACGTGTGGGGCAACGTGGGTCCCGAGGGTCGCATGCAGTATGTGTTTGGCGTCTTCAATGGCCTGGAATCGGCGGCCGGCGCCGGCCCGAACCAGGACGATTCGCTGCTCTACGCCGGTCGCATTGCCTACAACTTCCTGAACGTCGAGAAGAACCCGGGCTACTACACGAGCGGCACCTACTACGGCACCGCCGGCGACATCTTCACGCTCGCGGCCGCCGTGCAGTACCAGGCCGACGGTGCGGGTTCATTCGCCAATGCGGGTGATTTCCGCGGCATCAGCGCCGACGCGATCTACGAGACCGTGCTCGCGAACAAGGGTGTCGTGACTTTCAACGGAGAGTACAAGAACTACGACGCCGACTTCGACGTGGCAGCTTTCGCCGACCCGGACTGCTTCTGCATGTTCGACGGCGATTCGTATTCACTGGTCGGCCTGTACATGTTTCCCCAGCAGGTGGGCATCGGCAAATTCCAGCCGTACGTCCGCTACACCGACGTCATGCCGGACGAGAGCGCGGACCGCGACGAAGTCGAGGCCGGCGTGAACTACGTCATCGACGGGCACAACGCGCGGGTTTCCTTGTTCTACCAGTACGGCGACATCGCGACGAAGGGCCTGAATTACGCGCCGGGGGCGGCGGGTGAGGAAGTCAGCGCCATCAAGCTCGCGGTCCAGATCCAGATCTGATGCGGCACCGGCGGGTCTGCGGGCCCGCCGGCCAAAGACAAAACCAGAAAGCAGGGAATACACGAATATGAAGCAGAAACTGTTCAAGGCACGCACGCTGTGCGCCAGCTTGGTCGCCGCCTTGGTGGTGTCAGTAGCGCCTGTCCGGGCCGAAGACACCATCAAGGTCGGCGTCCTTCACTCGCTGTCCGGCACGATGGCGATCAGCGAGACCACGCTGAAGGACACGATGCTGATGCTCATCGATGAGCAGAACAAGAAGGGCGGGCTGCTCGGCAAGAAGCTCGAGGCCGTCGTCGTCGACCCGGCGTCCAACTGGCCGCTGTTCGCCGAGAAGGCGCGCGAGCTGCTCGCCAAGGACCAGGTGGCAGCCGTCTTTGGATGCTGGACCTCCGTGTCGCGCAAGTCCGTGCTGCCGGTGTTCGAGGAACTGAACGGCTTGCTGTTCTACCCGGTGCAGTACGAAGGCGAGGAATCGTCGAAGAACGTGTTCTACACCGGCGCCGCGCCGAACCAGCAGGCGATTCCCGCTGTGGACTACCTGATGAACGATCTCGAGGTCAAACGCTGGGTGCTGGCGGGCACCGACTACGTCTATCCGCGCACGACCAACAAGATTCTCGAGGCCTACCTGAAGGCCAAGGGCGTCCCGGCGGAAGACATCATGATCAACTACACGCCCTTTGGCCATGCGGACTGGCAGAGCATCGTTGCCGACATCAAGAAATTCGGCTCGGCCGGCAAGAAGACCGCGGTGGTCTCCACGATCAACGGCGACGCGAACGTGCCGTTCTACAAGGAACTTGGCAACCAAGGCGTGTCCGCCGCGGACATCCCGGTCGTCGCGTTCTCGGTCGGCGAGGAAGAACTGTCCGGCATAGACACGAAGCCACTGGTCGGCCACCTCGCCGCCTGGAACTACTTCATGAGCGTCGATGCGCCGGTCAATGCCGAGTTCATCAAATCGTGGAAGACGTTCATCAAGAACGACGAGCGTGTCACAAACGACCCGATGGAAGCGCACTACATCGGTTTCAACATGTGGGTCAAGGCGGTCGAGGCGGCGGGGACCACGGACCCGTCCGCGGTGCAGAAGGCCATCATCGGCGTCGAAGCCCCGAACCTCTCGGGCGGCACCTCGAAGATGCTGCCCAATCACCACATCACCAAGCCGGTGCTGATCGGTGAAATCCAGGAAGACGGGCAGTTCGAAACGGTGTGGCAGACGGAAGGGCTGGTGCCGGGCGACGCGTGGTCCGACTTCCTGCCTGAAAGCAAGATCATCGAGGCGGACTGGACCGAGGCGCTGAACTGCGGCAACTACAACACCGTGACCAAGAAGTGCTCGGGGCAGAACTACGAGTAGGAAGCGTTTGACGGGCATGACGCCCTGACGGGCAACCCACCCGCGCCGTCGCGGCCGAAGTCAGACGCCTTCGGTCGCGGCGAGCGCGGTTTCAAAAACGAGAAGCGGGGCCCGGCCTCGCAGCGAGTGAGCAACATGCGTCTGCTGTGCCTGTGCCTGCTGTTACTGACGATGGGCATCGCCGGTGCGAGCCCGCTCGGCGACGGCCTCGAAAAGCTGAAGGGCGCCAATTTCAAGCTGAAGGCGGCAGCTGTCGACACGATTGCCGACAGTGCCGACCCGCGCGCGGGCGAGGTGCTGCAGAGCCTGCTTGACGGCCGGCTCTACGCGCGACGAAGCGATGGCCGCGTCGTGATCGTGACCGACGCCACCGCGTCGCCCGGTCTGCTCGACGCGACGAGCGGCGAAGCATTGGGCTCGGCGCCGAAATCCGAACTGAAGAAGATTGCGATCAACAACCAGATGCGTATCGCCCTGCGGGCCGCGATGGCGCGCCTCGACCTGCGCCATCCGGACCGGGCGACGCGGCTGGCCGCGGTGACTGCGCTGGCGGCCGCGCCGTCCGAAGCCGTCCGGGCTACCCTGACCAGAATGCTGCCCGCGGAGCAGGACGCAGCGGTGCGCGAAGCCATGACCGTAGTCCTCGGCCTGGTCGATCTCTCGGCGCCGACGGCACAAGCGCGCCTGGCCGCGGTCGAGGCGGTGCGCGGCAGCATGCTGGGCGAGGTGCGCAACCGGCTTGCGACCCTCCTGGAATCCGCTGCCGATGGCAGGCCGCGCGAACCCGAGGCCAGCGTGCGGATGGCCGCCGCCGCTGCCATCCGCGACATCGACGCGACGCGCGCCCGTTACGAATTCATCGAAACCCTGTTCTTCGGCCTGAGCCTCGGTTTCGTGCTCGTCCTCGCCGCGACCGGACTTGCGATTACCTTCGGCGTGATGGGCGTGATCAACATGGCGCACGGCGAACTGATGATGCTGGGCGCCTACACGGTCTATGTCGTGCAGCAGTTGATGCCGAATCAGCTCGAATGGTCCATGGCGGTCGCAATCCCGGCGGCCTTCCTCGTGGCCGCTGCGGTCGGCATTCTCATCGAACGCGGCGTCGTGCGTTTCCTCTACGGCCGCCCGCTCGAGACCCTGCTCGCGACCTTCGGCATCAGCCTGTTTCTCCAGCAGACGGTGCGCAGCATATTCTCGCCGCTGAACCGCGCGGTCTCGACGCCAGAATGGATGAGCGGGCAGATCGTGCTCGGCGAAGCGCTCGCGCTTACCGCCAATCGTGTCTACATCATCGTCTTCAGCGTGCTGGTTTTCGCGGCACTGCTCGCGCTGCTGCGCTACACGCCGCTCGGCCTCCAGGTCCGCGCCGTCGCACAGAACCGCTCGATGGCGCGTGCCATGGGGGTTCGCGCCGGCTGGATCGACGCGATGACTTTCGGCCTCGGGTCCGGCGTCGCCGGCCTGGCCGGTGTCGCGCTGTCGCAGCTGACGAACGTCGGCCCGAACCTGGGCCAGGCCTACATCATCGATTCCTTCATGGTCGTCGTGTTCGGTGGCGTCGGCAACCTGTGGGGCACGCTGGTCGCCGGGCTCGGCCTCGGCGTCGCGAACAAGTTCCTTGAACCCTATGCCGGTGCGGTGCTCGCCAAGATCCTGGTACTGGTGTTCATCATCCTGTTCATTCAGAAGCGGCCGCGCGGACTGTTCCCGCAGCGCGGCAGATCGGCGGAAGCATGATCGGCTCGCCGGGCCGCCGCGCCGACCTTGCCGTCTGCGGCGCGCTCCTGCTGGCAGCGCTCCTCGTGCCGCTGCTGAACCTCGCGGTGCCGGCGGGGTCGGCGTTGCACCTGTCGACCTATACGGTCACGCTGGTCGGCAAGTACCTTTGTTATGCGCTGCTCGCGCTCGCGGTCGACCTCGTGTGGGGCTACTGCGGGATCCTGAGCCTCGGCCACGGCGCCTTCTTCGCGTTGGGCGGTTACGCGATGGGCATGCACCTGATGCGCCAGATCGGGGAACGCGGCGTCTACGGCAATGCCGAACTCCCGGACTTCATGGTGTTCCTGAACTGGCAGGAACTGCCGTGGTACTGGCAGGGTTTCGAGCATTTCGGCTGGGCCTTGCTGATGATTTTGCTGGTACCGGGCGCGCTCGCGTTCGTCTTCGGCTGGTTCGCGTTTCGCTCGCGGGTGACCGGCGTCTACCTGAGTATCATCACGCAGGCCCTCACCTATGCGCTGATGCTCGCCTTCTTCCGCAACGAGATGGGCTTCGGTGGCAACAACGGGCTGACCGACTTCAAGGATTTCCTCGGTTTCGACCTCAAGTCGGACCCCGTGCGCTGCGCGCTGTTCGCGGCCTCGGCGCTCGCCCTGCTCGCAGGCTACCTCCTGTGCAGGGCCGTGGTCGGCTCCAGGCTCGGACGGGTGGTCGTCGCGATCCGCGACGCGGAGGACCGCGCACGCTTCATCGGCTATCGCGTGGAGCACTTCAAGCTGTGGGTTTTCACCCTCTCGGCGGCGCTCGCGGGCATCGCCGGCGCGCTGTACGTGCCACAGGTCGGGATCATCAATCCCGGGGAGTTCTCGCCGCTGAACTCGATCGAACTCGTCATCTGGGTGGCGGTCGGGGGGCGTGGGACCCTGTACGGGGCAATCGTCGGGGCACTCGCGGTCAATTTCGCGAAGACGTATTTCACCGGCGCACTGCCTGAGTTGTGGCTGTTCATGCTGGGCGCCCTGTTCGTGCTGGTCACGCTGCTGCTGCCACGCGGCCTCGTCGGGCTGCTGCGGCGGAAGGGGGCTGCATGAGCGATGCGATGTCGCCGCCGGTCAGGACTTGGTGGGACGAGTTCACGAGCGCGGGCGCCCAGGATGACGCGTCATCCGGGCGCGGTCACGGCCCCGATCCCGGCCAGGGCGCGATGCTCTATCTCGAGGACGTCACGGTCACCTTCGATGGCTTCCGCGCACTGAACGCACTGACGCTCTACATCGAGGCCGGCGAACTCCGCTGCATCATCGGCCCGAACGGCGCTGGCAAGAGCACGATGATGGACGTGATCACCGGCAAGACCCGGCCCGACCGTGGGCGCGCGTTCTTTGGCCATCGACTCGATCTGCTCAGGCTTTCCGAGCCAGAGATCGCGCAGGCCGGCATCGGGCGGAAATTCCAGAAGCCGACCGTCTTCGAGCAGCTGCCCGTGTCAGTGAACCTCGAACTCGCCTGTCGCGGGCCGCGCGGCGTATGGCGCACCCTCGGCGCCCGCCTGTCGAGCGAGCAGCGCGACCGGATCGACGCGACCCTCGCGCTGATCGGCCTGGCGCGGGAGCGCAGCCAGCGCGCCGGCGCGCTGTCCCATGGCCAGAAGCAGTGGCTCGAGATCGGGATGCTGATGGTGCAGGAACCCCGTCTGCTGCTGATCGACGAACCGGTCGCCGGCATGACCCAGGAAGAGACGGAGCGTACGGCCGAATTGCTGGTATCGCTCGCGGGCGAGCGCTCGGTGGTCGTGGTGGAGCACGACATGGAGTTCGTGCGCTCGATCGCACGCAAGGTCACGGTGCTGCACGAGGGCGCCGTCCTGGCCGAGGGCGACATGGACTGCGTGCAGGGCGACCCGCGCGTCATCGAAGTCTACCTGGGGGCCTGATGCTTAAAGCCAAGGGCATCGAACATTACTACGGTGAGAGCCACACCCTGTGGGATCTGTCGCTCGAGGTGCCGGCCGGGACCTGCACCTGCCTGATGGGGCGCAATGGCGTCGGCAAGACCACGCTGCTGAAGTGCGTGATGGGCCTTCTGCCGGTGCGTGCCGGCGAGATCCTGTTCGAAAGCACCAACCTGCTCGCACTGCCGGCCGAGAAGCGGGCGCCGCTCGGCATCGGCTACGTGCCACAGGGACGCGAGATCTTTCCGCGCCTGACGGTCGAGGAAAACCTGCGCATCGGACTCACGACGCGTGGCCATGGCGCGCGTGGCGCGCTCGAGCCGATCTTCGAACTGTTTCCGGTGCTGAAGAAGATGCTGCGGCGGCGGGGCGGTGACCTTTCCGGTGGCCAGCAGCAGCAGCTCGCGATCGGGCGCGCGCTCGTGCTCGATCCCCGGCTCCTGATCCTGGATGAGCCGACCGAGGGCATCCAGCCGAATGTCGTGCACGAAATCGGCGATGTGATCAGGCGGCTCAACCGCGAACGCGGCATCACGGTGCTGCTGGTGGAGCAGAAGTTGCCATTCGCACGGCGAATCGCCGACCGATTCTGCGTGATGGACAAGGGGCGCGTCGTCACGAGCGGCGCGATGGATGAACTCAGCGACGAACTGGTGCGGCAATACCTCGCGGTCTAAGGCCGCGTGCAGGAAGGGAGATGAACATGCGCAAGTACATGACGACGGGGAGGGCGAAGGAGGTTGCGGCGGCCCTGGTCCTGATGGGAGCGGCCGGCACGGTTGGCGCGCATCCGGGTCTTGGGCACGGCGGCATCGTGGCGGCTTTCTCGCACCCATTCGCCGGTGTCGATCACCTGCTCGCGATGTTCGCCGTCGGTGCGTGGGCCGCTTGTGGCGGGGGGCGTCTCGCGCCGTTCGGTTTCCTCGCCGGTGCGCTGGCCGGGGTCGCAGTCGGTACGCTGGGCCAGTCGCTGCCTGCGCTCGAAGCGGTCCTCGCGTTGAGCGTCCTGTGCTGCGGCCTCGCGCTGGCGGCCGCGCGTGCGATGCCCGCCTCGGTCACGTTGCTCGTCTGCGCGGTGTTCGGTGCGTGGCACGGCAATGCGCATGGTCTCGAAATCCCCGGCCTGCTCGCCGTCGCGCCACTCGTCGCTTTTGCGGCTGGCACGGCCCTGCTGCATGCGGCGGGTTATCTCGCGGGCCGCACCTTGCGCCATGCTGCGCCGACGCTGCTGCAAGGCGGCGGTTGGGTGCTCGCCCTCTGCGGCGGGCTGCTGGCCGTGGGCTGACGTGAATTCCGCGTGCGCGCCCGCACCAGCAACGGCCACGCGCTGGCGCGCGCTGCTCGAGCTCGATTATGCGGCAGGCCCCGTACGGACCTATCTGCGCCAGTGGCGGCACCAAGGGCCGCTGCTGGTCCAGCGCGCGTTTCATCCCGAGCCGGGCGGCGTCTGTCACAGCTATGTGCTGCATCCGCCGTCCGGGCTGGTCGGCGGTGACGAGTTGGCGCTTGCCGCATGCCTGCAGCGGAACGCCAACGTGTTGCTGACGACGCCGGCGGCGACGAAGTTCTATCGCTCGTCCGGAGCGACGGCGCGGATGACACAGTCGCTGCGCGTCGCCGACGGTGCGAGCTGCGAGTGGCTGCCGCAGGAGAACCTGCTGTTCGACGGTGCCCGGGTGCGTGCGCGCACGCGGGTCGAACTCGACCCGGGCGCGCGCTTCTTCGGTTGGGAGATTGCCTGCTTCGGGCGGCCTGCCTGTGACGAGGCCTACACGCGTGGAGCTGCCGACCTCGGCTTCGAACTGTGGCGGGAAGGCCGCCCACTGGTACTCGAACGGCTGCGCACCGGTGGCGTCGCACCGGCAGCTGGTGCGGGCCTGCGCGGCCATGCGGTCAGCGGCAGCCTGCTGGCGACCGGCGCCGATCGCGGCGCCCTCGACTGCGCGCGCGCGGTCGATGCGGGCACTCTTCTTGCTGGCGTGACCCTGCTGGGCGACGTGCTGGTATGTCGCGCGCTCGCCCCACAGGCCGAGCCCGTGCGGCGGTGGTTCGAGAACGTCTGGGCCCAACTGCGTCCGCGCCTGCTCGGCCGTGTCGCGCATTCGCCCCGCATCTGGGCGACCTGAAACGAGGAAAAGTCCATGGATCTGTTGCCACGTGAACGGGACAAGCTGCTGCTGTTCAGCGCGGCGCTGCTCGCCGAGCGACGTCGCGCCCGCGGCCTGAAGCTCAATCATCCGGAGGCCGTCGCCCTCATCAGTGCCGCGATCATGGAAGGCGCCCGCGACGGCCTCGCCGTCGCCGAGCTGATGTCGCTGGGGCGCACGATTCTCGCGGCGGACGAGGTCATGGACGGCGTGGCCGAGATGATCCATGACGTGCAGGTCGAGGCCACTTTCCCCGACGGCACGAAACTCGTGACCGTGCACCAGCCTATCCCGGTCGGAGAGGGGGGGCTCGTGCCGGGCGAAGTGGTGACCGAACCCGGCGATATCGAGCTGAATGCCGGCCGCGTCCGCATTACGCTCGAGGTCGCGAACACCGGCGACCGGCCAATCCAGGTCGGCTCGCACTATCACTTCCAGGAGACCAACCGCGCGCTCGTCTTCGATCGCGAGTCGGCGCGCGGCTTCCGCCTCGACATCCCTGCCGGCACCGCCGTGCGCTTCGAGCCCGGTCAGGTGCGCACGGTCGAACTCGTCGCGCTCGGCGGTGCACGCCGGGCCTACGGTTTCCAGGGACGCGTGATGGGCCAGCTGGAGGAGCCGTCATGAGCAGGATTTCCCGCGCGGCCTATGCCGAACTCTACGGACCGACCACCGGTGACCGCGTCCGCCTCGCGGACACCGCCCTGGTGCTCGAGGTCGAACGTGACTTCACGGTCTACGGTGAAGAGGTCAGTTTTGGCGGTGGCAAGGTCATCCGCGACGGCATGGGCCAGGGGCAGTGCGGCAGCCGCGACGCGGTTGATCTCGTGATCACCAATGCGTTGATCGTCGACCACTGGGGCATCGTGAAGGCCGACATCGGCGTGCGCGCCGGCCGGATCCACGCGATAGGCAAGGCCGGCAATCCCGACATCCAGCCCGGCGTCGACATCGTGATCGGGCCGGGCACCGAAATCATCGCCGGCGAGGGCAAGATCGTCACGGCTGGCGGCGTGGATGCGCACATCCACTTCATCTGTCCGCAGCAGGTCGAAGAGGCGCTGATGTCGGGCGTGACGACGATGATTGGCGGCGGCACCGGGCCCGCGACGGGTACCAATGCGACGACCTGCACGCCGGGCCCGTGGTACCTGCACCGCATGCTGCAGGCAGCGGAAGGCTTGCCGGTGAACCTGGGCTTTACGGGCAAGGGCAATGCGAGCCTGCCGCTGGCGCTGGAGGAGCAGGTCGAGGCGGGCGCGATCGGGCTCAAGCTGCATGAAGACTGGGGCACGACGCCGGCCGCGATCGACAACTGCCTCGATGTCGCCGAGCGTTACGACGTGCAGGTCGCGATCCACACGGACACGCTGAACGAGTCGGGCTTCGTCGAGGACACCGTGGCCGCCTTCAAGGGCCGCACGATCCACACCTACCACACCGAGGGCGCCGGCGGCGGCCACGCCCCGGACATCATCAAGGTCTGCGGCGAGCCGAACGTGCTGCCGTCGAGCACGAACCCGACGCGGCCTTACACGGTGAACACCATCGACGAGCACCTCGACATGCTGATGGTCTGCCACCACCTGTCGCCGTCGATTGCCGAGGACGTCGCCTTCGCCGAGTCGCGGATCCGGCGCGAGACCATCGCCGCCGAGGACATCCTGCACGATCTTGGCGCATTCTCCATGATCTCCTCGGACTCGCAGGCAATGGGGCGGGTGGGCGAAGTCATCACCCGCAGCTGGCAGACGGCGCACAAGATGAAGGTCCAGCGCGGCAGCCTCGCCGGCGACCCCGCGCGCCACGACAACGCGCGCATCAAGCGCTACGTCGCCAAGTACACGATCAATCCCGCGATCACGCACGGGGTGGCGCACGAGGTTGGCTCGGTGGAAGTCGGCAAGCTCGCCGATCTCGTACTGTGGTCACCGGCATTCTTCGGCGCGAAGCCGGCGCTGATCCTGAAGGGCGGCATGATCGTCGCGGCCCCCATGGGCGACCCGAACGCATCGATTCCGACCCCTCAGCCGGTGCACTACCGCACGATGTTCGGCGCGCTGGGCGGGGCGCGCCACGCGACCTGCATGACCTTCCTGTCCAAGGCGGCGCGGGCGGCCGGTGTGCCGGAACGCTTGGGCCTGCGCCGGCTGCTCGGCACGGTCGAGGGTACGCGGCGGATCGGCAAGGCGGACATGATCAACAACGACTACCAGCCACGCATGGAGGTCGACCCGCAAACCTACGAGGTGCGCGCCGACGGCCAGCTGCTGGTCTGCGAGGCGGCGGTCGAACTGCCGCTCGCGCAGCGCTATTTCCTGTTCTGAAAACCGAAGTCAATGCACGAGGCGAGCATGCGGATCTTGCACCTGATCGAAAAATCCCGGGACCGGGGACCGCTCGCCGACACGCTGACGCTGCCCTTCGAACGGCGCCAGAAGAGTCGCCAGCGCGTGACGCTCGACAGTGGCCGCGAGGCGGGCATCATGCTGGCGCCGGGGACGTGCCTGCGCGACGGCGACGTGCTGCGCGCGGACAGCGGTGAACTGGTGCGGGTGCGCGCGGCGGTCGAGGCGGTCAGCACGGCGCGCACCGGTGATCCCCTGCGGCTCGCGCGTGCCTGCTACCACCTCGGCAACCGGCATGTGCCCGTGCAGGTCGGGCCGGGCTGGGCACGCTACCTGTGCGACCACGTGCTGGACGACATGCTGCGCCAGCTGGGTCTCAGCGTTGGCGTCGACCAGGCGCCGTTCGAACCTGAGGGCGGCGCCTATGCCGGCCGCCATGCGCACGAGCACGAGCACGAGCACGAGCACGAGCACGAGCACGCGTCGGCCGTCGACGATGCGCACACCGGCCGGCATCGCCATGCCGGTGGACATTCGCATTGAGCGCGACACCGAGCGACGCGCTCGCCCTGCTGCGCTGCCTGCAGTTGGCGAGCCCCGGCCTGCCGATTGGCGCCTATGCGTACTCGCAGGGACTCGAATGGGCGGTGGAGGCGGGTTGGGTGCACGATGAATCGTCGCTGCGGGGGTGGATCCACGAACAGATGGCCACCGCCCTCGCACCGCTGGATATCGCGGTCTACGCGCGCCTGTACCGCGCGATCGCGGCGGCTGACGCAGCGTCGGTCGCATACTGGAATGCGGTGCTGCTCGCGCATCGCGAAACGAGCGAGCTGCGCGCCGACGACCGCGATCGCGGCGCGGCGCTGCTGCGGCTGCTGCGCGAATTCGGCATCGCGCCGCTGGCGACGCTCGCCGGCGCGGATGTCGCGCTCGCGGCGGTGCATGCGCAGATTGCCGTCCACTGGGCGCTGCCGCTGGACATGGCGACCCATGCCTACGTCTGGGCGTGGCTCGAAGGCCAGGTCATCGCCGGCGTGAAGCTCATTCCGCTCGGTCAGGCGGCGGGCCAGCGCCTGCTGTGCGCGCTGGCCGCGGAAGCACCGGAGACCGTCGCCGCAGGCCTTGCGCTTGCCGATGACGACATCGGTGGCGCGCTGCCGGCGCTCGCGATCGCGAGCTGCCGCCACGAAACCCAATACACGCGATTGTTCAGATCCTGAGGAGAGCACGATGCCCACGATGACTGATGCCGCCCCTGAAACACGCAGGCCGGTGCTGCGGGTCGGGGTCGGTGGCCCCGTCGGCTCCGGCAAGACCGCGCTGATGGATGCACTGTGCAAGAAGCTGCGCGACGAATTCCAGATCGCGGCGGTCACCAACGACATCTATACCCGCGAAGACGCCGAGTTCCTGATTCGCAGCCAGGCGCTGCCCGCCGAGCGCATCATCGGCGTCGAGACCGGCGGATGTCCCCATACCGCGATCCGCGAGGACGCGTCGATGAACCTCGCCGCGATCGACGAGCTGTGCGGCCGGTTTCCGGACCTCGACCTCGTGCTCGTCGAGAGCGGAGGCGACAATCTCGCGGCGACCTTCAGCCCGGAACTCGCGGACCTGACGATCTACGTCATCGATGTCGCCGAGGGCGAGAAGATCCCCCGCAAGGGGGGGCCCGGCATCACGCGCTCGGACCTGCTGGTGATCAACAAGATCGATCTCGCCCCCTATGTCGGCGCTTCGCTCGACGTCATGGCCAGCGACGCGGCGCGCATGCGCGGCGAGCGGCCGTTCGTGTTCACCAATCTGCGGGCCGGGCAGGGACTGGCCACCATCAGTGATTTCATCGTCCGCGAAGGTCTCCTGCGCTGACCCCTTGCCTGTTTCAACGGAGACGTCCGATGCCTCGTTCGATATTCCCCTGTGCCGCGCTGCTCGGTGTGGCGATTGGCCTTGCCGGCTGCGGCGAGATGGTGTTCAAACGCGGCGCCGACCCGGGCTCGATGGCCGCCGCCCAGGCGGACTGCCGCGCGGCCGGCGACGCCGGCTATGTCGCGTGCATGCAGGGCAAGGGTTTCCTCGTCAAGGGCAGCCAGGATTCGGTGTTCGTCGAGGGCCTGCTGCCGGCGCCGGTCGCTGGGGCGGCGGCCCCGGTGGAAACCCCGGGCATGGCGGCCGCGCCTCCGGGCAGGACTCCGGTCACGACGTCGGTGGATAAGCCGGCCTCGCCAGCGTCGCGGCCCCAGCCGCAGCCGGTCGATCCCCTCGAACGGGTCAGCGTAGGCAGCTGGTGGAAACTGGGGGGCAACCCCGAACAGCTTGCCGCCGCGCAGGCCAGGTGCGTCGAGACCCTGGGTGTCGACCACCGGCCCGTGCCGGACAGCAACAAGGTCACGCGCGCGATGGTCGACTGTCTTCGCGACGCGGGCTGGCGCGGCCTCGGCCACTGACGCCGGGCCCTTCCGCGTCCCGCACGCGGCGCGGCCGTGCCACACTGTGGCGGCCCTGAACGGGCAGGTCCCGTACCGCATTCTTCATCCAGTTGATGGATGGCAGGGCAGGGGTGACTCCCCTGCCCCAAGCGGTGCCTGATGCATTACCATACGCCGACGTATGGCCGCGACCGGCGGCCGCTGTCCGAAGAACTCTTGCGCAGGAGACGCCCTTGGATTCCCTCTATCACCACAGTTTCAAAGACATGATGAATGACGTCGTGGCCGCCGGCAGCTGCTGCGAATGCGGCAGCTGCGTGCTCGTGTGCCCGCACAACGTCATCGAATATGTCGACGGCAAACCGAAACAGACGGCCAAGGAATCGGCGGCGTTCGACTATTGCGGCATCAGCGAGGGCGTCGGCTGCGACGTCTGCGCGTCGGTCTGCCCGCGCCTGTGGCCGCGCGAGCAGCACCTGAAGGGCGTGACCTTCGGCAGCGGCGAGGAACGCGGCTACGAGGGCATCTTCGGCGTCTATCGCCACATCTTCGTCGCCCGCACCAAGCAGGAAGATGTGCTCGAGCGCGCGCAGGACGGCGGCATCGTCACCGGGCTGCTCGCCTGGGCGCGCGAAACCGGCCACATCGACGGCGCGGTCGTGTCGGCGGTGGGCGAGGGCGACGACCCCTGCTTTCCGACGCCGAAGGTCGCGACCACGGTCGAGCAGATCAAGGCCAGCTCATCGAGCTGGTACACCTACTGCCCGAATCCGCTCGCGCTCGAGCAGGTCAAGGAACAGGATCTCAAGCAGGTCGCCTTCGTCGGCGTGCCCTGCCAGATCACGCCGCTGCGCAAGATGGAATACATCGACCCGAGCATCCTGCTCGCGGCGAAGAAGAAGCCGCAGATCGTCACGCGCCAGCGCGGCTTCCTGAAGGGCTACCAGGAGCGCGTCGCGTTCAGCGTCGGCCTGTTCTGCACCGAGGTGTTCCGCCCCGAACTGATGACCGAGCGCATCGAGCAGCAGATGGGCATCCCGCTGACCGAGGTGTCGAAGTTCAACGTCAAGGGCGAGGTGCTGATCTACAAGAAGGCGGGCGGCGTGGAGACCATTCCGCTCGAAGAGGCCATGCAGGAGTACCAGCGTCCGGAATGCCATCACTGCGGTGACTTCTCGGCCGAGATGGCCGACATCGCCTGCGGCGGCGTCGGCACCGATCGCGCGACGATCGTCGTGCTGCGCACGCAGAAGGCGGTGGACATCTGGCGTGCGTACGAGGCCAGCGGCCGCGTCGAGGTGTGGCCGATCGAAGCGAACAAGAAGGCCTGGAACATCCTGCAGCGCCTGGCCCGTCGCCAGCGCGAGCGCGTGCCGGCCGGCCCGCTGCGCGGCGGCACGTCGCCGGACCTTGGCGATTACCATCCGAAGAAGGAAGCCGAGCTCGCCGCCGCGATGATCGCGCAGACCGCGAAGCCGGCCGCCGAAACCGAGGCCTGCCTCGACGTCGCCTACGGCGACCTCGCGCGCCCGCAGGAGATCGTCGCCTACGTCGGCGGCATGCCGATCCCGGGCGAACCGCCGGAGCCCGCCGAAGGCGAGAAGCGCAAGCTGCCGCCACCGCCGAAGCCGGAGCAGGGCGGCGCGTCGCCGTGCTGGACGCCGGCTGCGACCTGACGAGCCGCCCGCACCCTCAACAAGGCTTCACCTCTCCCGTTCCGGGAGAGGTCGCCGCCGATGGCGGCGGGTGAGGGTGGCGTGCGCCGGCGCTGCGCCAATCTGAAGCGACCCTCACCCGCGCTGCGCGCGGCCTCTCCCGGGGCGGGAGAGGCGAAGATGCTGCTCTCCCGGACACGCGGCTTGACTTCAACCGCCTGCGGCGGAGTTGGAGAAAAAACGGGCCGGCTTGTGGCACACTCGGTCCGTCCAACCGGAGGAACCGCGATGAAGTTCGGGCTGATTTACGAACTCTCCACGCCGCGTCCGTTCACGCGCGAGACACAGAAGGAAGTCTTCGAGAACGCGGTCGAGCAGACGAAGCTGGCCGATGAACTCGGCTTCTCCAGCGTCTGGTGCGTCGAGCACCACTTCCTCGAAGAGTACAGCCACGCGAGCTGTCCCGACATGTTCCTCACCGCGGTCGCGCGGGAGACCCGGCAAATCCGCCTCGGCTTCGGCATCGCGACCTGCGTGCCGGAACTCCACCACCCGATCCGCCTCGCCGAGAAGGCCGCTTTCCTCGACATCCTGTCCGGCGGGCGCGTCGAGTTCGGCACCGGCCGCACCTCGACGTGGAATGAGCTCGGCGGCTTCAATGCCCGCGTCGACGACACCAAGCGCAGCTGGGACGAGTACTGCCGCGTCATCCCGCAGATGTGGCTCAACGAACGCTACGGCTACGAGGGCAGCTTCCACACCATGCCGGAGCGCAACGTGCTGCCCAAGCCCTGGCAGGATCCGCATCCGCCGATGTGGGTGGCGGTGACCGGCCACGGCACCGAACTCGACGCTGCGGACCGCGGCATGGGCGCGCTGATCCTCTCCATCGCGGACGTCGAACGGAACATCCCGCGTTTCGCGGCCTATCGCGAGCACATCAAGCGCTGCGAACCGGTCGGTGCCTTCGTCAACGACCAGATCGCCGTCGCGAACTGGTTGTTCTGCCACGAGGACCGCGACTACGCGTGGAAACGCGGCGAGGAGATGGTGGCCACCTTCGGCTACATGGCCGGCCAGACCGTCGAGATCTCGGAAGCCTACCCGGCAAGCAACTACACGGCGATCGGGCTGCTCGGCACGCTGCGCCCCGATCCCCATGCGCCGGACCAGCAGAAGCCGCTCGCGAGCGGCTTGTGCTTCGGCGATCCGGCGCAGCTGATCGAAACCGTCGGCCGCTGGGAAGCGGCGGGCGCCGACCACCTGGTGTTCATGATCCAGGCGCGCGAGACGGTGCGCCAGCAGGAGGTCATGGACAGCCTGCGCCTGTTTGCGCGCGAGGTCATGCCGCATTTCTCAGGAAACAAGCCGGCGCGCGCCGCGGCGGGTGCGCAATGAAGCCCGAACTCCTCTACGGCCAGCGGCCGGCGAGCGACTACCGCTACGCCGGCGCGCCCATCGACACCTCGCTCGTGACCGAGATCGCCCTCGACCAGGTGCAGGTGCACTACGCGCTGTTCGAAGTGCCGATGCAGACCGCCCTGGCCTGCCTGCCGGTCAGCCTGCATCCCGCGATTCCCGCGCATCTCGGCATCACGTTCTGGCGCTGCAATGAGGGCCCGCTCGGCGCCTTCGAATGCGCGTGGCTGGGGCTCGCCTGCCGCACCGGCATCAAGCCGCGGCATCTCGTGCACGGCGCGTTCGTGTCGAACGCCGGGGTCGGGGCCTGGCTGCAGCAGCGCTACGGTTTCGACTGCCAGGTGGCCGACGTGCGCTACCGCGAAACCTACGATCGCCTGAGCGGCAGCATCGTGCTGGACGGCGCGACGGTGCTCGAGCTTGTCACCACCCGCATGCAGCCCGTGGTTGGCGCGGGGGCGTCCGTCAAGTATTCGCCGGCGCTCAACGCGGCGCGCATCGACGATGGGCCGCTGATGGTGCAGATGGAAGCGAGCTATGCGTTCAAGCGGGTGATTCGCGGCATCCCCACCATCCTGCAGTACGATGCCGCGGCGCTGGGCAATGCGCGCATCGAGCCGAAATTCGCGATGTCGGGCGCGCATGCCGACGTCGACATCACACTGCACGCACCGCGCTTCACCGCCGATTTCGCGGTGCCGGCGGAGCAGGGTGGCGCGCGGAAAATCGCGCGTTGAAGCGCGGCTGGCGGGCCTGCGCCCGCCGCTCATCGACAACCGACAGGAGCCATGCAGATGTCCAGTGACCTGAACGAAATCCGTGCCGCCGCGGAGACCTATCTAGACGGCCTGTACGAAGGCGACGTCGCCAAGCTCGGCGCCGTCTTCCACCCGACCTGCGCGCTGACCGCGATCGTCGACGGCAAGCTGTCGATCATCCCGCGCGACCAGTGGTTCGAGCTGGTGAAGAACCGCGAGTCGCCGCAGGCCGCGGGCAAGGCGCGCGACGACATGATCCTGGCAATCGACCTGATCGGCCCGGAGATGGCACACGTGAAGCTCAAGTGCGCGGTACCGCCCCGCTACTTCACCGACATCCTGTCCTTCCTGAAGATCGACGGGCGCTGGCAGATCGCACAGAAGGTGTACCGGGTCGACGTGCGCGGCTGACGAGCCGCGCGGCGGTTCTCGAACCCCGCGGCCAGCCGGCTGGCGGGGAACGCGCTGTTGCAGGTCGTTCAGGGTGCGGGCGCCAACTGGCGCGCGTCGGGCGGGTCAGGCTCGTCCCGGGCGGAGGCCTCCAGCACGATTTCCGCCAGCATCTGTCCTGCCGCCGCCTGTGGTTGCGCGCCGACGAAGCTGCCCTTCTTCCCGCTCGGGACCGGCGCATGCCGGCGCTGGCGGTGGAGGCCGTACAGCGCGAGCCCACCGAGCTGCATCGCCAGAAACAGGAAGTAAGCGGGCGCGCCCAGCCGGTCCATCAGCAGCGCGACCAGCAAGGGTCCGAGCGTGGCCCCTGCACCGTTCAACAGCACCACCGGGCCGCTGGCGCCCACCATCTGCGCCGGGTCGAGCTGGTCGTTGATCTGTGCCAGGGCCAGCGAATAGAGCGTCAAGGCGATACCGCCGAAACCTGCCGCGAGCCCGAAGAGCAACAGCCTCGACCAGGTGCCGAAAACGCTCGCGAGGAGGGCGGTCACGCAGCCGGCAACACAGATGCCGACCAGCACCGAGCGCCGATCGACCCGGTCCGACCAGCGTCCAAGCGGAAGTTGGGTCAGCACCGCGCTCAGAATAC
>Ga0255182_1000064_pt1 | contig 111994 bp, 87 predicted proteins | sample Atl_UVDOM_RepA_8_FD_188420 | JGI IMG/M metagenome (GOLD analysis project Ga0255182, IMG submission 188420) | Freshwater microbial communities from Altamaha River, Georgia, United States - Atl_UVDOM_RepA_8d | ecosystem: Environmental > Aquatic > Freshwater > River | place: USA: Georgia...
ATGCCCGCCTTCTTGCAGTTGTCTGCCGCGTCGATGATCTGCTGGTTGGTCATCTTGCGGCCGAGGAAGCTGGTGCGGTACTTCTCGTCGCCACTCTCGATGCCGAACCAGATCGTGTGACACCCGGCCTCCGCGGCCGATTCGCAGAACTTCTCGTTCATCACCTCCACGCGGGAATTGATGGAGAACGGCAGACCGATGCGCTCCTTGTAGATCTCGAAGAAGGCCCGCACGAACTTCAGGTTCGACAGGAACAGCTCGTCCCAGAATTCGAAATAGCCGACGTTGTAGCGGTCACGCAGGCGGATCAGCTCGTCGACCATGGCCTCGGGTTCGTACTTGCGCAGGAATTCCTTCTTGTTCTTCCAGCCATCGAGCAGCGGCGTGTTGCAGCAGTAGGTGCAACGATAGGGACAGCCACGGCCCGTCATCACGGGCAGCACCACCTTTTCCTTCGGCCCGAAGATGGAGGTGTTGACGTCGCGGAAGCTGCCGTCCTTCTCGAAGATGTCGTAATCGGGGAACGGCAGCGCCTGCAGATCGCCGATCTGATGCGGCTCGGTGCGGAAGACTTCGCCGTCGTTGAGTTTCTCCCACATGCCATCAACCGGGCCGTCCTTGCTGCCGCGCAGGAACTGCACGAGATTGCCGATGGCGTATTCGCCGTCGCCCACGCAGATGAAGTCGATGTTCGGGTTCTCGATGGTCTGCTCCTGCGAGAGCATGGCCTGATAGCCACCGATGCAGATGGGCAGCTCGGGCAGCATGGACTTGAGCACCGCGAAATAGGGTTCCATCGGGTACCAGTGCGGGCTCATGACCGAGAAGGCGATGAGATCGGGCTGCAGCTCGGCGATGGAGCGCGCGTAGTTCTCGGGGTTGTAGGCCTCGGCATCGCGCAGGATCAGGATGGGCTTGAGAATGACGTCGACCCAGGGGAAGTCCCGCTTCAGATAGGCGGACATGCTGGCCAGCGGCATCGCCACTTCATTGCCATCGGGAGAATAGAAGCTGAAAACCAGTTTCAGGCGTCGGCCCGCCGTCTTGCCGAACCAGCGCGATTTCGCCTGGGGGTAGACGGGACGTTCGGTACTGACGGCGATAAGGTCGGCAACGGAGTTCATGCAGGGGCCTCGGGGCAGTGCTTGGTCTGTGTTGTTCTGGGTACAGGCAATTGTTGAGCATTTTAGTGGGAATTAATACCACAAAGAAAGCGCGATTTTCCGGCTGGCAATGGCGGCTCCCAATTTGCCGCGAGTTCCACTATTCTTGCCCGCAGTCAGGTCCGCCCTGCCTTGTCAGGCACTGGGGACGGGTCTTCCAGGAATCACTGCACAGGTCTCCCATGGACGCACTCTCCGCCCTGCTCACCCGCACCTCCGTTCCCCGTGTCACCGGGCCCGTGCCTTCGGAAGAAGCGCTGCAGGCCATGTTCGCCGCTGCCCTGCGGGCACCGGACCACGGTCAGCTGCGACCCTGGCGTTTCCTGCGCATCGAGGGCGAATCGCTGCAGCGTCTGGCCGATCTGTTCGGTGCTGCGGCGCTGGCCGACAACCCGGCCTTGAGCCCGGAAGACGTGGAATCCGCTCGCGGCAAGGCCCTGCGTTCTCCGCTGGTGATTGCCAGCATTTCCTGCGCCGTCGACACACCCAAGGTGCCGGCGCTGGAACAGGACATGGCCACGGCCTGTGCCACCCACGCCATGCTGCTGGCCGCCCATGCCCAGGGCATCGGCGCTGTGTGGCGCACCGGGCCCTTTGCCGTGCACCGCGTGGTGCGCGAGGGGCTCGGTCTGGCAGCCCACGAAAAGCTCATCGCGTTCCTTTACGTTGGCCAGCCGACAGGCCCGCTGCGCACCCCGCAGCCTCTTGCCGTCGGCGACTTCGTGCAGCACTGGTAAGCCATGCGCCGCACCGTCTTCAACACCCCCGTCATCACACCGCTGCTGCGCCTGCTCGCCATCGTGCTGCTCAAGCTGTTTGGCTGGAAGGCGGTGGGCAAGCCGGTGGAAGGCGCCCGCTTCGTGCTGATCGGGGCGCCGCACACCAGCAACTGGGACTTCCCCCTGATGCTGATGGTGGTGCTGAAACTGCGCCTGCGGGTGTTCTGGATGGGCAAGCACACGCTGTTTCCCTTTCCGGTCGGCTGGTTCATGAAGTGGCTGGGCGGCATTCCCGTCAACCGCAGCAAGGCGCAGAACCTGGTGGAACAGACGGTCCAGCAGTACCGTGAGCACCCGCAACTGGTGGTGCTGGTGCCGCCCGAGGGCACGCGCGCCAAGGTCAAGGAATGGAAGACGGGCTTCTACCACATTGCCGTGAACGCCGGCGTGCCGATTCTCATGGGCTATGTGGATGCCGCGACGAAGCAGGCGGGGCTGGCCGACTTCTTCCACCCCACCGGCGACATCGAGAAGGACATGCCGGCCATCCGTGCGTTCTATGCCGACAAGGTCGGCCTGAACCCGGAGAACACCTGAACGCCCTCAGGCCGGGCGACAACCGAGATTGCGCAGCGTGGTGTCCAGCACGAAACGGGCGTAGTCCTCGATGCGCGTGCCACTGCGCGAGTACTTCCAGCGCTTGAGATACCACTGCTGCAGCATGGCCGTGGTGTTGGCCGCCAGCAGCGCCAGCGCATCACTCGCAAACAGCCCCGCCGCCACGCCATCCTCGAAAGTCTGCAGCAGGCGGGCATCGAACTTCAGTTCCATCTGCATCGCGGCTTCGCGCTGCTCCCGCGACAGGCCCTTGGCTTCCAGATAACAGAAGTAATACCAAGGGTGCATGATGTCGTTCATGTACAGATCGCCGTGGATGATGGCGCGCAGCCGCTGTACAGGGGCCAGGTCGAGCACTTTCTGCTCCGACATCACATCGTCGATGGTGCGTCGCAGCACTTCCTCGATGGCCGAGGCCAGATCGTCCTTGCTGCCGATGTAGGCGTACAGGCCGCCCATGCTGATGCCCGTCTCGCGACTCAGATCGCGCAGGCTCATGGCCTGAAAGCCCTTGGCGTTCGCCAGCTTGAACGTGCAGGTGAAAATGCGTTGGAGATTGGGCAGGGCGATGTGCGGATTCTTGATCTGCATCTTGTCCCGGTGCGTATCGAAGACACGCTGCCAGAGGGGTTCACCCTCAAGTGGCCAGGCATTGCGGAATGCGGCCTGGCTGATGTCATGCGGCCATTGGTCCATGGTTGTTGTTCTCTCTCTTTGCCAATGGTCGCGAGTGTAACCTTTTATTGCGCTGGCGGCCCATTTGCGCCGTGGTATGCTCCCGGCACACGGATTCATCACCAGGAGGCACACGATGTCCCAGTATCAGGCACCGCTTCGCGACATGAAGTTTCATATCGATGAAGTGCTGGACTTCCCCGCTCACTACGCCGCTTTCCCGCAGGGCCGCGAAGCCACGCCGGACATCGTCGACGCCGTGCTGGAGAGCGCAGCGCAGTTTGCCGAGGAAGTGCTGGCGCCGCTGGACAGCGTGGGCGATACCGTCGGCTGCCTATGGAAGGACGGCGAAGTCACCACGCCACCCGGCTTCAAGGCGGCCTATGACGAGTACATCGCCAATGGCTGGACCAGCCTGTCCATGCCGCTGGAACTCGGCGGCCAGGGCCTGCCCGCCTCGCTGTCCGGTTTCTGCATGGAGATCCACGCCACCGCCAACCACGCCTGGACCATGTACCCGGGACTGAGCATGGGCGGCATCCAGACCATCAATGCCCATGCCAGCGACGACATCAAGGCGCGCTACCTGCCGCCGCTGATCGCCGGCCGCTGGTCCGCCACCATGTGCCTGACCGAGGCCCACAGCGGCTCCGACCTGGGCCTGCTGCGCACACGCGCGGTGCCGGCCGACGACGGCTCCTATCGCATCAGCGGCAGCAAGATCTTCATCTCGTCCGGCGAACACGACCTGACGGAGAACATCATCCACATCGTGCTGGCCCGCCTGCCCGATGCGCCCCCCGGCATCAAGGGCATCTCCCTGTTCGTGGTGCCCAAGTTCCTGGTGAACGAGCGCGGCGAAGCCGGGGCCCGCAATGGCGTGCGCTGCGGTTCGCTGGAACACAAGATGGGCATCCACGGCAATGCCACCTGCGTGATGAACTTCGACGAGGCCACCGGCTATCTGATCAGCCCGCCCCACAAGGGCATGGCCTGCATGTTCACCTTCATCAACGAGTCGCGCATGGGCGTGGCCCAGCAGGCCCTGGCGCAGATGGAAGCCTCACACCAGACGGCCATGCGCTATGCCCGCGAGCGCGTGCAGTTCCGCGCGACCCAGCGCCCCGATCCGGCCGCCGCCGCCGATCCGATCATCCTGCACCCCGATGTGCGCCGCATGCTGCTGACACAGAAGGCCTTCGCCGAGGGCGGCCGCGCGCTGAGCTATTTCCTGGCCAAGCAGACCGACATCGAGCGCTACGGCAGCGACGAACAGGCGCGTGCCACGGCCGATGCGCTGCTCTCGCTGCTGACCCCGATCGCCAAGGGCTTCCTGTCCGAAGTGTGCATCGAGGCCACCAGCTACGGCATCCAGGTGCTGGGCGGGCACGGCTACATCCGCGAGTGGGGCCAGGAGCAACACTACCGCGACGCCCGCATCACCTCGATCTACGAAGGTACCACCGGCATCCAGGGGCTCGACCTGCTGGCGCGCAAGATCCTCGCCAGTCGCGGCGAGGCCCTGAAGCCCTTCGTGCAGGAAGTCACCCAGTTCTGCCAGCGTCATCCGCACGGCCCTTACACCGCCATCGTGCAGCAGCAACTGCAGAGCTGGATCGCGCTCACTACGGAACTGGGCATGAAGGCCCTGCAGAATCCTGATGAGGTGAATGCCGCCGCCTACGACTACCTGATGTTCGCGGGCTACACCGTGCTGGCCTGGATCTGGGCCGACGCGGCGCGCGTGGCCAGTGCCGCGCTGGAGAAGGCGCCCGAGGGCCCCGAGCGGCAGTTCTACACCGGCAAGCTGGTGACGGCGCGCTTCTACTTCGAGCGCCTGCTGCCGCGCACCCTGGCGCTGGCGGCCAGCCTGCGCTCCGGCGTGGCGAATCTGCCGGAGTTCCCGGCGCTCGACTGACGCAGGCGGCTCAGAACCAGAACGAGAGCACGGCCGCCACCCCGGACACGGTGCACAGGGCCAGGGAACCGAGACGCAGCTGTCGATGGGGCAGCTGCCGCATCGTCCACTGCGCCAGCAGGAAGCCGACGAAGGTGGCCGGCCACAGGGGAATGGACAGGACAATCTGGCGCAGCCCGAACTGCCCGAGCGGCGCCAGCACCACCAGCGACATCAGGCAGCCCACGATGAAGAACGCCGCCAGATTCGCGCGGATCAGGCTCACCTCCTGATGCTGCCAGAGCAGCGCCATGGGCGGCCCGCCGATGGACGAACTGGTGCCCATGAAGCCCGACATGAAGCCGGCCGCCAGCATGCGTCCCGGCGTCGGCTGCCAGCGCAGCGAACTCAGACTCACCGCCACCGCCCCCAGCACCGACAGGCCGATCCACAGCGCCAGCCAGTCCTTGTCGATCCACAGCAGCAGGGCCGCTCCCAGCAGCGAACCGGGCACACGGCCGATCACCGCCATGCCCAGCCCGCGAAAGCTCACATGCCCCCGGTAGCTGTAGACATTGAACACGGAAAGCACCAGGGCGCAGGTCGTGATGGGCGCAGGCACGTAGTACGGGTCGATGAAGTAGAGAATCGGCGCGGCGATGACGGCCAGCCCGAAGCCGATGGCGGTCTGCACGAAGGCGCCGATCATCACGACGAAACAGGCGAGCAGGACATCCATCGGGCCACCGAGGGCAAGAGAAAGTGGCCGCGATGGTAGCAGCTCGCCTGCGCGGCCGTAAGGCTGCCCTACTGGTTCGCCACCTGGGTCAGCGCATTCACCCGCTGCACCGCGACACTGCCGGAGCCGGCCTCGTGGATGGTGACTTCGGCCGCCACGTCCTGCACATCGATGCCGCCGGAGCCGTCACGGATATCCACTCGACCCTGCACATGGGCGATGAACAAGGCGCCCGAACCATCCTTCACCTCCACATTGCCGGTGACCTGGCTGATGCGCAGATCGCCCGAGCCGTCACGCACCCGCACATCGCCCTGCACGCCGTCGATGCTGGTCGAGCCGGAGCCGTCCTCGAGACTCAGCGCCCCGGTGCCGCTGACCTGCACTTCGCCGCTGCCATCGTCGATGCTCACGGGCAGGCCGGCAGGCAGCGTCACCGTCAGATCGAGACGCAGGTAATGGCTGGTCCAGAAGGTGGAGTCGGTGTCGGGAATGATGGTCTCGATGAACTGCGTGCCGTCGCGCAGGGAATGACGCAGCGCGACGCCTTCCAGCAGGCTCTTGCGGCTGGCGCAGACGCGGCCGTGCAGATGAATCTGACCGTCAGTGCTCTCGCCACGCACCTGCAGGCTGCCGGTACCCGCCTCGATGTCGAGTCGAGCCACGTCGGCGGCAGGCAGGTTTATGTCGAGGATCTCCTCGTGGGCGCAGTCGTCGGCGAGCGCCACGACGGGCAACAGCAGCATGACGAACGCGCCGGCAAGGCGCAGGGAGAGCGGATGTCTGGCAAGGGCATGGTGACGTGGGACGTTCATGGGGGGGCTCCTGTGCAAAAAAGGGAATCAGTCGACGCCTGTCGCAGACTGTCCAGCACTTCGAGCAACATCTGAGCCAACTGCAACAAATGCACTCAACACTTTGTATTTTAAAAACTTAATCCCGCTTCAATAGGTCATAAACGCACCCAGCGCTGTCAACCCCGCCACCCCTTGGCGATTTCCACCACAGCGACACAAGACCAGCCGCAGGCACCAGACAGGAGTCTGGGTGGCACGGATCAGGACCGTTGGCCGCCTGGACGGCGGCCACCGAGCCCACATGGATGTGTTCACGGCGTGTCCTGATCCGTGCCACCCAGACTCCAGGAACAACGCACCACAACTTGTGTCACTCCACCCCCACACTGTATGTTATTACAGCACCCCACCACCGAGACCTCACCCGCATGCACACCCCCGCCGGCCACGCCCCGACAGACAGTTCCACGCCCGTCACGCCCCCCGCGGCCGACAGCATCCGCATCCGGGGCGCCCGGCAGAACAACCTGAAGAACCTGAACCTCGACCTGCCCCTCGGGCAGCTCATCGTCATCACCGGGGTCAGCGGCTCGGGCAAGTCCACCCTGGCCTTCGACACCGTGTATGCCGAAGGCCAGCGCCGCTATGTCGAGACCTTCTCCGCCTATGCGCGGCAGTTCCTCGACCGCATGGACAAGCCCGCGGTGGACAGCATTCTGGGCATCCCGCCGGCCATCGCCATCGACCAGAGCAATCCGGTGCGCACCTCGCGCTCCACGGTCGGCACCATGACCGAGCTGAACGACTACCTGAAGCTCGCCTATGCCCGGCTCGCCGTGCTGCATTGCCCGCAGTGCGCGCGGGAGGTGCGCCGCGACACGCCGCAGAGCATCGTGGCCGACCTCCAGGCCCGGCTGCCCGCCGAACAGCGGCTGCACGTCTGCGCGCCCCTGCGGGTGCCGCACAATTTCAACGCGGAGGAGGTGGAACAGCTGCTGGCCCGGCAGGGCTACACCCGTGTGCAGGGCCGCCAGGGCGATGTGGTGGAAGCGGTGCAGGACCGCGTACGGCTGAACGCGGACAACCGGGAGCGCTTGAGCGAGGCCCTGGACATCGCCATGCAGCAAGGCCAGGGCCGAGTGCTGGTCTACCCGATGGCCGATGCCGAGACAGTGGCCGGGCCGGTGCTGCGCTATTCCCGCCAGCATCACTGCCCCGACTGCGACCTCGACTTCGACGAGCCCCAGCCCAGCCTGTTCTCGTTCAACTCCCCTCTCGGCGCCTGCGAGACCTGTCGCGGGTTTGGCCGGGTGATCGGGGTGGACATCGACCTGGTCATTCCCGATGCCGGCAAGACGCTGGCCGAGGGCGCCATCCGTCCGTGGCAGACGCCGAGCTTCAAGGAGTGTCAGGACGACCTCGGGCGCCACGCGCGCAAGCAGAAGATCCCGCTCGACGTGCCCTGGCGCCAGCTCAGCGCGGCCCAGCAGGCCTGGGTGCTGAATGGCGACGGCCGCGCGCAGGACGGCCACTGGTACGGCGTGCACGGCTTCTTCCGCTGGCTGGAATCCAAGGCCTACAAGATGCACATCCGCGTGCTGCTGTCGAAGTACCGCGCCTACACCGAATGCACGGCCTGCCGAGGCACACGCCTCAAGCCGCAGAGCCAGTGGTGGCGGCTGCAGGCCCAGGGCGCCAGCGGCCTGCAGGCACTGTCGCTGCACGAACTCATGACCCTGTCGCTGGAAGACTGCGCCGACTTCTTCGCCCGCCTCGAGGCCATGCCCCGGCAAGCGGGCAGCGCCCTGGACGAGGCCACCCGGCTGTTGCTGACGGAGATCCGCTCCCGACTTGGCTATCTGCTGGATGTGGGCCTGGGCTATCTCACCCTCGACCGCCAGTCGCGCACGCTCAGCGGCGGCGAGGTGCAGCGCATCAATCTGACCACGGCGCTGGGCAGCTCCCTGGTCAACACGCTGTTCGTGCTGGACGAGCCCAGCATCGGCCTGCACGCCCGCGACATGAGCCGCATGATCCGCATCCTGCAGCGCCTGCGCGATGCCGGCAACACGCTGCTGGTGGTGGAGCACGACCCGCAGGTGATGCTGGCGGCCGACCTGATCATCGACATCGGGCCGGGGCCGGGCCGTGACGGCGGCGAGATCCGCTTCCTGGGCACGCCGGCGCAGCTGCTGCAGGCGACGGGCTCGCTGACGGCGCAATACCTCAGTGGCGCGCGCCGGGTGGATGAGGCGCTGCAGGGCGGTTCGCCTGCCAGCAGGCTCCAACTACCTGGCCTTGTGGGAGCCTGCTGGCAGGCGAACACGCCACACATTCACCTCGAAGGCGCCAGCGCCCACAATCTGCAGGACCTGTCCGTGGAGATCCCTCTCGGCCAACTGGTCTGCCTCACCGGCGTCAGCGGCTCGGGCAAGTCCACCTTGATGCACGATGTGCTCTACCGCGCCGCCTGCAAGCAGCTCGGCCGTCCCACCGAGGCGCCGGGCGCCCATCGCGCGCTGCGCGGACTCGAACACGTGCAGGACGTTTTGCTGGTGGACCAGAGCCCCATCGGCAAGACCACCCGCTCCATCCCTGCCACCTATGTCGGCGCCTTCGATGTGCTGCGCGAGCGCTTCGTGGCCGAGCCACTGGCGCAGGAGCGCGGCTACACCCCCGGCAGCTTCAGCTTCAATGCGGGCAACGGCCGCTGCCCCACCTGCTCGGGCAATGGTTTCGAACACGTGGAGATGCAGTTCCTCAGCGACATCTATCTGCGCTGCCCCGACTGCCACGGCACGCGCTACCGGCGCGAGATCCTCGAGGTGCGCATCGGCGGCGCCCTGCCCGGCCGCCGCTCCATGGCCGACATCCTGGAGATGACGGTCAGCGAGGCACTGGCCTTCTTCGCCGATGACCCGGCGGTCCTGGTGTGCCTGCAGCCGCTGGTCGATGTGGGCCTGCAATACCTGCAGCTGGGCCAGTCCGTGCCCACCCTGAGTGGCGGCGAGGCCCAGCGCCTCAAGCTGGCCGGGCATCTAGCGGAAGTGGCCCAGGCGCAGCGTGCCGCGTCCGGCAAGGGTCGCAAGGCGGCCAAGGCCGCCACCCACGAGCCGCGCGGCCTGCTGTTCCTGTTCGACGAACCGACCACCGGGCTGCACTTCCACGACATCCGCGTGCTGCTGGGGGCCTTCCGCAAGCTCATCGAGGCCGGCCATTCCCTGCTGATCATCGAGCACAACCTGGACGTGATCCGCGCCGCCGACTGGCTGATCGACATCGGCCCGGAGGGCGGCGCCCACGGCGGCCGCCTGGTGGCCACCGGCACGCCCGACAGTTTCATCGCCACGGGTCAGAGCCTGACCGCCGTGGCCCTGCGGGACTACGAAACCAGCCTGCAGGCCCTGCGCACGGCCAGCGTGCGCGAGGCGAGTGCCGCCGTGCCCGCCCTGCCCCGCCCCACGGCCATCCGCATCCACCACGCGCGGGAACACAACCTCAAGAACATCGACGTCGCCATTCCCCTCAACCAGTTCACCGTCATCACCGGCGTGAGCGGCAGCGGCAAGAGCACCCTCGCCTTCGACATCGTGTTCGGCGAGGCCAGCGGCGCTATCTCGAGTCGCTCAATGCCTATGCCCGCCAGTTCGTGGAGCCGGCCACCCGGCCGGATGTGGATGCCATCCACGGCATCCCACCCACGGTGGCCATCGAGCAGCGCACCAGCCGTGGCGGGCGCAAGAGCACCGTGGCCACCCTGACGGAGATCCACCACTACCTGCGCCTGCTGTACGTGAAGCTGGGCACGCAGCACTGCCCGCGCTGCGCCGCGGCCATCGCCCCGCAGAGCCGGGACATGATCCTGCAGCGCGTGCTCGACGACTGGCGCGGTCAGGAGGTCGCGGTGTTCGCCCCGATGGTGGTGGGCCGCAAGGGCATCTACAAGGAACTCGCCGCCTGGGCTGCGGCACGCGGCTACCAGCAGTTGCGAGTGGACGGGCGCCTGCTGCCCAGCGCGCCCTGGCCGGTGCTCGACCGCTACAAGGAACACGACATCGCCATCGGCGTGGGCAGCGTGAAGGTGAGCGCGCGGCAGGAGGCCGCCATCGGCGCTCTGCTGGATCAGGCGCTCGATCTGGCCAATGGCCTGGTGATCATCGCACCGGCCGCCCAGGCAGACGGCGTGCGCACGGGGGACCGGCTGTTCTCCACCCGCCGTGCCTGCCCTTCCTGCGGCGACAGTTTCGACGAGCTCGACCCGCGCCTGTTCTCCTACAACTCCCGCCACGGCTGGTGCGGCAGCTGCTACGGCACCGGCGAGGTCATCGCGAGTTTCACCGAGGACCAGACAGGTGAGGAGGAACTCTGGCTGGAGAGCGCCGGCAGCGAAGACGAACCCGCGCCAGTGCCCGTCCGCTGCCCCGCCTGCAAGGGCCGCCGCCTGAACCCGACAGCCCTGGCGGTGCGCCTGGACGGGCAGTCCATCGCCGATCTCACTGCCCTGTCGGTACTGGAGGCGGAACGCCGCATTGGTGGCCTGCGCTTCGACCGCAAGGAGGGCGCCATCGCCCGCGACCTGCTGCCGGAGCTCAACGCCCGCCTGCGCTTTCTCAACAAGGTGGGCCTGGGCTATCTGAGTCTGGACCGGGCCGCCCCCACCCTCAGCGGCGGCGAGGCCCAGCGCATCCGTCTTGCCTCCCAGCTCGGCTCCAGCCTGCAGGGCGTGTGCTACATCCTGGACGAGCCCACCATCGGCCTGCATGCCCGCGACAACGCCCACCTCATCGGCACGCTGCGGGAACTGCAGCAGCGGGGCAACACGGTGATCGTGGTGGAGCACGATGACGCCACCATGGCCGAGGCGGACCACCTGATCGACGTCGGGCCCGGTGCCGGCAGCAGCGGTGGCGAGATCGTCGCCCAAGGCACGCTGGAACAACTGAAGCGGAATCCGGCCTCGCTGACCGGCCAGTTCCTGGCCCGGCCCCTGCGCCACCCGCTGCCCGAACTGCGCGACGACGCGGCGCGTGCCGCCCTGCCGCCCGCGAGCCTGCGCATCGAAGGTGCCACGCTGCACAATCTGCGCAGCGTCGACATAGCGATTCCACTGCACCGTCTGGTGGCCGTGAGCGGCGTCAGTGGCAGTGGCAAGAGCAGTCTCATTCGCGGCGTGCTGCACGAGAACCTGCGTGCCGCGCTGGCCACCAAGGGCACGCGGCGCAAGACCCCGGCACCGAGCGGCTGCCGCGCCCTGCTGGGCTGGGAGAGCGTGGATCGCCTGTTGCAGGTGGACCAGACGCCCATCGGCAAGACACCCCGCTCCTGCCCGGCCAGCTACATTGGCGTGTTCGACCCGATCCGCAAGCTGTTCGCCGAGACGGTGGATGCGCGCCTGCGCGGCTACGGGCCAGGTCGCTTCTCTTTCAATGTGGCCGGCGGACGCTGCGAGACCTGCGCCGGCAATGGCATGCGCCGCATCGAGATGAGCTTCCTGCCCGATGTGCGCGTGGCCTGCGAGGACTGTCACGGCTGGCGCTTCAACGAGGACACACTGGCGGTGCGTTACAAGGGCCGGCACATAGGCGAGGTGCTGGCCATGAATGTGGACCAGGCGGTCGACTTCTTCGCGCCGGTGCCCCAGGTGCATCATGCGCTGCGACTGCTGCAGGACGTCGGCCTGGGCTATCTCACCCTGGGGCAGCAGAGCCCCACGCTGAGTGGCGGCGAGGCCCAGCGCATCAAGCTGGTCACGGAGCTGGCGAAGGCGAGCCCGGCCGTGGCCCTGCGCCGCCATGCGCGCCAGCATGTGCTCTACATCCTGGATGAACCCACGGTGGGCCTGCACATGGCCGATGTGGAGAAGCTGCTGCGGGTGCTGCACCGCCTGGTGGATGCGGGCAACAGCGTGATCGTGATCGAGCACAATCTGGATGTGATCGCCGAAGCCGACTGGGTGATCGACATGGGGCCGGAGGGCGGCCGAGAGGGTGGCACCGTGGTGGCGGAGGGCAGCCCGGCGCGGGTGGCGAAGTCGAAGAAGTCACGGACGGCGCCGTACATGCAGAAGATTCTGGGTGTGTAGCCCGGCACTTCGCTAGCCCGTCTTGCGGGCGGGGCAGGGTTTGCGGACACGCTGTGAATACATCCATGTACGCTCGGCGCGCGCCTTCCCTGGCGCGCGACGGTCCGCAATCCCTGCCCCGCCCGCAAGACTCCGTGCCAGCGATTGTGCACCTGGATACTCCAAGTGGTTTTCTGCATATCCTTGGGGGGAGAAGCCAAGGTCGAGGCCTGGGCTTGGCCTCTCCACTACGACAAGACGGTTGATTGGAACGAGCAGCGCGCACTGAGGCCGACGCAGCGGGGCTCGGGGTGGCGGCGAGTCAGCCGACCGTCGAGCGCCATGGATGGCGCTCGCCGAGCCTACACGGACGTACTTGCGGCGTGTCGGCGGACTCGCCGCCACCCCGAGCCCCGACGCCACTCACCCAAGAAGCACTACTTGAACACCACCGTCTTGTTGCCATTCACGATGATGCGATGTTCACAATGCCACTTCACCGCCCGCGCAAACGCCGCGCACTCGGCATCGCGCCCGATCTGGACCAGTTCGTCAATATCGAAGTTGTGATCGATCTTCTCCACCGCCTGCTCGATGATCGGGCCCTCGTCCAGGTCCGTCGTCACGTAGTGCGCCGTGGCCCCGATGATCTTCACGCCGCGCATGTAAGCCTGACGGTAGGGATTCGCGCCCTTGAAGCCCGGCAGGAAGGAGTGATGAATGTTGATGGCGCGGCCCGCCATCGCCTCGCACATCTTCGGCGAGAGAATCTGCATGTAGCGCGCCAGGGCCAGCAGGTCCACGCGCTCGGCGCGGATGATCTCCAGCACGGCGTCTTCCTGCGCGTCCTTGTTCTCCGACGTCACCGGCAGGTAGTGATACGGAATGCCGTACCACTCCGTGATGCCCCGCAGATCCTCGTGATTGGACACCACGCCCACGATGTCGGCCGGCAGCACGCCGCTGCTCCAGCGGTGCAGGATGTCATTCAGGCAATGCCCGTGCTTCGAGACCGCCATCAGCACCCGCGGCTTCACGGCCAGATTGAAGAAACTGCACTGCATGTCGAAGCGCTGCGCAATCTCGCGGAAATCCTCGTTCAGTTTCTCGCTGCCCGGCAGCGTCGCCTCCACTTCCTCGAATTCCACGCGCATGAAGAAGCGATCCGCCACCGGGTCCCGGTGCTGAGCCGCGTCACTGATGGTGGCACCACGCTGGAAGAGGAAATCACTGACTGCGCGCACGATGCCATTGGCTTCGGGGCAGGACACGGTCAACACGAATTTCTGACGATCTGCTGCATTCATCGGGGCGTTCTTCCTTGCAAGGCTGCGGTCGGCGGATTCAGGCGGCGCAAGCTTATCACCAAAGCGCCGCCCGACGAGAGCTTCCCGGCGGCCGGCCGGCGCCGCTACAATCGGGCCCTCATTCACTCCACAGGAAGCCTGACATGAAATCACGCGCCGCCGTCGCCTTTGCCGCTGGCAAGCCCCTGGAAATCGTCGAGGTCGACCTCGAAGGCCCGCGCGCCGGCGAGGTGCTCATCGAGATCAAGGCCACGGGTGTCTGCCACACCGACGCCTTCACGCTGTCGGGCGATGACCCGGAAGGCGCGTTTCCGGCCATTCTGGGCCACGAGGGCGCGGGCGTGGTGGTGGAAGTCGGGCCCGGCGTGAAGAGCCTGAAAGTGGGCGACACGGTGATTCCGCTCTACACCCCCGAGTGCCGCGAATGCGAGTACTGCCTGCATCCGCGCACCAATCTCTGCCAGGCCATCCGCGCCACCCAGGGCAAGGGGCTGATGCCCGACGGCAGCAGCCGTTTCTCCTTCGAAGGCAAGCCGATCCTGCACTACATGGGCTGCTCCACCTTCTCGAATTACACCGTGCTGCCGGAGATCGCCGTGGCCAAGGTGCGCTCGGACGCGCCCTTCGACAAGATCTGCTACATCGGCTGCGGCGTCACCACCGGCATCGGCGCCGTGGTGTTCCAGGCCAAGGTGCAGCCCGGCAGCACCGTGGCGGTGTTCGGCCTCGGCGGCATCGGGCTGAACGTGATCCAGGGCGCCCGCATGATCGGCGCCGACCGCATCATCGGCGTGGACATCAACGAGTCCAAGGTGCCGCTGGCGCGCCAGTTCGGCATGACCGATTTCGTGAATCCCAGGAATGTGGACGATGTCACCGCCGAGATCATCGCCATGACCCGGGGCGGCGTGGACTACAGCTTCGAGTGCATCGGCAATGTGAAGACCATGCGTCAGGCCCTGGAGTGCACGCACAAGGGCTGGGGGGAATCGTTCATCATCGGCGTGGCCGGCGCGGGGCAGGAGATCTCCACCCGGCCGTTCCAGCTGGTGACGGGGCGCTCGTGGCGCGGCAGCGCCTTCGGCGGCGCCAGAGGCCGCACCGACGTGCCGAAGATCGTGGACTGGTACATGAACGGCAAGATCAGCATCGACCCGCTGATCACCCACACCATGCCGCTGGAAGACATCAACAAGGCCTTCGACCTGATGCACGAGGGCAAGAGCATCCGCTCCGTCATCCTCTTCTGACAACTCATTGATTCAAAAGTCTTTTTATCACCAACCCCCTGATCAGGGGGTTGGCCCGCCCTGTCCCCTCCGTTAGCCTTCGGTCAAGAAATGTTCAAACATTTCCACGAGTCTTTCTGCGCGTCACTGACCCAACCGGAGCGAACCATCCATGACATTCCAACGCCTGCGCCACCCCTTGCTGCGAACTCTCGGCCACTGTGCCCTTGTCCTTTCCGCTGCCGTCGTCAGCACCGGCGCCCTGGCGCAGACCAAGACCCCGGCCACCGTGCCGACGTCCTTCCAGGGCACCTACAACCTGACCTATGCCTTCGCACAGACCGGTTCGCCCGTGACCAATGGCGCCACCGCCACCATGATCATCGGCCCGGGCGGCACCATGTGCATCGCTGGCAACACATTGTCAAATCCTGTGATCGTCAATGGCAATCAGCATGAAGGTCACTGGGAGATCCCCTCGGTCGACCTGACCCTGGCGGTGTCCAGCCTGGTGAGCGGCTACAACGAGATCAATGTCTACAAGACCAGCACCGTCGGCACCAACAGCGTGACCTGGTACGGCCAGTTCCAGGGCAGCAAGGTGAGCACCAGCACCACCGGCTGCGGCACCGCCACGCCGGCGCCCACCCCTGTCGACCCAGCCAAGGTGGCCCAGCTGTTCGACGAGGCGCAAAAGAAACTGGCCCAGTACTTCCCGGCCAGCGCCAATGCCCAGACCCAGACGGTGGACGGCTACACCTACCGCTTCTACCCCAGCACCAACATCTATCTGGCCATCAACAACGGCGACATCTACGTGATGGGCGGCCAGTTCGGCAACACGCCAGTCAAGCAGGGCCCGCTGGAGGCCATCCTGTCCGAGCTCAGCAAGATGCAGGTCAGCATTCCCGAAGTTCCGAGCGGCAATGCCACCCTGGTGCTGACCGGCACCGTCGGCGCCCTGGGCATCAACACCAGCATCGGCTCCATCACCATCGACAATATCCCGATGCCCAGCGAGAACGATGTGGACAAGGTGCGTGACCAGGTGCGCGAGCAGTACAAGGATGCCGGCATCAGCGGCAACATCAACGTGACGCTGATCTCCTCCAGCAGCAACAGCATCGTGTTCAACATCAAGTTCAACGGTTCGGTGACGCAGTCCGGCTTCACCATCACCCAGAACTACGACATCACTTACACCTACACCAAGAAGTAGGTATCGAGTTTTCAGAGCGTCTTCTGGCTCTGCTCTGACGAAGGTCGCTGCCGGCAACGGGGGCGACCTTCTTTTTTCACCCAGGAAAATGCACCGCCAGCCACACGGTCTGTTCAGCCGGTGCCGTCCACGCCACGCGATGGCGACGCCCCGCCGCAATCAGCACATGGTCGCCGGGCTGCAGACTCACCTCACCGCCGTCCTCCCATGCCAGCCGCGCCGCGCCCTGCAGCAGCAGGACCCACTCGGCCCGCGCCTGTTCGTACCAGAAGCCGGGCGGACTCGCCTGCCCCTGGGACACGATGCGCTCCACGAGCACCTCGCCGGCGGTGACCAGCGCCTCGAACACCTCGCCCTGCGCTGCGTCGGGCAGGCCCTGCAGCAGGTTCTTCACGTCCTTCATGCTCCTTCGCTCCCGGATTTTCTCCTGTGCCCGCAGCGGGCCTTGCGACTATACTACGCGCCGACCCGAACACTGTGGGAGCGGGCCTGCCCGCCAGCCGCCCCCGCCCAACCATGAGCGCCGACCCATGACTCTTCGCCCCCTGACATCTCTCCGCCGCCTGTTCCTGCTGGCCTGCGTGCTCGCCGCCAGCCTCGTGCCCGTCAGCAGCGCCCAGGCGCCCTCGCTCTCAGGCGAATGGCGTGGCACCTACAACATCAACATCGGCGGTGATCGGGAGATCATCTTCACGCTGAACGAAGTCGATGGAGTGCTCACGGGCACCTTCGACAATCCGACGGCAGGCATCATGGCGGTGAGCATCGAGACCATCAGCGTGAACGGCAACGACATCCGCCTGCTGCTGCCGCGCATCCAGGGCGAGTACTACGGCACCATCCGCGACGAACTCGGCGCCGACGGCAAGCCGGTGCGCATCGACGGCGACTGGAGCCAGGCCGGCGAATACATCCCCATCACCCTGCGCCGCACCGTCGCGCCGTAAGCGGAGACACTGCCATGAAATACCTGCACACCATGGTCCGCGTCAGCGATCTGGACGCCTCCCTCGCCTTCTACTGCGACGCCCTCGGCCTGCAGGTGCTGAGTCGACGCGAGAGCGAACAGGGCCGCTTCACCCTGGTGTTCCTGGCTGCCCCCGGCGACGAGCAGGCGCAAGTGGAACTCACGTTCAACTGGGACCCGGAGGTCTACACCGGCGGCCGCAATTTCGGCCACCTGGCCTATGCCGTGAAGGATATCTATGCCACCTGCGCCCATCTGCAGAGCAAGGGCGTGACGATCCTGCGCCCGCCGCGTGACGGTCGCATGGCCTTCATCCGCTCGCCGGACAACATCTCCATCGAGCTGCTGCAGGAAGGCACCCCGCTGCCGCCGCAGGAGCCCTGGGCCAGCATGCCGAACACCGGCACCTGGTAGCCCCCGAATTTCAATTGACAGAGGCAGGACCCGACATGCAACTACTCGACGGCAAGGCAACGTCCGAACAGATCAAGGCGGAGATCGCCGACCAGGTGGCGCTCATCAAGGCCAGCGGCGGCAAGGTGCCGCATCTGGCGGCCATTCTGGTGGGCAATGATGGCGCCAGCGAAACCTATGTGAACAGCAAGGTGCTCGACTGTGCCCAGGTGGGTTTCGAATCCACGCTGATCCGCCTGGAGGCCAGCGTGAGCGAGGCCGAGCTGCTGGCCCGGATCGACCAGCTGAACAAGGACCCGCAGATCGACGGCTTCATCGTGCAGGTGCCGCTGCCCAAGCACATCGACGAGATCAAGGTGACGCTGGCCATCGATCCGGCCAAGGATGTCGACGGCTTCAGCCCCACCAATGTGGGCAAGATGACGCTGGGCCTGCCCACCTTCATCTCCGCCACGCCCAACGGCGTGATGGAACTGCTGCGCCGCTACAAGGTGGAGACCGCCGGCAAGCACTGCGTGGTGGTGGGCCGCAGCAACATCGTCGGCACGCCCATGGCGCTGCTGATGTCGCGCAACACCAACCCCGGCAATGCCACCGTCACCCTGGTGCACAGCCGCACGCAGAACATCGCCGAGATCTGCCGCTCGGCCGACATCCTCATCGTCGCCATCGGCCGTCCGCATTTCCTGACGGCGGACATGGTCAAGGAAGGCGCGGTGGTGATCGACGTGGGCATCACCCGCGTGCCCGATGACAGCCGAGCGTCCGGCTTCCGCCTGGCCGGCGATGTGGACTTCGAGGCCGTCAAGCACAAGTGCTCGTTCATCACGCCCGTGCCCGGGGGCGTCGGCCCCATGACCCGTGCGTCCCTGTTGCAGAACACCCTCAAGGCGCAATTGCTGCGCGCCCGTTGACCGGAGAACCCCATGTTCCAGAACCTGACACCCCTGGCCGCCGACCCGATCCTCGGCCTCATGGCGGCGTTTCGCGCCGACAGCAACCCGCACAAGATCGATCTGGGTGTGGGCGTCTACAAGGACGCGGCCGGCCACACGCCGGTGATGCGTGCCGTGAAGGAAGCGGAACGCCGTCTGCTCGCCACCCAGGTCACCAAGACCTATGTCGGCCCGGCCGGCGCCTCGCTCTACAACGAGTATGTGGCACAGCTGATTCTGGGGCGCGAGCTGGCCGAGTCCACCCACGACCTGCGCTGCACCTTCCAGACCCCCGGCGGCTGCGGCGGCCTGCGTCTGGCGGCGGAGTTCATCAACAAGTGCAACCCGGGCGCGCGCATCTTCGTGAGCGACCCGACCTGGGCCAACCACATCCCCCTGCTGGGCGATGCCGGCCTGCAGATCGCGACCTACCCCTACTACGACTACGCCACGCACAGCATCCAGTTCGACGCCATGATGGCCACGCTGGAACAGGCACAGCAGGGCGATCTGGTGCTGCTGCACGGCTGCTGCCACAACCCCTGCGGCGCCGACCTCACGCAGGACCAGTGGCGCGCCGTGCGCGATCTGGCGCTGAAGAACGGCTTCACACCCTTCATTGACCTGGCCTATCAGGGCCTGGGCGATGGCGTGGATGAGGACTGCTTCGGCGTGCGCCTGCTGGCCGCTGCCGTGCCGGAACTGATCGTCGTCAGCTCCTGTTCGAAGAACTTCGGGGTCTATCGCGAGCGCGTGGGGGCCTTCACCCTGCTGTGCCAGAACAATGCCTCCATGAAGGCGGCTTCCAGTCTGATCGCGGCCACGGCGCGGGGCATCTACTCCATGCCGCCGGACCATGGCGCGACGGTGGTGGAGATGATCCTTGGCGACTCGGTGCTGCGTCTGGACTGGGAACAGGAACTGACGCAGATGCGCGAGCGCATCAGTGGTCTGCGCACGCTGCTGGTGCAGCAGTTGCGGGCGGCGGGGGTGGACCGCGATTTCAGCTTCATCGAGCACGAGAAGGGCATGTTCTCCTTCCTGGGCCTGAGCGTGCCGCAGGTGCAGCGGCTGGTGAAGGAGCACAGCATTTACCTGGTGGATTCGAGCCGAATCAATGTGGCGGGAATCAGTGAGGGGAATGTCGATTATCTGGTGGCGAGCATTCGCAAGGTGCTGGGGTAATCTGCCAGCCGATGCCGTCAGGAGAGCGGGCGGGCACGGTTCTGGACACGCCGTGAACCCATCCCTGGGGGCTCGGCTCGCCGCCGTCCAGGCGGCTCACGGTCCATAACCGTGCCCGCCCGCTCTTCTGACTCCCGCAGTGGTACGCCCTCCCCCTCACCGTGTGTGGGGAGAGAGAGTCCTCGCGGTGGCCGTGGCCGCCGCGAGGACGGTTCGATCAGAGCACGTAGCTTGCGGTGTCGCTCTGGGTCAGGTTGACGCCAATCAGGGTGACTGCCGTCAGGTAGTCATTGCCACCGCCGTCGGCATCGATCTGCACCACAGTGTCGGCGCCGGAGGCCAGGAAGCGCACGAAACCGTTGCTGAACGCGGTGGCATCGTGCGGTGCGTTGACGGAAGTCAACAGGCTCTGCAGGTTCAACACGTCGCTGTTGGCACCCTTGACGAAGCCGGTGATGACGCGGTTCTGCAGCACCACCACTTCGTCCAGCGCCGGGCCCTGGGCGTCGCCCGGGAAGCCCTGCGGTGTGTTGGGCGTCAGGCTCTCGAAGCTCAGCGTGGTGCTGGTGCCGGTGGCAACGAAGCTGATCGTCCTGTTGGCCCACTGCATGTTGGTCTCGGAGCTGTCTGCGTTGAACACGAAGTCCTGCACCGTGGCGCCGGCGCTGACGCGCAGCGTCGAGCTCACAGCTCCCGGATTCTGCGACAGCTCGAAGCCCACCACATAGGTCTGGCCGGCAACGGTGTTCAGCACCTGGCTCACGCCACCGCGCTGGAAGGCGTTCACGTCGATACTGTAAGTGCCATCCGCAGACTGCCAGCCTGTCGACGCCACCACATCCACGCCGCCCGCAAGCACGGTCCAGCCAGACGTGCCGTTCTCGAACGAGCCATTGCTCACCACGTTGCTGACCACATAGGTGTCGGACACCGGCAGCACTTCCACCGTCACGTTCGCCGTGCTGGTGAGCCCGGCAGCATCACGCATGGTGTAGCTGAAGCCGGCGTTGCCAACGAAATTCGCCGCCGGTGTGAAGCTGATGACGCCGCCGTTCAGCGCCACGGTGCCGTTGCTGGCACCCTGAACGGACACCAGGGCCTTGCTGTCGTTGACGTCGGCATCCGTGTCATTGCCGAGCAGCTGCGAAACCTGGATCTGCACCGTGTCGTCCTCACCAGTGAAGACGTGGTCGTTGACCGCCGACGGCGCATCGTTGACACCATTGATGCGGATGCTCAGCGTGGCCGTATCGGTATCGCCCTGCTCATCACGCACGGTGTACTGGAACACTTCCTCGACAAATTCGCCGTCATTCAAGGCGGTGTAGGCCCCCTTGTCGTCGAAGAAGTAGTCGCCGTCGCGATCCACGCGCAGCGTGGCACCGGAGGCAAGCGTCAGGGTGACGGAATTGCCCACCAGGCTCTGGAAGCCCACCGCGCTGACCTCAAGCGCCCCGTTCAAGGTGGGCGGCACGTCATTGCCGAGCACATTGCCCGAAGCGCTGGCGCTGCGCGACTGGCCGTAGGTGCCCACGGTGAAGCCGTTCCACGTCTCCTTGTTCTGGCTGGTCCAGCTCAGGTCTTCCACGGAACCGTCGATCTTCAGCACGCCATGGAATTCGCCACCGGACACGATGCCGTAACGGCCATTGCCGAAACTGGTCGGGCTGATGTCCGGCGCATCGCCGTACTTGCCCTGCCCCTGGCTGACGATCTGGAAGTTCTGGTCAAACAGATAGCCGTTGTTGTTCATGCTCATCACGGCAAAGAACAGGTTCTCCACGGGCTCGGAGAAGCTGATGTTGCGCAGCGAGAAGTCGGTGCGTGTGCCGCTGAGATTGAAGCCACCACCTGTGAAGGCCTCGTTCAGCCCGATGATGTCCCAGGTGGTCGGGGCATTCACCTGCGCGCTGGTGTAGGGTTTCGCGGCCGGATTGGGCTCGATGAACTCCGAAGTGGCGGACGAGTAGTAGTTCAACTCCGGCGCTGACTGCCCCTGCCCCAGCAGGACCATCCAGGAAAGTCCTTCGTAGGCCACGCCGATGGTATGACCATCGCCCAGGGTGATGGTGCCGGTGACACGCACCTGCTTGTCGATGCCCACGGTGCCGCCGATCACCTCGACGTCCTGCCAGTCCACCCAGTACACGGTGTTGCTGGTGTCCACCACTACCGTGCTGGCCGTGAGGCTGTTGCTGTCATCCACAGCAGTGGGGCCGTCCACGGTGCCAGTGATGTTGACCGTGATCGTGGTCGAGGTGGTGTCCACGCTGTTGACGGTGAACACATCGGTGACGATCTGGCCCGGGTTGAGGAAGTTCAGCGCACTGCTGGTGGTGTAGGTCCACACGCCGGCGGCGTCCATGCTCAGGGAGCCGTAGTTGCCGGCCAGATTGCTGACCGCCACGTACTGCGCCTCGCCTTCGTCGGCATCGCTGATGCTCAGGGTGCCGCCAGTGGTGAGTACGCTGTTGGTTTCCGTCAGGTCCACCACGGCATTGCCGAGCACGGCTCGGTCATTGATGCCGGTGAGCACGATCTGGACCTCGCGGGCATCGCTGCCGCCATTGCCGTCCGCCACGGTGACAGTGAAGGTCTCGACACGGGTTGCGCCCTGGGGCAGGTAGGTCAGTGCGCTCTTGTCGACGCTGTAGTTCCAGGTCACCTGGCCACCCGTGCCGCTGCCCGTGGTGTCGCTGACGAGCACGGTGCTCAGGATGCCCAGCGTGCTGCCCACGGGGGCCACGGCCACGCTGTGGGTGTCAGTCAGGTCCACGTCGTTGAAGTGAATGGCACCCGAATCCTGGAGCAAGGGGTTCAGGTCCACCAGACCATAGCTGCCGGTGGAATTGCGGTAGGTGAACTCCAGCGAGGCCTCACCGCCGTACTCGAAGAAGTACAGTTCGATGGGGTACTGCCCCGGCGCCAGGGCGATGCTGCCCTCGCGCGCCACCTCGGGGTGAATGCCCGGATCGTTGATGATCAGCGTGTTGTTGACCATCAGGAACACGCCGTCGTCGTTGAAAGTGCGGAAGGTGTAGGTGTCGGCCGTCGAGACATCCACCTGGCCGGTGATCCGCACGAAGAAATTGTCGTTCAGCGGATGGCCGGTGCCGGTCACCCCTGCCGCCTGGGCGACAGGCCAGGGCATGCTGCCCGGAATCTCGCCGGCGAAGCCTGCCGGGTCATCGGTGTAATCGATCACCGCCGTGGTCACGGTGCGTGTGGCGGCATTGTTCGCCGCGTAGTTCACCAGGTCCGACAGCACAGTGGAACGTGCATTGGAATACTGCTGCACGGTGAACGGCACCACCGGCGCCGTGGCCGTCAGTGCGCCCTGCAGGACGCTGGAAGGCTGAATCACCGGGGCATCGTTCTTGCCGGTGACAGTGACCGTGACGCTGTTGTTTGCCGTGGCGCCGTGGGCGTCAGTGGCCTGCAGTTGCAGGGTGTACTGGCTGGTCTGGCCGGCAGCCAGGCTCTGGAAGGCGCTGGCAGGGTCCACCGTCAGCGTCGTGCCGCTGATGCCGGCACTGCCGCCTGCCGGGCCGTTGAGCAGGGCATACGTGAGATTGCTGCCGTCGTTGTCGCTGTCGATGTCAGCGCCCAGGGCGGCGAGATCCAGCGTGGCGGCAGCGCCGTCCTCACTGATGGCGACTGCAGCACCGGCGAGTGTCGGCGCGTCGTTCACGCCAGAGATGATCAAGCTGACGGTAGCGCTGGCGGTGGCCCCATGGGAGTCCATGACCTGCACTTGTACCTCGTCGGTAACGGTCTGGCCCTCGGCCAGCCATTGATAGTCATAGCCGGTCGTCACTCCCAGCACGGACCCACCAATATGGGCCACACCTTCATTCGGACCGCTGAGGATGGAGTACTGCAGGAGCTGGGGCAGCGCGTCGTCACTGTCGACATCGTTGGCCAGTAAGGCGAGATTCCGGGTGGCAGCCAAGCCGTCTTCCATCAAGAGGATCGTGGTGCCCATGAGCGTCGGCGCATCGTTCACGCCGGTGACGGTCACGCTCACGGTGTTCACGGCCGTGGCGCCTTGCGCATCAGTGGCCTCCACCTGCAGATCGAAGCTGAGCTGCTCGCCCACGGCGAGCTGCTGGAAGCTGAGGCCCGGATCCACCGTCAGCGTCGTGCCGCTGATGCCTGCACTGCCGCCTGCCGGGCCGTTGAGCAGGGTATACGTGAGATTGCTGCCGTCGTTGTCGCTGTCGACGTCATCGCCCAGAGCGGACAGATCCACCGTGGCGGCAGCGCCGTCCTCGGTGATGCCCACCGCCGCGGCGGCGAGTGTCGGCGCGTCGTTCACGCCGGTCACGGTGACGGCCACGGTGTTCACGGCCGTAGCGCCTTGGATGTCGGTGGCTTCCACCTGAAGATCGAAGCTGGCGGTCTCGCCCAAGGCAAGATGCTGGAAGGCAGTCGCAGGGTCCACGGTCAGCGTGGTGCCGGTGATGGTGGCAGTGCCGGCAGCCGGGCCGTTGAGCAGCGCATACGTGAGATTGCTGCCGTCGTTGTCGCTGTCGACGTCATCGCCCAGAGTGGACAGGTCTACCGTCGCGGCGGCGCCATCTTCCGTGATGCCGACGGTGGTGCCTGTCAGCGTGGGCGCATCGTTCACCCCGGTGACGGTCACCGTGATGGTGTTGACGGCGCTCGCACCGTGCACGTCCGTGGCCTGCACCTGCAGCTCATAGGTGCTGGTCTGCCCCAGCGCCAGCGCCTGGAAGGCCGCGCCGGGATTGACGGTCAGCGTGGTGCCGCTGATGACCGCGCTGCCGCCGGCCGGGCCGTTGAGCAGGGCGTACGTGAGGTTGCTGCCGTCGTTGTCGCTGTCGATGTCATCGCCCAGCGCGGACAGATCCAGCGTGACCGCAGTCCCATCCTCCGTGATGCCAATGGCCGAGGCGGCCAGCGTGGGGGCATCGTTGACCCCTGTCACGGTAATGGTCAGCGAGGCCGGGGCCGAGACCGCGCCATGGCGATCGGTGGCCGTGTAGCTCAGGGTGACGACATCGGTCTGGCCCTGCGCCAGAGACTGGAAATTCGCGCCTGGATCATAGGTGAAGCTCAGGCCGTTGTTGCTCAGCGTGCCCAGTGCCGGGCTGCCGCTGATGGTGTAAGTCAGGCTGTTGCCGTCGTCGTCGGTGTCGACGTCGTCGCCGCTGAACCCCACGGTCACCGGGCCGCCGTCCTCGGTGGCGGCCAGGGAGACCGACTGCACCGTGGGCGTGTCATTGACGCCGGTCAGCGTCACGTTGGCCTTGGCCCAGCTCAGGGTGCCATTGGCAAGGCGGATGGCGTAGATGAAGCTGTCGGTCATGGTGCTGCCCAGGGACAGCGCGGTCAGGCTGGCGGCGATGGCAGCGTCGATGGTCGACACGTCATAGGCCACGCGGCCGTTGCTGGTGATGGACAGCGCCGCGCCGAACTTGCTGCGGTTGGCCGCCACCCCGGTCACACCCGGAGCGTCCTGGGTCAGCAGGTCGCCGGCTTCGTGGCCGGACATCGTGCCCGACTGGTTGACGCCGTCGTCCACGGACCACAGTGACTTGGCGTTGCCGCCGAGATCGTTGGCCATGACATCGAGGTGGTAAACGGTGGAGGTGTAGTTCAGAGGGGTGGAGCTGGAAGTGCCGAGTGCGTCATCCTTTGCCTGCGGGGTCTTGGTGAATGACGTTTCCGTGCCGCCACCCGTATTGCCCGAATTCCCCTTGGTGTTGTCATTTGTAGCCATTGTTGTTATTCCCCCGAATCAAGAAAAAACCAGGCATTGCGCCATGGCAAAGTTGTGATGAAGCCGGGGGAGTGTACAGTTTCTGAACAACCGTATTCAATCAGGAAACGAACAAAAAATGTACAGCATTTGACGGGATTGGACCCGTGGGCACGGAGCCCGTCAAAGAACAGACGAACACTCATTACATGGCGGGATATCCCGCCATGTTCGTGATTTCAGCGGATGGCCACCGGCTCCACCTGCCGCCCGGGCAGGATGCCGCGCAGACGTGCCGCCATGTCGCGCAGCGCGGTCTCGGTGCTCTCCCAGGCCAGGCAGGCGTCGGTCACCGACACGCCGTAGCGGATCTCTTCCAGATCATCGGGAATGGGCTGATTGCCCTCGCACAGATTGCTCTCGATCATCACGCCGATGATGGACGCGTTGCCCGCCTCGATCTGCTGCGTGACGCTTTCCAGAACGTCCAATTGCTTCAGGTGGTTCTTCTGCGAATTGCCGTGGCTGCAGTCGATCATGATGTTCAGGGGCAGGTAGGCCTTGCGCAGATCATCCTCGCAGCGGGCCACGAACTCGGGCGCGTAGTTGGGCTCCTTGCCGCCCCGCAGGATCACGTGGCAGTGCGGATTGCCCGAGGTGCGGAAGGCGGCCACTCGGCCCTCGTCGGTCACGCTGATGAACGAATTGGCGGACGAGGCGGAGCGGATGGCATTGACGGCCACGGTCAGGCTGCCGTCGACATTGTTCTTGAAGCCCACGGCGGACGAGATGCCGCTGGAGAGCTTGCGATGGGTGGGCGACTCGGTGGTGCGTGCGCCGATGGCAGTCCAGGACACCAGATCCTGCAGGTATTGCGGCGTGATCAGGTCCAGTGCCTCGATGGCGATGGGCAGGCCGAGGGCATTGATGTCGAGCATCAGCTGGCGACCGATGCGCAGGCCGTGCTCGATGCGGTGGGTGCCGTCGAGGTGCGGGTCGTAGATCAAGCCTTCCCAGCCCACGGTGGTGCGGGGCTTCTCGAAGTACACGCGCATGATGATCATGAGGGTGTCCTGCAGTTCGTCGGCGAGGGGCTTGAGCAGGCGGGCGTAGTCCATGGCCTCGTTGACGTTGTGGATCGAGCAGGGCCCGACCACCACCATCAGGCGATGATCCTTGCGGTCCAGAATGCCCTTGACGCCCTTGTGGCCGGCGAGCACGGTCTCGAGGGCGGGCCCGCTGACGGGCATGGCCTCCTTGAGGGTGCGGGGGCTGGGGAGTTCTTCCTGCAAGACGATGTGCAGGTTTTCGTTTTCGCGTTGCTCCATGGTGGGGTTCCAATACACGTGATTGTGGGTTTGAACGCGGAGGGCGGGGCTGGTTTGCTGACACGCCGTGAACCCGTCCCTGGGGGCTCGGCTGCCGCCATCCCTGGCGGCAGACGGTCAGCAAACCACCCCCACCCTCCTCGTCTCGAATTCCAACGCCAGCGAATGGCGTGTATTCGGGGGCATGGGAGGGAGCGTGCCACAGGGCTTCGCGGCGCGTACAGCGGGATTTCTGTATCACGATGTTTCGCCTTCTCTGGGCCCTCCCCGCGTGGGGACATCACCCCCATTCGCTGGCAACCTGGCTGCGATCTGGCACGGGAGTGGTTCGGTGCCGGATTGATCGGGCGGGGACCGTGAGCCGCCTGGACGGCGGCGAGCCGAGCCTACAGGGACGTACTTGCGGCGTGTCCCCGAACGGTCAAGCCGGCACCGAGCCGCTCCATGGCGATGTCGCTATGACTGCCCCTGAAAGTGTCGCAACCGAACTCCCGACGCATACAGACTCGCCGCATAGATGCCCAGCCCCCCGAACGTCAGCACACTCATCCAGAAGATCCGCGTCCAGGTGCCCCAGTCCAGCCAATCCTGCCAGTCCCCCGTCAACCACCACAGGAACCCCCCCATCAGCACATTCGCCAGCAGCAGGCGCAGCAGGAACAGCCCCCAGCCCGCCTGGAAGCGGAAGACTTTCTGTTGCACCAGCCCCAGCAGCAACAGCCCGGCATTGAGCATGGCCGCCAGCGAGGTCGCCAGCGCCAGGCCGGTGTGGCCGAAGTCGAAGACGAAGACCAGCACCAGGTTCATCACCATGTTGGCCACCATGGCCACGATGCCGATGCGCACCGGCGTGCGCGTGTCCTGCCGCGAGTAATACCCGGGCGCGAAGATCTTGATCGCCATGAAGGCCAGCAGCCCGAGCGTGTAGGCCTGCAGACTGCTCGTGACCTTGCCCACGTCATCGACACTGAAATTCTGCCCCTGGAACAGCGTGATGATCAGCGGCTGCGCCAGCAGGATCAGCGCCAGGCTCGCCGGCACTGCAATCAACAGCACCATGCGCAGAGCCCAGTCGAGCATGGCGGCGAATTCGTCCAGCGACTTGTCGGCATGCTTGCGCGACAGGCTCGGCAGCACCACGGTGGCGATGGCGATGCCGAAGATGCCCAGCGGCAGTTCCACCAGACGGTCGGAGAAATACAGCCAGGACACGCTGCCCGACACGAGCAGGGAGGCGATGAAGGTGTCCAGCAGCAGGTTGATCTGGCTGACCGACACGCCGAACAGGGCGGGAATCATGAGCGTCATGATGCGACGCACGCCCTCGTGCTGGCGGTTCAGCTTCGGAATGGGCAGCAGCCGCAGCCGCGCCAGCGCCGGCAACTGGAACACCAGCTGCGCGATGCCTGCAATCAGCACGCCCACGGCCAGCGCCATCTCGGGCCGGTCCATGTAGGGGCTCAGAAGCACGGCGGCGCCGATCAGGGCGACATTGAGCAGCGCGGGCGTCAGCGCCGGAATGGCGAACTTGTCGTAACTGTTGAGAATGGCGCTGGCAAAGGCCGCCAGGGAGATCAGCAACAGGTAGGGAAAGGTGATGCGGAACATGTCCACGAACAGGCTGAACTTGTCGGCGTTGTCGCGAAAGCCCCAGGCCAGGGGGATGGCCAGCAGGGGCGCGGCGAGCACCACCACCAGGGTCAGCAGCACCAGCACGGAGCCGAGACTGCCCGCCACGGCATCCACGAGTTGCTTCACCTCGGCATGGCTGCGCCGGGCCCGGTACTCCGACAGCACAGGCACGAAGGCCTGGTTGAAGGCGCCTTCGGCAAACAGGCGGCGCAGGAAATTGGGAATCTTGAAGGCCAGGAAGAAGGCGTCGGTGCCATCGCCGGGCCCGAACATGCGGGCAAGAACCACGTCCCGAGCCAGCCCGAGCACGCGGGACACCATGGTCATGCTGCCGGTCACGGCACTGGAACGCAGCAGGCCACCGCGGGGACGCGGGCTCTGCTCTGGCGCTGGGTTCTGGGGGCTGGGTTTCATCTCGTCCAACTTGACCTGCGGGCTGCCGGGGTGGGAGCGGCGGTGGGCGCGGAATTGCCCGCCGGTCAGGCACTGCACCGAGGCTGCGCTGTCTGGCAGTGTCTTGGCAGACCGTGAGCCGCCCGGACGGCGGCGAGCCGAGCCCCCAGGGATGGGTTCACGGCGTGTCTGCCAAGACACTGCCAGACAGGGCAGCCTCTTCGAAGCTCAGTTCGCGGGCAAGCCCGCTCCCACCGCCGCTCCCACCACGCATAAAAATCAGCGGTTCAACGCCCGCAGCATCCAGGCCGTCTTCTCGTGAATGCGCATGCGATCCGACGCCAGCGACGCCGAGGACTCATCCCCCGCATCCTGCGCCAGCTTCAGCACCTTGCGACAGGTGCGCACCACCGCTTCGTGACCCTGCGTCAGGATGTCCACCATCTCCCGGCCCGCCGGAATCGTGTCCACCTCGTGAATCGCACTCAACCGCGCGAATTCCTTGTAGGTGCCCGGCGCGATCACATCCAGCGCCCGGATGCGCTCCGCCACTTCGTCCACCGCCAGCGCCAGTTCCGTGTACTGCTCCTCGAACATCAGGTGCAGCTCGCGAAACTGCGGGCCCGTGACGTTCCAGTGGAAATTGTGGGTCATCAGGTACAGCGTGTAGGAATCGGCCAGCAAGTGTTTCAGGCCTTCCGCAATGGTCAGGCGATCCGCTTCCGGGATGCCGATGTCGATGCTGCTCATGGGAGTCTCCTTGGTCATGACAACGTTCTTCACAGTGTTCAGTGGTGGCGGATCAGTCGGATGCAAGCCCGGCATAGACCATCTGCACGTCGTCGTCACCGTCGATGGCGTCGAGGAATGCCTCGACTTCCTCCAGGGCCTCGCCACTGAGCTTCACCGGATTCTTCGGGCGATAGCCCAGCTTGGCCGACTCCACCTTGAAACCGAAATTCGGCAGCGCCTTGCACACCGCATCCAGGTCGGTGGGCTCGGTCAGGAACAGTGTCCCTTCGTCGCCAATTTCCAGATCCTGCGCGCCGGCCTCGATGGCGGCCAGTTCCGGGTCGGCATCCGCCGCCACAGGAACGGCCTCGATCATGCCGAGGTAATCGAAGTCCCAGGCCACCGAACCCGAGCTGCCCAGCTGACCCTTGCGGAACAGCACGCGCATGCTGGAGTAGGTGCGATTGGTGTTGTCCGTCAGGCATTCCACGATCACGGGCACCTGATGCGGCGCGAAACCTTCGTAGATGGCCTTCTCGTAGTGCACGGCATCATCGAGCAGGCCGGCACCCTTCTTGATGGCCCGTTCCAGGGTCTCGCGCGTCATGGAGGCCTTCTTGGCGGCTTCCACCGCCAGGCGCAGACGCGGGTTCATGTCCGGGTCGGCGCCGTTGCGCGCGGCCACCATGATTTCCTTGGTGAGTTTGGTGAAGATGCGGCCCTTGGCGTTGGCCGCCAGCTCTTTGTGCTTGGCTTTCCACTGTGCGCCCATGTGCGGTCTCGTTCTGTCTGTGGCTGCGAACTGCCCGTCATTTCGCGGGCTTGAAGGCCGCAGATGATACGTGCTGGCGCAAGGCTCAGACAACTACAAACTGGCCCATCATGCCGTGATCCTCGTGCTCGAGAATGTGGCAGTGGAACATGTAGGGATGCACCGGGTCCGGGTGTCCGGCAAAGCGCGCGATCACCCGCACCGTCTCGGAGATGTGCACGCGCACGGTGTCCTTCAGCCCGCGCTCTTCCGGGGGCGGTGGCTGGCCGTTGCGGTCGAGGATCTCGAAGTGCACCTTGTGGATGTGGAAGGGGTGAATCATGGGCGAGACATTGCGCAGCTCCCAGATCTCCACCGCGCCCTCCTGCACCTCGAAATCGATGCGATTCATGTCCATGCTCATGCCATTGAGCTTGAACACGCCGCCGCCGAAACCGCCTCCGTTGCCCCCGCCGTTGCCGCCGCCTCCCGCGCCGCGCCCTTCCCTGCCGCCGCCATTGCCCGGGCCGTTGCCCATGCCCAGTGCAAAATGACGCGATATTGTGGCGTCCTCGGCGCGCAGGCGCGTGAGCGTGGTGAGCACGGCGGGCAGCTCGGCGGAAGGCTCCAGCGTGGCCGCAGGGCGAATTTCCAGGACATCGAAGGCATCCTTGTCGAGCGAGCGCATCATCCCGTTCATCTGCCCGTTGTAGAACACCGGATAGGGCGACACGGGCAGATTCACGAGCAGGAACGGCTGGCCGGGCGTGATGTCCAGCACGATCTCCGCGCGCTCGCCCGGCGACAAGGTGACATTGGCCACCTGCAGGGGCGTTTCCAGGAAGGAGCTGTCGCCGGCGATCAGGGCGAAGGGCTGCTCGTCACTGCGGGCGATGGTGAAGCTGCGCGCATTGGCCGCGTTCAACAGGCGCAGCCGTAGCTTCTGCGTGCGGACCTCCAGGTACGGCGCCAGCGTGCCATTGACCAGCAGGGTCTCGCCGCGCACGCCGCGCATCAGCGTGCTGACATCCGTCGGGTATTCCAGCACGCCGTTCTCGCCGAAGCGGCGGTCCTGCAGGATCAGCGGCACATCGTCCACGCCATAGCGGGACGGCAGATCCAGCGCGTCCGTCTCCGCACTCTCCACCAGCAGCATGCCGGCCAGGCCGTGATAGACCTGAGGCCCGGTGCGGTGGTGCAGGTGGGAGTGATACCAGCAGGTGGACGCATGCTGATCGAGGGTGAAATTCGCCTGCCAGCGCCCGTCCGGCGCGATGGTCTGATGCGGACCGCCGTCCATCACCGCCGGCACATTGAGACCGTGCCAGTGCAGCGTGGTGGTTTCGGTCAGGGCATTGTGCACGTCGATGGCGATGGGCTCGCCGCAGCGCAGGCGCAGCGTGGGCCCGAGATAGCTGCCGTTGATGCCCAGCGTGGCGGTCTCGAACTCGGGGAAGAAGCGGGTCAGGCCGTGCTGTGTCTGCAGGGCGAAATGGCGCACGCCATCGTGCAGCTCGCCTTCCAGCAGTTCGGGAATGCGCAGAGGGTTCTGCCCCACCGGACCGGGCGCGATGCCGATGGTGGGGAACTGCACGCCTCCCGCTGTCTGTTCCAGCGGCAGGGGCTCGGGCTCCTGCGGCCGCCACAGCACCCAGGCACCCCCCGCGCTCAGGCCGATTCCGGCGAACCATTGCAACAGGCGGCGGCGCTTCATCGTAGGGCGGGTTCCTGGTCAGTCGTCGGGTGTGCGGACATCGGCTTGGCGTCTCACTCAGTGTCGGCGTGGACAATGGTGCCCACGTGTTCGCCGCGCAGGGCCCGGGCGATCAGCTCGGGCCGGCGGCCGTTGATCAGCTGGAACGAGCGCACGCAGCGTGCAGTGTCCAGCACATCCAGCAAGGCCTCGTCGAAAGGCAGTGTTGGCAGCGCCAGGGCTCGCAGGGCACTGACGCTGATGCGCTCGATCAGCGGCGCGGCGGGATTGTGTTTCGGGTCCTCGGTGTGCAGGCCGTCGACATCCTTCACCAGCGTGACCGACTTGCAGCCGAAGCACTCGGCCAGGATCAGACAGCCGGCATCGGTGCGATGCGGCGGAATCTTGCCCACGGCAGGAGGATGCTCCCACAGGGAATACGGCGGCACGCCATTGAAGATCACGCCGGGCACGGCGTGCATGAACAGGGGCAGCAAGTGCCCGAAGATTTCCGGCGGAATCGCCGTGACGCCATGGGGCGCCAGCAAGGTGCCGAGGATGTGGGCATTGCCCAGCGCATCGGCCACGCTGACCTGGGCCAGCACGCCGGTGGGCAGGCCGAGATCCAGGCCGATGGAGAACACGTGGCGGCTGCGCGCCCCGGCCCCCACGCCCAGAATCAGCTTCTCCGACTTGAGCACATCGCCGAGGGCATCGACCACCGGCATGACCACGTCGCGGCCGGCCTCCAGCAGGGAACTGCCGCCAATCTTCACGACATGCACATGGGGCAGCATGCGGAACACGGGGGTTTCGGTGCCGGCCATCACGTCCTTGTCGAGCAGGCTCTCGCGGGCCAGCAGCGACTGCATGTGGTGGCGCTTGTCAGTGGGGGTGTGCTGGGTCATGGCGCGCCTCAGTCTGCAGTGATGATGGTGCCCACGGCCTCACCGTTGAGGGCACGGGTCAGATTGCCTTCGACAAGGCCGTTGATGATCTGGATGGAGCGCCGGTTGCGCGCATTGGCCATCATGTCCAGCACGCTGTGCTCCACCACCACGTCCTGCAGGTCCATGGCCTTCAGCTCGGCCACCGTGATGCGGGGAATGAACCGAGCGTGCCTGTCCTTCTTCGGATCGGCGGTGTACAGCCCGTCCTCGTCCTTCACATAGATCATGCTGCGCGCGCCGAAGGTCTCGCTGATCAGGTAGGCGCCCGTGTCGGTGCGGTGCGGCGGAATGCGGCCCACCTCGGGGTTGCGCTGCCAGAAGGTGTAGGGCGGCATGCCGAAGAAGATGGCGGCGCGGCGCTCGGCCAGGTAGAGCGGCAACTGCGGGAACTGGGCGGGCTCGATGAAAGGGATGCCGGCATCGGCCAGCAGGTAATGCAACATGCGGGCGTTCTGCATGCTGACGAAGGTGCCCAGCACACTGAGCACGCCGGTGGGCATGCCCAGCTCGATGCCCACACTGTAGGCATGACGCGCCCGGGTGCCGGCCCCGGTACCGATGATCATCTGATGCTCCGGCAGCGCCTGCTTGATCTCGCGGATCAGCGGATACACGGCGCTGCGGCCGCGATCAATGAAGCTCTGACCCCCGATCTTGATGACATTGGCCTGGGGCAGGATCTGCAGGTTCGGGGTGTCGCCCGTGCGCGCCAGAAGGCTCTTGTCGGTGAGATTGCCGGCGACAAGCGCGGCCCCGAGTTCAGTCAGCAGAGTGGGGTTCATGGGCAACGGGTCCTTGAGCAGCAAGTCGGCAGTCGTGACGAAGCGGGGCGAATGCTAGTACGCGCCGCCCCGCCACGGCAAATCACAGCTGCACCACACGACCGCCGGCGGCCTCGGCATCTTCCGGGTCGTGAGTCACCAGCACGCTGGGCAGCCCGGCGGCCTGCAGGGTCTGGAACACCAGCGCACGCACCTCGCGGCGCAGCGCGGTGTCCAGCCGCGAGAACGGCTCGTCCAGCAGCACGGCATGGGGCTCGCTCAGCAGCAGACGCTGCAGGGCGACGCGGGACTTCTGCCCGCCGGAGAGCGTGGCCGGGTCGCGCTCGGTAAAGCCGGCAAGGCCCACGGAGGCCAGCGCGGCCTCGATGCGGGCTGACTTGTCCGGGCAGGCTGCGGGGAGCGCGAAGCGCAGATTGCCGCCTACAGACAGATGCGGAAACAGCAGCGGGTCCTGGAACAGCAGGCCGATGCGGCGCTGCTCAGCCGGCAGGGCCAGCACGTCGTGCCCGTCCAGCAGCACGCGGCCCGACGCCTCGAACGCAGGCGCCAGAAAGCCGGCCAGGAAGGCCAGCAGACTGGACTTGCCCGAGCCCGAGGGCCCCATCACGCAGAGAATCTCCCCGGCAGTGAGCTCGGCGCTCAGGCGCAACAGCTCCCTGCCCTGCAGGCGCAGCCGCACCTCCTCCAACTGGAGTCGATGGGTCATGCCAGGGGTGCTTGCCGTGTTCACGCAGTGCTCCTCATGCCAAGACGATGGCGCCACAACAGGCGCGGAACCAGCAGTGCCAGGGCGAAGCCCAGCATCGGCAGCGCCGCCTGCAACAGGGCCCAGACGGCGATGATGCCGCGATTGCCCCCGGCTGCCAGGGCGACGGCTTCGGTGGTCAGCGTCGGCACCCTGCCCGCCCCGGGCAGCTGGGTCGCGAGATATTGCCCGACACTGACCGCCAGGCCAACCGCCGCCGCACTCAGACAGGGGCCCAGCAGCAACGGCAGCCGGATGTGCCAGAAGCGGCGCCAGGGCGAGGCGCCCAGGGTGGTCGCCAGCTGGGTCCAGCGCGGGTCCAGATGCCGCCAGGCCTCGGAGAGCGAGAGAAAGACATAGGGCAGCACGAACAGCAGATGGGCGAACAGCACCAGCCGCGCATCCGGCGTCCAGCGCAGGAATTCCGTGGCCACGATAAGGCCGAAGAGAAAGGCGATCTGCGGCACCAGCAGGGGCAAGTAGAGCAGCCACAGCGCGGGTGCCAGGCGCTTCCCCTGCCTCCCCTCCGCTTCCAGCACCGCCAGGCACAGCGTCACGGCGATGAGGGTGGCGGCGCCTCCCAGCAGCAGGGTGTTGCCCAGCGGCGCGAGCACTTCCGGCAGGGCACGCGACCAGGTCTGCAGCGTCCAGTTGCCTGGCAAGGCGTCAGGGAAACGCCAGAAGCCCGCCACCGAATTCAGCAGCAGGGCCAGCAGACTGCCCACCGCCAGCGCCAGCAACAGGGCCACACCAAGGCGTCCAACGAGGCGCAGCGCTGCTTCGCCCCTCGCGCGCTGCCCCGCCGCCAGCCAGTGGCGCCCCGCCAGAGCGGCCAGGACCTCCAGCAGCCGCCACAGCAGCATCGCCAGCGCGGTGACAGCCAGTTGCAGCACCGCGCCGGCAGCCGCCTGGAAACGCAGGCTCAAATCAGGGTCAGAGAACAATTGCAGCACGCTCACGCTGAGCGTGGCGGGCAGCGTCGGCCCCAGAATCATGGCCACGTCCACCGTCGCGCTGGCGTAGGCGATCACGGCATACACGGGCAGACGCAGCAGCGGGTAGAGCGCAGGCAGCACACAGAGCAGCCAGGCAACGGCCGGCCGGTAGCCCAGCGAGCGCGCCAGGGTGACGCGCGGCCCGGGCTCGCACTGCGGCAGCGCCGCCAGGGCCATCAGCAGCAGGAACGGCACTTCCTTGATGATCAGGGCCAGCATCATGGCGAGGCCCCAGGGGTCGTTGACGATCAGCAGATCGGGCGGCCGCTCCCAGCCGGTCAACGTGGGCGACACGAGGCGGGACAGCAGACCGGCAGGGGCAATCAGGAAGGCGAGACCGAAGGCGGCCGCGGCATGCGGCACCGCCAGCAAAGGCGCGACCAGGCGGCGCAGCCAGCGTTCGAGGGCCGTGCCCGAAGAGCCCGCCAGGAACATCAGCACGATGGCCAGCGCCAGCAAGGGCGTGAGCACGCCAGACAGCAGGCTGAGCAGGACACTGCGCCCGAGGCCGGGCATGGCCAGCAACTCCCGCCAGGGTGTCAGGCTGAAGGCGTCGCCGCCGAGTACAGGCAGATAGCCGAAGGCCGGCAGCAGCGTCAGCCCCACGCCGAGGGCCACAGGCGCCAGCAGCAGGCCGATGACCAGCCAGGGAGCTGCGCGCAGCAGCACCTCAGCGCACCCCGTAGCGCGCCAGCCAGGCTTGCTCGAGCGCCTCCATCCACGACGGATGGGGCTCGCGCAGGGGCTGACCGAGCGCCTGCGGCGGCAGCGTGGCTGGCCCCGGATCGATGGCCTCGAAGCGCGCCCGGTCGGCAGGGGTCAAGGCTTCCATGCTCAGCACGGTGGTGCTGCCCATGACCTCGGGCGAATAAGCCCGGGCCTGGGCCTCGGGCGACAGCAGGTAATTGGCGGCCACCAGCGCCCCGGCGCGGGCTGGCGCATTGAAGGGGATGGCCAGGAAGCTCACATTGCCGATGCTGCCGCCGCGCGGCACGAAGCTGCGCACCGTCGGCGGCAGTTCGCCGGCCAGGATGCCGGCGCTGGCCTCGGCCGGACTGAAGGAGAAGGCGAGCGCGATCTCGCCATCGCCCAGCATGCGCCGCAGTTCGCCGCCATTGCCTGGGAAGCTGCGTCCGCCGCGCAGCAGCGTGGGATGCAGCGCATCCAGGAAGGCCCACAGCGGCGCGGTGACGGCGTCGAACTGAGTCGGGTCCACGCTTTGGTAGAGCACGTCGCGCTCGGCCGCCAGCTCCAGCAGCGCCTGTTTCAGGAAAGTGGAGCCGAGGAAATCCGGCGGCCGCGGATAGGTGAACAGCCCCGGATTGGCCTGACTCCAGACCAGCAGTTCGGCCATGGAGAGCGGCGGCTCCGGCAGCAGGTCCGGGTCGAAATAGAACACCAGCCGCGAGCGCGTCCAGGGCGACTCGTAGCCGTCCACGGGAATGGTGAAGTCCTCGCGCATCTCGGGGAAGCGATCGGCCTGCACCAGTGGGAAATTGGGCAGCGCCTCCGCGAAGGGCCCGTACAGCAGGTCGTTGGCCTTCAGGGCCGCGAAGTTCTCGCCATTCACCCAGAGCAGGTCGACGCTGCCGCGATCGGAGTTGCCGGCCATGCGCTCGGCCAGGATGCGGGCGACGGACTCCGCGGTGTCGCCGATCTTCACGTGCTGCAGGCTGACGCCGTGCTGCGCCTGCAGCCGTTCGCCGGCCCAGGCGATGAAGGCATTGATCTGCGGGTCCCCGGCCCAGGCGTGGAAGTACACCGTCTGGCCACGCGCCTCGGCCAGCACGGCGTCCCAGTCGGTCGGATCGGGTGTTTGCGCGCGGCTGGCGGTGGCCAGCAGCGCCAACAGAAGCAGCCCCGTGACTCGTTTCAGCATGCGGGCGTCTCCACCCCGGCCGGGTTCACGCCGGCAGTCGCGGATGAACTGCGCGCCAGCACGCCCAGGCGTCGCGCGCGACGCTCGCGGGAGGCTTCGTCCAGCACCGCCCCCAGCACCTGTTCGTGGAAACGGTCACAGCCGATGCACAGATTCTGGTAGGGGCGACCGTCCGGCGTGGTAGTGTGGCAGGCCTCGAGAAACTGCGCCTCGCTCCAGCCATGGGTGAGCCCCATGGTCTGCGGCGTGCCGGCATTGATGGCCTGCAGGGCGGGCAGCGCACGCAGGCCGTCGAGAATCTCCAGCAGTGGCTCCTCCACCAGATTGCCCAGCGGGTGCGCCGTCTTCAGACAGCAGGGGTAGACATCGCCGGTCGGGTCGATGGACACCTCCGAGCCGGCCTGGCCATGGTTGAGGAAATTCAAGCCGCCCGACCAGGCGTTGCAGAAATTGTCCTCCAGCGTGGCTGAGGAGAGGCCGTTCTGCCAGGCACGTCCGCGCGGCCAGAGCTTGCCGATCCAGGCGTCCTCGGTGGCCCCGAACATGTTGAACAGGGGCGGCCCGATGTCTTCGCCGGGGCGACGGGGCGTGAAGATGGCCGAGCTCTGCATGCCGGCCGCCGCGAACATGGCCAGCAGCCTGTCGATGAGTTTCTGGCGTTTGTCGCCTTCCATGCCGACGTGATAGTCGTCCATGCCCGCCACGGAAATGGTGTTGACGCCCAGGGCCAGCAGCTCGTCGACGATCGCGGGCGTCAGCAGGTCGCCCGTGGTCTGCACCACCACGCGCACACCGCCCTGCGCGCGATACTTCTCGCGGATGGCCTGCAGAGTGGGATACAGCACGCGTTCGCGCACCGGCTCGGTCAGCACATCGCCGCCAGACAGAATCAGCCGGCCACTGCGTTCGACGCCGTTCTCCAGATAGCTCAGCCGCGCGGGCAGATTGGCGACGATGCGCGGCGCATTGCGCTCGGCCTCAGCCACCACGGCTTCGAGTTCATCCCGCACATAAGGGCGGAAGCGTTCTTCGTAGCAGTGCTTGCAGCGGCGATGACAATGCCAGCACAAGACGTAATAGATGGATTCCACGGTGCCCCCCGGCCTTCGATTGATTCAGTCCAGCGCGTCCGCAGCATAGACATGCAGCATCATGTCGCTGTGTTCCGACCACACGGCTTCCTCGGCCAGCAGCGCCAGCCCTTCGTCGCGTTCCGCATCCACGACATCGCGGGCGCCGAACTCATCGATGTAGAACCCGATCGTGTCCGCCTCTGCTCCTTCCTGCAGCCGCGCAACCAGCCAGGCCTTGAGCTCCTGCGGATCGGTGTCCGGCTCCAGCCGTTTCAGGGCGCGCAGGATCTCGAGTACCGAGGCCTCTTCATCCAGATTGCTGCGCAGGACGTCCTCACGCATCACTTGTACTCCTCATGACAGGGACTTCGGGGCAGAGACTGCCCCTGAGTCCGGATTGTTACCCTTGAGCAGCACAGGATACACAAGGACGACGGCCAGAATGATGCCGGCACCAAGATAAAACGTCGGCCCGAGTTCGCGCTGCTCGCCCAGAATGAGAATGGCCAGCAGGATGGCGTAGAGCGGCTCCAGATTCACGGCCAGCGCCGAGGCATAGGCCGAGAGCTGCCGCAGTGCCACCAGCGAAAGCGCGAAGGGCAGCAGCGTGCAGGCCACGGCGAGCACGCCCAGCCAAAGCAGATCGCGCCCGGCCGGCGGCGTCAGCAGGTCCTGCTGCGCCGGCAGCAAGGCCCCGGCCTCCCAGGGCGCAAGCGGCAGCCCTGCCAGCAGCAGCGCCAGCAGCAGCACAAACACCCCGCCGCCGAGCATTTCCAGGGCCGTGGCGCTGAGCGCATCGGTGCGCAGGATCAGGCGCTTGTTGTAGGCCGTGAAGAGTGCCGCCAGCAGAGCCGACACGATGGCCACGGCAATGCCCGTGTTCATTTCCTGCGGCGTGCCGCCCACCACCAGGGCCACACCGGGCAACACCAGCACGCCCAGCAGCAGTTCACGGCGCACGAAGGGTCGCCCGGTCACCAGCGGCTCGATGAAACACAGACTCACGGGAATCAGCGCCATGCAGGTGGCAGCCACCGAGGCGTTGGCAAGCTTCACGGCCGCATAGAATGTCAGCCAGTGCAGCGCGACCAGCACGCCGACACCGAGAAAGGCAAGAAAGTGGCGCGCCGAAAGCCGCAGCATGCCGCGCCACACCCGCGCCAGCAGCAGGAGCACCAGGCCTACGGCCAGCATGCGCCAGAGCACCAGCGGCAGCGCCGGCAGCGTGATCAGACGGCCGAGGACGGCGGTGAAGCCCCAGAGAAAGACGCAGAGATGAATCTGCAGCCAGGCGGTGCGCGTGTTGGACATGGTGAACCTGTGATCCGCTGTCGACGGCCGCGCGGCGCTTGTCACCACGGGGTCGGAAAAGGCCGCCAGCCTACACCAAAAACCCACGTCACTGGCGGCGTGCCCTGCAATTGTGTCGCTGGGGACGGCAGGCTAGACTCGCGCCGTCCTCTCACCCTCTCGGAGACTCCCCTTGAACACCCCGCACTGGCAGACGCGTCTGCGCGCCATGGGCCCCGGCCTCGTCATGTCCTCCGCCGCCGTGGGCGGCTCGCATCTGGTGGCCTCGACGCAGGCCGGCGCGCTGTTTGGCTGGCAGCTGCTGTGGCTGATCCTGCTGGTGAATGTGCTGAAGTACCCCTTCTTCCGCTTCGGCGTGCAGTACACGCTCGAACGCGACGAAAGCCTGATCCAGGGCTATCTGCGGCGCGGGCGTGGCTACCTCATCGGCTTCACCCTGCTCAACGTGGTGGCCGCCGTGGTGAACACCGCCGGCGTGCTGATCCTGACCGCCAGCCTGTTGCAGTATTTCATTCCGGTCACGCTCTCCCTGACCGTGCTGTGCTGGCTGCTGCTTGCCATCGCGCTGGTGATTCTGCTGGCCGGTCACTACCAGCTGCTGGATCGCCTTTCCAAGCTGATCATGCTGACGCTGACCATCACCACCTGCATCGCCGTGCTGATCGCCTGGCAGAACGGCCCTGCCGCGCCGGCCGACTATGTCAGTCCCTCGCCCTGGCAGCTCTCGGCGCTGGCCTTTCTCGTGGCCATGATGGGCTGGATGCCGGTGCCCATCGAGATTTCCGCCATCAGTTCGCTGTGGACCCTGTCGAAGCAGAAGCTGACGCGCGTGACGCTGCCCGATGCGCTGTTCGACTTCAATCTGGGCTACGGCGTGGCCGTCTTCCTGGCGCTGGTGTTCGTGGCGCTGGGGGCTCTGGTGCAGCACGGCTCGGATCAGGAGATCGCCCTGGCCAGCGGCGCCTTCGCCCAGCAGCTCGTCTCCATGTATGCCGCCACGATTGGCGACTGGTCGCGCTATCTCGTCGCCGCCATCGCCTTCCTGTGCATGTTCGGCACCACGCTTGCGGTGATGGACGGCTATGCCCGCACGCTGGACGAATCCATTCGTCTGCTGCGCGACTCCCGCAGCGAACCGGCATCCTGGACGCTGAGTGCCTGGATCGTGGCCCAGGCCCTGAGCGGCATGGCCATCATCCTGTTCTTCCAGAGCGCCCTGGCGCCGATGCTGACCTTCGCCATGACCCTGGCCTTCGTGACCACGCCCTTCTTCGCCTGGCTCAACTTCGACCTGATGCGCCAGCAAGGGCTGTCGAGACGCATGCAGTGGTTCGCGTGGATCGGCATGGCCTATCTCAGCCTGTTCGCCCTGGGCTATGTGCTGTGGTGGTTGACCGCCTAGGCAAAAAAAAGGGTCGCCAGTGGCGACCCTGAACAACCCGGAAATCCGAGTCCATAACCTTGCCTTGCAAAACCGTTATCGCGCCCCGCGCACGAAGATGTTGCGCTTGATGCCGCCACCCAGCAGACGTGCCGGCCAGCGGAAGGAGCTGACGAAGGACACAAGCACCGCCGCTGCGTACGGAATCGCCTGAATCAACATCACGATGCTCCAGATGCTCAGGTCGGGATTGCTGTATTCACGCGGAACCATGCTCAGCATGGCCACCGCCAGACACAGGCTCACCAGCATCAGCAACTCTTCACGCACTGCTGTCAGCGCCTGCAGCACTGCGGACGGACGCGCGCATTTCGGCGTGCGCACGAAGGGCATGTCATCCGTGAACATGCCACGCAGCGTGGCGATGCCCACCGTGTGCGACAACGCCAGACCGGCGATCGCTGCCGCCAATGTCTGCCGCAGATTCGCCTTCACGCGGGAGCGGTAGAGATAGACCATCTTCGACAGCTTGAACACGAAGAGCGACAAGGGCAGCACGGAGAACATCACCAGCGGCGCGTCGATCTGTGTCGGGGACAGGATCATCGCGATGGTCCAGGCGATGGCCGCGAAATTGAACACCAGGTTGAAACCATCCGCGACCCAGGGCAGCCAGCCCGCCAGGAAGTGATAGCGCTGACCAAGCGTGAGCCGCGAGTCACGCAGCGTGAACAGCTCGCGCGTGTGCTTGCGCAGGATCTGCATCGCGCCATAGGCCCAGCGGAAACGCTGCTTCTTGTAGTCGATGAAGGTGTCGGGCATCAGGCCGCGGCCGTAGCTGTAGGACAGGTACATCGCTTCGTAGCCGGCCTCGAAGATGCGCAGCCCCAGCTCGGCATCCTCGGTGATGCACCACTCGCCCCAGCCACCCACCTGCTCCAGCGCGCTGCGACGCACCAGGGTCATGGTGCCGTGCTGGATGATCGCATTGCGCTCGTTGCGTGTGACCATGCCGATCTCGAAGAAGCCACGGTACTCGGCGAAGCACATGGACTTGAAGGCATTGTCGTCATGGTCGCGGTAATCCTGCGGCGACTGCACGATGGCCATCTTCGGATTCTCGAAGGCACCGATCAGATCCTTCAGCCAGTTGGGCTCGACCTGATAGTCGCTGTCGATGGCCGCAATGATCTCGGCCTCCGGATGCGTGCGCTCCAGCGCGTAATTCAGCGCCCCGGCCTTGAAGCCGGACAGGGGCGCGACGTGGAAGAAACGGAAGCGCGCACCGAGCTTTTCGCAGTGGATCTGCACGGGGCGCCAAACGGCTTCGTCGCGCGTGTTGTTGTCGATGACCAGCACTTCGAAGTCGGGATAGTCCAGCTTCGCCAGCGCGTCCAGAGTCTCGATCATCATGTCTGCCGGTTCGTTGTAGGCCGGCACATGGATGGACACTTTCGGCGTGCGGGTCATCACCAGCTGGGTGGGCTTGAGTTGACGTCGACGCGTGGTGTACCAGTGAGCCTCCGCCCACTCGTGCGCTTCGGTCAGCAGGATCGTCACCACGCCCAGCATGCCGATCATCAGCAGGATGCCGACGATGGTAGACGTGATGGTCAAATACTGCTGCGAGTAGTCATAGATGATCCAGACCAGCACCGTCGCGGTCACCGAGGCCACCAGTGCCATCAGGCCGTAGCCCTTGGTCTTCAGCGCCTTGCTGTTGATGCCGAAGATGGCCAGCATGATCACGGAGGTCAGGATGGAGATTGCGGCCAGCACTTCCCAGCCGGGCACGCGCACAATCGGCTCGGCGAAGGAGAACTTCGGATTGCGCTCCACATCGTAGACGCCCCAGTAGGCCCCGACACCACCTTCGTTCTCGGCCTTCCAGGGCTGATCGAAGGCTTCCATCAGGAAGTAGTCGTAGTTCAGTTCGTCGGCACGGTGCAGGAAGCGACGCAGGAACAGCGCCTCATTGGCCTCGCTTGCCACCGCCGCTTCGCGTGTGCGACCGTCGGACGGCCAGCCCACTTCACCGATCAGGATCTGCTTGTCCGGGAAAGCGGCTTCGAGCTGCTCCATCTTGTCGACGATGTAGTCGACGGCGATATCCACATCGATGCCTTCCCAGTAAGGGAGCATGTGCACCGTGATGAAGTCGACATGGTCAGCCAGCTCCGGGTAGCGCAGCCACACATGCCACGGCTCGGCCGTGCTCACCGGTACATTCACTTCACGCCGCACGCGATCCATCAGCACGCCGAGATCCGTGGCACTGAATTCGCCGCGCAGAATGGTTTCGTTGCCGACCATGACACTCGTCACGTTAGTGCTGGCATTGGCGAGCGCGATGCCCGCCTGAATCTCGTCTTCATTGATGATGGTGTCCATGCCCAGCCAGATGCCGATGACAACATCCATGCCGTAGTCGCGTGCGATGTCGGGCACCGCAGCGAGGCTGCGCAGGCTGGAGTAAGTGCGCAGGGCGCGCGTGCTGCCGGACAGCAACTCGACGTCCTCGCGGATCTCTTCTTCCGAGGGCATCACGTTGTAGATGGCATTCTGCCCCTTCTGGAAGGGAGAGAACGCAAAGCCACTGATCTCTTCAGGCCAGGGCACGACTTCAGTGGGGCGATTCACCATCGCCCAGAGAAAATAGGTAACAACTGCGAACAACAGAGCGACAATCAGAGTCGATATACGCATAGATCCAGGGAAGCAGAAAAAAATGGGTGGGGTAGACAAACGGCGCGCATGGTATGGTTACGCCCCATGCCCGTCAATGGTTCACCGGGAAATTTATTTTTGCCCTTGAAGGCTTGAAAAAACCTTGAAATGGCACGAATTTTCCCGGCTCGCACCAAAGTCAGGCGATGCACCAAAAGAGCACATGAACAGGGCATTCGCACCGAATGCGACCTCGAAAAATCTGTAATCAACGTTAAACAATCCTGTTGCCAGGGGACGATCCTGCCGATGCAAAAACTCTTCCATCTGATGACGGCGGCCTGCCTGACATGCCTGCCCATGACCACGCAGGCACAAACCGAACGCGTGGAACTGACGCTCTCTGATGCCAGCACACTGGCTGTCTACCGCCTGCTGCCCTCCTCGCCACCCGCCGGCGGCGCGCCACTGGTGATTCTCATGCCCGGTGGCTCGGGCGACGAGTCCCTCGCACGCGATCTGCATTTCTGGCTGGGCGAGGAACTCAAGGAGCGCGGCTGGGCCGTGGCAGTGCCTGTGTCGCCCAATGGGCGATCGTTTAGGGGTGTCAACAACGCACTGATTCCGCTGCTTGTCGATGTGCTGCAGGAAGATGCCAGAATCGCTGATGGCAAGACCCTGCTTGCCGGCATCTCCAATGGCGGCATGTCTGCGCTGGAGATTGCCGCGCGCTCGCCCGAGGACTATCTCGGAGTGATGGCCGTTCCTGCCCTGGTACCGGAACGGCTTGACGCGGCACGACTGCGAGGCATGCCCATCTATCTGCGTATTGGCGACCAGGACGAATTGAGCTGGATGAATCGCTTCGAAGAGACGCGCACCGCCCTCGAACAGGCGGGCGCGATCGTGGATGCGGGGCTGGTGTTCATGGCCCCCCACATGTTCTCGATGGAGTGGGAGACCCTGGACCCCTGGCTGGAGTCAGTGCGACCGCAGCCCTGATCAGAAGTTGTGCTCGACCAGAGGACTGGTCTCGGCATCGTAATCGACACCCGTCACACCGAAACCGAACAGTTTCAGGAATTCCGCGTTGTAGCCGGCGAAGTCGGTCAGCTCGAACAGATTGTTCTCGTCGACTTGGTCCCACAGCGCTTCGACGCGTTGCTGGACAGCCGGGTCGAGCTCCTTTTCATCGACGCGCAGACGACCGACCGCATCAAGACGCGGGTTGGCGGAGTAGAGACACTCGGTGAACAGCCGCTGGATCTGCTCCATGCAGCCTTCGTGCGAGCCCTGCTCCTTCATCACCTTGAACAGGATGGACAAATAAAGCGGCATGACCGGAATGGCGGAACTGGCCTGGGTCACGACAGCCTTCAGCACAGCAACGCGCGCATCGCCCTTCAGGTCGGCAAGTGACTGAGCGATGGCTGCGGCAGCGCGATCCAGGTCTTCCTTCGCCTTGCCGATGGTGGCATGTCCGTAGATCGGCCAGGTGAGCTTGTCGCCCAGATAGGTATAAGCGACAGTCTTGCAGTCTTGCGCAAGCAGGCCTTCCTGCTTCAGTGCTGCAATCCAGAGCTCCCAGTCCTCGCCCCCCATGACCTTCACGGTGGCTGCGATTTCCTCGGCACTGGCGGGCTCGACAGTCACGGGAGCGATCTTGTGGGTATCGGTATTGAGGTTCTTGGCGGTATAGGCCTGGCCAATGGGCTTGAGAACGGATGAGTATATTTCGCCAGTGGCGGGGTCAGTACGACGTGGCGCGGCAAGGCTGTAAACAATGAGGTCGACCTTGCCCATGCCTGCTTTCAGAGCCTCGATGACCTGCTCCTTGCATGAGGTGGAAAAGGCGTCACCGTTGATGGTCTGACAGAACAGCCCTGCCGCTTCGGCTTCTGCGTGAAAGGCAGCGGTATTGTAGTAACCGGCGGAAGCCGTCTTGGCGTCCGTGGGAGGCTTCTCGAAGCACACGCCGAGCGTGCTGGCGCCACTGCCAAAAGCCGCCGCAATGCGTGACGACAACCCGTAACCCGTGGAGCAGCCGAGCACCAGCACATTGCGAGGTCCTCCGGCAACCGGACCTTGAGCCTTCACATGGGCAATCTGCTCGCGCACATTGGCAGCACACCCCTGAGGGTGAGCGTTGATACAGATGAATCCGCGAACTTTCGGCTTGATGATCATGAACGGTCCTGTTTTTCCATGGTTGCGAGTCTATCCGGCACCTTCGAAGCAGCGTGTCCCGGGGCAAAGGCCGCCATTATAGTGCCGCAAGCTGCCTTGACAACACCGGATTAAACCGGCATAGTGCCGCGTCTAAAAATCGGCTGGCGAATGCGTGTCGTTCGTCAATCTGGCCTGGAATCCACGGCGCAGAACCTGCCGCAAATTTTGAATCGTATTGAATTGCCTATGCATCAAGGAGCATCAGTTGGCCAACTCAGCACAAGCTCGTAAGCGCGCCCGTCAAGGGGAAGTTCGTCGTCGTCACAATGCAAGCTTCCGTTCCATGGTTCGCACCTATCTGAAGAAGGTGATCGCTGCCATCCAGACGGGCGATTACGACAAGGCCACCGCCGCCTACAACAACGCAGTACCCGTGATCGACAGAATGGCCGACAAGGGCATCATCCACAAGAACAAGGCCGCCCGTCACAAGAGCCGCCTGAATTCCGCAGTCCTGGCGCTCAAGGCAGCCTGACATACTCTGCAGCGGAAATGAAAAAACCGGCTCAGAGCCGGTTTTTTTATTGGTGCGAAAGTCATCCCCGCGGAGTCCGCGCCCTATTCCACCAGCACCATGTTGTCGCGATGAATCATTTCGACCTCACCTGAATACCCAAGCACTTCCTCGATCCTGTCGCTGGAAACACGCAGAAGCTTGCTGGCTTCACGGCTGTCGTAGTTGACCAGGCCGCGCGCCACTTCCCTGCCGTTCTCATCAAGACAGGCCACGACATCACCACGCTCGAACTGCCCCTTGCAGGCCATCACGCCGACAGGCAGAAGACTGCGCCCCGATCCCGTCAACACCTTCACGGCACCGGCATCAATGATCAACTGCCCTTTCGCCTTCATCTGACCTGCAAGCCACTGCTTGCGAGCAGCCATGGGCTGCTTCTCCGGCAGCAGCATGGTGCCGATCTCCTCGCCCTGTGCCAGCCTCACCAGCACATCCGGCTCGCGACCACTGGCAATCAGCGTGCAAGTTCCTGAGCGGGCCGCCAGTTTGGCGGCGGATACCTTGGTGATCATGCCGCCGCGCCCCAGGCTGCCGCCCTCGCCCGCCATGCCGGCCAGCATCGGGTCGCCCGCCATGGCCGTGCTGATGACCGGTGATTCCGGATTCTGGCGGGGATCCGACTCATGCAGCCCCTTTTGATCCGTGAGAATCACCAGCGCATCAGCATTCACCAGATTGGCGACCAGCGCCCCCAGTGTGTCGTTGTCACCAAAGCACAGCTCGGCAGTGGCCACCGTGTCGTTCTCGTTGATCACGGGAATGACCTTCATGTCCACCAGAGTGCGCAGCGTGCTGCGAGCATTGAGATAACGGGTGCGATTGGACAGATCGTCGTGGGTGAGGAGTATCTGCGCGGTATGAACGCCGTACTCCTTGAAAAAGGTTTCGTAGGTCTGGATCAAGCCCATCTGCCCCACTGCCGCGGCAGCCTGTTGCAGGTGAATCTCCCTTGGCCGTTTCTTGAGACCAAGTCGGGCCACGCCCTCGGCCACTGCCCCCGAAGACACCAGCACCACCTGGATGCCCTGCTTCTGCATGGCCACCAGCTGCGCGACCCAGGCCGAAATGGCCTGCTTGTCCAGGCCCAGCCCGTTGTTGGTGATCAAGGAACTGCCGATCTTCACCACCCAGCAGCGTGTCTTCAGCAAGTCTTTTCGCATCATGCAGACAGGTCTCGCGGTCTCGTCAAGCCATCAGAAATTGTCGTCTTCGTAATCGTCGAAATCATCCAGATCTTCGTCAGCATTCGCGCGACGTGCTGCACGACTGCGCTCGATGCTCTTGCGAATCTCGTATTCCATCTCTCTATCCAGCACCGCCTGTTCTTCCTGGTATTCCGGGTCTTCCAGCAGACGTCGCCGATGCTCCTCAACGGAGACCATGATGGCTTGGCACATGTCGGCGCAGCCTTCCCCGCTGATCGCCGTGATCGAAAACACGCGTCCTTTCCATTTCAAGGCCTTGGTGAGCCGCTTGATCAATGCTGCGCGCTCCTCCTCTGGCACCAGATCGAGCTTGTTGAGCACCAGCCAGCGCTCCTTGCGCGCGAGTGTCGGACTGAACTTTTCCAACTCCTCGGCGATCTTTCGCGCATGCTCCACGGGATCAGAACTGTCCGGTGGCGCCACATCCAGCAAGTGCAGCAGCAGGCGTGTCCGCGACAGATGCTTGAGGAACCGGAATCCGAGGCCGGCGCCTTCAGACGCGCCCTCGATCACGCCAGGTATGTCTGCCATCACGAAGCTGCGCTCACTGCTGACGCGCACGACGCCGAGATTCGGCACCAGGGTGGTGAATGGATAATCGGCGACTTTGGGGCGTGCCGAGGACACGGCGCGAATCAGGGTGGACTTGCCCGCATTCGGCATACCCAGCAGGCCCACATCGGCGAGCACCTTGAGCGTCAACTGCAGAACCCGGAATTCGCCTGGCGTGCCGTTGGTGGTCTTGGTCGGAGTGCGATTGGTGCTGGACTTGAAGCGGGTGTTGCCCAGACCGTGAAAGCCGCCGCGAGCAACCAAGATCTGCTGGCCTTCCTGAGAAATGTCGGCAATCAGCTCCTCGGTATTGGCATCGACAATGGTCGTGCCGACTGGCACACGCACGACGAGATCCTCGCCACTCTTGCCGGTGCAGTTCTTGCTCTGTCCACCCTGGCCGTTCTGCGCGCGATACTGCGGCTGAAAGCGAAAATCCACCAGTGTGTTCAGAGAACTGTCACCCACCAGATAGACACTGCCGCCATCACCGCCATCGCCGCCATTGGGGCCGCCCTTGGCAATGAATTTCTCACGCCGGAAACTCATGCAGCCATTGCCGCCCTTGCCGGCTTCCACCGTTATTTCGGCTTCATCTACAAACTTCATTGTCTACCTGCCCCGAAACCGGGATGCCACCAGCAGTGATAGGGGCGAATTGCCCAATATGAAAAAGCCCCGTCACCGGACGAGGCTTTTTGACCGAACACACAGACCATGGGCCGGCGTGCTCGGCGAACGAAGTGACGAACCGTATCAGACAGGAACGATACTGACGTATTTTCTGCGGGCCGGGCCCTTGACTTCGAACTTCACGGTACCCGTGACGGTCGCGAAGATCGTGTGATCCTTGCCAAGACCGACATTCACGCCGGGATGGAAGTGAGTGCCGCGCTGACGCACGAGGATATTGCCTGCCAGAACTGTTTCGCCGCCGAATCGCTTCACGCCAAGTCGCTTCGACTGGGAATCGCGGCCGTTACTGGTACTACCACCTGCCTTTTTATGAGCCATTTTCTACTCCTGCCAGCTTGCGCCCGACTTTAAACGGAAATGCCTGTGATCTTGACTGCAGTGAACCACTGACGGTGGCCCTGGTGCTTCAGGTGATGCTTGCGGCGACGGAACTTGATTATGCGCACCTTGTCTGCACGACCTTGGGCAACAACCTCGGCAGTCACCTTGCTGCCGGCAACGTAGGGAGCACCGATCTTCACGGACTCGCCTTCACCAACCATCAGCACCTTGTCGAAGCTGACCTGTTCACCTGTCGCGGCTTCCAGTTTCTCCAGCTTGAGGATCTCGCCCTCAACCACTCGGTGTTGCTTGCCACCACTTTCAATTACCGCGTACATATCTCACTCCAGATTGGGGTATAGGGGTGTTCTCTGCCAGCGCTGCGGTCTCAACGTGACACCATCGAGTCGGGTCAGCGAACCTGTAGTCCAGCAGTGCCTATAGGGGCGGGCATTTTACGAGAACACTCCAGCAGTGGCAAGCCTGAGCACTGAAATTTTCCAATCATTTCGCCCAATTGCAACAGGCGTGAAAAGCCCGCCATTCTTGACAGCCCTGCCCTTCGCCCCTAGCATGCAGGCTCGTTTTCCACCCTGCTCCAGCGCCCTCGTGCTTTCTCCCGGCAGATTGGCAAGGCCTCGGCCGGCAACGGCATTGACCACGGTAGTCCCATGTACAAACAGATCCGCGCGGTTGTCGCGTCCGACTTCGAAGCTGTCAATCAAGTGATTGTCGATCAGCTTTATTCAGATGTTGCGCTGGTCGAAAGCATCGGACACTACATCATCGACGCCGGCGGCAAACGCATGCGGCCCGTGCTCGTGCTTCTCGCCGCGCGCAGCTGCGGCTACCAGGGCACGGAGCACATTCGCCTGGCAGCCGTGATCGAGTTCATTCACACAGCGACGCTGCTGCACGACGATGTCGTGGACATGTCGGCCATGCGCAGGGGCCGCCCCACCGCCAACGAGAAGTGGAACAACCCCTCCAGCGTGCTCGTGGGCGATTTCATCTATTCTCGGGCTTTCCAGATTCTGGTCAGCATCGGCAGCATGGACATCATGCGCATAATCGCTGATACCACCAATCGCATCGCGGAAGGCGAAGTGCTGCAGCTGATCAACAAGCACAACAGCGCAGCGACCCAGGAAGGCTACATGAATGTGATCCGCCACAAGACGGCCATTCTCTTCCAGGCCGCTGCCGAATGCGGGGCCCTGCTCGCCGGGGCCTCCGATGTGCAACGTTCGATACTGCGTGATGCCGGCATGCACATCGGCATGGCATTCCAGTTGATCGATGACGTGCTGGACTACGACGGCGACACCGTCACAATGGGCAAGAACGTGGGCGATGACCTGGCAGAGGGCAAACCGACGCTGCCGCTCATCCACGCCATGCGCAATGCCGATGCGGATGATGCGGCATTGTTGCGTCGTTGTATCGAGAGCGGCGGACTGCAACAAGCGGGAGACAGCCGAGACGACGTCTTGAACCGGGTGATTGCCATCGTGCGCAAGTGCGGCAGCCTGGAATACACCCGGGATCTGGCATTCAAACAGGCTGACAGCGCCATTGCTCTGCTCCAGGGCCTGCCGGAAACTCCCTTCCGCAGCGCCCTGATCGACATGGCCAACCTTTCCATCAGACGCAGCAGCTGACCCGCACTCTCAACGCGGAGTGGCCCGCACACTGAAACCCGCACTGGATGATCGCAGGATGGAACGCTCGTCCAGCACTCTCACCTTGTCCCTGCTCGGCAAATACAACTGATTGCTGTTCTGCACGGCAAGCCTCGCAAGAGCCATCTGCATGGCGGACTGCTCGACATCACCAAGCATTTCCCACGTCTTGCTCAGCGCCAGATAGAAGTCCGGCTCGCTGTCCTTGCGACGAATCGCACGCTCGTAATGTGTGCGTGCCAGTTCGAAATCCCCCTGCGCATAGGCCTCGTTGCCCAGGTTGTAATGGAAATAGGGGTTGCCCTCGTTGAAGCGCTCGATGGCGCGGGCATAACGCTGCGCTGTTTCCAGGTCTCCCTCCGCCGTGTGGAACTTCACCAGGTTGTTGATGGCGGTGGCATTCGTGCGATCGAGAGAAAAGGACTTGCGATAGGAATAGGCGGCCAGGTTGCGGTCGCCCATTCTGCTGTAGGTGGAACCAAGATTGTTCCAGACGATGGACTGTTCCGCATCGATCCACAGGGCATTGCGAAAATAAGCCACTGCCAGTTCCAACTCGTTGGCGATCAGCGCCTCGACACCCAGATTGTTGAAATACAGAGCCCGCCCCTGTGCGTCTGACACGCGACTGGCAGTCAACTGCTGCAACGTGATCTCCGGGGTGAAATCCACAACGTACTGTGTGTTCTGATCGAGACGCCCGATGGCATTGATATGCTGGCTGAGCACCAGATGCTCGCCTCGGCGATCCCAGCTGGGGCGCACCCGCACAGTTTGATACTGGGCATTGACGCCCAGATGCCTCGCCATGGCGATGTAGAGACTCACGACGGACAGACAGTTGCCCTGCCGATCCGCGAAGGTCTGAACGGCCGTACGCGTGCGCTGATCGTCGTACTGCAGGTTGAGATAGCTTTCGGTGAAGAGCAGCTCCTGCAGACGATCGACGATGCGATAGTCTGAACTGCGATCAGTCACGTGGGTCTCGAGATAGTCGATGATCTCCTGATCCAAGGCCAGTGCGTCGAGATCGGGAAAGGCGTCTTCCTGTTGCGACAGTATCTGGGCCTCCAGCTCGCTGTCTGAGGAAAAAGGCAGTTCGAGCCGGATCACCGAGCAGCCAGTCAGCAGCAAGGCCAGCCACAGCAGCACTGCAGGACGCGCCAGGGCGGATTTCTTCCACATTGCAGCTCACATCCGGGTGGGCGTTGCCCGACCCGCCTTGTCCAGTTTGAGAAACTCGTAGCGTCCATGACTGAAATCCAGTGCATTCCCGTGCACATTGCGGAACAGCGCGATCCACGCGGCGTAGCGCCCCGCCTCGGCAGTACTGCTGCCCAGTGCATCGAAATCCGTGCGCCCCTCAAGCCGGAACGCCTCGGGCCCCCAGGAATCCTCGAATGTCGCCTGCCGAGTGGCGGACTCGTAGCGGTACACCAGCGCCGCCTGCGTTCGTGCGATGCGCAGTCGGTCGGACTGCAGGAAGCGCACCTCGTACTGCGTCGCAAAGTGCAGTGCCCCCTGCGACTCCTCGATCTTCACCTCGGTATCAATGATGACACTCTTGAGCACATCGAGACGCGTCACGTGGTTGAAAGGCTCCAGATCCAGACGCACCATCGCCACGCCAAGATCAGTATCCTTCAAGGTCGATGACAGGCGCACCCGACCACGCTCATCGATATCGACAATGGCATCGGACCCTATGCGCTCTGACCGGTCCGCGAAATCGAACGCAGCCTTGAGCAAGTCGGTGTCCTCCACGGGCAGCGCAAGTCGGCGCCCATCCAGAGCCAGCCACAACCGATTCTCTGCATACACCAATGCCACATTCTCAGATGCCAAGACCGCGTTTTCGCCAAAGGCTATTCCACCAGGCACGATGATTTCGGGGATTGTCGAAGCCTCGAACTCGTCGCCCAGAGTTTCCTTGAGAAACACGGCTGGTTCGCCCGCGGCGAGACGGCGCAGTGCACGACTGTCGGGATCGATGGCAGAGTCGCTGTCGCGCCGCAGGGACTCCCCAAGCAGGCTGAACTCCGCCACTTTCAGGTCCAGGTCACGCGCGGCGACAGAGTCGACGACCCAGCGTCGCCCGGCCGTCGCAAACAGGCGACCACCGGCCTCGGGATTCGGCATGCCATCGACACTGCTCAGCAGGCGGGTCGCATGGGACTGGGCAAGCAGTGCCTGCAGCCTGGCTGCAGTGGCAGCATCGGTGCTGGCAAAACTCAGCAGAGTGCGTTTGTGCGCCGGCGTCTCCAGCCAGCGCTGCTGAAATTCAGAGGCATCCGAGACCTGCGGCGCTTCAAGGATTGCCAGCGCCGCGATCTCGCCTCGGGCAAACGCCGCTTCCCAGGCCAGCAACTGCGCGGTATCAGGAAAGCTCAGCGGCGGCAGATCGGCCAGGGCTCCAATGCGGGGCCGACGGGGTGTCTGACCGGCCACATGCCGGCGATTGAGATTGAAGGCAATGTCGATCCCCGCCTCATCCAGGGACTGGGCCGCTTGCTGCAGAAGGGGCTCGGGAGGGCTTTCGGGATCGAGCACAGCGGACCGGGCTGCAGTGGTGTTCAGACACATTGCCAGGGCGGCCGAGAAAGCAAGACCGCGCATCCAGGCTTCTCGCATTGCTGAGTTCATCGTCCGGCATCAGCGCAGGCATCCCAGCGCTGCCCCCGTTCGGCGGCCTGCAGCTTTCCATTCAAGGCACTGATCCAGGGATGTTCACCCCAGAAGTGCATCGGCCGGGCCATGCGCTCGACCAGTCTCCGCGCATCGGCAAGGCGATCAGCCAGAATGGCGTAATCGACAGCCTGTTCCAGAACAAAGGAATCTGCGGCCAGACGCGACAAGGCACGCTCATGGTAAGGCACGCCCTGCCGCCAGTCGGCACCGGGCAGACTGTAGAGCTGAGCATAGGACAGTTGAACCTCGGGCGACTCCGGATTCAAGGCCAGCGCACGGGCGAACTGCTCGCGCATGAGCTGCAGCATCTGCTCGCGCTGCGGCGGCGAATAGCTGGCGTCGCAGTCCTTGAGCTCTGTGTCGAGGAACTGTCCGTAGTCAAGATAAAGCTGGTAGTCATCCGGCTGAGCCGTCTGCGCCTGCTGATACAGAGGTTCCACCTCGGGCGCCACGTCGCCCTCTTCGCCCATGCCCATGCGCAGTGCATCGGCCTGGCCGGACCAGGCGCGACCGGGGGCATCGACTTCCTGCATCAAGGCAGAGAAGTAGGCGGCGGAAAGCTCGAAACGCCCGGCATGCAGTGCCAGTTCACCCAAGTGCAGGGTGACCTGTGAGCGAGGCGCCTGCTCCGGAGTGAATTCGGCCACAGCCATCGACGCGAAGAGACTGCGTTCATCCTCGCGCGTCTGGCTCAGCAACTGCAGAAAGCGGTCGAATTCGTTTTCGAGAACCGCGAGTGACACATCGAAGGACTGGTCGTAGGCAAAGCGCTCTGCACGCGACTGCTGCAGGTGTCCGAGGTACTGCTGCAACTGCTGGCGGCGATCGGTGAAGCCCTCGTACTCATGGGCGTGCTGCAGGAAATGCACGAAAAGCCCGGACTTGAGGTTGGCCAGCTGCACGAGTCTGGGCGAAGCGAGTGCGGCATTGTCGTAGAGAATCTCTTCCAGGGAGAGGACATCATTCACCTCGAGGACGAGTTCATACTGTTCCCGCGCCAGTGCCAGAAGCGTGACCTGCTCGTCCTCCACTCGCACGCGGCTGAGATAATGCGCCATGCCCTCCTCGAACCAGCGCGGCAGTCCGATGGGGCGATTGTTGATGAGAAAATGGGCGTAGTGATGCTCGGCCAGATCCTGTGCCGAGCGCGCGTCGGACAGGGCGATGAAATTGGAACGCGGCGACGAATACAGATAGGCGGAATCCTGCCCTTCCGCAAATTGGCGGTAATCGTCGTCGTTGTCGAAAAGGTAGACGTAGTTGGGAATTGGATCCGGCCCGACGGTCAGCGCGGGCGAGAGAATCTGCGCCGCCGCCTCTCGCCAGGCTTCCAGGGCCCGGGCCTGTGCTTCCGTGTTGGCGCGGGAGCGCTGGCTGAGAATCTCGAAACTCGGAGTGGAGACGGCGAACCAGCGCTCGGCAGCCAGCTCCACCGAAACCTGACCCAGCACCTGAGTCGAGCACACAAGACAGCTTGTCAGCATGGCGAACTGGCGAATCATGGCGCGCTCCAGAAACCCGGTTGCGGCCAGAGTAAGTCAGGGTCCGAACCTTGGCAAGCGCTACATGTTCGGGTAATTGGGGCCTCCGCCCCCCTCGGGCGACACCCACTGGATGTTCTGCGCCGGGTCCTTGATGTCGCAGGTCTTGCAGTGCACGCAGTTCTGCGCATTGATCTGGAAGCGCTTGCTGCCGTCAGCCTCCTCCACGATTTCATACACACCGGCCGGGCAGTAGCGCTGCGCCGGCTCGTCGTAAAGAGGCAGGTTCTGCGTCAGCGGAATCGCGGGGTCGCGCAGGCGCAGATGGCAGGGCTGGTCTTCCTCGTGATTGGTGTTGGAGAGGAACACGGACGAGAGTCTGTCGAAACTGATCTTGCCATCGGGCTTGGGATACTCGATGCGCGGCGCCTTCTCTGCCGGCAGCAATTGCAGATGGTCCGGCGTGCGATCACGCAGCGTGAAGGGGAAACGGCCGCGCAGGACATTGTGTTCCAGATACACCAGGGCACTGCCAAGCCAGAAGCCCAGGGCGTGGAAGCCGGCGCTGAAATTGCGCGAGCGGTGCAGCTCCGCATGCAGCGTGGACTGGCGGAACCGCTCGGCGTAGTCCGCCAGTTCGCGTGGCGCATCTCCCGTGCCGGCCGCCTGCGTCAGTGCGGCATGCAGAGACTCTGCCGCCAGCATGCCGGATTTCATGGCAGTATGGCTGCCCTTGATCTTCGCAGCGTTGAGCGTGCCCGCCTCGCATCCCACCAGCAGCCCGCCGGGGAAGTGCATCTGCGGCAGCGAATTCAGGCCGCCCTTGTTCAGGGCCCTCGCGCCGTAGCTCAGCCGCTTGCCACCCAGCAGATACTGCTTGATGACCGGATGCTGCTTGAATTTCTGGAACTCCTCGAAGGGGCTCAGATGCGGGTTGCGATAGCCCAGATCCACGATCAGGCCGACCGAGACCTGATTGTTCTCACTGTGGTAGAGGAAACCGCCACTGGAACCGGCCGCACTTGCCCCGATCAGCGGGTAACCCGCCGTGTGCACCACCAGCCCTTCCTTGTGTTTCTCGGCGGGAATCTCCCAGACTTCCTTCAGGCCGATGCCGTAGTGCTGTGGGTCACTGTCCCGGGCCAGCTGGAAACGCTCGATCAATTCCTTGCCCAGGTGGCCGCGGCAACCTTCGGCGAACACCGTGTAGCGCGCATGAAACTCGAAGCCGGGCTGAAAGCTGCCCTTGTGCTGACCGTGGGCGTCCACGCCCATGTCGCCGGTGGCCACCCCCTTCACACTGCCATCCTCGTGATAGAGCACTTCGGCAGCGGCAAAGCCTGGAAATATCTCGGCCCCCAGCTCACTGGCCTGCTCGGCCAGCCAGCGGCACAGATTGCCCAGGGAAATGATGTAGTTGCCGTCGTTGTGCATGGGCCTTGGCACCAGCAGACCGGGGAAACGCACGGCACTTTCGGGGCCGGAGAGGTAGTAGACATCGTCGCCGGTGACGGCGGTGTTCAGTGGCGCGCCACGCGTCTTCCAGTCCGGGAAGAGCTCATCGAGGGCACTGGGTTCGAAGACGGCGCCGGAGAGAATGTGGGCCCCGACTTCCGAGCCCTTTTCCAGCACGCAGACACTGATTTCCTGCCCGGACTCCCGGGCCAGCTGCAGCAGTCTGCAGGCAGTGGCAAGGCCGGCCGGCCCCGCTCCCACGATGACGACATCAACTTCCATGGACTCGCGCTGCATCATTCCTACTCCGGCTGGCCGTTCAAAACAGGGGCGCATTATGCGCAATCGGCCTGCAAAGCGCAAAGTACGTGGCCTTGCGCCACATGACACAATATTGTCAAAAACGGAGAATTGCCTGCGGATTGACAGAATTGGACCCCGATAAAGCACAGCGGATCACAATTTGTTACCTATCCGGACACATGGCTCCTGTACACTTCACGCGTTCAATCTTCGATCAGGGCCACATCTGGCGTTGAACGGAACCTCTAACGACGTACCTCGTGCGTTTTACTTGACTCGTTACATTCCGGAGTTCACATGACAGATCGGCGAATAGTCTTTTCCCATTTGTTGCAAATTCCCTGTCTACCCCTTGCCACCCGCTCCGCCCTCGCCATAGCCATCGCCATTTCCACCGCACAGGCGCAGGAAGCCGGCAGCGATGAATCCACCGTCGTCTACCCCGCCAGTTTCTTCGAGCAATACACCCCGGCTTCCGCCAACGACATGGTGACCCGTATTCCCGGCGTCACTCTTGGTCGCGGCAACAACAATCGCGGCGGTCGCGGTCTGGGCACCAGCGGCGACCTGCTGATCAACGGCAAGCGCGTGGCCGGCAAGGACAATTCCACCAGCAGCCAGCTGACCCGCATCGCGGCGGACCAGGTGGAGCGCATCGAGATCATCCGGGGCTCCTCGGGCGACATGGATGTGCGCGGCTCCGCCCAGGTGGTGAACATCGTGCTGAAGGAGTCCATGGACACGGCCAGCATCTCGGCCGAGATCAGCATGGACTACCACCATGACGACACCCTGGACCCTGGTGGCTCTTTCTCCTACGGTGGCCAGGCCGGTGCCCTGAACTACCTCTTCAACCTGGAGGTCGACCCGCGCTACAACGGCTTCGAACGCACCGAGTACAACTACCTGCCGGACCGCAGCCTCAGTGAGATCGTGCTGGAAGACAGTTATCGCGACCAGACCCGAGTCCAGGCCAGCATGAACCTGGGCTATGACTTCGCGCGTGATCGCCTGCAGTTCAATGCGCTGATCGGTGACGAAGACCACCCTTTCAACATCGATCGCAGCATCCTGCGCGCGCCGGCCGTGACCGATGTCTTCCGCCGCGAGTGGGAAAACACCGAGAACAATCACGGCAACTGGGAAGTGGGCGGCAACCACGAGCACACCTTCCTGGATGGCAGCCGTTTCCAGTTCCTGTTCATCGTCAATGAGGAGGTGCGCGACAGCGTGCGCGAGCGTTTCAATCTGACGGCGGATGCGCGCGACAAGACGAGCTATCTGCAGTCGGATCGCACCACACGCGAACGCATCGGCCAGGGCAGCTACAGCTGGCGCCTGACCGACACCCAGGACATGCAGCTGGGCTTCGAGCGTGCCCAGACCATTCTGGACACCCGCCTGCTGGTGGGCTCTGCCACGGCCACCGGCACGGCCAGCGACGCCTACGGCGGCCTGGTGCCTGTGCTGAGATCGTCCAACCAGGGCTCGACCGTGGAGGAAATGCGCTACGAGGCGTTTGCCGTGCACAACTGGACTCTCAACCCGAGGATGAGTCTGGAAAGCACGCTGCTTTACGAAGACTCCACCATCGGGCAGAGCGGTGCGGCCAGCCGCGAGCGCGACTTCCAGTTCTGGCGGCCGAAGCTCGATTATCGATTCGACATGACCAGCTCCCTGCAACTGCGCGCCACCGTCGAACGCCAGGTGTCGCAACTGAGCTTCGAGAGCTTCACGGCCACGACGAACAATCAGGACAACGACAAGGACACCACCTCGGGCAACCCCGACCTGACGCAGGAAATCGAGATGCGCTACGAGCTGGGTCTGGAATACCGCCTGCCCAACGACGGCGGCGTGCTCAGTGCGCGGGCGTTCTATCGTGACATCGACGATGTGATCGGCAGAATCAACATTTCCAGCAATCCTGCGAAGCCGGAGTCTGCCACGGGCAACCTCGGCAATGGCAAGCGCTATGGCGGCTACTTCGACGCCAGCGCCCGTCTGGGATTCCTGGGCCTGCCCGAAGCCGTGCTGACCGCCAGTGTGAACGTGTTCGACTCCTACGTGTTCGACCCGATCCTGGGTGCCGACCGTCGCTTCAACGGCCGCGGCAATGCCTCGCTCGGCTTCCGGCATGACCTGCCCAGCCTCGGCGTCAACTATGGCTTCAATCTGCAGAAAGACTTCCACGGCGGCGAGAAGAACGTCGATGTGGACACACTGGAAGTCGGCCTGCCAGGCACACAGCTGAACCTGTTCGTTTCCAAGGTGGCGTTCCAGGACATCACTTTCCGGCTGGAAGCCAACAACGTGCTGAAGTCGGAGTTCTGTCGCGATCGCCTGCGCTTCGATGGACTGGTGGGCCTGGGCACGCTGCGGGAGATCGAGGATTCCTGCAGCTCAGGCGGCGGGCAGAAGATCGCCCTGAAGATTCGCACCACTTTCTGACAGCCGTCGCAAACACCCCTGCCCGGCACTGATCCAGTGCGCAGGGCGGGGGCGTAACCTCCGCAGATTCACCTGTTTCCAGGACTTCACGTGCCCTTCCAGTCTCCCACCATGCTCCTGCGTGCTTGCCTTGCACTCGCCTGGACCCTCGCCCCACTCGTCGCAAGCGCGGAACTGCGCGTGCTGGTGTTGGATCAGGAGGACCGGCCACTGGCCAATGCCGTGGTCGAGAACCGGCACGCTGCACTGCAACAGGTGCCGGGCGAGATCGCCGTGATCGACCAGGTCAACAAGCGTTTCGAGCCCATGGTGATCGCCATCGCCCAAGGGCAGTCGGTGAATTTTCCGAACAACGACAATATCCGGCATCACGTCTACTCGTTCTCAGCCATCCGGCAGTTCTCCACCGAGCTGTATGCCGACGTGCATGGGGATCCGATCCTGTTCGACAAGGCGGGCATTGCCGTACTCGGCTGCAATATCCACGACAGCATGGTGGGCTACATCTATGTGAGCGAATTCGCCCATGTGGCCGTGACCGACGCTCAAGGCCGTGCCACTCTCGCCACGAACGACTGGCCTCCCTCGCTGTCGATCTGGCATCCCTGGTCCACCGACCCGGACAATCGCCGCGAACTGAGCGCGCTCGAGCTCGACGCCGACGGCATCCTGCGTGTACAGCTGAACGTGCGAGAGCCGGACCAGGTGTTCGGCTTCCGCGCACTGACGCAGCCCTGAGCCGAAGAGCACTCCCATGCGACCATCACTTGCGCTTGCCTTCATGCTGCTGACCCTGGCCCTGCTCTCCAGCACGGCTCAGGCCCAGTCGGATGGCCGTCTGCGTGGCACCGGGGGTGTCAGCAGCCTCAGCGGCGCCGGCGGCGGTGGCCTGATTCCCTGGGCGACGCTGACTGGCTATGCCACCTACCCCGCCACAAGCGGGAGCGTGTTTGCCACCCATGCCGATGTGGATGACTTCACCCTGGATGTGACTGGCTCCGCTGTGAACATCCGCGATCGCGCTGAGGTGTCCGTCGCCCGCCAGAACTTTGACATCAAGGCCAATGGGGCGAGGATCAGTCAGGACGTCGTGGGGCTGAAACTGCGACTTGCGGGCGATGTGCTCTATGAACAGCTGCCGCAAGTGGTGGTGGGCGTGGAACACCAAGCCCTGCGCGACCCGGCCACGGCGCGCGCCGTCGGCGCCCGCAGCACGACGGGCACCGATCTCTACGTGAGCGCGGCGCGCGCCTGGATTGCCGGCGTGGCAGGACGCACCACCCTGCTCAATGTGAATCTGCGCCATTCCAGCGCCAATCAGTACGGCCTGCTGGGCCACGGCGGTGATGACATGGACGGGCGCTGGCAACTGGAAGCGGCCGTGGCCCTGTTCCTGACCCGCAGCTGGGTGGCGGGCGCGGAGTATCGCCAGAAGCCCGACAATCTGCGCGCGCTGGAAGAACACGATGCGTGGGATCTGTTCGTTGCCTGGTTCCCCGACAAACGCATCTCTCTCACCGCTGCGTGGGTGAATCTGGGCGACATTGCCGGGGCCCCGGACCAAACGGGTGTCTATCTGTCACTGCAGGGAGCCTTCTGAGTCATGTCATCGCGTGCCCGCTCCCTCGCCCTGCCCCTGCTGCTGAGCGTCAGTCTGACGGCCTGCAGCAGCAGGGCACCCGACGCCACGCTGTACGAGGCGCTGGGTGGCGAGGCAGCCGTGGCCACCATCGTGGAGAACTTCATTCTGGAGATTGCGCAGGACGAGCGCGTCATCGATCACTTCGAGGTCTCGAACGTGCAGCGCTTCCGCGTGATGATGAACCAGCATCTGTGCATGGTGGCGGACGGGCCCTGCACCTATGAAGGAGACAGCATGATCGACACCCATGCCGGCATGGGTGTCACGGAGGCGGACTTCAACGCGATCGTCGAGGACATGATGGCCGCGATGGACAAGGCCGGCATCCCGCTCGGGCCGCAGAATCGTCTGCTCGAGCGTCTCGCGGGCTTTCGCGGCGAGATCATTCACCGCTGATTCGAACCGGCTTCAGCGCTTGCTGAAGATCATCATGTGCTGCCAGGGCAGGAAATCCAGTGTCTCCTCGAACTGCAGGTCGAACACCGCCATCTCGCGCTTGACCTGAGCCTGCGTCATCTTGTGCAGCGGGCGGATGGGCACGCTGCGATCCTCGCCGCGATACTCCACCAGGATCAAACGTCCGCCCGGCTTCAGCGCCGTGAAGATGCTCTGCATCATCTCGTATGGGTGGGAGAACTCGTGATAGGCGTCCACCAGGAAAGCGACGTCCACGGAGTCGGGCGGCAGATTCGTGGTCTGCAGATCTCCCAGCACGCCTTCCACATTGCTCACGTTGTCGTTGAGACGACGCGCCTCCACCATGGCCAGCATCTCGGGCTGGATGTCCACGGCCAGCACCTTGCCCTGGGGCACCTTGGCGGCAATCCGGAAAGTGAAATAGCCGGAGCCGGCGCCGATGTCGGCCACCACATCGGTGGGGCGCAGATTCATGTTCTCCACCACCTCGTCGGGCATTTCCTCATGCGTGCGGGTGGGACGCTCCAGCCACTCGGCGGCCAGATGGCCCATGACGCCGGAGGTCTCCCGGCCCATGTAGAACATGCCGGTGCCGCCATCGATGCTGCGTTCCGGGGCATAGACATAACGAGGTTCGGCCTGGTCCTGCGCCATGGCACCGCAGGCGGTGGCCAGCAGGCCGAGACAGACGAGCAGCAGACGGCGGGCAGACGACATGGGCAGGGCTCCTGTGCGGGTTGTTGTTCTTGTGCAGCGGGGTCGAGGCGATTGTAGAGGATGCCCCGGGCGAAAGACACAAGCACGCAGCGGGCGTTGCGCCCTCAGGGTCAGAGCAGTTTCAGCCAGCGATGGCCGCTGCCCTTGCAGGTCAGACAGAGCTGCGCATTGGCCAGCGTGCCGCGGCCTTCACAGGCGCGACAGACGTCCTGATACGGCTTCTTCAGAATGATGACCAGTTCGCGATAGGCCTGAAGATGGCGGATGTCCTGCACATTGGCGTTCATGTCGAAAGGCTCCTGACGGGTGGGCGGTGGAGGCTGATCAGGGCCGGGCGAGCGGCAGAGATCACGGCTGCATTATGGCCATCCTGCACTGCAGCCGGTGTTAAGCGGCTCACAGATTTCCTGCTGACGCGCAACCTCGGCGAGAAACTGTGACGAGGGTCATCCTTCCCCCCACACCGGAACGCATTTGCCTGCGTGCTAGAATCCCGCCGCCATCGACGCGCCAGGAGACAGACCGCATGAGCAACGTACTGCAGGGAATCCGCGTGCTGGACTTCGGCCGCTACATCGCAGGCCCATTCTGTGCCTCGCTGCTCGCGGACCTGGGCGCGGACGTGATCCGCATCGAGCGTGTGCAGGGCAGCGAGGATCGCTTTCTCGCGCCCGTCACACCCCAGGGCGATGGCGCGACCTTCATGCAGACCGGCCGCAACAAGCGTGGCATGACGCTCAACCCCATGCTGCCGCAGGGGCGCGAGATCGTGCGGCGCCTGGTGGCCACCGCCGACGTGGTGGTGGCGAATCTGCCGCCCGACACGCTGCAGGCCATGGGCCTGGACTATGCCAGCCTGTGCGCCAGCAAGCCGGACATCATCCTGACCCTGATCAGCGCCTTCGGCAGCGGCGGCCCCTACAGCCAGCGCGTCGGTTTCGACGGCCTGGGTCAGGCCATGTCCGGGGCCATGTACCTGTCGGGCACGCCGGAACAACCCGTCAAGTCCTACACGCCCTTCATCGACTATGGCACGGCCAGCCTGAGCGCCTTCGGCACGCTGGCCGCGCTGCTGGAACGTCAGCGCAGTGGCAAGGGCCAGGTGGTGGAGGCCTCGCTGTTCAGCACAGCACTGACGCTGACCAACGGGCCACTGATCGAGCAGGCCCTGCTGCAGGTCAATCGCACGGCCAGCCTGAACCGCTCGCAGACCTCGGCGCCGGCAGACACTTTCCGGACCCGCGACGGCTGGGTGCTGGTGCAGAGTGTCGGCGGCCCGCTGTTCGCGCGCTGGGCGGCCTTGATGGGGGAGTCGCACTGGCTGGAGGATCCGCGGTTCGCCGACGACATGGGACGGGGCAATCACGGAGCCGAGATCAGCGCCAGGATGGCGCAGTGGTGCGCCGAGCGCAGCACCGCCCAGGCACTGGCCGAGATGGAAGCGGCCCGCCTGCCTGCGGGCCCGGTGCTGTCGCCCCAGCAGGTGCTCGACGATCCCCACGTCGCGGCGGCGGGTCTGCTGCAAGAGGTGGACTACCCCGGCCTGTCCAGGCCGGCACCGGTCATGCGGCCTCCGGTGCAGTTGTCACGCACGCCGCCGGCGATCGAACGCCGCGCTCCCCTGCTGGGCGAGCATACCGACGAGATACTGGCGACGCTGGGCTATGACGCCGGGCAGATCGCGCAGCTGCGCGATGCGCGGGTGATCTGAGGGCTGGCCTTCAGCGCAGGGTGAAGCCCTGCCCGGCCAGGAATTCGCGCATGTGCGGGCGGGCCTTCTCGCTCAACAGGCCGGCCACCTGCTCGCTCCAGCTCTGGCCATGCCCCCCGCCGGTTCGGGTGCGGTAATACTCGCGCACCTGCTCGTCATACAGGGCGATGCGTGCTGCGTCGCCCTCCTCGCTGTAGATCTCGTTCTTGAGCACCACGTCGAGCGGCAGGCGCGGCTTGCACTCCGGGTTCTGGTCGGGGTAACCCAGACAAAGACCGAACACCGGGTATACGCCCGCGGGCAGTTGCAACAGGTCGGTGACTTCCTGCGGGTGATTGCGCAGGCCGCCGATGTAGCAGATGCCCAGCCCGGCGGATTCCGCCGCCACCACCATGTTCTGCGCCATGAGAGCCACGTCCACCGTGGCGATGATGAAGTGCTCCGTGTAGTCCCCGGCAAACGCCTTGCCCTGCTGCGCGCAGGCGTTGGCCGCCCGCTTGAGATCGGCGCACAGCACGAGGAATTCGGCCGCACTCTGCACGTGGGCCTGATTGCCCGCCAGCGCCGCCAGCTGCTGCCTGCGCTGCGGGTCGCGCACACGGATGACGGTGCAGCCCTGCAGGAAGCTGGAGGTGGCCGCCGCCTGCCCGGCCTGCACGATGGCCTGCAGCAGGGCCTCGTCGATGGGCGCGCTGCTGAAGCGGCGGATGCTGCGGTGACTGTTGAGCAGATCGATGACCGGTGTCATTGCGCAGCCAGCTCCGGGATGAGCAAAGCATCGAGGAAATGCGGCACCACGTCATTGGCCAGCGGGGTCTCGGCGTTGAAGAGCACGATCATGCCGATGTCCAGTGCCGGCACCAGCACCAGCTCCGTGCGAAACCCGCGCACTCCGCCGCCGTGATGCACGACGCGCTGTCCGGCGTAGTCGAACACCCGCCAGCCCAGCCCGTACCAGGCCTGCTCCAGATGCGGCCAGCGATTGAAGTAGTTGCCCCGGGGCGTCTCCACCACGGGCGCGTGCTGCTGTGCCAGCACCTCGGGCGGCAGCACGTCGGGGTGAGCGCCCAGATTGGCCTGGGCCCAGATGATCATGTCATTCAAGCTGGCATTGACCCCGGCGGCGGGACCGACGCTGTAATAGGCCGCATTGGTGCTGACCGTCTGCCACTGCTCGCCACGACGCTGATGGGGCGCGCTGACATTGGTGTCCGCCAGATAGTCCTCCAGGGTCATGGAGGCCCGCGTCATGCCCAGCGGCTCGAACAGCCGGCTCTCGACGAACTGCTCGTAGGGGATATGCTCCGACACCTGCACGACATCGGACACCAGGGAGAACACGACGTTCTGATAGCCGTAACAGCGGCCCGGCTGGCAGACCGTGGGAATCTCGGTGAATTTTTCCTGGATCTTCTGATAGGCCACGCCGGCGTCCAGCATGTTGGAGAAAGCATGGGGCATCAGGCCGGTGGAATGACTCAGCACATGGCGCAGGGTCAGACCCCGGCTGCTGGGCTCGGTGCCGATGGCGAGCTGCGGCAGGACGCTGGTCAGGGGCGTGTCCCAGTCCTGCTTGCGCTCGTGCACCAGGGTGGCTGCCACGGCACCGGCGAAGGTCTTGGAAACCGAGGCGATTCGAAACAGCGTGCTGGCATCCACCGGCGCGGCCTGATCGATGGCACGCACGCCCCAGGTCTGCACATCCAGCACCCGATCGGAGCTCACCACTGCCATCGCCACGCCGGGCACGGTGCTGGCCGCCACGCTGGCATCGAGCCATTGGGCATACGGAGCATAGCCCGGAGGCTGGGCTTGAAGGGACGCTGGAACAAGCAGGGCGGCAGCCCAGAGGACGACACGAGAACAACGGGAAGAAGCAGCCAAGGCAGGTACCCCGAAAGCGAACAAGGCAGATGGGGCGGGAACATAGCATGGCAGGCGGGTTTTGCAAAAAAATGCCGGCTGGGGGTGCCCCGCAGCCGGCCAAAGTCAGGCACAGTGTTGAAACCTGTCACCCTCGCCTTGCACTGGTAATGCAATTTCAGGACATGATGACCAGCATGCGTCGGTTCTCGCGCAGCACGCTCAAGGCGGTCACCGGCGCATCGGCATCGACGCGCTGATTGAACTCCTGCAGCGTGGCGACTTCGCTGCGATTGACCTCGTAGATCACGTCGCCCGGACGCAGACCTGCCTGCCAGGCGGGGCTGCCCTGTTCGACGCTGACCACTTCCACACCGCGACGCTCGCCAGCGCCGGCCACCTGGTCGAGACTGCGCAGCTGGGCGCCCTGGTAGACCGGGTCGGCCAGCGCCCGACCGCTGTCCTCGATGTTGGCCGCCACCGCCGGCTGACCGCCGCCAACCACGGCACTGATGCGCTGAGCCTCGCCATCGCGATACACCAGCAGCTCCACTTCCTGGTCACGACGCATCAGGCCGATCATGTTGCGCAGCTCGCGCCCGCTCTCGATGCGACGGCCATCCACCTCGACAATGACATCGGAGGCCTGGATACCCGCCGCCTCGGCGGCACTGCCCGGCAGCACGCTGGTGACCAGGGCGCCCTTGCCGGCGCCCGTCTGCAGCGCCTGTTCCATCGCGGCATTCAGGTCCTGGATCTGCACGCCAAGCTGGCCGCGGCGCACTTCACCGTCGCGCTCCAGATGCGTCATCACGGAGGCGATCATGTCCACCGGCACAGCGAAGGCGATGCCCGCATTGGTACCGGTGCCGCTGATGATGGCGGTGTTGATGCCGATCAGCCGACCTTCCAGATCCACCAGCGCGCCGCCAGAATTGCCCATGTTGATGGCGGCATCGGTCTGTATGAAATCCTCATAATTCTCGTTGTTGAGCCCGGAACGCCCGAGCGCACTGACGATGCCCTGGGTCACGGTCTGCCCGAGCCCGAAGGGGTTGCCGACAGCCACCACATAGTCGCCCACGCGCAGATCCTCGATGTCGGCGAAGGGCAGTTCCTGCAGGTTCTCGGCCTCGATCTGCAGCAGGGCGACGTCGGTGCTGGCATCACTGCCCAGCAGCTTCGCCTGGAACTCGCGCCCGTCCTGCAGCGAGACGGTGATCACATCGGCGTCATCAATGACGTGATGATTGGTCACGACATAGCCCTTGTCAGCATCCACGATCACACCCGAGCCGGCACCGCGCACCGAGGGCTGCCGGTTCTGCCCGGGGGCGGCAGAGGGATCATTGAAGAAGCGGCGAATGTCCTCTTCATTGCGGAAACGCAGGGCTTCGGGGCCGGGGCTGGTGCGCGCCGTGGAGATGATGACCACCGCAGGCGTCACCTCCTCCAGCATGGGCGCCAGGGACGGCACGCCGTTGACCGCTGCTTCTTCACTCAAGGCCAGAGCGGGACTTGAGGCGATTGCACCCAGCCCCAACATGAACACCAGACTCATTACACGTTTGTTCATCGCAGACACCTCACTTGCGCAACACGGATGATCGATCGTTGAAGCCGCCACCTGACGGCAGCTCATGGCGCTACAGTGCAGTCGCAGGTCGAGAAATACCTGTGGAAAAGGTGAAGAATTCATCCAGAAAATGTGAAGAAACGCGTAATGCAACACCTGGCTCTGGAAAGCTGAGCCAAATCCGGATAAAAGACGTACAGGGCAATGAGAAGACATCGCGCAGGGACAAGCCTGCGAACGATTCCAGCGCGCGCGAGCGCAGAGGCCGACATGAGTGACACACATCGCAGTGGCGACATCCCCCATTCCGCGCTGCAGGCCCGCAGCAGTGCCTTTGTGCTGCAGCGCTGGCGCGTTGACCCGGCCAGCCGCCAGCTGCGGCATCTGGACAGCGGCGAGGTCCGCTCCCTGGAACCGCGCCTGATGCGCCTGCTGTGTCTGTTGAGCGCGGTACCCGGACGCGTGCTTAGCCGCGAGAGCCTGATCGAGGAACTGTGGCCCCGCGTGGTGGTGAACGAGAATTCCCTGACCCGTGCCGTGTCCGAGCTGCGCCGGCGCCTGGAAACAGACAGCACGGATGCATCGCTGATCGACACCATCCCCAAGACAGGCTATCGGCTTGCCGCCCATTGCCGCGTGCAGGACACCGACACTGCCGCTGACAGCTTGAACAGCCTGGACGCCCCCCTGCGAACCGCTCCCGCCGTTGTCGCACCGAGTCTGCGCCTGCCAGTGCGACCGTTGCTGGGTGGTGCCATGAGCATGGCCCTGGGCGCCTTCGTGCTGCTGGGTGCGCAGAGCCTGCTGACGGCCGATGCCCCGGCACCGGCGGCCTATCCGCTGGCCGACATCAATCTGAGCAGTGAAGCCGCGGCACAGCGACTGCTGGGCGGGCGTCTGGCTCCGGCCTCGGCCACGCTGCTCGACGACGCGACCCCGGATGTCGAGATGTCGACGCTGAGCGGCTCCCAACCGCTGCTCTCCAGCGACGGCCGCCTGTTCGCCATGGTGCGTTACGGCGAGGAGGGTTCCAGCCTGTTGCTGGGTTCCACCGAAGTGCCGAATTCGCCCGTGACCGTGCTCAGCACCCACGATGTGATCTACAACCTGCAGTGGTCCCCGCTGGACCGTGCGCTGCTGTTTGCCCAGGCCCCGCGCCTGGCGCCTGCCTCGCTGCAGGGTCAGGATGAACGCGCCAGCCTGGTGATGTTCGACCTGGACAGCTTCCAGACCCGCCTGCTGCAAGGCCCCGAGGTGCAGTACGACACCAATCCGCAGGCCCGCGAGCAGACGCGCGGTTTCAAGTTGACGGCGCTCACCCGCCACTTCGACTGGCTCTCCTGAGCCCCTCTGACGCTCAGCTGGACGCCCCTGCGCTGTATATGAAATGATACAGCGCATGGTCCCGGCCCCCATTCTGGAGCGTCCCTGATGTCCCCAATCCTTCCGCTGCACCGCCTCGCCGCGCTCGTCATGGCCTGGCTGCTGCCATTCGCGGCGGGACATGCCCAGACCCCGACCGTGGCAGCCGCCTCCGATCTGCAGTTCGCGCTGCAGGAAGTGCAGGCCCGGTTCCTGCAGGACACCGGGCAGCAGGTGCAGCTGGTGTTCGGCTCCTCCGGCAATTTCTACCGCCAGATCGTCGAGGGAGCCCCCTTCGAGCTCTTCCTCTCGGCAGATGAAAGCTTCGTGACCCGGCTCGCCGAGCAGGGTCTGACCCGGGACGAAGGCAGGCTGTATGCCATCGGCCGCCTCGCCCTGTTCGCCCCGCGGGGCTCCCCACTGCAGGTGGATGCCGACCTGAACGGCCTGCGCGCTGCCCTGCAGCGAGGCGAGATCCGCCGTTTCGCCATCGCCAGCCCGGAACACGCGCCCTATGGCACCCGTGCCGAAGAAGCCCTGCGTCATGTCGGCCTGTGGTATGCCCTGCAGGAAGCCCTGGTGCTGGGCGAGAACGTTTCGCAGGCGGCCCAGTTCGCCGCCTCGGGCAATGCCCAGGGCGGCATCATCGCCTATTCCCTGGCCCTGGCCCCGAACGTGGCGGCCCTCGGCACGTCTGCCGTGCTGCCCGAAGATTGGCATTCGCCGCTGCGTCAGCGCATGGTGCTGCTGAAGAATGCCTCGCCACGCATGGAGGCCTTCCACGACTATCTGCAGCAGCCGGCGGCGCAGGCCATCCTGAGTCGCTACGGTTTCGCCCTGCCGGCGGAGGACTGAGAGGTCATGGACTGGACTGCCCTGCTGCTTTCCCTGGAACTGTCCCTGTGGACCATGTTGATCCTGCTGCCCATCGGCATCTGGTCGGGGCGCCGCCTGGCCTGGACACCGGTACGGGGCAAGAGCCTGCTGGAAGCACTGGTGGCACTGCCGCTGGTGCTGCCACCCACCGTGCTGGGTTTCTACCTGCTGGTGGCCATGGGCGCAGGCTCGCCCTTCGGCCGGGCGTGGGAGGCCCTGTTCGGGCAGCAGCTCACTTTCTCCTTCGCCGGGCTGCTGATCGCCTCGGTCATCTTCAACCTCCCCTTCGCCATCCAGCCCATGCAGCGCGCCTTCGAGGCGATTGCGCCGGAAGTGCGTGAGGCCGGCCGCTGCTGCGGCATGAGTCCCTGGCAGATCCTGCTGCGCATCGAGCTGCCACTGGCCTGGCCGGGCATTCTCTCGGCCCTGGTGCTGACCTTCGCCCACACCCTGGGCGAGTTCGGTGTGGTGCTCATGGTGGGCGGCAGCATTCCCGGCGAGACGCGCACCATCGCCATCTCGATCTATGACCGCGTGCAGGCCTTCGACAACCAGGCGGCCGGGCTGATGTCCGCCGTGCTGCTGGGCATCTCGCTGGCGGCGATCAGCCTGTCCTACCTTGCCACCGCGCGCCTGCAGACGAGACAGTCCCATGCCTGACGGTCTGCACCTGACTCTGCAACAGCAGACGCCGATCCCGCTGGAGGCCCGCCTGCATTGCGCGCCTGGGGAAGTGCTGGCGCTGGTGGGGCCGTCGGGCAGCGGCAAGACCACGCTGCTGCGCAGCATCGCCGGCCTGCACCCGCACGGACAAGGGCGCATCGAGTGCAATGGCGTGGTCTGGTATGACAGCGCTACACGGCTCTGCGTGCCGACCCGGCAGCGTCGCGTGGGCATGGTGTTCCAGCAGTTCGCGCTGTTCCCGCACCTGAGCGCGCGGGACAACGTGGCGGCGGCGATGCTCGACCTGCCGGTGGAGGAACGTCAACAACGCGCGCAGCGCTGGCTGGCGCGCATGCATCTGCTGGGACTGGAGAACCGGCTGCCGCGTCAACTGTCGGGCGGCCAGCAACAACGTGTGGCCGTGGCCCGCGCGCTGGCGCGCGAACCGCAGATCCTGTTGCTGGACGAGCCCTTCTCAGCGGTGGATCGCGCCACCCGCGAAGCGCTGTACTACGAGCTGGCGGAGCTGCGTGAGGAACTGCGCATGCCTGTGATCCTCGTCACCCATGATCTCGACGAAGCCACCCTGCTGGCCGATCGCATGTGCATGCTCGACCACGGCCGCATCCTGCAGACGGCGACCCCGGACGAACTGCTGCGCGCCCCCGCCAGCGCCGCCGTGGCGCGAATGCTGGGGATGCGCAATCTGTTTGCCGGCACGCTGCTCGGCCACGAGCAGGAGTGCAGTGTCGTGCGCTGGCAGGGTCAGACGCTGCGCATTGCACGGCAGGCGCACATGGCGCCTGGCGAGGAAGTGATGTGGGCGGTGCCTGGCACGGGCGTGATGCTGCTCAACAGTCATGCGACGAGTTTGCAGCCGCTGGAGAATCAGGTGACAGTGAAGGTGACGCGCATTCTCGCGCTGGGGGAACAGCTGCGCGTGATGCTGCAGTGCGGCAGCGACACTCTCACCATGAGCGTGCCGCGCCATGTCGCCCAGCGTCATGCGCTGAGCGAAGGCCAGACCCTGCAGGTGCGCCTGCGCGGCGAGCTGATTCATCTCATGCCGGCCACGCACGCGCAGGGCTGAGGCCCTTCACCGGGCGGTCAATCAGCCACCTTGACCAGTTGCTTGCCCAGATTGCGTCCGCGCAGCAGGCCGCGGAAATACTCGGGCGCCTTCTCGAGTCCCACGCCCACCGTTTCCCGGTACTGGATGCGCCCTTCCTTCACCCACTGCCCCAGCTGCCGAGTGGCCTCGGGCCAGCGCGCAAACCACTCGCTGACCAGGAAGAAGCGGTGCTCAGGCACCACCGGCAGGGCCTTGAGGATGTCGGCCGGCAGCACCGACTGACTGATGTCCTTGTCGTTGTAGCTGGAAACATAGCCGCAGATGGGCACACGCGCGCCGGGATTGAGCAGCGGCGCCACGGCGCGGGTGACATCCCCGCCAACGTTCTCGAAGTAGATGTCGATGCCGCGCGGACAGGCCGCTGCCAGACGTTCGGCCAGGTGCGGCTCGCGATAGTCCAGGCATTCATCGAAGCCCAGCTCCTCGCGCACATGACGGCACTTCTGTTCGCCGCCCGCGATGCCCACCACATGCAGGCCCTTGAGCTTCGCGATCTGGCCCACCACGGAGCCGACTGCGCCGGAAGCTGCCGCCACCACGAGAGTCTCGCCAGCCTGCGGGCGGCCGAGCTCCAGCAGACCGAAATACGCCGTGCGTCCCGGCATGCCCACCACGCCCAGATGGGCCGAGAGCGTGCCATTGGCCAGGTCGACCTTCATGAGCATGGGGTCGGTGTCGTCCGCCACGATCATGCTGCGCCAGCCCTTGTGGATGGTGACATGGTCGCCCACCGCATAGCGGCTGGAGCGCGACTGCAGCACCACGCCCGCTGTCTCGCCCGGCATGATGTCGCCAATCTCCAGCGGCTTGGCATAGGACTTGGCGTCATTCATGCGCCCGCGCATGTACGGGTCCAAGGACAGCCAGAGGACCTTGATCAGGATCTGCCCCTCGCCGAGTTCGGGGACTTCTTCGTGGACGATGCCGAAACAGGCATCCTCGGGTTCGCCGACCGGACGCCGGGCCAGCACGATCTTCGTGTTCTGCATGGAATTCTCCTTGAGGGCGCGCGGCAGAGGTCCGCGCGCCGGCCATGGTACCCAATCCGCTCGCCACTTGCCGCCCCTCTGCCGGGAACCGCGTTCAGGCGGCGCGGACAGCCGCAGCGACTGGTGCCAGTACATCGGCACAGGCACTGCGCAGGATGCTCAGCCCCTCCTCCCACTCCGCCGGCTCCAGCAGCAGACTCGGAATCAGGCGCAGCACCGCATTGCGGGTGGGCGTCACCAGCAGTCCGCGTGCCAGGGCCGCGTCGGTCAGGGCGCTGACCTGGGCGTCGCTGTGCAGCTGCAGCCCCAGCAGCAGGCCCTGGCCGCGCACTTCCCGCAACAGCTGCGGACACTCGACGGCCAACTGTTGCAGATCCTGCAGGGCGCGTTGTCCCAGACGCGCCACACGCGCGGCCACGTCGTGGGTCACCAGGTAGTCCACCACGGCACTGGCAGCGGCGCAGCCCAGCGGATTGCCGCAATAGGTGCCGCCGTGATCGCCCTTTGCCACGCCGCTCGCGACCCGCGCGGTAACGGCAAACGCCGCCAGAGGAAAGCCTCCTGCGATGCCCTTGCCCATGGTGAGAATGTCCGGCTTCACGCCGGCCGCGTCCACGGCGAAGAAACTGCCCGTGCGACAGAAGCCCGTCTGCACCTCATCGGCGATCAGCAGGGCGCCATGTTCACGGCACAGCGCCGCCACCGCCGGCAGATAATCGGGCGCCGGCACGCGCACGCCACCCTCACCCTGCACGGGCTCCAGCAGCACGGCGGCGACTTGGTCGTCCAGCGCGGCACGCAGCGCTGCCGCATCACCGAAGGGCAGGAACTGATGACCCGGCAGCTGCGGCGCGAAGCGCGCCCCATTCTCCGGCCCGCCGGAAAGGGACAGCGTGGCCAACGTGCGGCCGTGGAAGGAATTGGACGCCACCAGCACCTTGCTGCGCCCGGTCACCTTGCGCGCCAGCTTGACGGCGGCATCGTTGGCCTCGGCGCCGCTGTTGGCGAAGAAGACACGTTCCAGTCCGGCCGGCAGCACGCCCTGCAGTTGCTGCAGCAGCTTCGCGCGCACCGGGGAGTAGGTGAACCCGGAATTGGGATTCTGCATCAGCCTGCCCGCCTGTTCGGCGATGGCCGCCACCAGCACCGGGTGGGAATGACCCAGCGACGTCACGCCCCAGCCGGCGGTGAAGTCGAGGAAGGCGCGGCCCTGCTCGTCCCAGACACGGGCGCCAAGACCGCGTTCGATGGCCACTGGCTGTTTCATGCAGACAGACAGCGCGAGGCTGTCTTCGATCTCGATCGTGTTCATAAGCCCTCCGGCTTTCTTCAAGGCAAAAAAAAACCTCCAGGAGTCGCGCGACGCCTGGAGGTTCTATGGGGTACTGCAATGGTGCTTAGAAGGTCTCCGACATCTGCGCTGAATGGGCGGCACGCGCGCGCGCACGACGACGCGCCGCGGCAGCACGCGCGGCTGACATGGCGGCAGCCATGGCAAGGGCGGTCAAGCGAAGCGCAGTGGTGTTCATGGGCGGAGTCCAGCGTGGTGCAAAAGTGCACGTCGGGTTTGAGGCGCGCGAATCTATGTGATCTACTTGGTCGTGTCAACCACCTGATCAAGGCGAATCGCGGCATGCACACACTGCCCCCGCAGGCTGTCCAACGATCTGTCCGTTTGCGCAAGGCGCTGGCGCTGGCGGCCGCCGCCCTGTTGCTGCCCGGCATGACGACGCAGGCGCAGGATGACGATCTTTCCCCCGCCATGCAGCGCGCCTTGGAGATGGAGGCCCGCATTGCGCAGTACGAAGAGACGCTCGGCGCCCTGCAGAGCGCCCACGGCCCCTTCGACCAGCGTCTGCTGGAGCCGCTCGACGACCTGATCGGCGTGCATATCGAGAACGAACGCTTCGACGACGCCGTCACCCTGCTGGACCAGCAGCTGCAGATCCAGCGCATCACGCACGGCCTGTATTCCCCCGCTCAGATCCCTGTCATCGAGACTCTGCTCGAGCTGCAGTCCCGCCAGGGCCAATGGGGCCGCATCGACGACACCCTGCAGTACCTGAGCTGGCTCTACGAGCGCGACGACTCGCTGCCCGCCGAAGCCCGGCTGGCCGGACTCAAGAAGATCGGCGCCTGGCACTTGCGGGCCTTGGAAAGCGATGAACGTGTGCGCGAAGCCCACCATCTGGTCCGTCTGAGCACCATGGAGGAGAAAGCGGCCGAACTCGCCGAGGAGCAGCTGGGGACCGACAGCGAGGCGCTGGTGCCCTATCTCTACGACAAGTCCGTGGCAGAGCTTTATATCGCCCTGGCAATCATGCTCACCGACGACACCTCGCAGGCGCTGATGCTGGAAACCGAGGGGGTGCGCAATCGCGGAGCCCTTGGCGCTGGCAGCGGTGCCGGAGGACTGGGCGTGGCGGAAGTCGAGGCACTCTATGGCTCGCGCGCCAGCACGGTCATCGAGCGCTCCTTCAAGGCCAACATGGGCGCCAGCTATGAACAGCTCGAGCGCATCCGCGACATCTATGCCGGCAGCGGCAATCGCGAGGCCGAGGCCATGGCACTGATGGCGATGGGGGACTCGGTGCTGATGCGCACCCAGTTCGAGAACCGTCCCGGCAGTTTTGCCGGCATGCAGCGCGGTTCCTCGTCGGCCGGAGCGGCCATGATGTCGTATCAGGACGCCTTCGAGCTGCTGGCGGAAGCCGGCTTCACACAGGAGCGGATCGCGGCGCTGACCCGCTGCCCGGTCATGCTGCCTCTGACTGTCTTTCATGCCAGCATCGATGCGGCGCTGCCGAGCTGTGACTACGTGGCCGATCCGGTGTCCTACACGCTGGAGGATTACAATCTGATCTCCACTCTGATTCCCGGCTTGCTTGGCGATGCGGGCAATCCGGAGGGCACGCTGCAGGCGAGCCTGCGCTTCAATGTGCGCAGCAATGGGCAGGTCGGCAATGTGGAATACCTTGAGGTGAACCCGGACAACACGCCCAACCGCGTGAAGCTGCGCAAGTTCACCGAGCTGCTGCAATTCCGTCCGGCGATGCGCGACGGTGTGCCGGTGCGCGCCGAGAATGTGCTGCTGACCGTCCGCATGCCCGCCGCGCGCGAGTGAGCGCGCTGTTCAACGCTCGCGTCGGTGTTCCAGCACCACCCCCGCCTCCAGCAGATGCTGGATCTCGGCTTCGCTCAAACCCGTTTCCAGCAGGACCTCCCGTGTGTGTTCGCCGTAGCGTGGCGGCAGGCTGCGCACGCTGCCCGGCGTGCGGGAAAACTTGATCGGCGTGCCGGTCAGGCCATACCCGTCCTGCTGCAGGAACATGCCCCGGTGCGCGGTGTGCGGGTGAGCCAGCGCCTGAGCCGTGTCATGGATTGCGCCGGCCGGCACCCCCGCCTGCAACAGACGCTCGCAGAATGCGGCACCCTCCACGCGCATCAGCCGCGACTCCAGCTCCACCTTCAACTGCGCACGCTGCGTGACACGATCACTGTTGCGGGCAAAGCGCGGGTCAGCACACAGCTCGGGCGCTGCCAGCAGTTCACACAGTTTCGCGAACGCCGCGTCATTGCCGGCGCCAATGAAGATATCCACGCTGCCGGTGCGGAAGGTGTCGTAGGGACTGATATTGGGATGGGCGTTGCCGGTGGCCACAGGGACCTTGCCCGAGAGGGCGTAATTCGCCGCATGGGGATGCAGCAGCGCGAGCGCGCAGTCATACAGGGTCATGTCGATGAATTGCCCCAGACCCGAACGCGAGCGCTCGGCCAGGGCCATCAGGATCGCGACCGCGCTGTAAAGACCGGTGCCCATGTCCACCATGGGCAGGCCAAGACGCGTCGGTGCCCCGCCCGCCTCGCCGTTGACACTGAACCAGCCGGCCATGGCCTGCACGATGGCGTCATAGCCAGGGTAGCCCCCGAGCGGCCCATCGGCGCCGAAGCCGCTGATGCGGCAGTGGATCAGCCGGGGAAAGCGCTCACGCAGCACAGCCTCGAAGCCAAGCCCCCATTTCTCCAGCGTGCCAGGCTTGAAGTTCTCCAGCAGGATGTCGGCATCTTCCAGCAAGCGCAGCAGCACGTCCCGCCCCGCGGACCGGGTGAGATCCAGACCCAGCGCGCGCTTGTTGCGATTGACGCCGAGGTAGTAGGCCGCATCGCCCGCGTGGAAGGGGGGGCCCCACTCCCGCGTCTCGTCCCCCAGCGGCGGCTCGATCTTGAGCACCTGGGCACCGTGGTCGGCCAGCATCTGCGAGCAGTAGGGCCCGCCCAGCACGCGGGAGAGATCGATGATCCTGATGCCCGCCAGGGCGCCGCTGGCAGAGGTCTCGTTCACCTGGCGTGCTCCGAGCGCGCGGCCTGCAGCAGCGCCGGCAGAAAGAATTCCGCCACGAGCAGAGGGCGGCCGTGAAGATAGAACAGCGAGCGGCGACCCCAGATCCCATCGTCATGCGTCAGCTCCAGCTGAAAACGCTGCATGGTGGGTTCACGAAACAGGAATTCACCCAGCGGTCGCTCGTCCAGTCGACGCAGGCGCTTGAGGGGTCCCTGCATGCTGCTGTGGGGAATCAGGGAATGCGCGGCAACCCACGGGGTTTGGCCACATTGCAGCAGCACCTTGCGCGACCACATGCGCTGGCGCGCGACATGGGGCTGGAAGCACTGCAGAAGCGCAGGAGAACAGGGGTGGACCCAGGCTTCCTCCAGCACACGAACACGAAACTGCGAGCCGGCCATCGCCTTGAGACGGGCCGTGAGGGAGCCGGGGTCGAGCAGCCAGGACTGCAGCGCCGGCGCAGGGCGAGGCACCACCTCGGCGGCGGGTTTCCACAGCAACCCGGAGGCGTCGAGGCCGGGCCATGTCGGCGGGAACGTTGCGCTCACTTGCTCACCTTTTGCCAGCGGGCTCTGCCCGAGCCCGGAATGACCGGAGCCGTCAAACGAAAACCCCCGCAGCCGCGAGGCTCCGGGGGTCGAGTTCACGGACCGGCCGACTTCTCAACGCTGCTCGAAGCGCTCGAAGGTGGTGGTGATGACACTTTCCACGCGGCGGTTCTGCGCACGGCCAGCGGCGTTGTCATTGCTGGCCACCGGACGGGATTCGCCGAAGCCTTGTGCACGCACACGATTGGCAGCGATACCGAACTGGTTGATCAGCACCTGACGCACGGCGTCAACGCGACGCTGGGACAGGCTCTGGTTGTACTCGTCAGTGCCCATGGAGTCGGTATGACCTTCCAGCGAAGCCACAGTGTCCGGGTACTGACGCAGGAAGTCAGCCACTTCCTGGATCTCGTCATTGAACTCGGGCTTGACGACAGACTGGTCGAAGTCGAACTGCACGTTCAGGGTGATGCGCGCCACTTCCTGCACGGGGATGGAGCAGCCGCGTGAATCCACACGGTGAGTGCTCGGAGTCCCGGGGCAGGCGTCGCTGGCATTCACCACGCCGTCACGGTCGTCATCGGCCGGCGCAGCTGCGGGTGCCGGAGCTGCCGGTGCCGGCGCTGCCGCACGCGGCGCAGGCGCTGCGCTGCCACCGAAGCTGTAGACCAGGGCCATGTCGATGCCGTAGTCGTGCATGTGCTCATCCATGCCCCAGAACTTGCGCAGTGCCGTGCGCAGCACCAGGTTGTCGTTGATCTGGTACTTCACGCCGACGCCGGCGTCCCACACGGTTTCCTCGTTTTGTGAGTAGTCGTTGTGACCTGCGCCCGCCACGAAGAACGGCGTCAGTGTGCCCATCTGACGTGCGAACGTGTAGAGCAGATCGAAGCGGTAGTGGAAGACGTCGTCATCCGGACCTGCGCCGTCAAGGTCCATGTCGAAGACATTGATCTCGCCGCTGAGCTGATTCGTGAAATCGTAGCCCAGTCCCAGCGTGAATCCGTATTCATTGTTGAGCATGCGCTCTGAATCGAAGTCAAGCCACTGCACTCCCGGCGCGATGTAGAACTGGCCTTCGTCTGCGATTGCGGCGGTGCCCAGCGTCAGTGCGCCAGTGGCCAGCAGCAAGTGCACTGCAGTTTTGCAAGTCTTTTTCATGGTATCTCCTGTGGTGTGCCCAAGTGTCAAAAAGCGCCGGCATTATAGCCCGGGTTGCAGAGCCTTCTGCAGCAAAAAAATTCCTGAATCTCAGCGCCCTGGCGCGTTCTGCGAACTGTATCCCGAAAATGCGGCGAGAATCGGGCCGGGGTGAGCCGCGGCGGCGAACAATCCTGCCGGGCAGCCGCAAGGGAATTGTCAACAATCTGTCATCTGCATGACGCCAGACTGCAACAATCGCCGTCTAGGATTCCGCCTGTAAATCGTTCTCAACGCCTTCCGCTCACTTCGAGACAGGACTACAGGAGTCATCATGAGCTTCACTCGCAAATCCCTTTGTTCCGCCGTCAGCGCCGTCGCGCTCGGCCTCGCCGCCCTCTCCGCACACGCTGCCGAGCCGGCCCTGACGGCAGCAACCGCCAGCGGCGCCGCGACCACGGCCTCGTTCACCGGCGGTGCCACCATCAACAATGGTTCTTCCTGGATCAGCAGTGCTGCCAGCAGCGCCGCCGTGGATGTCATGGGCACGATCAAGGTGGCGCCAGCCGACGTGGGCAAGAAGGGCGCTCTGGTGGCACTGGTGCAGATTCCCGGCATGGGGGTCTACCAGATGGTGTCCGGCGGCTTCTTCCTGCCCTGGAACGGCCAGGTCAGCGGCCTGCAGCCTTTCGCGGTGAAGACGCTCGCGGCCTCCGAGCCCGTGACCATTCTGGATGACCTGATCGGCGTGAACTCCGGCCTGTCCGGCCTGAGCTTCCAGGTCTTCTTCGGTTACTACACCAACAACGACGTGAACACCCTGGCCTACACCGGCAGCCCGATCTCCTTTGCCATCGCGGCGAAACCTGCGGCCGGCTGCCCCACGAACACCACCCTGTCCACCGGTGGCACTTTCGAGGGCAAGCCGGTCTGCGTCCTGACAGGCACCATCACCAGCAACACGCATCTGAATGCCAACAATGCCTACCTGCTCAACGGAGCGGTGTTCATCGGCGGTGACAACACCAACTCCGCCACGCTGACCATCGATGCCGGCGTCAAGGTCATCAGCCCCGTGGGTCTGAACTTCCTGGTCATCCGTCGCGGCTCCAAGATCCAGGCGCTGGGCAGCGAAGCGGCCCCGATCGTGTTCACCTACGACGGCGAAGCCAATGCCACGCCCACCACCACGGGTCGCTGGGGCGGCATCATCATCAATGGCAACGCGCCAGTGAACGGCTGCGCGGCCGGCACGGCCCTGTGCGAACTCGAAGGCGAAGGCTCCACCGGGAAGTACGGCGGCAACAACCCGACCGACAGCAGCGGCACACTGAATTACGTGATCGTGAAATACCCGGGCCAGAACATCACCGAAACCAACGAACTGAACGGCATCGCCTTCCAGGGCGTCGGCAGCGGCACTGTCGTCGACTACGTGCAAGTGCACGGCAGCTCGGATGACGGCGTCGAATTCTTCGGCGGCACCGTGAACGTCAAGCACCTGGTGCTGACCAGTAACGAGGACGACTCCTTCGACTGGACCTTCGGCTATCAGGGCAAGGTGCAGCACGCCGTCATCAAGCAGCGCACTGGCTTTGGTGATCGCGGCATCGAGGCGGACAACAACGAGTTCTCGTTCGACTCGCTGCCCCGCTCCAAGCCCACGCTGGCCAACTTCACGTTCATCGGCCGCGGCGCAGGTGGCCGAGGCATCGAGCTGCGTCGCGGCACGGGTGCCAACATCCACAACACCGTGGTGACCAACTTCGCCAACTACTGCCTGGACGTGAACGACACTGCAACGTTCACCAACGCGGGCACCTCGGCCACGGCGCTGAGCGGCAACCTGACCATGACGTCCACGCGTCTGGATTGCGCGACCACGTTTGCCACTTCCAGCACCGAGCCCTGGACACTGGCTGACTGGTTCAACGGCCAGGCCCGCAACAGCATCGGCACCGCGGATCTGACCGGTTTCGTCAACGGCCCGCAGATCAACGCCGTGGTGCCGACCACGTTCACCGACGGCTTCTTCGACAACGTCAGCCACATCGGCGCGGTCAAGGATCAGGCCAGTGACTGGACGGCCAGGTGGATCTTCCGCGACTGATTCCAGCGCAGCATGATGTTGAGAAAGGGGCGCCTCAAGCGCCCCTTTCTCATTGTGCAAGGAACTCTTGTTCCAGTTGTTTCTGACTTATTTCTGTCATTCATCGCCGTGAAATATTTCTGTCACGTTGCAGCACTACACTGGCCCCGCAATCGAGACAACCACCCTGTTGATGGAACTTCCTATGATGATCAAGCGCGCGCTCCCGGCGGCCATTGCCATGGCCCTGAGCTCACAGACTGTCCTGGCCCAGGACACCTCCGCCATCCTGACCGAGCGTCCCCAGATCGAAGAGATCTCGGTGGTCGGACGCTTCGTGCCCGATGAGAAGCGCAACACCTCTGCGCTGTCCAATGTGTTGACGAACGAGGAGTTCTCGCGCTCGGGCGACACCAATATCGCCGAGGGGCTCAAGCGCGTGGCAGGTCTGAGCCTGGTCGGCGGCAAGTTCGTCTACGTGCGCGGCCTGGGCGAACGCTACTCCTCAGCCCTGCTCAACGGCTCGAGCATTCCCAGCCCCGAGCCCTTGAATCGTGTGGTGCCACTGGACCTGTTCCCGAATGCCATCATGGACAGCGTGGTGGTGCAGAAGACCTATTCGGCGCAATTTCCCAGTGAGTTCGGTGGTGGCGTGCTGCAGATGCGCACCAAGCGCAGCAGCGATGAGTTCTTCTTCAATATTGCCAGCTCGGTGGGCATGACGCAGAACACCGCGTTCTCGAATGGGGTGCAGGCAGCCGGCGGCAGTCGTGACTGGCTGGGCTACGACGACGGCGCGCGCGAGATGCCGCGACTGCTGAAGAACGCCACGGCGGACGGCCAGCGCCTGCAGCGTCGCAGCCCGTTCCTGAACACCGGTGGTTCGACCCCGGCGGAACTGCAGGCCATCGGCCAGAGCCTGAATCAGGACTACGCCCTGAGCGAAAAGACCCTGCCTGCCGACCTGGGCCTCACGGCAAGCCTCGGCAACTATCACGATGTGGGCAGTGCGCGCTTCAATTACCTGGCAGCACTGGACTACAAGAACGGCTGGGACTCGCACGAGATCGAGCGCAACTCCTACAAGGTCGGCGGCGTCGATGAACTGGTGCGTGAGAACGCCTTCACTTACCACGGCACCGAGAACAACATCGACATCAGCGGCATTCTCTCCACCGGGCTGGAGCTGAACGAGAACCACACGATCAGTGCCACCAACATCATGCTGCGCCAGTCCGACGACATTGCCGGCGAGCAGATCGGCTTCTTCGGTGACGAGCGGCTCGACAGCCGCATCACCGAGATCGAATACATTCAGCGCGAACTCTACTCCAATCAATTGCAGGGCGATCACTATTTCCCGGATGCCAACGAATTGAATGTGACCTGGCGCGTCAACAAGTCCGCTGCCGACCGCCTGGCGCCGGACACGCGTGAATACCGTTACGATCTGGTGGACGACGAGTATGTCTTCAACCTGCGTTCCGATGGCAATGTGCGCCGCTTCAGCGAGTTGCACGACGACAACACCGACTATGCACTCGACACCTCGATGGTGTTTTATGGACCGCTGAGTTCCACCATCGTGATGACCGCCGGCTACAACAAGCAGGACAGCGAACGTGACTACGAGATCCGCCGCTTCGCCTTCATCGAACAGGGCGATGTGGTCGGCCGCGAGGGTTTCCTGTTGCAGCCCCTCGACCAGATCCTCGCCACCGAGAACATCGGCCCGACGGAGTTCGAGCTGACCGAGACCACGCGCCCCACCGACACCTATGCCGCCACGCGGGACCTGGAGTCGTTCTACCTGCAGGCCGATCTGAACTTCAACGATCGCATTCAGTTGCTGGCAGGCGTGCGGCAGGAAGACTACCGCCAGAACGTGCGCACCTTCGACCTGTTCCGCCCCGAGAACGCCATCGAAGCCACTCTGACGTCCAGCGACCTGCTGCCCGGCATCACGGCGACCTATATCGCCGGCAATCACCAGTTCCGCTTCGGCTACAGCGAAACCACTTCGCGCCCGGACTTCCGTGAGCTTTCACCGGCCACCTTCACCAACCCCCTGACGGGCTATGAAGTGGTCGGCAATCCCAACCTGCGCGTGGCCAGCATCAAGAACTATGACCTGCGCTGGGAGTGGTATTTCGCCTCGCTCGACAGCCTGTCCGTGGGCCTGTTCATGAAGGACTTCGATTCGCCGATCGAATCGGTGGTGCAGCCTGGCGCCAACAGCGCGCGCAGCTATGTCAATGCCGAATCCGCCGAAAACAAGGGTATCGAGTTCGAGGCCCGCAAGCAGTTCGACTTCCTGGGCGAACGCTGGGAGGACTTCTATGTCTCCGGCAACGTCTCGTACATCACCTCGGACGTGACCATCGGCGTGACCGAGCAGAACATCCTGACCAACAGTTCGCGTCCGCTGCAAGGACAATCCGACTGGCTCTTCAACGGCCAGCTGGGCTATGACGATTTCGACGGCCTGACGGCCACCCTGCTCTACCACTATTTCGGTGAGCGCATTTACGAAGTGGGCATCCTGGGCGCGCCGGACCTTGTCGAGGAACCCCACGGCGAACTGGATTTCGTGTTGAGCAAGGAGTTCCGCAACAACTGGAAACTGAACCTCAAGGCGCAGAACCTGCTGGATCAGCGCAAGGAGATCACCCAGGGCGGCCTGGTCGCCACGGGCTACAGCGAAGGCCGCTCGGCGAGCCTCAAGCTGGAGTACAGTTTCTAGCTCAGGCCAGACGCCGTGCGGCCTGCAGACCTTGCGTGTCACACGGCTGTCACACAAAGACGGTTCAATGTACGCAACGAATGTGACAAGCCAATTGACGAAACGGTAGCATGACACCATGAGTGACCCGACCATTCTGATAGTCGACGACGAACCCGCCATCCGCGACATGATCGGCATCACCCTCGATCTGGCGGGATTCAACAGCGTTTCCGCGGAAACCGCTCACGAGGCCCATGTCAGCATCGTGGACCGTCGTCCCGATCTGGTGCTGCTGGACTGGATGTTGCCGGGCGGCAGCGGCATCGAGCTGGCGCGTCGACTCAAGCGCGACGAGCTCACGGCCTCCCTGCCCATCATCATGCTGACGGCCAAGACCAGCGAGGACAACAAGGTGCAGGGGCTGGACGTCGGTGTGGATGACTACGTCACCAAGCCCTTCTCCCCGCGCGAACTGGTCGCTCGCATCAAGGCGGTATTGCGTCGCACCACCGGCGGCCAGGTCGACAAGGCCATCCGCGTCTTCGACCTGCAGCTGGACCCATCCAGCCACCGTGTCACCATCGAGGACCAGCCTGTTGACATCGGCCCGACTGAATTCAAGCTGTTGCGCTTCTTCATGTCGCACCAGGAAAAGGTTTTCACCCGCGATCACATCCAGGATCAGGTGTGGGGCGGCAATGTCTATCTGGAAGAGCGCACCATCGACGTGCACATCCGCCGCCTGCGCAAGGCGCTGAGCTCGGTGCCCAACACCAGTATCGACTACTCGCGTCTGGTGCAGACCGTGCGTGGTGCCGGCTATCGTTTTTCCGTGAAGCCCGCCTGACGTTCCTTTGACGTGGGGCATTCGCTATAGTGAGCAGCAGCTTCCAAGACCTCCGGGAAAACCGCCTTGCTCCGCGAATGGCAGATTGAACTCAAACGGCTCCTGCTCGTCCTGACGGGAGCCCTCCTTGTTGGAGCTCTCTTCGGCATCACCGCCGAGGCCATTGCCCTCGCCCTTGTGGGCTACCTGGCACACTCCTTCCGACAGCTTTACATCTTCCAGCGCTGGCTGCGCGACATCGCGCTGGACAGCCGTCTCGAACCGCCGGAAAGTTCCGGTGTCTGGGGGGAGATCTTCGACGGTATCTACCGTCTGCAGCGACGCGAGCGCGAGGCCGCCCTCTATCTCAAGAATATCCTCGACAAGGCGCAGGAGTCCTCTGCAGCATTGGAGATGGCCGTGGTGATGATCAACGCCAAGGGCAATCTGGTGTGGTGGAACAAGGCGGCCGAATTGCTGCTGGGCTTTCGCCAGTCGCAGGATCAGCAACAGAGCGTGACCAATCTGCTGCGTGAGCCGCGCTTCATCGACTACTTCGACAAGGGGCAGTACGCCGAGCCACTTCGCATCCCGTCACCCGCCAACAAGAAGCAGATGCTGGAATTCCAGATCACCGTGTTCGGCGAAGGCGAGCGGCTGATGCTGGTGCGCGACGTGTCGCAGATGCATCGACTCGAATCCATGCGCACCGACTTCGTGGGCAATGTCTCTCACGAGTTGCGTACGCCCATCACCGTCATCAACGGCTATCTGGAAACCCTGTTGGACCACCGCGATGCCGTGGCACCGCGCTGGATCAAGCCACTCGAACAGATGCACCAGCAGGCGCAGCGCATGGAGAACATCGTGCGGGATCTGCTCACGCTGACCCGCCTGGAGACCAAGGCGCTGCCTCGCGTGCAGGATGAAATCCACCTTCCCTCATTGCTGCGCGAGGTCAAGAACGAAGCCGAGCTGGCCTTTGCGGGCAAGCAGCACACCTTCGTGCTGGACTGCGAGGGGGAATACCGTCTGCGCGGCAGCATGAACGAGCTGTACAGTGCCGTGTCCAATCTGGTGTTCAATGCCGCGAAGTACACGCAGGCGCAGGGCGAGATCCGCATCAGCTTGCGCCGGACAGCCAACGGGATTGCTGTGGAGGTACAGGACAACGGCGCTGGCATCGAGGAACATCATCTCCCCCGACTCACCGAACGCTTCTATCGCGTCGATGAGAGCCGCTCGACGGATACGGGAGGGACTGGCCTGGGGCTGGCCATCGTCAAGCATGTGCTGGCCCGCCATGGCGCCACCCTGCAGATCGCGAGTACCGTGGGAGCGGGCAGTCGCTTCGCCTGTCACTTCCCCGCGGAGCGCATGCTGTCGGAGGCCGCGCCCGGCACGCCGCAGTCAGCGAGCGCCTGAGCGGCACGCCACTTCAGAAGCGGACTTCCAGACCAATGCCCACCTGATCACTGCGCTGTGCACGATTGTCGGCCCGGGTAGCGGTCATGAAGGTGAACCACTTGAAATCGCCATTCACCACATAGTCCACGCCCAGGGAGGTCTGGCGATTGCCATCGCGACGCTGCTCGGAGGCACCTGTTTGCGCCTTGTAAACCAGCTTGCCACGGGTCAGGGCCGCGCTGACGAACAGACCATCCTCCTTGCCACGCGTGTTGGTGCCGTTCTCGGAGATCTCGTACAACAGACCGAGCTGCAGATCGCCTTCCCGGTACTGTGTCACGAAGCGGAAGACATCGTTGTTCAGCACATCGTTGTCGACGGCGACGCCCACATGTAAGCGGTCAGTGTCGTAAGCCAGGGACGTGGAAGTGCTCTTGGTGGCGCGGTCGCGCAAGCTGTCCTGGCCGTCGATGATGGCGCTGTAGCTGAAAGTGAAGCCGGCAATGCTGGGGCTCACGTAGTTGACGGTGTCATTGGGACGATTGTCGCCCACCACCAGGGTCCGCACATCGCCCTGCATGTCATTGAAGAGATCGATGCGCAGCTGCAGCAGTTTCATGGGCGTGTCATTGCGCCCGGCAAAGAGCGTGCCCCACGGCGTGTTCACCCCGGCCCAGGAATTGCGCTGGGTGAAGATGCGGCCATTGAAGTCCTGCTTGTTCGGATTGATCTGATATTCCGCCTGGTAGATGAACTGGATGCTCTCGCTGACGGGAATCTCTCCCGCGAGACCGATGCGCGAGGCATGGCTCACAACGTCCGTATCGGAGCTGCCGCTGTCCGCCATGTTCATGACCGGGGCCAGATTGATGCGCCCGTAGAAATCAGGCAGCAGGGAAACGTCCTGGGCCTGCGTGCTTTGCACCGGCAACCAGATGGCTGCCAATAGAAGTGGAATGTTGCGTTTGATTGTCATGGATACTCTCCGGTACTAAGGTGGCCAGCGGCCGTCATTCAGGTACTGGAGACTATATTACCAATATGTGACATGCGCATGACAGTGTGACAATCAGGTGAATCTTTCGTGACAATTCACCTATGGCCTCAATCGAAGCGCACGGTCTTCTCGAGGCCATCAATGCCCAGATGGCGCACATCGGTGCCCTTGACCAGATAGATGACATGTTCCGCGATGTTCTTCGCATGATCGCCCACACGCTCCAGAGCCCGCAACGCCCACACCACATTGAGCACACGCGTGATGCTGCGCGGATCCTCGATCATGTAGGTGATCATCTCGCGCATGGCGGAGCTGTATTCCAGATCAACACTGACATCTTCTCGTGCCACTGTCAGTGCTGCATCGATGTCGTAGCGCGCAAAGGCATCGAGCGCCATCGACACCATGCGACGCACGTGTTCCCCGATGTGGCGGATCTCGACAAAGCCCTTGGAGGATTCGCCCTGCTCCGTCAGTTCGATGGCCAGGCGAGCGATCTTGGCTGATTCGTCGCCGATGCGCTCAAGGTCGTTCACGGCCTTGATGATGGAAAGCACCAGCCGCAGGTCACTTGCTGCCGGCTGTCGTCGAGCAAGAATGCGCTTGCACTCTTCGTCGATCTGCATCTCCATGGCATTGATCGCCGCATCGTCCTCGCGCACCAGCGCCCCAAGACCGCTGTCCGCCGTGATGATGGCCTCGATGGCATCGCTGAGCTGCTTCTCCACCATGCCGCCCATCTCCAGCAGATTGTTCTTCACCTCTTCGAGATCGGCGTTGAACTGCTGGGAGATGTGATGACTGTGGATTTTTGCATCTTTGTTCATGATTGACGTCCTTGCGCCTGATTCAACCGTAGCGGCCGGTGATGTAGTCTTCGGTCTGCTTTTCGGCGGGATTCGTGAATATGGTGTCGGTGCGGTCGAACTCGATCAGCTTGCCCATGTACATGAAGGCGGTGAAGTCGGACACGCGTGCCGCCTGCTGCATGTTGTGAGTCACGATGATGATGGTGTAGCGATCCTTCAAATCGTTGATGAGTTCCTCGATCTTCAGGGTGGATATCGGATCCAGTGCCGACGCCGGCTCGTCAAGCAGCAGCACTTCCGGCTCCACGGCGATCGTGCGCGCAATGACCAGACGCTGCTGTTGACCACCGGAGAGGCCAAGCGCGCTTTCATGCAGACGATCCTTCACTTCTTCCCACAGCGCAGAAGCCTTCAGCGACTTCTCGACGCTCTCGTCAAGGATGCGCTTCTTGTTGATGCCCTGGATGCGCAGGCCATAGGCGACGTTCTCGTAGATGGATTTGGGGAACGGGTTCGGTTTCTGGAACACCATGCCGACTCGCCGACGCAGGTCGGCCACATCCACGGAGCGGTGATAGATATCCTCGCCGTCCAGCGCGATGCTGCCCTTGATCTGACAACCATCCACCAGATCGTTCATGCGATTGAAACAGCGCAGCAGCGTGGACTTGCCACAGCCTGACGGGCCGATGAAGGCCGTGACCCGCTGACTGGGAATGCTGAGATTGACGGAGCGCAGGGCCTGCGCCTGTCCGTAGAACAGATCAAGATCGGTGACACGCAGACAGCACGGCAGCTCATCCGCGCGCAGGCCGCCTTCGTGCCCACCGATCTTGGACATGTCGATCTTCTTGAACTTCGACCGGCTGGCCGTCGCGTATTCGGTATTTGACTCGGTCATTGCGTCAATTCCATTGCAGTTGCAGTCAGTGTAACAGCGCTTTACATATCCAGGGCTTTGTATCTTTCCCGCAGGCGGTTGCGGAACGACACAGCGAGCTGGTTCAGCAGGGCGATCACCAGCACGAGCAGCAACGCCGTGGCGAATACCAGCGGGCGGGCCGCTTCCACGTTGGGACTCTGGAAGCCCACGTCGTAAATGTGGAAGCCCAGATGCATGAACTTCTGATCCAGATGGAAGTACGGGTAATTGCCATCCACCGGCAGCGCCGGCGCCAGTTTCACCACACCCACCAGCATCAAGGGCGCCACCTCTCCCGCAGCGCGGGCGACGGCCAGAATCAGACCGGTCATCATGGCAGGGCTCGCCATGGGCAGCACCACACGCCACAGCGTCTCGAACTTGGTGGCCCCAAGGGCCAGACTGCCTTCACGCAGACTGCGCGGGATGCGCGCCAGACCTTCCTCGGTGGACACGATGACCACCGGCACTGTCAGCAGCGCCAGGGTCAGCGACGCCCACAACAGACCGGGCGTGCCGAATGTCGGCGCCGGCAGTGCTTCCGGGTAGAACACCTGATCCACCTCGGCACCCACGAAATAGATGAAGAATCCCAGACCGAACACGCCATACACGATGGAAGGCACGCCGGCCAGATTGTTCACCGCGATGCGGATGATGCGTGTGACGAGCCCCTGGCGCGCGTACTCGCGCAGGTAAACGGCAGCGATCACACCAAAGGGCGTCACGAAGATGGACATCAGCAGCACCATCACCACGGTGCCGAAGATGGCGGGGAATATGCCGCCTTCGGTGTTGGCTTCGCGGGGTTCATCGGAAAGGAACTCCCACAACTTGGACGCATAGGTGCTCAGCTTGTTGCCAAGGTGCATCGCGTTGGGCTGATAAGCCCGCACGATCTCGGAGACTTCGATCTCGGTCTCCTGGCCGTTCATGGCAAGCATCAACACCGAGTCACGCTCGCTCTGCTCATAGAGTGCATTCAGGCGCGTCTGCATCTCTTCATATTGCGCATCCCACTGTGCACGTTCCGCTGCGATCGCGGCCAGCGCTTCAGGCGTGGCCTCACCGCGCAGTTGCAGCGCACGCTCACGCAGGCGCAGGCGCTCGATGGCGTAATTGACCTCACCGATTTCGTCCTTTTCCAAGCGGGCGATTTCCTCATGCAGCGCGAGCGCACGCGCAATGCGGGGTTGCAGGGCCTCCCAGGCGGCCGTGTCCTGCTCATTGGCAGGGTCGCTCACGGCAACGGTCGTGCCGGCCTCGTGCACTTGCTTCACATAGCCGTAGAAATGGCCCCACTCGCGCCGTTCGAAGGTCGTCAGATGTCCAGGGTAGCGAATATCGCTCAGATAGTCGGACAGCAACCAGGTGTAGTCGCTGTCGTTCAGATCGCGATTGCCGATCTTGACCAGCTCACGCTCGTGATAAGGCTGATCGGCATCCACGGGAATGCCTGAGGAGATGATGCGCTCGGCACTTACCACTTCACTGTTGACGCGCTCGCCGATGATCTCGCGCACCAGCGGTTCTCCCTCGCTCACAGGCTGTGAGTACTGCGCCAGCATGATGTCCTTGGGCCAGAAGTGCCCAAGGCCGTTGTAGGCCAGCAGCAACAGCAGCCCCACCGTCATGATGATGCTGATGGCAACCGCGCCGGCGTTGAACCAGATCCACGGCGTGCCACTGGAAAGGAATTTCTGGAAGTTGCTCTTCATAGATTGCTGTACTTGCGTCGCAGACGCTGCCTCACGATTTCAGCCAGGGTGTTGACGACAAACGTGAACATGAACAGCACCAGCGCGGCCAGGAACAGGATGCGGTAATGCGTGCTGTCCACTTCGGATTCGGGCACTTCCACCGCGATGTTCGCCGCCAGGGTGCGCATGCCCTCGAAGATGTTGATATCCATGATGGGGGTGTTGCCGGTGGCCATCAGCACGATCATGGTCTCGCCCACTGCACGACCCATGCCGATCATCAGGGCCGAGAAGATGCCGGGGCTCGCAGTGGCCAGCACGACACGACTCAGGGTCTGCCAAGGCGTGGCGCCCAGTGCCAGAGAGCCATAGGTCAACTGCTTGGGCACGGTGAAGATGGCGTCCTCGGCGATGGAGAAGATCGTAGGGATCACGGCGAATCCCATGGCCAGGCCCACCACCATCGCGTTGCGCTGATCGTAGGGAATGCCCATGTCATTGGTGATCCAGACGCGCATGTCGCCGCCAAAGAACATCTGTTCCATCGGCGAGGCCAGCAGGAAGGCCAGCAGCACACTGCACAGGATCACCGGGATCAGCATTGCCGCTTCCCAGCCATCGGGCACCTTGAAGCGCACCGACTCCGGCAGTCGTGTCCAGACATAGGCTGCGAGCAGGACGCCCAGCGGCACGATCAACAGGGTGCTGAAGATGCCCAGCAGATTGTTCTCGAGGAAGGGCGCGAGCCACAGGCCTGCAAGAAAGCCGAGCACCACCGTGGGCAGCGCCCCCATCAGCTCGATCAGCGGTTTGACATTCTGCCGCATGCGCGGCGCCATGAAGTAGCCTGTGAAGATGGCACCGCACACCGCCAGCGGCGCGGCCAGGATCATGCCGTAGAAGGCCGCCTTGAGCGTGCCGAAGGCCAGCGGAGCCAGACTGTACTTGGGCTCGAAATCGTTGTTGGCAGCGGAGGATTGCCAGATGAATTCAGGCTCCTGGTAGTTCTCGTACCAGACCTTGGACCAGAAGGCTTCCCAGGACACTTCCGGATGATGATTGAGCACGTCATACATCACATAGCTGCCATCGCCCTGCTCGATCAACAGACCGTCGCCGCGCGCGGCCATGGCGATGGCGCGGGGCGTGCCGTTGGCGAGTTGCTGATAGGCCACTTCGCGATGAGCCGTGGAGTTGTAGATGCCGATGTAGCCTTCGTCATTGGCCATGACGAAGTTCTTGCGACGCTGTTCGGAAGTCAGCGCCACGACCTCACTGCGAGCGTCGAAGTCCCTGACCCTCTCAAGAACGAACCCACCGTCGCGGCGGACCAGAAACCACTGGGCGATGGTGCCCGAGGAATCCCCCGCCAGCAGCGAGATGCCGCCCAGCAGGAAGGTGACATCCGTGAGCCGGGCGGGCGCATCCACTAGAGGAAGCTCCTGCGTGACCACCGGTGTGCCATTGCTGAACGCGGGCTGGATGTCCACCACACTGACGCGCCCCGACGCACCGATGGCGAACAGCCAGCGGCGGTTCACGTCCAGATGCAGTTGATCCACGCTGGGCACCAGCCCGTTCAGGGTCGCCAGTTCGGTTTCCCATTGAGCGCCGCCGCCACCGAAGGCAGACAGCAGACTGGTTTCGCGCCGGGCACGCAGCAGACTCACATCACCGCCTGCACTGCTGCCGGCGAGCATCAGTTCGTTGCGGCTGGAGCGCACACTCAGGTGCGAGACTGCCACACCGCTGAACAAGTCGAAGGGTGCCTCGCCGAAGGGATAGGAAATCGCGGGGCTCACCACGCGGGCATTGCCCGGACCAAAGGATTCATCGTAGCCATACTGCGCCAGCAGCACCTGTCCGCCGGACAGACCGAGCGCAAAGATGCCGCTGACATCGGTGTCCAGGGCGAAACTGCTGATGGTCTGACCCTGAGGAACGGGCAGCGCGATACGTCCGACTTCCGCGCCATTGTCCGTGTCGAAATAGACCATCTGGCCATCACTGCCAAGGCGCATGCCCACTTCCAGACGCTCCTCCAGTGCCAGATGCAGCACGTCGCTGGCTTCCTGCGTCTGCAGTTCAAAGCGGCTGTGCTCGGCGATGTAGGCTCCCCGGAACAGCGGCATCACTTCATAGATCAGGTACAGAAAGATCGTGAGGATGGCGGCTATGACACCAAGACCGCCAATGGCGATCAGGACGGCGGCAAGCTTGTCCTTGAAGTGACGAAATCGGCGGCGTGAAACGACCGCGGCAGAAGCTGCGAATGCTGCTCCTGCCGCGGAGGATGTGGCCTTTGCAGGCGTGGAAATGGGCTCTTGATTCATGGGGAGCGAGTCTATTGGGCGAATATGACAGTTTGATGACAGCGCGCAAGCGCGCCGAATCGGCGCCGCGGACCGCAGCGCCGTTCACCCGCAATCAGAGTCCGAGTGCTTCGTAAGTGGCTTGCACCACGTTGGCGGGCAGCGGAATGTAGCCATCCTTCAGTACCACTTCCTGACCTGCCTTGGACAGCACCAGCTTGACGAATTCCTGCTCCAGCGGCGCCAGGGGCTTGTTCGGCTCCTTGTTCACGTAGACCAGCAGGAAGCGCGCCAGGGGGTAGTCGCCGGCGATGGCATTCTCGGGCGTGGCGCCGAAGAATTCGTCGCCCGCTTCACGCGCCAGCGGCAGAGACTTCACGCTGGATGTGGTGTAACCCAGGCCGGAGTAGCCAATCCCGTTGATCGAGGTGCTGACGGACTGCACCACTGACGCAGAGCCTGGCTGCTCGTTCACGGAGTTCTTGAAGTCGCCGGTGCACAAGGCCGTTTCCTTGAAGTACCCATAGGTGCCGGACACGGAATTGCGACCGAACAACTGCAGATCGCGACGCTCCCACGCGCCCGTCAGGCCCAGCTGGCCCCAGTTCTCGATGACCTGATCATTCCCGCAGCGCAGCGTGGAGGAGAAGATTGCATCCACTTGCGCCATGGTCAGACCCTGGATGGGATTGTCCTTGTGCACGAACACAGCCAGTGCGTCGATGGCGACGGGGATGGCAGTGGGCTTGTAGCCGTACTTGTTCTCGAAGGCCTCGATCTCGTTGTCTTTCATCTCACGGCTCATCGGCCCCATGTTGGCCGTGCCCTCGGTGAGTGCGGGCGGCGCCGTGGACGACCCGGCAGCCTGGATCTGGATGTTCACGTTGGGGTAGAAGCGCTTGAATTCCTCGGCCCACAGAGTCATCAGATTGGCCAGGGTGTCAGAGCCCACGCTGGAAAAATTGCCCGAGACGCCGCTGGCGCGCTCGTAGTCAGGCAGGCCGGGGTCGACATCTGCGGCGAATGTCATGGTGCTGCACAGGGCGCTGAACAGCAGGGCCAGGGGCTTCATCGTGTGTCTGAGGGTCATCGTGTGTCTCCGGGGTGAGGACGTCCAGTGGTCGTAGTGATGGCGCCACTATAAGTCGCCTCTGTGACAGAAATATGACAGGACTGACACCTTGCCGCACACAAGCCCGGTCATCTATCTGTCACTTTCTTTGCCGAGGTCCTCCTGTAGAATGCCGCCATCTCCATGCTGGATTAATGAGCAAGCGCATGAGCACGAAACTCACTGTGGTCAATCCCGAGGACACTCTCTTGAACGCGCATGCCGCCCCTGATGCGTTGCAGCGCGAGCAGGAAGATAACGCAGCCCTGCCCGACGCAATCGCGCCAGTCGAATCAACGCCTGGCCGTGCGGAGGAGGCGCCTGCCGTGGATCTGGACAACAGCGCGCTCTACCTCAATCGAGAACTCAGTTACCTGCAATTCAATCTGCGCGTGCTCGATCAGGCGCGCAACCCGCGGCATCCCCTGCTCGAACGCCTGATGTTCCTGCTGATCTTCAGTTCGAACCTGGACGAGTTCTACGAGATCCGCATCTCGGGGCTGAAGAAGCAGCTGGAATTCGGCCGACAGCGCCCCGGCCCGGACGGCAAGTATCCCGACGAAGTGCTGCGCGAGATCAATCAGCAGGTGCGCGTGGCACTGACCGAACAGTACCGCATTCTCAATGAGGAACTCTTCCCGTCACTGGCGCAACAGAACATCCGCTTTCTGTACCGCAACGAGTGGAACACCGCGCTGACCGTGTGGGCGCGCGACTATTTCCGCGACGAAGTGCTGCCCGTCATCAGTCCGCTGGGGCTGGATCCGGCGCACCCGTTCCCGCGACTGGTGAACAAGAGCCTCAACTTCATCCTGTCCCTGGAGGGCAAGGATGCCTTCGGACGCGACAGCGGACTGGCGATCGTGCCGGCACCGCGCTCCCTGCCCCGCCTGATCAAGGTGCCGCGCGAGATTGTGCCCGAGGGTGACAACTTCATCTTTCTCTCGTCCATCATTCATGCTCATGTGGAGGAATTCTTCCCCGGCATGCGAGTCAAGGAATGCCACCAGTTCCGTGTCACGCGCAACTCCGACCTCGAGATGTCGAACGTGGAAGTGGAGGACGTGGCCAGTGCCTTGCAGGGCGAACTGCACTCGCGCCGCTTCGGCACGGCAGCCAAGCTGGAAGTCGGCGCCGCCTGCCCGCAGGAGCTGACCGATTTCCTGTTGCAGCGCTTCAATCTCACGGAGGACGCCCTGTTCCGACTGGACGGCCCGGTGAACCTGCAGCGCCTGATGACGCTCACCAGCATGGTGAACAGGCCCGACCTCTGCTACCCGCCTTTCACGCCGGGCACTCCGCCTGCACTGGACGAAGGCAACTCCATGTTCAATGCGGTGACGAAGGAAGATTTGCTGCTGCTGCACCCCTTCCAGTCTTTCCTGCCCATCATCGACTGGGTGCGCCAGGCGGCCAAGGACCCGGCGGTGCTTTCCATCAAGCAGACGCTGTACCGCACCAACGAATCCTCGGAGCTCGTGGAAGCCCTGTCAGAAGCGGCTCGCAACGGCAAGGAAGTGACCGTGGTCATTGAGCTGCGGGCGCGTTTCGACGAGCAGGAAAACCTGCAGTTCGCCAGCAAGCTGCAGGAAGCCGGTGCCGTGGTGGTTTACGGCGTGATGGGCTACAAGACCCACGCCAAGATGCTGCTGATCGTGCGCCGTGAAGGCGGCAGGCTCAAGCGCTACGCCCACCTGGGCACAGGCAACTATCACCGCAAGACCTCGCTGGTCTACACCGACTACGGCCTGATGACCTGCGATGAAACCCTGTGTGCCGATGTGCACAAGGTGTTCCAGCAGATCACGGGCATGGGCAAGCGGATCGTGCCGGATCTGGTCATCCATGCGCCGTTCCGCCTGAAGAAATCCCTGATCCGTCTGATCCAGCAGGAAAAGAGCGCGGCCCTGGAAGGACGCCCCGCCCGCATCATCGCCAAGATGAACGCGCTGACCGATCCAGACGTGATCCGCGAGCTTTACAGTGCATCACGCAATGGCGTGAAGATCGACCTCATCGTGCGCGGCATCTGTTGCCTGAAGCCGGGCATTCCTGGCATCTCGGAGAACATCCGCGTGGTGTCCATCATCGGGCGTTTCCTGGAGCACTCCCGGGTGTTCTATTTCGCCAACAATCTCCACCCACTGTACTGCTCCAGCGCGGACTGGATGGAGCGCAATCTCATGCACCGCATCGAGGTGGCCTTCCCGATCCTGCGCAAGAAATGGGTCACCAGGATTCTGGACGAATTGGAAATGTATCTGAATGATCGCTGCCAGAGCTGGGAACTGCAGCCGGACGGCAGCTATCTGCGTCTGGCGCCCGAGGAGTGTGACAAGCGCGAACCCGTGCAGACGCTGCTGTTGCAGCAACTGGCCACAGTGCGTTACAGCGCAGTCTGAGTGACCTGCGGCATGGTCTGCGGATCGAGCCGCGAGGTATCGGGGCCGTTCTGCATCATGAAGTGCAGCATACCCTCGCGCAGAGCAGTGGGACTGAATTGTATCGATTCGATCTCGAACGCCTCCATCATGCCCATCAACACCGCCCACCCCGGCATCAGCAGATCCTTGCGCCGATCCTTGAGGCCAGGCAGCAATGCCGCCGGGTCGCCTGCGCAGGCCAGCACGTCTGCCCGCAGCGCCTGCAGGGCCCGGCGTGTGATCTGACCGTCGGGCAGGCCCCGCATCTGCAGAATCGCCGCCAGCATCTTGGCCGTGCCGGATGAGGCATAGGCCGCGGCCCAGGGATGCTGCAGACATTCCGGGCGGATGCCGGCAAACACCTTGCTGGCTTCGGCTACAGCCTCGTCCAGGATCTGACTTTGCCGGGACGGCTTGTCGGCCACCGGGGTGAAGAATCGATCGCGCCAGCTGACACAGCCTATCGGCAGACTGCGGGTGACCAGTCGCGTGCCTTGATGACCGATGATCACCTCGGTGCTGCCACCGCCGATGTCGGCCACCAGCCGGACCTCGTCCGTCGGCGGCAGTCCGGACATCACGCCCAGATAGACCAGCACCGCTTCCTGCAGCCCTGAAATGACCGAGACTTCCAGCCCCAGCTCCCGCGCAGCCGCCAGGAACTGCGGGGCATTGCGTGCCAGACGCAGGGCATTGGTGCCCAGCGCCCAGTACTGACGAATGGGATAACGGGACATCACATCGACAAATTCACGCAGAGAGTCGATGCCGCGACTGAAGGCTGCCGGCGAGATCTCCCCGCTCAGAGTGACGCCTTCTCCCAGCTGCACGATATGACTGAAACGCTCAACGATCTCGCTCCTGCCGTCCTGCCAGCGGGCAATCAGCAAGTGGAAACTGTTGGAGCCCAGGTCGATGCAGGCATACATGACAGAGAAGGATTCCTGTGCAGGGAGCGAATGCGATGCGCCACCTTACTCCCGCCGTGTGGCAGTAATGTGACAATGGCGCTCGCGACGACTCAGATCATGGACTGCTGGTAATTCTCGATGCCGATCCGGTCGATCAGGTTGAGCTGGGTTTCCAGCCAGTCCACATGCTCTTCCTCACTGCGCAGAATTGCGGCCAGCAAGTCACGGCTGACGTAGTCCTGCACCGACTCGGCATAGGCAATGCCTTCCTTGAGCGTCGGCAGCGCCTGCATCTCCAGCTGCAGGTCACACTCCAGCATCTCGCGTGTGTGCTCGCCGATCAGCAGCTTGCCGAGGTTCTGCAGATTGGGCAGCCCTTCCAGAAACAGGATGCGGCCGATCAGCTCATCGGCGTGTTTCATTTCGTCGATGGATTCCTCGTACTCCTTGCCGGCCAGCTTGCCCAGCCCCCACTCCCGGAACATGCGGGAATGCAGGAAGTACTGATTGATGGCAATCAATTCATTGCCCAGGGCCTTGTTGAGGTGCTTGATGACGGTGGCGTCGGCTTTCATGGGAGTCTCCTCTGGCGTGAATTTCAGTGCACAGAGTCGTCTTTCAGCGCCTACGTGTCAAGGGCGAAGGGTTGTAACGCATTGATATCAATGAGAAACAGACGCATTCACTGGGGGTGCTGCGTCTGTGCGGGATGACTCAGCCAGCCGCCGCATTGACAAAAGCTGCGGAGCCCTTGAATTCGCTGACGATGCGCAAGGCGTGCTTGCCACACTTGCCGCATTCGGAGGCAACGCCCAGCTTGTCGCGGATATCGACCATGCGGCGGGAGCCTTCGCTGCAGAATTCGCGAATCTGGCTGTCGGTGATTTGGCGGCAGATACAGACGTACATGGTGACTCCTCGATTTGGCTGGATCTTAAACCTTAATGAGAATGATTGTCAACCAGTTTCACATCGGCAGGCACGACTGCCGCGCCACCGCTTCGTGCTACCATGCCGGCAGTTTTCGCGCCCCCAGTGACTATCCGGCATGAATCACCAGCCACCAGAACAAGCCATCACCCTCCTCTCGCGTCATCCGGGCAGACTTCTGCTGGCCGGCATGCTTGTGGTGCTGGCGCTGAAGCTTGTGCTGGCCTGGCAACTCGACCTCTACAGCGACGAGATCTTCTACTGGCAGGCTTCCACTCATCCCGCGCTTGCCTACAGCGATCTGCCTTTCATGTCAGCCTTGCTCGCGGGACTCGGAGCCGCGCTCTTCGGAGACTCGGCCTTTGGCGTGAGAACTCTGTTCCTGTTGCTGGGCAGCAGCATTCCTCTGCTGGTGTACTGGCTGGCCAGTCCCTTGCTGCCAAGGCAGCAGGCTCTGGAATCAGCAGCCCTGGCGCTCTGCCTGCCACTGTGTGCTTTTCTTGGTCTGCTTGCCGTGCCGGATGTGCCACTGCTTTTTTTCGGGTTGTTGCTGACCGGGTGTCTCGAACGCGCGACCCGTCTGGGTTCGCTGCACTGGTGGATCGGCACGGGCATGGCGGCAGCGCTCGGCATCAGCACCCATTACCGGTTCGCGCCAGTGCTGCTCGCAGCCCTTGTCTTCATGCTGGTGTTCAGGGACATGCATCGTTTCTGGAAGCAGCCTGGACTGTGGCTCGCCGCCGGCATTCTGACGCTGGGACTGTATCCTCTGCTGGCCTTCAATCTCGGCAATCAGCTCAGCGGCGTCGACTACCACCTGCTCGAACGCCACCCCTGGGAATTCCAGGCCGAGGGTCTGCTGCACATCTTCAAGCAGGCAGGATTGGTCACTCCTCTGCTGTATGCCGCGCTGATCGCCACGCTTGTTCAACTGCTTCGCGCCGCAAGGGCGGGCGACCACCGGCGGGGCCTCTTCGGCATCCTGGCGCTCGTCAATCTGGGCCTTTACCTGGTGCTCGCCCCTTGGTCCGACAATACGCGGACCTCCATTCACTGGCCATTGTCCGGCTATCTGCCCTTGCTGGTGTTTCTGCCGCAGACTCTTCGACAACTCCATGGCTGGTTGCTTGCTCAACATGGCCAGCGACTGGCGGGACGCGTGTTGAAGACGACGCTGGGCATGGGCTTTGCCGGGACCTTGATCGCATTGCTGGGCATGGGCACCCAGAGCGTGCAGGATCAGCTGCGACCGCTGGTTGGGGAAGGAGTGTTATCCAACAAGATGGCTGGCTGGAGGCCCTTTGCTGCGTACACTCGTCAGCTGCTGCAGACAGAACACTTCAGCCCCGACGATCTGCTGGTGACAGACAACTACTACACGGGTGCACAACTGGCACTGGCACTGGGCCCGTCCCGCCGAGTGTTCAATCTGGACATGGACAAGTCCATTCGAGACGGCAGGGCGGTGCAATACGAGATCTGGCGCACCAATCTGACTGGATTGAGGGAAAACACAGGCGCCAGCGCGCTCTTCATCACTGAGGACAGCACCTTGACGGTCCCTGACAAGCGGGAGGTTCTGGAGCGTGCCTGCAGCGAATTCCAGCACCTCGAATTCCTGAGCCAGCTCTCTCTCTTCGGTGGCGAGAAGCGCTTCAGTTTCTACCGTGCGGACAATATCGGTGGAAGTCCCGCAGGCCCCTGCCCGCTTCCCTCGCTTGGCTGGGTGGATGCACCACAGAACGAGGCACGCATCTCCAGTGTCCTGGAGGTTTCCGGCTGGGTCATCAATGAGGGACTTGGCGTCGATCTCGTGGAAGTGGAGCTGGATGGTGTGACAGTCGGCTCTGCGCAATATGGCCTGCCGAGACCTGATGTGGTGGAAGCCATGTCAGCGCAGGACGACCCGAACGCGCCCATGCTCGGCTTCTCCATGACAGTGGACATCGCAACTTTCCCAAGCGGTCGCACGCAGCTGCGCCTCAAGACTACGGGCAAATCGGGAGAAGTGCAGTTTTTCGGCAATCGGACGGTGTTTCTGGAGTGAGGTCGCGCAACTCAATAAGGGTTGAGGACTTCGACAGCGATGCGCCATTCGCCTTCGGGCGTGAAACGCCAGTAGCGCAGATAATTGGTGTTGAAGTCCGACCCCTGGGCACTCATGGTGCCGAAGGTATAACCCGCATCACCAGACTCCGATAGATAGTAGCCACCGGGTTCGTGCTGTATCGCTGACATCTCCAGACTGTCGTCCAGATAGGCTCCGTACACCTGGGCTCCGGCCTCGTTGCCGATGCCAGGGGCCATGCCAGGCACGTAGACACGCTGATTCTCGAGGCCGTAGCGCAGCATGGCACGCATCCCGCCGCGGAAATTGATCGAGCTGATGAAGCGCTCATCGGCCTCCACCAGAGAGTCCAGACTGTTGTGATCGACGTCGGCAGTCACTGCTTCATCAAGAGACTTCATGGTCTCGTCGATATCCGGCGTGACATCCAGGCTGAGAACTCCAGGGACACGAACGGTCATGTCGGCCGCCATGCGCCACTGCCCGTCAAACTTGCGCCAGATCGTGACGAAGTGACCGTAGGTCCTGCGCGCGTCACTGCCGTTGCCATTGGTGAAGCGATAGGGACCGCTGGTCAGCCCCAGATCACCGGCACGAGAGAAATCGATGTAATTGGCCTTGGATTCCAGCGTGGTTTCACCGCGCTGAGCGGGACCCGCCTGTTCGTAAAGATTGCGAGCGTCGACGGGACCACGTCGGAAAATGACGGCGCCTTCACTGAATGAATTGAGAAACGCCTGGTTGAAACCCAGAGTGCGTGAGCTTTCAGCCAGCCTGACATCGGCTTCCCGCAGACTTTCCCAGATCAGAGTGCGTTCGTCTGCCTGCGCAAACAAGGTATTCGGGGCGAGCAATGGGAAGAGAGCCAGCAGCGCAATTTGGGACGATTTCATGGGAACACCATTTTCTTATCGTTCTGTGACTGCTTCAGTCGTGCGCGGAGTATCGCTCATTCCGCAGGCAAGGTATAGCGACTTGTTTCCAGGGTGACTTCTTGCGCTGGATGGAAGTAACATCGCCGGGCAGCTCCGTCAGCATCTCGGGAGTGCGTCAACTCCCTGTATTGAACAGTACGAATCAACTTGAGCTCCGGTTTCTGATGTACCAGGATTATTTCGGCCTCGCCAGCACACCATTTTCCACAACACCGGACACTCGCTTTTTTCTGGAACTGAACAACGCCAGGGTGCTGTTCAAGGAACTGCTCGCCACGCTCAACGGCCCCGATGGCTTCATGCTCGTGCGCGGCAAGCCTGGCATGGGCAAGACCATGCTGTGCCGCAAGTTGTTGAATGCCCTGTACTGTCATCGTTCACGTTACCGCGTCATTCACCTGGCACACCCCCGCCTCAGCGAACGAAACTTCTTCAGCGCCATTGCCCTGGAACTCGGTCTCGATGAATCCACCCTTGGCAGCCTGGAAGAAGGGGTCGCTCAGGAATTGCAGAGCAGCGCGGACAAGGGGCTGATCAATGTGCTGATCATCGACGAGGCACAGACGATGCCGGATGAGGCGCTCCTCGGCCTGCGCCGGCTTGCCGACCGCAAGGCCAAGTCTGGACAGCTGATACGCGTCGTGTTGTTCGCCCAGCCGACACAGCAGAGGAATCTGCGCCAGTCACGCAGCAGGATCCTGGCCGATCGCATCACGATGGAACGCAGTCTTGGCCCTCTGCGCGAAACCGACACCGCTACATACATCACACTGCGGCTGACACGCGCTGGCTATCAGGGCGCAGGGCTGTTCACCCCTCGCGCCATGCAGTTGATTGCGGGGGCCAGTCGCGGCATACCTCGGCTGATCAATCTGCTGGCTCACAAATCCCTTCAATTGGCGGCTCAGGAAGGCGTGCGAAAGGTCAACAAGGATCATGTGCGACAGGCCATTGCGCGCACGGAAGCGGCTGAAAAGGCCACTCATAGCCCTGCCAAGGAGTGGATCGAGCGATTCTCCGGTCGCTGACTCCCAGCCATGCCGCATTCCCGCGGATTGTCAGCCTGTGTCCGTCGGCTATAATCGCCGCCAGTTCAAACGGCCACACGGACTCGCCTCATGCAGAACAGAATCTGGATCAAGCTCTACGAAGAAGCCACTCGGCTGGTGGAGACAGAGCCGCTGCTGGCCAGCTATGTCTACGCCTGCATCCTCAATCACAACAGCCTGGGCTCTTCATTGAGTTATCTGCTAGCCAACAAGCTGGCGGATGCGGTCATGCCCGCAATAGCAGTGCGAGAACTCTTCGACGCCGCCTATGCACAGGCACCGGAAATGATCGTCAACGCTGTACACGACATGCAAGCCGTCTACGATCGCGACGCCGCCACCAATTCCTACCTGCCAATTCTGCTGTTTCTGAAGGGCTATCAGTCCATCCAGGTGCATCGACTCGCGCATTTCCTGTGGCAGAACAATCGCAGAGAACTGGCGCTCTTCATGCAGAGTCGCAACTCCGAAGTGTTCGGCGTCGACATCCATCCCGCCTGCGTCATGGGCAAGGGCATCATGTTCGACCATGCGACTGGTATCGTCATCGGGGAAACCACGGTGATCGAGGACGATGTCTCCATCATGCAGTCGGTGACTCTAGGAGGCACTGGAAACGAGACAGGCGATCGCCATCCCAAGATTCGCTCTGGTGTGTTGATCTCCACAGGAGCCAAGGTTCTCGGCAACATCGAGGTCGGCGCAGGCGCCAAAGTGGGAGCAGGCAGTGTGGTTCTGGAGAATGTGCCTCCACATACCACGGTAGTCGGCGTGCCAGCGCGCAAGGTCGGCAAGCCATGCTCGGATCTTCCGTCACGAACCATGGATCAGAACGTCCTGAACGATGAATCAGCCTTGAACAACTAGTTCCTGATGCAACACTGCGGTCACATGGCCTGCCGATACTGAAGACATTTCAGTGGGCTTCTGCTCCGAATTTACGGACACTTCACGGAGGCCTCATGATGGGCAAAGGTCTTTTGGTCGAGCGGCAGGTGCATGTCTGAACCGACATTCAATCCGGGAGACCGACTCAGAGATACCTCTCTGCATAGGCCGCGAGGGCTGATCGTGGAATGCCCTGCAACTGCAGACTGCCACCATGCTCGAAGCCCTTGAACCGCTCGGTCAGGTACGTCAATCCTGAACTGGTAGGGCTCAGGTAAGGCGTATCGATCTGTGCGAGATTCCCAAGGCAGATGACCTTCGAGCCATTGCCAGCGCGCGTCACAATGGTCTTGATTTGGTGGGGTGTAAGGTTCTGCGACTCGTCGATCAGAATCAGACTGTGCTGGAAACTTCGCCCGCGAATGTAATTGAGCGACTTGAAGTGCAGGGGAACGCGTGAAAGCACGTAATCGATGCTGCTGGCACTATTGTCATCATCCCAGTGCAAGGCTTCGAGGTTGTCAGTAATCGCACCGAGCCAGGGCTCCATCTTCTCCTCTTCTGTGCCGGGCAGAAAGCCAATGTCCTCATCGAGCCCCTGAGTGCTTCTTGTGGCAATGATGCGACGGTAAAGCTTCTGGGGCACAGTCATCTCGATGGCTGCAGCAAGGGCGAGGATGGTCTTCCCAGAGCCGGCAGCCCCAGTCAGATTGACGAGATGAATGTCCGGATCCAGCAAGAGATTGAGTGCCATGGCCTGATACGCATCTCGAGGTTTCAAGCCCCAGGTCTCACGCTCCAGCATCTTCTCAAGGTCCAGATGGCGAAGGACCACTTCTTCCTTGCCAACCTTCAGTACCCGCGCCAGAAATCCGGTACGATCGTACAAGAATTGATTAGGAAATAAATTCTGCGGTATCACCTTTCGGGCGACACGATAAAGAGCGCCTCCGCTTGCATGTTCAATTCGTACATCTTCCACTTCATCCCAGAAACTGTGCTTGAACTCAATGTAGCCCTTGTTCAGCTGGGTGATGTCGCCAAGCAACTGATCGCTCTGATAGTCCTCGGACTCCATGCCAACTCCACGCGCCTTCAGACGCAAGTTGATGTCCTTGGTGACCAGCACGACCCGCCTTGCCGGATGTCGCTGCTTCAAGCTGACAACAGCATTCAGAATCCTGTTGTCATTGAGATGGGTAGGCAGAAGCACGACGTTCGAGGGTGCTTCGGACATGAGAATCGAAAGGCAACCCAGGGGTGCTGATTCAGTGCCGCGCTCGATAGGAACGCCTTGCTCGACCTGCTCCGGAGTGGCCCTCCCGAGTACGCTGTCAATCTCGCGAATCGCCTGCCTGCAGTCGGCTGCCATGGCAAGCTTGCCGCTCTTGAGCTTGTCGAGCTCCTCCAGCACGGTTATTGGAATGACGACGTGATGCTCATCAAAGTTGCGCACCGCGGCGGGATCATGGATCAGGACGTTGGTATCGAGGACGTAAAAGATGGGGCCGGAAAGGCAGGGGACTATCGACGGCGCACTTGCAAACTTCGTTTCACCCATGGGTTTGGACCTCGTGATCAACGGTTGCCGGAACTCTGTGTCGAAGGTATCGCGTCCTATGGTCGGGAATGTGACAGTCCCTTGGTCACTCCCTCACTATCGCCAATCGAAATCCTATGAATGGTCGACGCGCACCCGGGTCGGCCGCACCTCGCACCGCAGCGCGAACATTGTTCTCCACGTCATTGAATGATCCTCCTCGCATCACCCAAAGCGCGTCTTCCTGAAGATTCGCCGCGTCGTCATCGGTCATGAAGGGGTAGGGTTGATAAGGACTGCGGGTCCACTCCCATACGTTTCCGCTCATGTCGCTGAGACCGTACGGACACTCAGGGCACGGGATACTGCCAACGGGAACCGGTCCCGAAGAGCCGAAATTTGCCCGCTCCCTGCGCACCGTGTTGCCCCAGGGAAATATCCGTGACTCGGTGCCGCGTGCCGCTTTCTCCCATTGAGCTTCATCCGGCAGCGTCAGTCGCCAACCGCTCGACAGCAAACTGCGAATCTCCGCCGGAGCCTGCTCAGAGGACTTCAATTGCATTTCAAGCCAGCGGGCATAAGCCAAGGCATCCGTCCATGACACTCCTGCGATCGGGTGATCGCCTGCTGCGGAATCCGGTATTTCCACCAGTCCATAGTTGCTCCCTTCCATGAAGGCAGCAAACTGCGCCACAGTGGTTTCGTAGCGGGCGATATAGTATTGCGGGAGATCTACCGCCCCTTGCCGGCGGGTTTCGGACCAGCGCTCGTTCTCGAAGGCCATGGGATCAATGAGGGGGTTGCTGCCCATGGGAAATGGCCCCGCCGGAATCTCCACAAAACCCAGCAATGCTTCGTCGGGAAGGTGCCACATCCGTGCCTGAAAGATCGGCGCTGACCTGGCTTCGGCCGCAACATCCTGCGATGTTTGCGCGCTGGCATTGCCAGCAAGCCAAAGGCTGGCGGCCAACGCGATGGTGATCATTTTCTTGAATGTCCCTGCATTGCGGGGGCCAGCGCAGTCGTCGAATTCAAGTGGCGTGAAGATCAAGTTCATAGCGTCTGACCCACTGAAATTTCGCCCAACTTCACCCTGTTCAACATCATCACAGCGCACTGGCCACTGTCATCTGACATGCATGTCCCCATCCGTGTTCGCAGGCACGCTGATACAGGTCGGACTCGGGCATCTCCAGCAGATTCTGGCCACCTTCCCGGAGCAGCAAGCGCAGGTCGAAAGCGCGAGGATCCGCCACCATTGCTCTTTCTGGGTCAAGCAGATTGAGACACCCCGCCTGGAACCTCAGCTCGCACGCCCGGGCAAAGAATCCCAGCGCACGCTCCGCGTCACGCTCACCCACATCGCCACGGATGTAGTGTGCGCCAATTTCGTTACAGGCCCAGCCAGAATTGTCGGCACAGTAATTCGACTCAATGAGCAGTAATCTGTCGCACGCTGTGGCTCGCCCCTCGGAACAGGCCTCTGCCCAGAACGGGACGCTGTCTCCAACATGCCGACCGTCTGTCTTGCCAATGCTTGTCATGGTCGCAAAGAAAACTATCCACACAGCCATGTGGGCAAGATTAGCCCGGCGAGTTGGAATCACGCCAAGGCCAAGGCGCTCCAGCGACTTGTTGTCCCTGAGTCGCTGCACTGATCGGTCTATCCATTGCACGCTCAGGTTCAACAAAGGTACGCACAGAAGCTTGTCATAGAACGTCGGAGCCCCAAAGGCACTCAATATGCTGTACAAGGCAAAAACGCCCAGCCCGTAGAGGATTCCAAACAAGAGTTTTCCCGGAGGGGTTCTGGGCGACGTAGAAGGGTCAGTCACGAGCAGGTGCAGTCCCAGGAACACTGCGGTGGGAATCTCGGAATCGAGGAAATACGGAACACCAGTCAGCGCGTAGTAGAGCGCGCTCAATCCGAACAGCACAGCGGCAGCCGAAGCCGCAATCAAGGTGATCGAGAAAAAGTACATGACCACCAGTCCGCCCAGGAACAGGTAGGTATAGATTCCCGGTGCCAGACTCAAGGTAGAAGCAATCTGTGGCCCCCATGTGATATCGGTGGTATTGGTCAGGATCAACACGAGCGAGAACAAGCCCAGTGTGAAAGCTGACGGATTGAATATATGCGTGCTCCTGCCGTCTCGGTTCCAGCGCACGAACTCCTTGCCCATGAACCCTACTGCAATCATCAGGAACTGGAGGTAGAACCAGTCGTCCCGAAACCACATGAAGAGATTGGTGCTGAAAATGATGGGAAATGGCCCAAACCCGAGCAGATAGCTGTCGCGTCGCGTCCAGGCCATGAGGATATCGAAGGCATATGCAAACAACAGTTGTGCCAGGAGCAACAGGGCGTGCTCCTGCACCGGAGGCCAATGCCAGCCCCAATAGCTATACACTGAAAGGTGCACCATGGCCTGTATGTAGTGCTGGGGCTTAGGCGCAGTCAATACGAATGACTTTTTCCCTTCCCCCGCTCTCACTTTGAAGAAAAGCGCCCCGAGCCAAGCGGCCAGCACTGCCGTTGCAGCCCAGAATGACCACACCAGAGTCTGATTGCCTTGGACTCGAGGGAGAAACGACAGCAGGAAGAAGGCAATTGTAAAAAGTGCCGGGACGGCGAGCAGACTGTGACCGCTGATGACCCTTGCTGGTGTCTCCGCAACGAGGCTGCCACTGACGGAGCGATTGGGTTTGCCGGCACTGGCGGAGTTCTTCTTTGCGGTATAGGACTGCATGTATGTCACTCTTCAAAGCATGGAGCTGATGAATGATGTTAAACCAGCGAATGCCCCATTACAATTTGCCGAAAATCCGAGGAGGTTGTTTGTGAAGCAGTGCCATTGAACTCCCGGGATGGTTTCCTTTGGCATATGATTTTCACTCCCGTATTATCGGCGAGTCATAATTTGTTCCAGTAGTTCAACCTGCTGCCAAACCGCAATTCATACTTCCCAACAGGATAACCCTATGAAAAAGACTCTCATCGCTGCATCTTTGTTGCTGGTCGGAGCTGGCGCATTTCTGTCAGCGACAGCACAACAACAGGAACCAACCCCAGAGCAGCTCGCGATCAGCGCCACAGAAACCCGCCAGGGCGTGTTCAAGCTGCTTTCCTACAACATGGGCACCATTAGCGGCATGGCAAGAGGAACTGTCGAATTCGATGCAGCCATCGCGGAACGCAATGCCAATCGAATTGCCATGCTGGCGCCGATGATTCCAGAGTTGTTTGTCGCAAGGGATACGCGCGAGTTCTCGGTTGAAACAGAGGCGCTACCATTGATCTGGGATTCCATGGAGGAATTCAATCAGAAGGCAGTGAACCTCGTTAACGCTGCAAATACTTTTGCTGAGGTTGCGAGAGGTGGTGATAGAAACGCCACAATCGCAGCTGTCCGCGCGTTCGGCGGTGCTTGTGGCAACTGTCATGAGACGTTCCGGGTAGATTGATCACGGAAAGTGGGGCGCGCTGCTCATGGCAAAGTGTGTCAGCGCGGCCCTTCAAATTTGAAGAACTCAGCCATGGCACGCCGATCTTCTTCAGTCAACAAACTGGTATTGTGCGCGATGACTGACTCCATCTCGCCACCGACGTACTCTTCGTCAGGCTTCATTCCAAGAAATAGGAAAAACGCAAAATCATCCACACTCCAGTTCTGTAAAGCTTCAAGGTCAATCGCATCAGCATGGCTATCACCCAGGGTCGCGCCTTCAAACTCTCGGTCACCCTGCAGCATTCCCAAAAAATTGCGAGGCGTATGGCATTCACCACAATGTCCCAGGTTTCTTGCCAAATATGCGCCACGGGCAACCACAGGATCGGGAACATCAACAGACTCGGCTCTGTGCATGTCTGCAAGAAAGTTCCAGCCTGCCATCATCCAGTTCCCAAGCCATGCCGGCAGATCATGCTCGCCAGGATCATTTGCAACCGGCTCGAGTGACATCAGATAAGACCCCATATCCACGACATCCTGATCGCTCAGGCCCGAATACGCGCGGTAGGGAAAAGCAGGAAAGTAGAATCCCCCATCGGGATTACGTCCATGCTTGAGGGCTCTAATAAAGTCATCTGGCGTCCATCCACCAATGCCTGTATTCAAATCCGGTGTGATATTGGGAACCCTGAAGGTCCCAAAATCGGATGTCAACTCTAAACCGCCGCTAAGGGAGTTACCAAGTTCGAGATTCAGGTGGCAGCTGACACAGCCACCCGCAGTAACGAGATACTCCCCCCGCTGCAGAGCAGCAGGATCATCCTCGAACTGATAATTGCCAACAGAGGGCAAGTTGAATCGAAGGCCAGCCAAAGCACCGACCAGAACCACGACTGCGATAACCAAGATTCTGCCCACATTTACCTCCTTGAGCCTGCGCGTACGATCAGCCTATCGCTGTCTGTGTGCGTGCCTGCCTCTGCAGTAGCACTGAAAATCCCTGTGACCCCAAAGCACAAAACCCCAAGCAGAAGTTCTGCTTGGGGTTTGTGTATTTAGGAGCCTGACGATGTCCTACTCTCACATGGGGAGACCCCACACTACCATCGGCGCTGAGCACTTTCACTTCTGAGTTCGAGATGGGATCAGGTGGTTCACACTCGCTATGGTCGTCAGGCAATTCGGTCGAAAAACGGCTCAAGCCGCTTCTCTCAAATCGCACAATCGGGTGAATGAAGTTCTATACAAGTCTGTCTGTCTCAGGTTCTACAATCATGTGCTTGTTCAAAAGCCTGTGATTATATGGTCAAGCCTCACGTGCAATTAGTACTGGTTAGCTCAATACATCACTGTACTTACACACCCAGCCTATCAACGTCGTAGTCTTCAACGGCACTTTAGGAGGATCAAGTCCTCAGGGAGATCTCGTCTTGAGGGGGGCTTCCCGCTTAGATGCTTTCAGCGGTTATCCTGTCCGAACATAGCTACCGGGCAATGCCACTGGCGTGACAACCCGAACACCAGAGGTTCGTCCACTCCGGTCCTCTCGTACTAGGAGCAGCTCCTCTCAAATCTCCAACGCCCACGGCAGATAGGGACCGAACTGTCTCACGACGTTCTAAACCCAGCTCGCGTACCACTTTAAATGGCGAACAGCCATACCCTTGGGACCGGCTTCAGCCCCAGGATGTGATGAGCCGACATCGAGGTGCCAAACACCGCCGTCGATGTGAACTCTTGGGCGGTATCAGCCTGTTATCCCCGGAGTACCTTTTATCCGTTGAGCGATGGCCCTTCCATTCAGAACCACCGGATCACTATGACCTGCTTTCGCACCTGCTCGAGTTGTCACTCTCGCAGTCAAGCACCCTTATGCCATTGCACTAAACTGGCGATTTCCGACCGCCATTAGGGTACCTTCGTGCTCCTCCGTTACTCTTTGGGAGGAGACCGCCCCAGTCAAACTACCCACCACACACTGTCCTCACTCCCGTTTCAGGAGCCAAGTTAGAACCTCAACAATACCAGGGTGGTATTTCAAGGACGACTCCACGGCAACTGGCGTTACCGCTTCAAAGTCTCCCACCTATCCTACACAGATAGTGTCAAAGTCCAGTGTGAAGCTATAGTAAAGGTTCACGGGGTCTTTCCGTCTAGCCGCGGGTACACTGCATCTTAACAGCGATTTCAATTTCACTGAGTCTTGGGTGGAGACAGCGCCCCCATCATTACGCCATTCGTGCAGGTCGGAACTTACCCGACAAGGAATTTCGCTACCTTAGGACCGTTATAGTTACGGCCGCCGTTTACCGGGGCTTCGATCAAGAGCTTCGCTTGCGCTAACCCCATCAATTAACCTTCCGGCACCGGGCAGGCGTCACACCCTATACTTCCTCTTACGAGTTTGCAGAGTGCTGTGTTTTTAATAAACAGTTGCAGGGGCCTGGTTACTTCGACTCCCCTCAGCTTACGCAGTAAATGCTTCACCAAAGGGAGCGTACCTTCTCCCGAAGTTACGGTACCATTTTGCCTAGTTCCTTCACCCAAGTTCTCTCAAGCGCCTTGGTATTCTCTACCAGATCACCTGTGTCGGTTTACAGTACGGTCGCCTGTTACCTATGCTTAGAAGGTTTTCCTGGAAGCATGGCATCAACCACTTCGTCTTATGATTGCTCAAAAAACTCGTCATCACGTCTCAGGCTAACGACTCCCCGGATTTACCTAAGGAATCACCCTACACGCTTAAACACGGACTACCAACGCCGTGCTGGCCTAGCCTTCTCCGTCACTCCATCGCAGTAACAGCCGGTATCGGAATTTTAACCGATTTCCCATCGACTACACCTTTCGGTCTCGCCTTAGGGGCCGACTCACCCTGTCCCGATTAACGTTGGACAGGAAACCTTGATCTTTCGGCGGGGAGGTTTTTCACCCCCCTTATCGTTACTCATGTCAGCATTCGCACTTCTGATACCTCCAGCATGCTTCTCAACACACCTTCAACGGCTTACAGAACGCTCCTCTACCATGCGTGCATAACACGCATCCGCAGCTTCGGTTATCAGTTTGAGCCCCGTTATATCTTCCGCGCAGGCCGACTCGACTAGTGAGCTATTACGCTTTCTTTAAAGGATGGCTGCTTCTAAGCCAACCTCCTAGCTGTCTAAGCCTTCCCACATCGTTTCCCACTTAACTGATATTTGGGACCTTAGCTGGCGGTCTGGGTTGTCTCCCTCTTGACGACGGACGTTAGCACCCGCCGTCTGTCTCCCGTGATAGAACTTACTGGTATTCGGAGTTTGCATCGGGTTGGTAAGTCGGGATGACCCCCTAGCCGACACAGTGCTCTACCCCCAGCAGTTAATGACACGAGGCACTACCTAAATAGTTTTCGAGGAGAACCAGCTATCTCCGAGCTTGATTAGCCTTTCACTCCGAGCCACAGGTCATCCGATAATTTTTCAACATTATTCGGTTCGGTCCTCCAGTGCCTGTTACGGCACCTTCAACCTGCCCATGGCTAGATCGCCCGGTTTCGGGTCTATTGCCAGCAACTAAGACGCCCTATTAAGACTCGGTTTCCCTACGGCTCCCCTACACGGTTAACCTTGCTACTGACAATAACTCGCTGACCCATTATACAAAAGGTACGCCGTCACCCCTCAAGGAGGCTCCGACTGCTTGTACGTGCGCGGTTTCAGGGTCTATTTCACTCCCCTCACCGGGGTTCTTTTCGCCTTTCCCTCACGGTACTTGTTCACTATCGGTCAGCCAGGAGTATTTAGCCTTGGAGGATGGTCCCCCCATATTCAGCCAGGATTACACGTGTCCCGACCTACTCGTTTTCATCAACATGGCATTTTCGTGTACGGGGCTATCACCCTGTATTGCCGCACTTTCCAGAGCGTTCCACTAACACCAAGCTGACTTAAGGGCTAATCCCCTTTCGCTCACCGCTACTCAGGGAATCTCAATTGATTTCTTTTCCTGCGGGTACTTAGATGTTTCAGTTCCCCGCGTTCGCTTCTTGCACCTATGTATTCAGTGCAAGATACCCGACAAGTCGGGTGGGTTTCCCCATTCGGAAATCCCCGGATCAAAGCCTGTTTGGCGGCTCCCCGAGGCTTATCGTAGCCTACAACGTCCTTCATCGCCTCTGGCTGCCAAGGCATCCACCACGCACGCTTAAATGCTTGACCATATAACCTCAAACTCTCGTCCAAGATCACATGCTTTGTAACAACCTTATGTACAAACTAACGCTTGTATAATTCAGCTCACAACACTGCCACTTAACCAACATAAAATGCCACTCGGCACCCTATTTTGACTAAGTCACAACATCGTGACTTCATTCACCTAATTGTTAAAGAACAA